>Ga0210390_10003386_pt1 | contig 13681 bp, 7 predicted proteins | sample IncBWH11OmetaG_FD_161050 | JGI IMG/M metagenome (GOLD analysis project Ga0210390, IMG submission 161050) | Forest soil microbial communities from Barre Woods Harvard Forest LTER site, Petersham, Massachusetts, United States - Inc-BW-H-11-O ...
GATTAACTCTTGCAGTTTATCGCGGTAGCCGCGGCTGCAGGAGAGCTGTTTGCCGTCTTTGAGGACCACCATGTACTCGCCGCGGTTGCAGGGCTGGAGTTCCTTGATCTTTCGCACATTTACGATGATGGAGCGATGGATGCGAACGAACTGGCTCGGATCGAGCCTTTTGGAAAGGCTGCCAATCCCCTCGCGAATCAAATGGCTTCCGCTTCTTGTTTTGACCTCGACGTAATTTCCGGCCGCTTCGACCCAATCAATCTCGCTCATTTCCACGAATACGACACGCCCGCCGCTCTTAACCACCAATCGCCGGTCGGTTTGTGACTCGGTCCTCGCCTCCGCCAGCAAGTCGAGAATGCGATGGGTCAAATGACGATCATGCGTTTTTACCAACTGGGCGCGAGTTCGCTCTATGGCGGTGTGAAGCCGTAGCCGATCGAATGGCTTGAGCAGATAATCCAGAGCGCATGCTTCGAACGCCCGAATCGCATGCTGATCGTTGGTACTGCTGAGGATCACGATTGGCATGTCCTCCGGAGAGATGCAATTCAGAACCTGAAAGCCGTCGGCATCCTGCATTTCGATATCGAGCAACAGCAAGTCAGGTTTGCGAGCCCTCACTGCGGCAATGGTTTGAAACGCATCACTGCATTCGGCCACGACCTCAACTCCGCTTTCCTCAGCCAGCAACAGTCGCAACTGGTCGCGCACTAGAGCATCATCATCGGCGATGACGGCGCGGATCTCGGGAATCATCATGCGAATTTCACGCAGACGGCTTTCGATTTGCGGAGACCACCCCATAAAGATTATGACGTTTGAAACTACGAAATGGTTGGTCACAAAGTTCTGTGGATTGGTATCTCGCCGAGACCTGTTCGCCCCCGCACTGCGTCATTCAATCAGACGCATGAAAGAGCAACTGCGTGACCACCCAACAATCCCTCAACACAGATGTCAACGCAGCGGACAAATAACACACGAGCAGACACCGCACGGCTGTCTTCCCAATGACGGCCAGTTCTGTCTAACCAAAGCACTCATGTCTCATTACCGATTTTTGTAGAACCCACGCTCTGGATTTCAAGATTCATATAGGTTGACCGTTGGTGGCGCTCGGATCGGGTTCTCCGGAATGTGCCGATCGGATCGTTCATCCGTACAGAATTCAGTTTCGTCCCACGAGAAGCACAATCCATCACGCGAGTGCTTTGATCGATCTTTTTGGTGTGCCGCATGCATCAACGATGCGAGGTTGCTCAGGTCGAGACACCTTTTGTGTGAGAACCACGATTCGCTGGAGGAAAGTCATGAGTTTTGCAAAGATGAGAACTTTACTGGCGCTAGCTTTGTTACTGCTATCGCTCTCGGCACTGTATGGCTTCGCACAATCTGTTACCTCGGGTGATTTAACCGGAACGGTAACTGATACGAGCGGTGCGGTCATCCCTGAAGCTACGGTAACATTGAAAAGTACTTCCGAAGGAACCACTCAAACCACGGTAGCGAATCAAAGCGGAGCTTATCACTTCTCATTGTTGAAGCCGGGAAACTATATGGTTTCCGCCACGGCTTCCAACATGTCAGAGACGCGGCGCTCAGTAGACGTCCAACTGGGGCAAATAACGAGTGTCATGTTGAGCCTGAGTCCTCATGGACAGAACCAGACAATTGAGGTTACGGCCGAGGCCCCACTGCTGCAAACTGAGAACCCAAATCTCACGACTACGGTCGACGAGAAGCAAATTGCGCTGCAGCCGAATCCAGGTAACGACACGACTTACTACGCTCAGACAGCCCCTGGCGTGGTAATGAACGTCGGAGGAACCTTCGGCGGCTACGGCAATTTCGCCGCGTTCGGTTTGCCTCCCACGTCGAATTTGTTCACCATCAACGGTAACGACAACAACGACCCGTTCTTGAATCTGAACAATAGCGGGTCAAGCAACCTGACCCTGGGCGCGAACGAAATTCAGGAAGTCGCGGTCGTAACCAATGGCTACACCGCCCAATATGGACGCATGGCCGGGGTACAGCTGGATTCAGTGACCAAGTCGGGCAGCAACCAGTTCCATGGCAATGCAAATTACTATTGGAATGGTACGGTGCTGAACGCGAACGACTGGTTCAATCCCTCTAGCAACACACCCCGGCCGTTCGCGGTCAACAACCAATGGTCGGCTTCCTTCGGCGGACCCATCATCAAGAACAAGACCTTCTTTTTCCTGGACACGGAAGGTTTGCGTTACGTCTTGCCCTCCACGCAGAACATTTATCTTCCCACCACGGCGTTCGAAACGGCGGTACTCAACAATTTGACCGCGAACGGACGAGGCGCCGAGGTGCCGTTCTACAACCAAATGTTTTCGCTTTATAACAACGCTCCCGGACGCGCCAACTACTCTCCGGTAAGCGCCGCTGCCGATCCCAAACAAGGATGCGCCGACCTCACCACTTTCCCGGGGTTTGGCGTTGGCGGAGCCCCATGCTCACTGTTCGACCATGCCTCGGGCACCAATCACAACAATGAATGGCTGCTGGCTGCCCGCATCGATCAGAATATCGGCACCAAAGACAAGCTGTTTGGCAGAGTCCATGTTGATCGAGGGTCGCAGCCGACAGGCACAGACCTCATCAATCCGACGCTATTTAATACTCTGAGTGTTCAGCCTACGGACGATGGCCAACTGAATGAGACCCACGTGTTCAGTCCCAACGTGGTGAACCAACTGGTGGCTTCGGGGATGTGGTACAGCGCGGTTTTTAGAGAGTCAACACCCGTCGGTAGCCGCTTGGACGTGTTGCCGTACAACAGCGTGACCCTGAACAGTATATTCTCGAACCTTGGGGGTACCCAACTGGCTGATACGAACTTTCCCCAGGGCCGCAACACGACCCAGTATCAAATTCTGGACGACCTTTCCATCAATCACGGAAATCACACCTTCAAGGTTGGAGTCAATTTCCGGCGCAACGACATAACTGATTACGGAAACGAGTTCAATGCCTACGGCACCTTGGCTTTCTCAAATCTGACGGACTTCGCCAATGGACTGCTGACGCCTGCTGCCGGCAACTTATACGCACAGAACTTTACGCAGTTCCCGAGAAATCCTATTGCCATCTACAGCCTGGGTATTTATTTCCAGGATGAATGGGCAATCAAATCCAACCTGAAGCTGACGGCTGCTCTTCGCGCTGATCGGAACTCGAATGCGGTCTGCCAGACCAATTGCTTTTCTCGGCTGATCGATCCCTTTACATCGCTGGATCACGATCCGAACATTCCCTACAACCAGGTAATTCAGCCCAACGAGCATCAAGCTTTCGGCAGCCTGCAGGCGGTCGCCTTCCAGCCCCGACTTGGTCTCAGCTGGAGTCCGTTTGGCAGGAACACCGTTATACGCGCTGGGGTCGGGATGTTCACCGATCTCTATCAAGGCGTGATCGTGACCAACATAGAAGCGAATGCGCCGACGTTGAATGCTCTGGGTCTCACCGGCACTTCGCTCACCGGGAACCCGGCCGTGCCTGGAATTCCTGTGGCTCCGGGAGTGACGATCAATGGCATCAACGACGTGCAAACCACCGCGGTCAATTCCAATGCCGCGTTCAATTCCGGGTTTGCATCGGGAGCCACGCTCGCCCAGTTGCAAGCGGTGGTCCCCGGATTTGCGCCACCTGCCTTTTTCTCAAGTGGCAAAATCAGCAATCCGACCTACGTGAAATGGAACCTGGAGGTCCAGCAGGCTCTGGGATCCAAAACGTCCTTCGATCTAAACTATGTGGGCACGCATGGCTACGATGAGCTGATTGAGAGTTCAGCCGTGAATGCTTATACCACAAATGGAGCGCTGCCCTTACCTACCACCGCACCCGACGCGCGCTTTGGACCAGTCACACAGATCTACAGCGGCGGAGTTTCGAACTACGCCGGCTTGATCGCTTCAGTGACGCACCGGGCCTCCTACGGTTTCAGCGGCACGGCGAGCTACACTTGGAGCCACGCCCTGGACGAAACCACTGGCCTCTTTAACACGCCAGTTGCTCTGTACTCCACGGTACCTTACCAGCTAGACCCGAATAACCTGCGGTTGAACTACGGCAATTCGGATTTAGATATTCGAAACAACTTCACAGGTACATTCGTCTGGGAAGAACCGTTCAAATTCCAAAGTCACTGGCTTGAAGCTACGGCGGGTGGATGGTCGCTCTCGGGCACTATCTTTGCCCGGAGTGGGCTACCCTATTCCGTCATCGACAGTGGCGCGCCGATTGCTAACATTCCGCCAGGATCAGGAGGTCTTCCTCCAAACTGGGGAGTCTATGGAACCTTGCTGAACCCAAACCAGATTCTTCCAGGCTGCGGCAGTCCCGGAAATATCGCCGCGGGAGATGCTCATCAGTGCTTGACCACGAGCATGTTCGTTCCCTCAGGCGCCGAGACTACTTTCGGCTCTGGTCGAAACCTATTCCGCGGACCGGGCTACTTCGATATGGACGCGGGCCTTATGAAGAACTTCGCTATCACAGAACGATTCAAATTCGCCCTGGGAGCCAATTTCTTCAACCTGCTGAACCATCCGCATTTCGCCGCTCCAGAGAATAACCTGGCAAACGGAATTGCGCCGTTCGGACAGCTCTACGCCACCGCGCCAACTCCCACCAGCATCTACGGTGCTTTTCAAAGTTCGGGGGTGACCGGACGGCTGGTTCAGATAGTAGGGAAGATCACGTTCTAACCAGCAAGCGCTCGATTAAAGAAGGGCGATCTCCCAGGAGATCGCCCTCATTTTTTTGTAAATCTCCGGTGAAAAGACAACCGGCGGCATGTCGAAGGCGAATATCAACTTCTTTGGTGCACGTACCAACGTTACGTTACGAGAGCTTCAGCGTCACAGAGAAAGCCGGCTCCGTTGCCGCATAATGACTGCGGGGGTGCATTTCGGTGGAGTTAAGGCTCGACTATTTGTCCTGCGTGCTTACTATTCTTTCAACCATTCTGGTCGGTCGGAGACATTGGGAAGGGTGGGTTCTGGCCGGCATAAACAGCGTAATTATTTGCTTCATCGGCCTAAGGACGTCGCAGTGGGGTTTCATTCCGGCAAATCTGTTTTGTCTCGTGCTTTATGCTGCCAACCTCAGAGCGTGGCGGAAGGCTGAAACGTCATGACCACCAACGTTATCTCAGCGACTCTTCGATTTCGGAGAGCCAATCGGGCCGTTTCAATACTTCGCGTGGCTTGGGACCATCCGCAGCTCCTACTATGCCGTCTCTTTCCATTAAGTCGATGAGATGCGCAGCGCGCCCGTAGCCGATGCGCAAACGGCGTTGTAGCAGGGAAGTGGAAGCCTTACCGAATTCGACCACTAACTTCACGGCATCTTCGTAGAGCGGGTCATTCGCCGCTTCTTCATCCTCACCGCCTTCGGCTCCAGAGCCGCTGTCTGCACGTTCTTCTTTCGGTGCCTGCAGGAATTTTTCTTCGTATTCGGCGAGCCCCTGAGCACGCCAGAATTCGACCACCGCGGCGATCTCCTTCTCCGTAACGTAAGGAGCGTGCAGCCGGTGAACCCGGGCGGACCCGGAGGGTAGGTAAAGCATGTCTCCGCGTCCCAGCAGGGCTTCGGCACCGTTGGCATCAAGAATTGTGCGAGAGTCTACCTTAGTGGCCACGCGGAATGACATACGCGCCGGGAAATTCGCCTTGATCAATCCTGTGATCACATCAACCGAAGGCCGTTGTGTTGCGAGCACCAGGTGAATGCCTACCGCGCGCGCCATCTGCGCGAGCCTCGTAATCGACTCTTCCACGTTGCTGGAATCGAGCATCATCAAGTCAGCCAATTCGTCGATGATGATCACGATATACGGTAGCGGCCGTTCCTCCGAGCCTTCGCCGAACAGGCTGGGTGTGTCGTTTTCGTCGAAGAGCTTGTTGTACTGGTCGATATTGCGCACGCCCTTCTCGGCCAGTAACTTGAGCCGCCGCTCCATCTCACGTACAGCGTTCCGCAGCGCATTCGCCGCCAATTTGGGTTCGGTGATGATTGGCGTGTAGAGGTGTGGAACGCCCTCGTAATTGCCCAGTTCCAACCGCTTCGGATCGACCAGGATCAGGCGCACTTGATCGGGCGTCGCCTTGTATAGGATCGACATAATCATGGCGTTGATCGCGACGCTCTTGCCCGCACCAGTCGAGCCAGCAATCAGTAGGTGGGGCATGCCATTTAGGTCGGCGGTGACGATGCGGCCATTGATGTCTTTTCCGAGGGCCAGCGTGAGCTTCGACTTAGATCCGATGAACTCCGTGGATTCTATGTTTTCGCGCAGCCAGATGATTTCGCGTTCGCGGTTTGGCACCTGAATGCCCACAGTGGACTTGCCCGCCATGCGTTCGATCAGGATGCTCTCCGCCTTCAGGGCAAGGCATAGATCGTCCGTAAGGTTGGTAATACGGCTGTACTTGATGCCGGCCTCGGGCTTGAATTCAAAAGTAGTCACCACGGGCCCGGGATTGATCTGGGTGATTTGCCCATGCACGTCAAACTCCGCGTACTTTCCAGTCAGCACTTGGGCAAGCAACTTCAATTCGTTGGCATCGATGGCTTGTTGCTCATCCGGCCGATGCAGCAGCGAACTGGGGGGTAGCTTGAAACCACCTGCAATGCGCGGCAACGTCGTTTTAGGTTTCTGCGCGCTGTCGGCCCGCTCCGTAACTTCGGGAGAAGCCGTGTGCGGTTCGGGCCGTGATTCCGCCGCTGAGTGGGCTTGTTCTCCGTTGTCTTCCGCAAACGTCCGATCGATGCCGGTTCGAGCGGGTTCCTGAACCCGCGCCTGCGATTGAGGCGGAGTTGCAGGCCGAGCCGGAACCATCTGGGTCGTAATCACTGGTTTGGGAGCAGCGCGGCGTTTTTCCAGTTCTTTCTGCATGCGCTTCTTAGCGCGCGCATCCCGCCAATCCTTCCACCGATCCCATAGGGCAATTGCGAAAGCGAAGCGAGTAGGCGCCCAGACTTGCAGCGCAGCAAAAGAGAACGCCGTCGAAAGATACAGTGCTACGGCTAAGACGCTGGCGCAAACGATATAGGCTCCCGCCAAGTTGAAGTAATGGATGAGGAAATCTCCGACCATCCTGCCAAACAGGCCCTCAATCGGGAGGGCATTCATCCAGCGCAAGTGCCCGGGCAACAGCGCCAGCAGAGCGGGGACAAAGATCAGCATCCAGATCCCGCCCAGGACCTTGGCGACCGGCGAAGAGACCCTGCGCGAACGAAACCAGCGAACGCCAAGCACTGCAGAGAAGATAGGAAGCAGGAATGCTCCAATCCCGAAACCCTGCAAGACCAGGTCGGAAATAACGGCGCCTACGACGCCGATCCAGTTACGAGCGGCTCGCGAACCGGTCAGTACCGAGGCGCTGTTTAACGACGGGTCCAGTGGCGAATACGAGGCCAATGCGAGGAAGAGAAGGAGCGCGGAGATGCACAAAAGAAAGCCGACCAGCTCATTCAGCCGGCGGTTATTGGTCGGGGCAAAGATCTGTGAGAGATACCTCATAGGCGATTTGGTGCTACGCAGGAACGAACTCCTGCCGACGGTGCCAGATCTATGCCAGAGCCTCCCAATTATGACAAGAACGAGCGAACCCTACAACTCAGGATTCGGCAGTGGTATCCAGAGTGACAAACACAACCTGTGCCACCAAGCGCCACGCAAACGCCAGCACCAGTGGCACAGCCAGAGTCTCAGCGATTACTGGAGGTGCCACATTAACGCGAGGCCGATCACAATCACGCCCACCACGATGCGATAAACGATGAAGACCTTCAGGCTGTTGGACTGAAGATATCGAATCAGCCAGGCAATCGCGAAATATCCAACGATCGCTGAAACTAGCACTCCCACAAGAAAGGGCATACGCATTTCCTGGGGCAGACCCTCTTTCCTGAGTTCGTGAGCCTTGAGCAGCGCGGCGCCCGCGATGAGAGGTGTGGACAGCAGGAAACTAAACCGTACCGCGGCTTCTCGCGTCATATTGCGAAACAAACCCGCTGTGATGGTCGAGCCAGATCGCGAAACGCCGGGGATTAAAGCCGTAGCTTGAGCGCAGCCGACGATCAGGGCATCCGAAAGACTGATCCGGGTAAGTGGCTTGTTAAATTGGCTAACTTTCTCTCCCCACCACATCAATAGCGCGACCACGATCAATGCCCCGGCGATCAAAAAGATATGCTCGCGAAAGTAGTCTTCGGCGGAGTGTTCCAGCAATTTTCCAGCGATTGCGCCGGGAATTGTCGCGAGTGCGAGAAACCAAAGTAGTAAACGCTCCTCTCGCTGCTCATCCGCTGTAAGGTTCTGATCCTCGCTGCCCGCCTCGGAAAATCGCACGACCTTGCCACCCAGGGCCGCGCGGAGAATCTGAAACCAGGTTCGCCTGAAATAGAAGAGAACCGAGAGCAGCGTGCCAAAATGCAGAGCCACATCAAAAGTGAGCTCGTGCGCGGGCGAGAGTTCGTTCCATCCGAGCAATCTACGCACAATAATCAGGTGTCCTGAGCTGGAGACTGGAATAAATTCCGCCAGTCCCTGAACGATCGCTAGAACGACGACTTGATAAATTGGCAAATTAGTCTACCCCGTTCCCATAGGTTGGAATGTTCTGCTCGATCATGAACAATAGCAGCTGAGCGCGCGGTCCCCAATCGCTCTGCGCGCCCTGTGTCACTGCTTTCTGTGCCAGGGCAATGGCCTTGCCTCTGGATTCATCCGATTTCTTCGACTGGCCTTCGGTCTTGTACATCTCAATCAGAGCAGACCTGCGCCAGGCCGCGTCGTACAAGGCTTCCACGATGGCGGGGGATTGAGGATGGTCGTTGACGTACTTCTCGTACATGTCTGCTTCCTTGTCGGGACATTTAGTAGAGCCTTGCCAGTCGCCGCACAGCTTATTTTCAATCAGGTGAAAGGCCGCCAGATCGGCCCACTTTGTCCCTGGAAATTTCTTGATTACTTCTTTCATAAAGTCCTCGGGCATGCCTTCGCGGAGATATGCCTCCTTTTCTTTAGCCGAAGGACGCGACATCACATCTGCCTTATCGATCTGCCAGCGGATATCTGCGGAACGGTACATGCCCTCGCCTGCGAGCGGCGACGTGGGAAAATACTCGGCTGTCCGGTAGTAGAGACGCATCGCATCCTGCGCCGCGCCGCGCCGCCCGTGCCGTTGGCTGGCTTGGTCTTCCGAGTTCACGGCCTCGCCAAACACGATCTTATCGCCGTTCGGCGTCGAACCCAGCACAACGCCTTTATTAACCATCCAACCCGTGATGGCCTTTTCTTCCGAAAGCACTGCTTCCACGTGTAACCAGCCGCCGCTGGTTTCGAGGATGACGACCTCGCGCCCGCGATCGATCTCGGCCAGTTTGTTGGAACCGGAATCGGGCGACAGATAGATGGAGCAAACCCTTATTGGCGTTCCGCGCACGGTTTCCGCCACAGCCGTAACACAGAGCAAGAGGGCGGCAATAATGATCAGTTTCGGTCGCATAGTCTTAATTCAGCTGCAGATGCTGCCGGGAGAAAACGTAGCAAGCTACGTTTCTACAGTATGACGGCGAAACACTGTAGCGGCGTTGCTTACAACGTCTCAGCCTTGTGTGATCTCCCGCAACATCTGCGGATCAATATTACCGCCACTGATAATTGCGACATTCAGGGTAGTTCTTGGCAATTGGTCCTGGTGGAACAAAAATCCCGCCACCGCCACGGCACCGCTGGGTTCGGCTACCGTTCTTGGATTCGTAGCCAGCCACTGCATGGCTTGCCGGATTTCCTGCTCACTGACCGTCAAGATGTCGTCGACGTACCGCTTGATATGTTCGAAGTTGATAGCACCGATACTCTGCGTTCGCAATCCGTCGGCGATGGTCTGCGAAGTTTGCTGGGCAGTAGACTGGACGACCTTTCCGCATCGCAAGCTGGCTTGTGCATCTGCGGCGAGTTCTGGCTCGACGCCGATCACTCTGACGCTCGGCTTGCTCAACTTGATAGCCGTAGCTACGCCGCTGAGCATTCCTCCGCCTCCAACGGGCACCAACACGGTCTCGACTTCAGGCAGATCCTCCAGAATCTCCAGGCCCATCGTGCCCTGGCCAGCGATGATCTTTTCATCGTTAAATGGGGGCACAATAACATAACCGCGCTCTGCCGCGAGTTCCTCCGCCTTGGTCTGGCGTTCCAGGCTGCTAGGGCCAACCAACACGATTTCGGCCCCCATCGACGCTGCTGCTTCGCGCTTAATGGCAGGCGCATTATTCGGCATCACGACCACAGCCTTGGCTCCCAACGCTCGCGCGGCATAGGCGACACCTTGCCCATGGTTGCCGCTGGAATAAGTAATCACGCCGCGACTCCGATCTTCCGGAGAAAGAGACGCAATCTTGTTGTACGCCCCACGCAGCTTGAAGGCGCCGATAGGTTGCAGGTTTTCGGGCTTGAGATAAAGTTTGCGATGGTCTAGCGCAGAAGGATCTTCACCCAGCGACGATTGGATTAGCTGCGTGCGCACGGCCACACCACGCAAGCGACGTTGGGCTTCGTGAATATCCTCTAGGCTTACGATCGATTTTCTCCGCCCGCTGACGCCTTATCCGCGTAGATCTGCGAAAAATCCGTGGCCAGTTTTTGCGCTTCTAGATTTCCAATATCACCGGCATGATCAAGGGTCTCTTCTGGGTCTGCTTCGAGATGTAGCGTTTCAAGTCCGCGCGAATTTTTTCCTTGATCACGCCATAGTCCGCTTTCTCTTCCGCGCTTGAAAGCTCCAGTGTCTGCATTACTAGTTGCCGTGCGCCGTCCACAAAACCGTCCTCGCCTGGAGCAAATCCGCGGGTCACGATTTCCGGAGAACTCTCCACCCGGCCCGAGAGTTTGTTGATAGCGATGATCGGCAGCACGATGCCGTCCTCACTCAAGTGGCGGCGATCTTTGATGATCAAATCCTCGACCACGTCGGTTCGCGAGCCGGAATCAATGCAAACCCGGCCCACGTTTACACGGCCAGCCTTACGCGCACCGAGTTCGTCGAATTCGAGAATTTCGCCGCTCTCAATCAGCATCACATTTCCGACGGAGCTATGCATCGCGCCCGCCATCTCTGCGTGCAGCTTCAATTGCCGGTACTCGCCGTGAATGGGAATGAAGTATTTCGGCTTCACCAGATTGATGATGAGCTTAAGTTCTTCCTGGCTTCCGTGTCCGCTTACGTGGATCGGCGGGGACGATCCATCTTCATAGATTACGTGCGCCTGACGGCGGAACAGATGGTCGATCATGCGGTAGATCGCCTTCTCGTTGCCCGGAATGATTCTTGACGACAGTACAACCGTGTCGCCTTTCTCGATCTTGGCGTGCTTGTGATTGTCCACCGCAGCACGGGAAAGCGCTGACATGGGCTCGCCCTGAGTGCCGCTGATCATCACGCAAACTTTTTCGGGCGGGTAATTCTTCATCTCTCCCGGATGAATCAACAGCCCCTCGGGAATTTCGATGTAGCCCAGGTCTTCGGCAATCTCGGACGAACTGGTCATCGAACGGCCGATAAACGCCACCTTTCGACCGTGCTCCCATGCCAATTCCACGGCCAGCTTGATGCGATGGATGGAGGAAGAAAAACAGGAGATAAAGAGCCGTCGTTCGGTGCGGGCGAACACTTCGTCAAACTTGCGCCGCACAGCCCGCTCGCTCGGGGTGTATCCCTTGCGCTCAACGTTGGTTGAATCTTGAAACAGCGCCAGGACGCCCTCTTTGCCATATTCAGCAAAGGCATGCAGGTCGAACATCTTGTTGTCGGTGGGCGTGGGATCAACCTTGAAATCACCAGTGTGAATCAGCACGCCCAGGGGCGTGTGGATGGCCAAAGAAACACAATCTACAAGGCTGTGAGTAACGTGAATCGGATGAATCGTGAACGGGCCCGCCTTAAATCTTTCTCCTGCGTGGATCTCGTGCAGATCCGCATCATCCAGCAGCCCATGTTCTTCCAATTTGTCTTCTACATAGGCGAGCGTGAACTCGGTACCCCAAACCGGTACGTTGAGTTCGGAAAGAATCCACGGCAGAGCGCCGATGTGATCTTCGTGGCCGTGGGTGAGAATGATGGCGCGCACCCTCTGGCGGTTTTCGATGAGATAGGAAATGTCCGGAACCACGATGTCCACGCCCAACAGTTCGGCCTCGGGGAACATGAGGCCTGCGTCGATGACGACGATGTCATCGCCCCAGCGTACCGCCATACAGTTCATCCCGAACTCGCCCAGACCGCCGAGGGGTACGATGTGCAGTTTTCCAGTTGGCATTTTAGGTGTCTCTTGATCGTAGCATACGAAGGGCGGGCGAACGGGCCCCGAACCGGGAACTGGTTTTTCTAAGCTGCTTGAGTTAACGTCAAGTCACATGGCTATACAGCACCGCAAGTCGTGGCTACGGCGCCGGGTCGAAAATGGTCTGCGGCGCGGCTTTCAACATGCATACGAAACCGTGAAGGTAGATCCCGATAAGTTTCTCCTCCAGCTTCGCAGTGCCTATGGCGTTCCGATCAACAGCTTTCAAGGCATCTATTCCGTGGACATCAGCCACCTTGATGACCTCGCTAACAGCGTCATCCGCAGTGGAATGAAGTTGGCTGCTGCCGAAGGCGCCGGGTTTGGCCTGGGAGGGATTTTGACGATAGTCCCGGACCTCAGCATCCTGGCCGGCATTACCCTGCGAACCATTCAAAAGCTCAGTCTGATTTATGGTTTCGAATACAACACTGACGAGGAAACCGCCGAGCTTTGGATTGCCGCGGCCAGCGCCGCCGGTGTAGACATTAGCCGTGAGGTGCTGGAAAAAGAAATCGTGAATCGATTTGTTCCCAAAGTGATTCAGCGGATTGCAGCTCAGGCCAGCAGGGAAGCCGTGGAGAAGTGGTCGGGGCGTGTAATTCCCATTGCGAGTTCAGCCATTGGTGCTGGACTGAACTATTACTTCGTGCGCGCCTGGGGCGATCGCGCCAAAGATCACTTCCGCCAAAAGCATTTGGAGCTGCGCCATCGAAGAAATGCTGCCATGCCCGCTTTGCCTAGAGTGTCGAATTAGCGCGGCCGTCATAAGGAGTTACCGCAGCAACTCCTCCAGTTCGATTCTCTGATCTGTCTTCTCATCGCGATATTTCACGATGACGGGCGTGTAGAGCGATAAGTTCCACTCCGCAGCCTGACCCTTCGTCACCGCTCGTGACCCGGGCACAACAACCGCGTTTTCCGGCACTTCGAGCGGCTTCTCGTCGGTAGCCCGGTATACCTGCCCGCGAACAATGTCGTATAACGGGGTCGAGCGCGTCAGAATCGTGCCCGCCCCCAGGACGGCCCGCGTTCTTACCAGCGTGCCTTCATACACTCCGCAATTGCCGCCAATGAGCACATCGTCCTCAACAATGACTGGAGACGCGTTGATCGGTTCCAGGACTCCGCCAATCTGAGCCGCTGCGCTCAAGTGAACGCGTTTGCCAATCTGGGCGCAGGATCCCACCAGCGCATGCGAGTCCACCATCGTGCCTTCGTCCACGTAGGCGCCTACATTAATAAACATCGGAGGCATGCAGATCACGGTGGGCGCCACATAAGAGCCGGTGCG
>Ga0210390_10003388_pt1 | contig 13675 bp, 12 predicted proteins | sample IncBWH11OmetaG_FD_161050 | JGI IMG/M metagenome (GOLD analysis project Ga0210390, IMG submission 161050) | Forest soil microbial communities from Barre Woods Harvard Forest LTER site, Petersham, Massachusetts, United States - Inc-BW-H-11-O ...
AGGTAGGGCAACTGGTTGTAACCGTCCAGATGGACTTTGAAATTCTTGCCGTTGAAACTGGAGCCTTTCAAAAGGCGGTCTTTGACGGTGGTGTCACCGGCGGCGGCGAGCAAGGTGGGAAACCAGTCGAGGCCAGAGAAGAGTTCATTGGAGACTTCTCCGGCTTTTATTTTGTCTGGCCAACGAATCATGGCGGGGACGCGGAAGGCGCCCTCCCAGTTGGAATCCTTTTCGCTGCGGAAGGGGGAGACTGCGGCATCGGGCCAGGTGAACATGTTCGGCCCGTTATCGGTGGAGAAGACGACGATGGTGTCCTTGGTAACGCCAAGGTCATCCAGCAGCTTCAGGAGTTTGCCGACGTTTTGATCCATCTCCCACATGCCATCGGCGTATTCGTAGCCCTGACCCAGGCCGGCTTTGCCCGCGTATTCGGGACGGACGTGAGTGAAGACATGCATGCGAGTAAAGTTCATCCAGGTGAAGAAGGAAGTGCCTGCCTTGCTCTGTTTGGTAATGAAGTCCATGCAGGCTTTGGTGGTTTCGTCGTCGATGGTTTCCATGCGTTTTTTCGTCAACGGCCCGGTGTCTTCGATTTTTCCGTCGGAGTAGGAATGGATAACGCCACGGGGGTTGTAGGACTGAAGAAAAGCTGGATTGTTGCTGGGCCAGTAGGGACGCTCGGGCTCTTCTTCGGCGTTGAGGTGATAAAGGTTGCCGTAGAATTCGTCGAAGCCGTGATTGGTGGGAAGGTATTCGTCGCGGTCGCCGAGATGGTTTTTGCCGAACTGGCCGGTGTTGTAGCCGAGGGCTTTGAGCGCTTGGGCGATGGTGATGTCGCGTGTCTGCAAACCTATGGGCGCACCTGGTACGCCGACCTTGGTTAGGCCGGTGCGCCAAGCGGACTGACCGGTTATAAATGTGGCGCGGCCGGCGGTGCAACTGTTCTCGGCGTAGTAGTCAGTAAACATCATGCCTTCTTTGGCGATGCGGTCGATGTTGGGCGTGTGGAAACCCATCAGGCCCATGCTGTAGGCGCTGATGTCAGTTTGCCCAATGTCGTCCCCAAAGATGACCAAGATGTTGGGCTTCTTGGCTTGACCATTTGCAGCGGTGGCAACGGCCGCGAGTGTCATGGTTATGACAACCAGCGCGCGCCACCATCGTTGGTGATTAGTTCGTCTCATCCCTGCCTCCTTTTTTTCGCATACCGTCGTCTTCGAAAAAATTCGCCAGATTTATCCCGTTCTTCCGGGCCAGAAACCCAAGCCCCCAGCTGCAAGAGCGGCATGTGGGGCACCCGGCGCCGGAACACTTTTGCGGCGTTGAGTGCTATTGCTTCGCACATTTCGTGTCTGGTCTTTTCCTTTCGACTTTGACCGAGATTCCTGGGATGCAGCTCGAAAGTGCAGTGACGATCAGCGCGGCAGCGAGCTGTTTACAGCGCATGCAACACCCCCATGGGAGGTCGGCGGCGGTAGACGAGGTCTTAGATTTGGGGAATAGCGAAGTGAAGGGCGGAGCTATCCCGTGGAGTTGGAGAGCAAGCGAGCAGCCGTTTGCAGAGCAGGAGGCGGTGGGCGTTTCAAGTAGCTCATCTTGCGATTGTTACGGGTCGATAAGAAGGAGGCTGCGCTTTAGTCGGGATACGGGTGCCTCCGAAATATCGGAGGTGAAAAGTTTTTGACACTATTGACTTTGACAGGGATTGGGTTTTTAATTTCGCTCAACCCACCGCCTGGGCATATCCGTTTACCCTTCCGTTCCGCCTAACGGGCAATATGTCCCTGGAAATCTTGTTCCCAGGAGTCCCCCTGTATGAGCAAGTGCGCCTTTGCTTTCCCTCACGGAGAAAAAGAGTTGGCTACGAAGATGAGTGAAAGTACTGCCGCGGCGGCAGTCTGTGCTGCGAGTAGTGTTCCGAAGGCGTTTGATTCCCTTTTCCAGACATTATTTGAAGAGGCGCCGGATGCGACGCTGGTTTCCGACAGCAGCGGCATCATTTTGTTTCTGAACGCGCAGACGGAAAAGCTGTTTGGCTATACGCGCGCGGAGCTGCACGGAGAACCACTGGAGGCGCTGATGCCGGAACGTTTTCGGAGGAAGCACACGGCGCAGCGGTCACAGTACGCTGCGGAGCCGAGCTTCCGACCCATGGGAGCGGGGCTTGAACTCTACGGGTTGCGCAAGGATGGCAGCGAATTCCCCGTGGAGATAAGCCTGAGCCCGCTGAGCACCGCGGCGGGTACGGTGTTCGCCAGCGCGATCCGGGACGTGAGCGAGCGGAAACGGATGGAGGGTCTGCTGCAATCGCAGCTGGGCTTTGAGAAGTTGATGAGCCAACTGTCCAGCACGTTTGTGAATCTGCCGACGGCCGAGGTGAATGGGAAAATCAACGAAGGGCTGAAAACAATCGCGGAATCGATGGATTTCGATCGCACTTGTTTGTCGCGAGTCGATCCGGTGAGCGGGAAGCTTGTGGTGATTTGTTCGTGGAGCAGGCCGGGCACACCGGAAGTGACTTTTCAGGCGGCGGATGAATGGTTTCCCTGGTTGGTGCGGCGCGTTTTGATGATTGGACCATTTCCAGTGTCCAGCCCGGAGGAACTGCCCGAGGAAGCATCGGTGGATCGCAGCACGATGCGGCGCAGCCGGGAACAATCCGTGCTGGGAATGCCACTGCGCATCGGGGGAGAAACGGTTGGGGTGCTTTCGTTTGCGACATTCCGGAAGAGGCAGGAATGGCCGAGCGAACTGGTTTCGCGACTGCAACAGATGGCGGACATATTTTCGAATGTGATGGCGCGGAAAAAGGCGGACGAAGAACTGCAACTGGCGTATTCGAAAATCGGAGAATTAAACGAGCGGCTGGAGCAGGAGAATCTGTATCTGCGCAAGGAAATCAGCGTGGAACACAACCACTCGAACGTGGTTGGGCAGAGCAAGGCTATTCGGGACATATTGAAGTTGGCAGAGCAAGTGGCCGCGACGGATTCCGCGGTCTGATCCAGGGAGAAACCGGGACCGGGAAAGAACTGCTTGCGCGCACAATTCACGATTTGAGCTCGCGGAAGGCGCGTTCCATGGTGAAGATCAACTGCGCCGCGCTGCCCGCCACGCTGATCGAGAGCGAGCTATTCGGGCGCGAGAAGGGCGCGTACACCGGGGCGCTTTCGCGAGAGGTCGGTCGATTTGAGCTTGCCGACAGGTCGACAATTTTTCTGGACGAAATTGGCGAATTGCCTATGGAGTTGCAAGTGAAGCTCCTGCGGGTACTGCAAGAAGGGGAACTTCAGCGGCTTGGGAGTTCGAAGACGCATCATGTGGACGTGCGGGTGATTGCGGCGACGAATCGCGATCTGGCGGCGGCCGTGACGGAAGGAAGGTTTCGCGAAGACCTGTACTACCGGCTGAGCGTGTTTCCGATTCACGTTCCGCCACTGCGGGAGCGCCCGGAAGATATACAGGAACTGGTCTGGCACATCCTGCAAGACCTTGGGAAACGCATGGGGAAGAACATCCACAGCATACAATCTTCGACTCTGAAGGCATTCCAGAGTTATGCATGGCCTGGGAATGTTCGTGAGCTGCGCAATATTATCGAACGAAACCTGATTCTGAATTCCGGGCCGGTGTTCCGGGCGAAACTGCCGGAAGCAGCCAATGGACGCGCGACGAGCTCCGTGGGAGTGCGAATCGAAGAAGTGGAGCGGGGACATATATTGAGGGTGCTGGGATCGACGGCGTGGAGGATCAGAGGCCAACGGGGGGCTGCGATGCTGTTGGGGCTGAAGCCAACCACGCTGGAATCGAGAATGAAGAAGCTGAATATCCAAAGGCAAAACTGACTCCGACATTTCGTGGGAATATCCGGTATTTCGTCGAAGGGGGGAGGTGGAGATTCTTTTCGTGCTGTCTCGGTGCGATTTAAGTCCAAGGGCATTGTTGCTTAACGTGCGGCCGATGGATCGGTTGGCTTGGTACGGGCCGTGCATGGAGGTTCTGCGAAGTAGTGATGTCCCTCGTGGCTGCGTGGAACGACGAACTGTAAAGAAAAAGAAGGCCGACATGGAATTCACCGGAGAGGCGCTTATGGCCATGGAGAGGGTAAGCGTTGTGATTGACCCGGCGAAAGTGGTGGAGCTTTGCAATGCTTTTTGCTCGCTTATGGGACCGACGCGCGCGGAGCGGGGCTGCTTGCGGTGCGAGCTGTACACGAGTTGGACGGGGTCGAACACGGTGCTGATGGAGTCTTTGTGGAGAACACGCGAGGATTTGATTCAGCACCTGAAATCGGATCGATATAAGAGCTTTCTGCAACTGATGGAAATGAGCACGAAGCAGCCGTTGATTGAATTTTTTATTGTTTCGAGGACGCATGGACTGGATATTGTCGAGGAAGCGCGAGAGAGATTTGTGTGAGGGATTTCGCAAGCAGCAACAACTCCACTTCGTTCTTGGGCGGGAATGAGGTGAGGGAGTCAGTATTGTTCGGGCTTGCGAAAGTGGGCCCCCGGGTGCGCCCCGGGGGCTCCATTTTTAGGTGTGGGGGATTGATGAACCCAAGAGGGACCGACCTGAAGGTCGGGCACTACGAACCCACTGGGGCGGGAACATTTGCCGTGGACGATCGGGTTGGGGGGCTGTGAAATTTAAGCCCGCACCCTTGGAAGGCAAAGGGTGCGGCACTCGCGCGATGCATGAGTTACAGTATGGACGGAAGAATCTCGGTGCTGGCATTTGGTTTGTAGGAACAGGAGATTTGAGATGCGAAAGCAATTTGGCGTTCGTTTGCCTTACGTTTCGATTGTGCTGGTTGGCGCGCTGGTGAGTTTCGCCGGTGGGTGTAAGAAGCAGGCGAACGACGAAACGATTGCGCAGGACGTGCAAGCGAAGGTGACGGCCGATCCTGACACGAAGGATTCCGCCGTGAGCGTGACGGCGAAAGACGGCAAGGTGACGTTGCGCGGGACGGTGAAGGATCAAGCCACGCAAAAGAAAGTGGAGCAGATTGCGCACGACGAACCGGGAAACACAGGCGTGGTCGATGAGACTGCGGTGGTCTCGGCCGGGGCGGCGGCAGCAGGAGCGGTTGCGGATCAGGCTGCGAACACTCCGACAGCGACGCCAGCGACCGCACCAACACCGCTAGCGCCACCACCGCCTCAGCCGGTTGTTGTGCCTTCCGGAACGGCGCTGACTGTGACTATTAATCAGGCGTTGAGTTCGAAGACGAGCCAAGCGGGGCAAACTTTTCTGGGTACCCTGGCGCGGCCTGTATCTTTGGACGGAGTGACGGCGATACCAAAGGGATCCGGTGTGACAGGAACGGTGATTACGGCGAAACAGAAAGGAAAGATCAAGGGAGAGGGTGAATTGTCGATTGCGCTGACGAGCATTACGATTCGCGGGCAAAACTACTCGATTCAGACGGGCTCGCTGGACAGCACTGTGAAAGGAAAGGGAAAGAGGACCGCGGTGACGACGGGAGGCGGAGCTGCGGGAGGCGCGTTGATTGGCGGGATCGCCGGCGGAGGAAAAGGAGCCGGGATTGGAGCGCTGGTGGGCGCGGCTGGAGGTTTGGTGGGAGGCGCGATGACCGGGAACAAGCAGATTGAGATTCCGGCGGAGACGGCGCTGACGTTCACGTTGTCCAAGTCAATTACGCTGCCGCCGCCGGCGACGGTGCCGGCGCAGTAATTCGGCTCATGATGAGACTTTCGTAGTGATGACAGGTCGCGCCTAAATCGCGTTTACGCGGGTGGGCGAATAGGAGAGAGGGAAATGTACAAGAAAGTTATTTTTGTGTTCGCTGTGGTGAGTGGCCTTACTTATCTCGGGAGCGGGCCTGCAGCAAAGACGCCACCTTTGCCACAGGCGTCAACGAGTGGACAGGCGGGAAGTTCGCAAACTTCGCAGGGAACTTCACAGGCGGGAGTCGATCAGGACATCGAATTGTTGCGGCAGGATATCCGGTCGAAGAAGAAGCAGATGGTTGCGGCGAATCTGAAGTTGACGGACGAGGAAGCCACGAAATTCTGGCCGGTCTACGATCAGTACACGGCGGACCTGGTGAAGATCAACAATGAGAAATACGCGCTGATCAAGGAATACGCGGACACGTGGGGAACAATGAGCGACACACAGGCGCTGTCGTTGACGAACCGGGCGCTGAATGTGGAGAAAAACGTAGCGGACTTGAGGATTCGTTACGTGCCGATCTTCAGCAAAGTAGTGCCGGGGAAGAAAGTGGCGACGTTCTATCAAATTGAACGGCGAATTCAGGCGGTGATTGATCTGCAGCTGTCATCGCAACTGCCGCTGGTGCAAGCGCAAGAATAGGCACTGAAAAATTGCCGGAATGCCCAAGAGCGCTGGAATGAACGCCAGCGCTATACGGAGGAACCCAAGAACCCACACGCAACGGCGGGACACCCAGAGTAGGCGGAGAAATAGGGAGGGGTGTCTAGGCGGATCTTCCGGTCATTGTGTTGGGGAGGGCGTGAGGCCGGCACGTTGTGATGGGAAATGTCAAAAGTGACGACGCGTGTCACATCGGGGTTTGGTTGGGCGGCGTGCGCATCTGCTGTTGAGCCGTCGCGTGTTGGGCGTCCGCGTTGTCGATTAGTGCATCATCATGGTTCTGACGCCAGTTGTTGAGGCAGATGCATCCGAAGGCTGCGACAATTCCGAACATCATCGAGAAAGGCACACCCGCATCGGGGATGCTTCCCATGTTGCCGCTACCGAGACCAGCGGCATAGCCGATGCCGAAACCCAAGGCCATGCAGCCGAGGATGATAGCTACGTTGAGTAATTTGCCTTTTATTTTGGGTCCGCCAGAGATGGCAAACCCGGAGCCCAGAACCAATGCCGTCAACCAGACCAGGTACATGGTTTCGCCTCCAGGCTTGCGTCGTAGCACGGAGTGGATATGGCCACGATATGCTGCGTGGTGCGATACGTCAAGAAGAGTTGGTCGGTTGTTCAAAAGGATGGATTTGTTTTGTGGTGGTTCGGGGGAGAAGGGCAGGTCCCTTGCTGCGCTCGGGATGACAAATTTATTTTGGGCTGTGGCGTGGGGTTTTGTTGGGGGAACCCAAGATGCCGGCCTGAAGGCACGGCGCTACAAAGGCAAGAAGGCCCAAGATGACAACGTTTTTTTTTGTGGGGTTGGTTGGATCGAAGAGGGATTTCTCACTTCGCGGACTTTGTTCGGAATGACGGTTTGTTGGTCAGGAGTTTATAGGCCTAATTCGGGAAGGCCGGGGTGGTCTTTGGGGCGAGGACCTTGTGGCCAGTGGTAGAGGCGGTCTTGGGGGCGAATTACTACATCGTTGATGCTGGCGTAGCGGTGGTGCATTACGCCTTGGGGATCGAATTCCCAATTTTCGTTACCGTAGGAGCGATACCACTGGCCGGAATCGTCGCGCCACTCGTAGGCGAAGCGGACGGCGATGCGATCGTTGTCAAAGGCCCAGAGATCTTTGATTAGGCGATATTCGAGTTCGCGATTCCACTTGCGGGTGAGGAATTGAATGATCTGTTCCCTGCCGTTGATGAATTCAGAGCGGTTACGCCAGTGGCTGTCGATGGTGTAGGCGAGCGCGACGTGTTGCGGGTCACGTGAATTCCAGGCGTCCTCGGCTTTGCGGACTTTCTGGGCGGCGGACTGGCGAGTGAAGGGTGGCGCCAGAATGACTTGAGGCTGAGTACTCATGGAGTTCTCCTTTTTAGTCGATAGAGCTTAGAAGCTGGCGGAAGAAAAGTGGCTACTTTTTATTGGAGGCGAAGGATGCATTGGCGCGTTCGTTAGCCCAGCCATTGCGGGTTGGCGTAGGTGCCGTCGAAATTGTGGCTTGTTTTATAAAGCTCGAACTGGCCGGCTTTGCCGGCGGTTGCAGTTTTTGCGAGAAGAGTAGCGACCTGTGAGGAATCCATGGGTTGAAAACTGCGGGCCGCCGCTAGAGCTTGTTGAAGAATGGGAAGCGAATCGCAGCCGGTGATAACGACGCTGGTCGGCAGATTCATGGCGTAGTGGAGACACTCGGTGGCGGTGACGGTTTTACTGTCGAGGATGATGTGATCGCCCATGGGCTTCATGCCGAGTACGCCGATATTGTTTTTGACCAGGACGGGCAGAACTTTCCTTTCGAAGCTGTCGTAGTGGGCGTCCATTACGTTGAGGGGCATCTGCACGGTGTCGAAGCGGAAGGCGTGTTGCGCAGCGGTGTCTAGCATTTTGAGGTGAATTTTCGGGCTTTTGTGGCCAGTGAAACCGATGAAGCGGATTTTGCCGGCTTTTTGTGCTTCCTGAACGGCTTCGAGCGCGCCGCCCGGGGCGAAAACGCGATCGGGATCGGTGTCGCGAATGACTTCGTGGAATTGCATAAGGTCGATGTGATCGGTCTGAAGACGGCGGAGGGATTCGTTGATCTGAGCGGTGGCGGCGGTTTTTGTGCGGCCGTCGATTTTGGACATTAGGAAAACTTTCTGGCGGTAGCCGTCACGAAGGGCGTTGCCCATGCGGACTTCGCTCTCGCCGCCGTTGTAGTCCCAGCAGTTGTCGAGGAAATTGATGCCTTCGTCGATGGCGGCACGAATGATGCGAATACTTTCGGCGGGATCGCTCTGTTTGCCGAGGTGATATCCGCCAATGCCAACCATGGAGACGGATTCGCCGGTGTGGCCGAGGGTGCGATAGGGGATGCTGTTTTTGTATTCCGGCTTGGCGCTGGCGGGAAGCGCGCCGGCGGCGAGGAGAGTGGCGGCGGTCCTGCCGATGAATTCCCTTCGGGTTACGCCAGCGTTTGGATCGTCTTGATTTAGGCTCATAGAGATGCTCCTGTTTTTGTGTGACTGCGCTTTTGCGTGACGGCTATGGGCAAGGCTATGGTACAAAACTTCAGTTCGCGGTGGATTTTTTTGCGGGTTCGCCGGAAGACATTTCTTCCATTTGCTTTATGACTACGGAGAAATCCTGCTCGGGGTAGGTGGCCAGGGCTGCGTTGTTGATTTTGCAAGAGGCTGAGGTTGCGGGCATGAGCGCGTGAACGTCGTCGGCGAGATGGAGGATGAGGCGAAAATCCTTATTCATGAGCGCGAGTGGAAATTGGGCGTTGTAGTCGTTGCGGGCGGCGCGGGAAAGTTTTCCTACGTGCGCGGGGGCGATGAGGGCGGTCTGCGCGAGAACCTGCAGAAGAACATCGCGGCTTAGTCCGCCTTTTTCACCCATGGCGACGGCTTCGGCAATGGCCTGCATTTCGATGCCGAGAATCGCGTTGACGACGAGTTTCATGGTGGTGCCGGCGCCGTTGGGCCCGAGATGAAAATATTTGGCGGCGATGGATTTGAAGATAGGGATAACTTGCTGAAAGACGTTGGGATTGCCGCCAGCTAAGAGAGTGAGGGTGCCCTGTTCAGCGGCGGGGGTACTGCCGGAAATCGCGACGTCGAGCGCGTGAACGCCGACCGTGGAAGCTTTGAGGGCAAGTTCGCGGGAGGTGGCCGGCATGACTGTGGACATTTCGAGAATCACCAAGCCGGGCTTGGCGTTGGCGAGAACGCCGGCGGAGCCGAAATAAACATCGCGGATGGACTGATCGTCAGTGAGGCAAGAGAGGAGTACGTCGACGGATTGGGCAAGTGCGGCGATGGATTCGGATGGCGGGGCGCCTTTGGCTTTGAATTTATTTCTGTCGTAGACGGAAACGGAATAGCCGGCGGCGAGCAAGCGCGTGGCGATGCGGCTGCCCATATTGCCGAGACCGATGAAGCCGAGTTTGCTGGTGCCGGGTTCGAAGGAATTCATTATTGCCTCCCTTAAATGATTCCGTCCGCTCTGGTCGCGTGTTTGACAGTTATGAGATGCACGGAGGCGGCGCGATTCGACAAAAACTTTCCACAGCGTTTACTATGCCGGGCATTTGCAGATTTGGACCTTATATTTTGATATTTGGGCACGGGGATTTTAGAGTCGTTCTGGGCCGGGCGCGAATAAATTAATCCGCGTCAAGTACTTAGGAACGTGTTGCTTGCACTAAGCGTTTTGCTCGATGGGGTCCAGCAGTGCTGGACCCCTACGGTTTTGCGTGGGGCTACCCACGGAGTGCGTGGTATGTATATTTGTTAGGGCAGATCGCATTAGGGATTTGTGGGCACGGTGTGATGGACGCGAATTCTAAGTACAGGGAAGAACAGCTTGCCGAGTTGAACCGGGCGCTACAGACGCTGCACCAGTGCAACCTTGCGTTGATTCATGCGACAGAGGAAGGAGAGTTGTTGCGGTCGATTTGCGAAATTCTGATGGAATTTGGCGAATTTCGAATGGTGTGGGTGGGCTACCGGGAAGACGACGAGAAGAAATCTGTGCGGCCCGTGGCTTTTGCAGGGGTGGAGGACGGTTATTTGCAAGGACTGGAAATAACCTGGGCAGATAACGAGCGGGGGCAAGGGCCTTCGGGGACGGCGGTGCGGACGGGGAAACCTTCGTGGGCGAAGAATATTCGCGAGGACAAGAAGTTTGCGCCGTGGCAACAATATGCGATCGCGCGGGGATATGCGTCTTCGCTGTCGCTGCCATTGAAGCGGGGGGAGCAAACGTTTGGCGTGCTGTCTTTGTATTCGGGGGAGGCGGCGAAATTCAACGAACAAAGTTTTGAGCAGTATGTGGAGCTGGCGGAGAACCTGGCGTATGGAATTGCGACGCTGCGCACGCGGGAGGAACGCAAACACGCGGAGGAAGCGCTTCGGCGTAGCCAGGCTTATCTGGAAGAAGGGCAGCGATTGACTCACACGGGAAGCTGGGCCTGGAATGTGGCGCGGCAGGAAAATGTGTATTGGTCAGACGAGCAGTACCGAATTTACGGATTTGATCCCGAGCACGATGCCGCGACGTATAAGAGGGCGTTTGAGCGCATTCATCCGGACGACCAGAGCGGCTTTTTGGAACGGCTGACGAAGGCGCTGGCGGGAAAACACGATTTCGAATTCGATTATCGCGTGTTGCTGCCGGACGGCACGCTGAAATACCTGCGGACCGTGGGACATCCGGTATTGAACGAAGCGGGCGAGGTTGTGGAGATGGTGGGCACGGGCGTGGATATTACGGAGCAGACGCTGGCGGATGGGGCGTTGCAGAAAGCGTTTGAAGAAATACGAACGTTGAAGGACAAGCTGTACGAGGAAAATCTCGCGTTGCGCGAGGAGATAGACCAGGCGTCGATGTTTGAGGAGATCATTGGGTCGTCCGCGGCGCTGCAGGAGGTGCTGTCGCGGATTGCGAAGGTGGCGCCGAGCGATTCGACGGTATTGATTACGGGAGAAACCGGAACCGGGAAGGAACTGGTTGCGCGCGCTATTCATAAACGATCGCAGCGGGCGGGGCGCGCGTTTGTGAGCGTGAATTGCGCCGCTATTCCGGGATCGTTAATCGCGTCGGAACTTTTTGGACATGAGAAGGGGGCGTTTACAGGTGCGCTGCAACGGAGGATCGGGCGGTTCGAACTGGCGGAGGGAGGAACGATCTTCCTGGATGAGATTGGCGAGCTGTCCGCAGAAACGCAGATTGCTTTGCTGCGGGTGCTACAGGAGCGAGAGTTTGAGCGAGTGGGGAGCAGCCATGCGATGGCCGTGAATGTGCGGGTGATTGCGGCGACGAATCGCGACCTTATCGCTGCTGCGGCGGTGGGGACGTTTCGCATGGACCTGTTTTACCGGTTGAATGTTTTCCCGATTGATGTGCCGCCGTTGCGGCAGAGGATCGAAGATATTCCGCTGCTGGTGAGATATTTTATCGACCGCTATTCGCTGAAAGTGGGGAAAAACATTACGCGGATTGAGAAACGGACGATGGATTTGTTGAGCGCTTACCAGTGGCCGGGGAATATTCGGGAACTGCAGAACGTGATTGAGCGGTCTGTGATTCTGTGCGATTCGGACGTGTTTGCGGCGGAGGCGAGTTGGTTTGCGGAGCAGCACACTGGCGCGGGTGGTTCGCGTACGCTGCTGAATAAAAAGTTGGGGGAACAGGAACGAGAGTTGATTGAGGCGGCGTTAGCGGAAACGAATGGGCGTGTGGCTGGAAATTCGGGTGCGGCGGCGCGGCTGGGAGTGCCGGCGTCGACGTTGGAATCGAAGATACGGACATTAGGGATACGGAAGGCGAAGTTCAAGACGGCCTAGGAAGGGTGGAAGTTGTGCGGTTTGTGGACTCTAAAGCCGCACCCTTGGATGCAAAGGTACGGCACCCGCGGAGGAAGACCCAAGAACAAGCGTGTCAGGGTGCGGGACAGTGTCCGTCTGGATTTCGCGAATTCGCGAAATTTCGTGATTTATTGCCGCGGTAATTCCATTTAAATCAGTCGCATAAGAAGTGGCCGCTATCCTGCAATATACACGGCGTTGTCGACTCAAGAGGCCATGCTGAAGATCGTGAAATTACAAATGGAGGAAGGCGGAATGCAGTTCGCGCTCATCGGACGACTTCAGGCGGAGCATGTGAACGAGCTGCGTGAACTGATTGGCCGGGAGCGCGGCGGGATTGTGTTGGATCTTCGTGAATTGCATCTTGTGGATCGCAGCGCGGTGCAGTTCCTGGCGGTGTGCGAACGAGACGGAGTGGCTTTGCGGAATTGCGCACCGCACATTCGCGATTGGGTGAGCCTGGAAGCCGGTAAGCAATCGGATGGAAATGGGGACGGCGGTTGAGGAGCACAGAAAGGTATCGCGGACCTGGCCACGGACCAGTGGAAATTTTGCAGCAGGAGAATGAACATGATCGAAACCAATTGCACGAAAACCGGCACATTCACGATTCCCTTCCCAGCTTCGCAATCGGAGAGCGCGCGCAGGAAGACTGTCGAGGAATTGTTTTCTTGTTATTCGGCGATGCTTTACAGGGTGGCGCTGCGCAAGCTTGGTAATGAGGCCGACGCGGAGGACGCGGTGCAGGATGCGCTGCTGTCCGCGTACAAACACCTGGATCAGTTTAAGGGCACGTCGCATATTTCGACTTGGCTGACGAGCATTGTGTTGAATTCCGCGCGGATGCAGCTGCGGAGGAGGTCGCACAACCGGTTCGTGCCGCTGGACACGTATGACGCGAGAGGGCTGGATTTTTCGGAGACGTTCGCGGACGATTCGCCGGACCCGGAAGAGATATTGCGCAAAACACAGTTGCGAGAAGTTCTGGAACGTTCGATGCAAAGACTTTCGCCGCGAATCCGGGCGGCATTCCGGCTGCGGGTAGTGGACGGATTGAGCACTCGGGAAGCGGCGGAGCGGATGGGGATCAGCGAGGGAACGTTGAAGGCGCGGTTGTTTCGCGCGTTGAAGCAGATCACGCCGGTGTTGCGAGTTGCGCTTGCGCCTCGAGCGAACCGGCGCACGAGTTTGCGTACGGCGACGACGCGGCTGAAAGTGGCCGCTTAAAGCCTGGAATATTCTGGAGGACAGTCTTGAGACTATACGAACGCTTATTTTGTGCGCTGATCTTCGCTGTTGCGTGCGTTTACGTTGCGTCGGTGCTGGCGCAAGACGTGAACTTTCATAATGCGCCGGCCGCGAGCGCTCAGCAGAAAGATCCTTATGCTGGACAGCCGGCGGCGATTGCGGCGGGGGCGAAGTTGTATGCGACGAACTGCGCCTTGTGTCATGGCGCGCATGGCGAGGGAACGGG
>Ga0210390_10003391_pt1 | contig 13671 bp, 11 predicted proteins | sample IncBWH11OmetaG_FD_161050 | JGI IMG/M metagenome (GOLD analysis project Ga0210390, IMG submission 161050) | Forest soil microbial communities from Barre Woods Harvard Forest LTER site, Petersham, Massachusetts, United States - Inc-BW-H-11-O ...
CTGACACCCTGGGTCCGAGAGCTTGGACACTGCGCTCAGTTACTCCCGCCCGTAATCGTCCTCCAGCCGCTCAATATCGGCTTCGTCGAGATGCACGCCGTGCTGCACCTCGATGAACACCAAATCCGCCGTCCCGGGATTGGCGATGCGGTGCACGTCGCCCAGGGCGATCACCGTGTTCTCGCCGGCGGAAACCGGAAACGTGTCGCGGCCGCGCGTCACCGACGCCGTGCCGCCGACCACGATCCAGTGCTCGGCGCGATGGCGGTGGCGTTGCAGGGATAGCCGGGCACCGGGCTTCACCACGATGCGCTTCACCGCATAGTCCGGCCCAAGCGCCAGGATCTCCCAAGTGCCCCAGGGGCGACTATCGCGCTGGCCGGGCTGGTATGTGGTGCTCATCGCGCCTCCTCCTGTTGGGCTTCGTGCCGATTGACGCAGGAAGGTGGCATGGCGTAGAGCGCGGGGAAAGCCAAAACGATTTGGAGGAACGCGCCCTGTCGCTGCGCAGGATTGCCAGCACGCTCGGCCTGTCCGTCACCACCGTCTCACGCGGCCTTGCGGGCTATGCGGACGTGTCCGCGGCGACCCGCGCGCGGATCGAGCAGGAAGCGGCGCGGATCGGCTATCGGCCGAACCAGGTGGCGCGCCGCCTGCGCAGCAGGCGTAGCGGCACGGTGGGCATCGTGGTGCCGGCCGAGCCCGGCAGCTTCGACCTGTTTTTCCTCGCCATGCTGGGTGCGATCGGCCCGCTGCTAAGCCGCGCTGGGCTCGACCTGGTGATGATGGGCGCGCCGCCGGGCGAGGCGGAAATGCACGCCTACCGCCACCTGGTGGAGCATCATCGCGTGGACGGGCTGGTGGTGGCGCGCACCCGCCGCAACGACGCGCGCATCAGCTTCCTGCTCGACCGCGGCGTGCCGTTCGTCACGCACGGGCGGACCGAGGAGACCCGCCCCTACGCGCATCTCGACATTGACGGCGAAGCGGCGTTCGCGCAGGCGACGCGGCGGCTGATCGGCTTCGGCCACAGGCATATCGGCCTGCTGAACGCGCCCGAGGACTACATGTTCGCGCATCTGCGCGCCGAGGGCTGGCGGCACGCGCTGGCGCAGGCCGGGCTGCCGCAGGGCCCCGCGCTGCATGCGGAGCCGAGCGAGGAAAACGGCTACGTGCTGATGCGACGGCTACTGGCGTCGCCGGATCCGCCGAGTGCGGTACTGTGCGTCACCGACCGCATGGCGGTGGGCGCGCTGCACGCGCTGGCTTCGGCCCGGCTGCGCGCCGGGCGCGACGTGTCCGTCATCGGCTACGACGATCTGCCGGTCGCGACCTATACCGACCCGCCGCTGACCACCTTGGCGCAGCCGATCGAGCGCATGGCGCGGCGCATGGTGGAGATGCTGCTGGCGCTGCTGGATGGCGCGGATGCCGCCAGCCTGGGCGACGTGTGGCCGGCGGAGCTGGTCGCACGTCGGTCGGACGGTCCGGCGTATCCGGAACGCAAACGAAAAACGGGAGGACATCATGCGGGCATCGCTGGCCGCACTTAACGGCGCCTTGGTCTTGAGCGCGTTCAGTGCGGCGCCGCTTCCGGCTCGCGCGCAGGAGGTGACGTTCCTGTCCACGCAGATGCGGCCGCTGGAGGAAGCGCAGCGCGCGCGCACGCAAATCCTGAATGGCGCGCCGGTCAAAACAACCTATGTGCCGGAAGAACCGCCGCAGCTTCCTGTCCATCTGCAGGCGGACGCGCAGGGATCGCACACGATCAGCCTCGTCGGCGCGCTGCACGGCGAGTTGGCGCCGCTGGTGCCGATAGGCTTGCTCGCACCGCTCGATGATCAGGAGACACTGCTGAAGCAGCGCGGCATTCCTGGCAATCTCGCGACGCTTGCGCATCTCGGCGGCGAGCATCTGATGTACGTGCCGTGGATGCAGGCCACGTACATCATGGCCGCAAGCAAGAAGGCGCTGCAGTATCTGCCCGAAGGCGCGAAACTGGAAACACTGACCTACAGCCAGCTCGGCGAATGGGCGGCAAACGTGCAGAAGGCGACCGGGCAGCGCGTGCTGGGATTTCCCGCAGGGCCGACCGGGCTGATGGCGCGGTTCCTGGAGGGCTATTTGCTGCCGTCCTACACCGGCGGCACGGTGGTGAACTACCGCTCCCCGGAGGCCGAGACGATGTGGGCGGATTTCAAGGCGCTGTGGGCCCATGTTAATCCCAATTCCACCAACTACAACTTCATGCAGGAGCCGCTGCTGTCAGGCGATGTGTGGATTGCCTGGGATCACGTCGCGCGGCTGCAGGACGCGTTCCGCAAGCAGCCAAATGATTTCGTCGCCTTCCCTGCGCCGGCCGGACCGAAGGGCCGCAGCTTCATGCCGGTCATCGTCGGGCTTGCGGTGGCGAAAGATGCGCCGAACGCGGCCGGTGCCAAGCAGGTGATCGACTACCTATTGAAGCCGGAGATGCAGGTGACGACCCTGCGCGTCACCAGCTTCTTCCCGGTAGTGAAGGTCGCGATTCCCGAAGATCTTGATCCCGGCATGAAGCTCGAAGCGCAGGCGGTCGCGCAGCAGCAAGCCGCGCCCGATGCGAAGCCGGTACTGCTGCCGGTCGGCCTCGGCTCCCATGGTGGCGAGTTCGACCGCCTCTTCACCGATACGTTCCAGCGCGTGGTGCTGCGCGGTCAGACTATCCATGAAGTGGTGCAGCGTGAGGCGCAGGACATGCAGCACGTGCTCGATGCCGCGAAGGCGCCCTGCTGGTCGCCCGATCCGCCGAGCCAGGGCACGTGCCAGGTGAAGTGAGGTGGTGAGCCAAACGGCGGCCGCCCCCTCAGAAACCCCCTTGCGGGAGGCGGGTGGGGGAGGGGTGAGCCGCCGCACCGCCCTGCGCCCTTACATCCTCATCGCCCCCTCTCTGGTCTTCCTGCTGCTGTTGTTCTTCATCCCGCTGGTGCAGACGATCGCGCTGGCATTCCGCACATCCGCGGGCACGGGCTTCGGCAATTTCGGAAAAGTCTGGAACGACCTCGATTTCTTCGATGCCGTGAAGGACACGTTCGCGCTGGTGGTCGTGGCGGTGCCGGTGCAGCTCGCGCTGGCACTCGGCATGTCGATGATGCTGCGCCACGTCAGGCGCGGACGCGATCTTATTCTGTGGATCTGGTCGATCCCGCTTGGCATCTCCGATCTGGCCGCCGGGCTCGTCTGGCTCGCGATCCTGACCGACAAGGGCTATCTCAACACGGCCTTGTTCCAGCTCGGCGTAATCCCCGGGCCGCAAAGCTGGCTGACGTACGAAACGCCTGTCGTGCTGTTCTGCGCCATCCTGACCGCGGAACTGTGGCGCGCCACCGCGATCGTGTTCGTGATCCTGGTGGCCGGCGTGCAGCTTGTGCCCAAGGAGTTCGAGGAAGCGGCCAGCGTGTTCGGCGCGACAGCGTGGCAGCGCTTCCGCCGCGTCACGCTTCCTCTGCTGCGCCCCTCGATCCAGACCGCGCTGATCCTGCGCACGGTGCTGGCGTTCGAGACCTTCGCGGTGGTGCTGGCGATCGGCGGCACCAACTTCCCGGTGCTGATCAGCCAGGCCTTCATCTGGCAAAATCAGAACCAGGATTACGGCACCGCGGCCGCCTATGCGGTGATCGTGATGGTGGTATCGCTGGCGGCAACCGCGGTCTATCTGGTGGCGCTGCGTCCGCGCGCGGGAGAGCCGGCGTGAAGCGTGCGGTCTTCGGCGCCGGCATCGTTCTCTTGTGCGCCTGGACCATCGTGCCGATCTATCTGCTCGCGCTCGGCGCGCTGGGCGGTTCGGATGTGGTGTACGCGTGGCCGAAACCGTTCTTGCCGTTGGGCTCGTCAGCGCACAGCTTTGCCTCCTTCCTGGCGATCGAGGGTATCTGGCCGGCGATGCTGCGCAGCATGGAAGTCGCAGCGCTGTGCATGATCTTCTCAATCGCGCTCGGCGCGCCGGCCGGATACGCGCTGGCGCGGTTCGCCTTTCGCGGCGCCAACACCTACCGCCTGCTGATCCTGGTCACGCGCGCGTTCCCCGTCGGCATCCTCGCGCTGCCGCTCGCCGTCACCTATGTGCGGCTCGGCATCTACGATACCGCACTCGGCGTCGCGCTGATCCATACCGCGCTCGCGCTGCCCTTCGCGGTGCTGGTCACGTCCAGCCTGTTTCTCGGCATCCCGCGCGAATTGGAGGAAGCCGCCTGGGTATTCGGCTGCTCCGGCATCGCGGCGTTCCGGCGGATCGTGCTGCCGCTCGCTCTGCCCGGCGTGGCGGCGACGGCAATCTTCGCCTTCGTCATTTCATGGAACGAAGTGTTCGCGGCCTCTGTGCTGACGGTGCGGCACAAGACGCTGACCGCCTTCCTGCTCTCGGTGCTGTCGGAAAGCCCCCTGCAGGCGCAGCTCGCCGGCGGGCTGCTGCTGATCCTGCCGTCGGTGATCTTCATCTTCGCCGTGCGCCGCTATTTGTTCGCGATGTGGGGCATCGCCAGCCGATGACCGGAGGAGCCTGATGGCCGATATCCGCATCGACGCCGTGCGCAAGCAGTTCGGCGCGATGGAAGCGCTGAAGCAGATCTCGCTCGACGTGCGCGACGGCGAGTTCGTCGCGCTGCTCGGGCCGTCCGGCTGCGGCAAGACGACCTTGCTGCGCATCGTCGCCGGGCTGGAGACGCAGACATCCGGCCGCGTGCTGATCGGCGGCCGCGACGTCTCCACTCTGCCGCCGCGCGCACGCGGACTCGCGATGGTCTTTCAGAACTACGCGGTGTTTCCGCACATGACGGTGCGGCAGAACGTGGCGTTCGGTCTGCAGATGCTAAAGGCCGCTGCCGATCGCATCACAAGACAGGTGCAGCGCTCGGCCGAGCTGATGCATATTGAGGATCTGCTCGACCGCTATCCGGCGCAGTTGTCCGGCGGCCAGCGGCAGCGCGTTGCCGTGGCGCGGGCGCTGGCCGTCGAGACGGCGGTGCTGCTGATGGATGAGCCGCTGTCGAATCTCGACGCGCTGCTGCGCCTGCAAATGCGCGCCGAGCTGAAAGCCGTTCTGGCGGAGGCGGGAACCACCACGCTCTACGTCACGCACGACCAGACCGAGGCGATGGGTCTCGCCGACCGCATCGCGGTGATGCATGAAGGCCGCATCGTGCAGATGGCGCCTCCGGTCGAGGTGTACCGCAAGCCGCGCACGGTGTTCGTTGGTGGCTTCGTCGGCAATCCGCCGATGAATTTCCTGAAGCTGCCGGTGAACGCCGGCGAGGTGCGGCTGGGCGCTCTGACCCTGACGCCGCCGAGCCGCGTCAACGGCAGCGTCGTGCTGGGCGTGCGGCCGGAGGATCTGGAACTGTCGGAAGGCGGTTTCGGCTTTCGCGTGCAGGTGGCCGAGCCGCTCGGTCCGCACATTCTGCTGACCGGCGAAGCCGAAGGGCAGCACATGCGCGTCGCGATTCCGCCTGACCGCGTCGTGCGCGCGGGAGAGACGGTGATGCTGCGGCCCAAGCCCGCGCATATCGCCTGGATGGATGCGGAGAGCGGGCTCGCTCTGGAAGGGGAATGAGGGTGGATCTGATCGAGCGTGCCCGCGCGATCCTGCGCGCGAATGACCGCGGCGGCTACACCGTGCCGACCGACCGGCTGTACCCGTTCCAGTGGAACTGGGATTCCGGATTCGTTGCGATGGGCTGGGCGACATTCGATGAACCTCGTGCCTTCGCCGAGATCGCGCGCCTGCTGCGCGGCCAGTGGGATGACGGACTGGTGCCGCAGATCGTGTTTCACGCACCGTCAGACGATTATTTCCCCGGTCCGGATGTGTGGGGTGTGCGGCACGATCCGCCCACATCGGGCATCACCCAGCCGCCGATCCTGGCCACTGCCGTTCGGCGGTTGCTGGACGGGGCGCGCGACCGCGCTGAGGCGGAAGCGTGCGTCGCTTCGCTGTATCCTGGCCTGCGCGCCTCGCACCGCTGGTGGGAGCACGCGCGCGACCCCGCGCGCACCGGCCTCGCGGCCACCCTGCATCCGTGGGAGACGGGGATGGACAACAGCCCCGCCTGGGATGCGGCGCTGGCGCGCGTGCCTGTTGAAACCACCACGCCGATCCGCCGACGCGACACATCCCATGTGGATGCCGCGATGCGCCCGCGCGGGGAGGAGTATCAGCGCTTCATCCATCTGGTCGATCTGTTCCGAGATTGCGGCTGGCAGCCGGAGCGCATGCTCGCGGCCAGCCCATTCAAGGTGATCGACATCGCCACCAATGCGATCCTGCTGCGGGCCGAGCGTGACTTGCTGGCGCTGGCCGCACGGTTTGGCGCCCCTGGCGATGTGGCGGAGATCGAGGTGCGGATCGTGCGGAAGGAACGCGCGCTCGGACGGTTGTGGAGCGGGGTGCGCGGCCATTTCCTCTCCTTCGACCTGATCAGTGATGCGCTGATCGATGCACCGACTTCTGCCGGGCTGCTGCCGCTGTTCTCCGGCGCTGCCTCCGCAGCAGAGGTGCAGGCGATGGCGGCAACGCTGCGCCGCTGGACCGGACAGGTGCGCTGCGCCGTGCCCTCTACCGCCCCTGACGACAAGCGCTTCGAGCCGCTGCGCTACTGGCGTGGTCCGGTCTGGGCGGTGGTGAACTGGATGATTGCGGAAGGGCTTGCAGGATCGGGGGAGCCGGCGCTCGCCGCTGAGCTGCGCGCCGCGACCACGCAGATGATCGCGCATGGTGGGTTCAGCGAATATTTCGATCCGCGTGACGGCACGGGGATTGGCGGGGCGGAGTTTTCGTGGACGGCGGCGGTGTTTTTGATGCTGGGTATTGACTCAGAGGTGGAAGTTCGGAGTTAGGTCTTGTTCCGATCCAACCCTGACCTTCGCCCCGCTCAGGGTCGACGGCAGCCGTCGATGATCTCCATGAATGGACAGCCCCCGATCGGACCGGAAACGCCCTCGTCGGCGCCCGGGCCGAATATCCCGCTTGTTGCACCCCCGGTCCGCGCGATATGCCGCCTCGTCGTGCCGCACATTCCCCAGCGCCGGCTCATCGATGCCGCAGCATTCCGGCAGAGCGTCGTGGGCGGAGCACAGAAAGCAGGCTGGCTTCCTCCTTCAGTCAGTCCAATTCCGCAGCCCAGAGATCCAGGAACAGTTCACCCACTGGCGCTGTTGATGGCTGCTCGGGGCGCACACCGAACATGAATGCGCTGCTGCTTCCGTCTGCGGGCGCTTTGGCATGGGTGTGACTGCGGATGGCGACGGCCAATGAACCGTCTTCCTTGATCCCAAGAAGCGCCTCATCCAGTGCATGGACTGACTCAAGGTTCGCCCCGTCGGCCAGATCGAAAGCGCCGAACATGAACACGGGGGCTTTATTGAGCGGGTCGGGGTAGACAAGAACAGTGGACATTTCGCCAGACAGACCCGTCAGTCGCTTGACGTACATAGCGACCACATCCTCTCGAAGATTTTCGGTCCAGGAGTGTAACGCGCATGGGTGACCAGGCGGTTAAGCGGGCTGCCGCACTGGCGAGCGCGCAGAAGGCGGGGCTGTAGGTCGCACGAACATGGAAACTGCACACACTTGTGCTCCGAAGATCGTGTATCCGCTCCAGGACATGCGACTGAACCCGGCGCCCTGCGCGGCGCTTATCCCACATGTCGAGCAATAGCGAACCGTTGCCTACGCCCGGACCGGAGCAACCGCCCCGCCCCGGTCCGGATATCGTGCCACCGTCGCCAGGTCCCGATATTCAGCCCCCGATCGGACCGGAAACGCCCACGCCGGCGCCCGGTCCGGATATCCCGCCCGTCGCACCACCCGGTCCACGAGACATGCCGCCGCCCGTGGCCTGACGGCTCCAAGGGCCCACTGAACCCACCGTCATGGCCGGCGCAGCGCTCGCAGCTGAAACACGAACCGCAGGCGGTGCAGGATTGGCGGTCCCGCATGGCAAGCGACGGTGGCAAGGAGGTGTATCGGCGGCGCAAGCTGACCGAGCACGCATATGCCAAGATGAAGAACCGTGGGTTCGGGCGGATGCTGGTTCATGGGATCGCTGCGGTGCGGTCGGTCTGCCTGCTGCACGCGATCACGCATAACCTGCTGCATGCGCATGGCCTGCGGAGCGTCGCCGCCTGACGCAACCGATGGTGGATCATAGCCAAGGTCCACCATCGCCGGGCGTGAGCGGGGCACGGCCACGCATTGTGCATTGTGGAAAAAGCGATTGGCCTCGCACAGGGCCCGCGATTTCCGGATTGGATTACAGCCTCCTTCGCCGGCCATGACGAGGGCCGGTTTCGTCCAGCGCGAGTCCGCCGCTAGGTGGGTGTGGACTCGCATGGGCCCAGCGGAACGCCAAGCGGAGCGAAGCATGCCGGCGCGCTTCGACCAGGTTGCTGAACCCGCCCTGGGTCCGGCCAACGGCCCCCCGAGGACAGGAGATGCTGGCGCATCTGGATTAAATCGGAGAAGAGCAAATGGCAGAACTGTTCTTCTCACCTCAGAACATGGAAATTGTCCAGACGGAGTTCCTCTGGTTCTGCGAAGTTCGCCTGCATCAACAAAAGCATGGCCGGCGCACCGGCCGAGCAGCGGAACGAGAACCGAGTATCGCCTGTATTCGTTTATCAGCGTGAACCGGCGCGCAAAGCCTGCTCGTCAGCTACCGGGTCATCGGCGATCCAATCGGCGCCAAGACAAAGGACATGGGCCCGACGATGCTGCCGTGTGGTTGCTACCCACGACCGCACCGAATAAGTTGCGTTTGGGGGACCGTGAACAATGACGCGACGGAGGGAGCTGCTGAAGGGCGCAACTGCCTTGGCAGCGGGGATTGCTGCCCTAGGCTCGGCGCAAGCCCAAAGCGCAAGTGGGTTCGGCATCGACGCGGCCTTCGCTCAGTTTATGCGCGAGTTCGGCGAGAGTCCGGCGGATGGCGGCGGGCGCGTGACCTTCACCGGGCGAGACCCGATTGTACGCAGCCGCTTTCGCACCGGCGCGTGCATGGCGATTCCGGCCATGGGGGCAGGTGTCGGCGCGGCTGCGATCTGGCGCGAGCGCACGGGACAATCACAAGACCTCAGCGTGGACCTGCGTCAGGCAGTCTATGCAGTTGCACCCTGGGTGCGTGTTCTGGTCGACGAACTGCGTGCGCTCGGGATGCTGCCGGGCGACCCGCTGCCGGCCGAATGGACCTGGCAGCCGACACTGAACGGCCGTTCCTTGCAGGCGCCGCTCGCGATCGGCAATCCGCTTTCATTCGCCATATTCGAAACGCGCGACGGTCGTGCCGTGACGCCGACCGGCCTCTACCCGCAGCATTTCGTGGGGTTCCTGCGCGTTATCGAAGCCGCTCCCGACACAGCTTCAATTGCCGCCGCTGTCCGGACCTTCGACAGTGCCGATCTTGAGAGCCGCGTCAGTGAGGCGGGGATGATCATGGGCATCCATCGCACCCAGGCGGAGTGGCTTGCGCATCCCCAGGGTCAGGCAATCGCCGCGACCCCACTGGTCGAGATCGTAAAGGTGGGTGACAGCGATCCCGTGCACTGGACGCCAAACCCGTCACAGCCGCTGTCGGGAATTCGCGCGCTCGCCTGCACCCATGTCATTGCGAGCTCTACGGTCGCACGCAATCTGGCCGGTCACGGCGCCGAGGTGCTGCACATCGCGCGCGACCAGGCGTTCGAGCATGAGGCGATTTGGCAGGACGTCAATATCGGTATGCGTTCGGCGGTGCTGAACCTCAAGAACACCGATCAGCATCGGGTCCTGCAAGACCTGCTGCCACGGGCCGACGTGTTCATCGAGGGCTTCCGCGGCCGCAAGATGGAGGAGCTCGGCTTTGGAGTAGAGCAGGTCGCCCGGGCTCATCCGGGCACCATCTACTGCTCGGTCCGCGGCTATGGTTGGGAGGGGCCGTGGAACAAGTACGCGGGCTTCGACATGGAGGGGCTGACGGTCAGCGGCTTCACCGCGATCGAGGGTAGCGGCCCCAACCACCCCCGCTTCCCGCCCACCTTCGTCATGAACGACTACATCGCCGGCTATCTTGGCACTGCCGGGGTGATTGCAGCGCTGCGCCGCCGCGCACGCGAGGGCGGCAGCTACCACGTGCGGGTCAACCTCACTCGTTGTGCGATGTGGTTCATGAGTCTCGGGCAGGTCGACGAGGCGGAACTCGCCAACCCAGGGCAGGAGAGCCGCCTTGGACCGCCGGAGACGATCCGCGCCATGACACCCTACGGTGATTACGAGCGCCTGGCCCCACTCGTAAAGCTCTCACATACGCCGACGCGCTGGCGGACACCTTTGCTGGATGTGCGTGGTGCAGCGCGGCCGACCTGGGACGCTTAGTGGGCTCCAACGGACGACGCAGATGTTCGCGAAGTGGCTGCGACTTTGTTCCATGAGCCGCGCCCACGATCATGATGCGCGCGAGGAGGCCAGGAGATGACGGACGACATCTACAAGGGCAAGGACACGACGCGGCGCGACGTGCTGCTTGGCCTCACCGGCACTGTCGGCGTTGCGTTCGCGACCGGCGCGTCACCGGCAGCAGCACAGATGGCGCAGGGCCACCGCGAGGTGCGGCCCGGTACGCCGCCGCTGCAGGGCGTTCGCGTGATCGAGCGGAGCCTGCTGCTTTCAGGCCGCCTCGCCGGGCTGCTGATGGCTGACCAGGGTGCGGAAGTATTTGTCGAGCGGGGCGCCGGCACCACGCCGGGCGGTCTCGATGATGCCTTCTTCGACCGTGGCAAGGTCACGGTGCCGCCAGGCGCCACCGATGACGCCACCTCGGCCGACATCGTCATCGTGGACGGTGCCGCACAGGTCGCGCGCGCGCCGCATCAGATCCTGCTGCGCATTGTGGCGGCGCTGCCAGGCGACGAGGCCTATGGTCATCTGCCGGACAATTGCTCGGAGGACCTTATCAAAGCTCTGGTTGGTTTCTTCACCGACATGAGCGTCTCCGGCCCGATCCTTAATCGTCCGGTAATCTACACGCCTATCCCGCTGCCTTCCGTCTATTGCGCCGTCAACGGTGCAGTGGCGGCCGTCGCTGTTCTGGTGGACCGGCAGCGCACCGGCCTGGGGCGCGAAATCATCGCAAGTCGCCTCGCCGGCGGGCTGTCGGCGATCGGTGCGCTCACTGTCACCTCCAAAGGACTGCCCGAACAACTGGAGCCGATCGTCATCGGTGGCTTGCCGCCGGGAATGACGCCGGAACAGTTCCGTACCTTCGTCGCCGACGCGCTACGCGAACCCGAACGCCAGATGTGGCTGGAGCGGCGCTTCGCGCCGTTCTCGACGCCCTACCGCGCGGCTGACAACCGATGGATTCTGCCGATGGCCGGTCCAAATGCCCGGCTGTCTCGGCGCCTGCTCGAAGCAATGGGGTTGTGGGACCAGGCCCTCGCCACCGGCGCGGTCTTCGTCAACCCCTATGATCGGGCCAATCTCGCCGATGCGCGCCGCAACCTTGCGGACAGCCTGTCGCTCGGCTTCATGTACACCTCGCGCCTCGCCGACCTGTTGGAACCCGCCTTCGCGACCCGCACCGCAGCGGAGTGGGAGCGTTTCCTCGCCGCAAACGGTACTGCTGCCAGCATCATCATGACCTGGGAGGAGTGGCAGCACGACGCCGATGCGCGTACGGCCGGCGTCTTCGCCGAGATCCCCGGGACCGAGAACGTCCAGATCGGCCGGACGAACTGGATGCGCAGTGCGCAGCCCTACACGCCTCTGATCGCCCGCCGTGCCGCCGCCGCCCTTCCCGCCCGCACTGTACCGCCGCCGGCTGCGACGGGCCAGGCGAATGCGCGGCTACCACTGGAAGACTACACGGTGGTGGACATGACCAACGTGCTGGCGGGACCAAGCTGCACGCGTATGTTCGTTGAGCTCGGCGCCACCGTGACGCGTGTGGACGTGATGGATCCGCAGCAGCCTCCGACCATCCATGTGGTGTGGTCCGGCGAAAACTCGGTTGGAAAGCGCAGCATCATCGTGGACCGGCGAAAGCCGGAAGGGCTCGCCATCATCCATCAGATCACCGGTCGCGCCGACATCGTCTGCTGCAACATGATGGACGATCAGATGGGGCGCCTCCACGTCGATGCGGCGTCGCTGGAGCAGCGCAATCCGCGCGCCATCGGCCTGCAAATTACCGCCACCCGCGGCGAGCGGCACGGGCCGCGGCACCACGATAAGGGCTACGACCCCTCCATCCAGGGCACCACGGGGTTGATGATGCGCTTCGGCGGGCCGGAGACGCCGACCTTCCACGGCTTCGCTTCGGCCGTGGACTATCTGTGCGGGTATCTTGGCACACTATCGGGGGTGCTCGCGCTCTACGCGCGGGAGCGGCGTGGCGACGGGCGCGGCGACTGGGCGGAGATCTCGCTCTGCAACGCCGCGACGCTGCTCCAGCTGCTGTTCCAGCGGTCCGGCGGCGAACTTCCGGCCAGCGCGCGCGGCCAGCTTGCGACCGGCATGACGGCAGGCGAGCGCGTGTATCAGCTCGGCGATGGTTGGATCTTCGCTCAGGCGCCGCGCGACATCACGGCGGAGCTCGGCAGCCGCAATCGCGCGGATGCGCTCGCCTGGTGCGCGCAGCAGAACATCCAAGCGATGCCGGTGCAGACCTGCAAGGAACTGGCCGACCGCCACCGCGACGCCCCTTCGCGCACCGTACGCTTTGAGAAACGCGAGAAGGACGGCTGGACGACCGAGTGCTTTGCGCCTACATGGTTCGCCTTCGACGGCGAACCGCAGCCGCGCCCGCCCGCGGCCTCGCGCATCGGGGCCGACGGGCCAGGTGTTCTTGCCGACCTTGGCTATGCGCCAATGGAAGTGGAGCGTCTCGTGACTGCGGGAGTGGTGGGGCGAACGGAGTGGGCAAAGAGCTGAGCACGCCTCGGCCAGTATCCGTGCCCGAATTCTCCGTCAGCACTCGCTGGTTGTTGGCGGTCGTAGTCTGGGTGCTGGTGGGCGTAACGCTTCCTGCGTGTTCGTCGAGCGCGCAGGAGCTGGAGGCGCCGGATGTGCTGCCGCCCCCTTCTTCCCCGCTGAGCGATGATCCGAACGAGGATGCCGATCAGGGGCAGCCGCAGGCGCGCCCGCAAGCCCCGGCCCCGACGGGAACCGTCTTCCCCAGTCTGCAGTTTCCAGGGCGCGATGATCTGGCCGAGTTTCGTCGTAGTATCTACGAGAAATACGGGTTTACGTTCGGCGCCAGTTATCAGCAGCTGTTTCAATCGACATCAGCGACGGCACGGACAGCCACTAACGATACGGCGCTGGGTGGCTGGGCTGCGGTCAGCACCACCTGGACGGCGCTGGACCGGGGCGGGCCATACGAAGGCACGCTGGTGGTTCGCGGGGCGTTTCGCGGCAGCCTCGGCGACAACGCAGTTCCGGCCGTGTTTGGCCTTCGGGACATTGGCTCGCTTTGGTCCAACTACGAGTGGACGTCGTGGAACCAAGGCTTCCGCATTGAAGATCTCTTCTGGGAGCAGAAGATTGGCAGCCAATTCAGCTTTCGCGTCGGCAACCAGGGCCCGCAGGCTGTCTTCAACTTTTTTCGCTTCAAGGATGCGCGAACCGGGTTCACTGCCAGCCCGGCCGCTTTCAATGAGACAATCCCA
>Ga0210390_10003392_pt1 | contig 13668 bp, 12 predicted proteins | sample IncBWH11OmetaG_FD_161050 | JGI IMG/M metagenome (GOLD analysis project Ga0210390, IMG submission 161050) | Forest soil microbial communities from Barre Woods Harvard Forest LTER site, Petersham, Massachusetts, United States - Inc-BW-H-11-O ...
ACGCGCTGCTGCTGGCGGCCGAACGGGGACGAATCGGCCAGCGCTACATCATTTCTGAGCGTTATATGACGCATCGTGAACTGGTGACCATCGCCGCGGAGGCAGTTGGTGCGCGGCCGCCACGCCTGGGTGTCCCGATGGCAATGGTTTACGGGTTCGCGCATGTGTCGGACGCCGTCGGAGCGCTATCCCACCGTGACTTCCCGATCGGCAGCCGGAGCGCCCGGCTCATCGCGCTGACCTCGCCGGCCAGCCATGCCAAAGCCACACGTGAACTCGGCTGGTATCCGACGCCCACCGAACACTTCATCCAGCGCGCAGCCCAAACCTATGTAGACAGAGGCGGATTGGCCGCCGCCGACAGGTAGCGCCTCAGCTCAGGCTCGCCGACGTGATGGTGACGGTGGTGGCGGGCGCACCGTCCGCGCCACCGCCGGCGACGCCGGCCGCGGCGATCTTGTCCACTACCGCGAGGCCGGTGGTGTCGATGGTGCCGAAAACCGTGTATGCGGGGGGCAACAGCGAGTCCCGGTACACCATGAAGAACTGGCTGCCGTTCGTGAACGGTCCGGCGTTGGCCATCGCCAGCGTGCCCCGCGGATAGACGACGGGCTTCTTCAGCGCCGGATCGCCCGGCGGGTACTGATTGGCCGGGTATTCGTCGGCGAACTGATAACCTGGCCCGCCGGTGCCGTCACCCTTCGGGTCACCACACTGCAACACCGACAACCCCGGCGACGTGGTCAGCCGGTGGCATTGAGTGTCGTCGAAAAACTTCTGCTGCGCCAGGCTGACGAAACTGCGCACCGTGCAAGGTGATTCGTTATTAGCAAGGTGCAGGCCGATTTTGCCCCGATTGGTGACGAGGTCCAGGTCGACCGGAGCGGGAGTGGTCGCCACTTGGCCGGTCCGCGGTGGCGTCACCGCTTTGCCGGCGGCGTCGGCGGACGGCGGGTACAAGCAGTTGGCGCCCAGGGCGGGGGAGGGTACGAATGGCGGCAGCTTCGGGACGGCCGGAGGTGCCACCGGGGCCGAGGTGGTAGCGGTGCTGCGTGAGGCCGCGGCGGTGCTGGTGGGGGCGGCCGACGATGTCTCGGTCGCGCCGCGATCCGAGGTTGTGGCGGTGATAATCACCAGCGCGATCACACCGAAGAGCGCCGCAAGCACTGCGGCCAATCCACCGACAATGGCCAGCGCGTGCCCTCGGTCGGCGGATTGTGCAGACGGGCCCGGCTGCACCATCCGCGGCCGCGGGGTGGCCGGTGATCCGGGCGGGGGTGGCGGCGGGCTCGGCGGTGGAATGAAACGATTGTCCAGCGCTGCTCTTGCGGCCTCGGCCAGCTGCGATGCCGTCTGGTAGCGGGCCTGCGGGCTTTTGGCCATACCCGCGGCGATCACTGCGTTGAATGTCGGCGGTATGCCGGGGGACGATGTCGAGGGTCGCGGCGGTGGGGCGGTCAGGTGCCCGGCGCGTTGTTCTTCGAATGTGTCTCCGGGATAAGGCTGTTGCCCCGTCAAGCATTTGTGCAATACACAGGCGAGCGAATACACGTCAGCGCGGGAATCACCCGCGCCGCTGAACCTTTCGGGTGCCGTGTAGGCGCCGGGGATATGGCCCATGCTGGCCGTGGCGGTATCGGTGGGGTTGCGCGCGAGCCCGAAATCGGTTAAATAGACGAAATCTCCTGGCGCGACCAAGATGTTCGACGGCTTGACGTCGCGATGGACCAGTCCTACCCGGTGGGCGCTGTCAAGCGCCGCGGCGATTTGTGCGATGATCGCGACCGCGCGTGCGGGAAGTATTCGGCCGCCTTCGTTTCTGATCGCGCGACCGAGGTTGCTGCCCTCGATCAGCTGCATGTCCACGTACAGTTGACCGCCGATCTGGCCAAAGTTGTGGATCGGCACCACGTGCCGGTTGTTGAGGTCGGCCGCCGCGGGTACGTCGCGGCGGAACTGTTCGCGAAATTCTGGATCCTCGTCCAGGTCCGGCGCCAGCACCTTGACGGCGACTATCTGGTCTGTAACGGTGTCATCGGCCCGGTAGACCTTCCCCGATGCGCCGCGGCCGATTAAGTCGAGCAGCTGGTAGCGCCCGAACGTAGTCACCTGCACAAAGAATTCTCCTGTCAGCGTGCGGCCCGCCGCGATTCAATCGACCATAGACGGCCGAGGCCGCCGACGGCTCGATCAGTCCATCCGCACCGACTTGATCGTGACTTCGATGGTTGGCTGGCCGTCCTGACCGCCGCCGGCAACGCCGCCCTTGGCGATCTTGTCCAGGGTAGCCAGCCCGTCCTGTTGAATCTTGCCGAAGACGGTGTATTCGGGTGGCAGCTGAGTGTCCTTGTACACCATGAAGAACTGGCTGCCGTTGGTGTTCGGTCCGGCATTGGCCATGGCCAGGGTGCCGCGCGGGTAGATCACCGGCTCGTGCACCGCGGGATCCTCGGGCTTGTATTGGTCGGTCGGATATTCGTTGGCGAACTGATAGCCGGGCCCGCCGCTGCCGTCGCCGGTCGGGTCACCGCACTGCAAAATCGACGATGTCGGTGAGGCGGTGAGGCGGTGGCACTGAGTGTTGTCGAAGAACTTCTGCTGCGCCAGGCTGACGAAACTGTTGACAGTGCAAGTTGATTCGTTGTTCGCGAGCAACAGGCCGACGTTTCCTTGATTAGTGACCATGCTGACACTGACCTGCGCCGGGTCGGTGGGCACCTTGCCTTGCCTCGGCGGGTTCACCGGCTTGCTGGCCTGTTCCGCCGAAGGCTCGTATTGGCAGTTGGCGCCCAGATTGGCGGCCGGTTTGAACGGCGGCAACGGCGGTATGCCCGACGATGGGCCCGGAGCGGCGCCGGTGGCCGAGCTCCCGGCTGCCGTAGTCTGCTTGTTCTTGTGCTCGTTATTGGTCAGGACGACCGTTGCTATCACCGCGACGACGACGACCGCCGCCGCGACCGACCCGCCAACGATGGCCAGCGTCCGGCGACGACGGGCCTGCTGAGCGCGGCGTTCCAGCTGCCGTTCGAGTTTGCGCTTGGCCGTCGCACGTCGCTGTTCATTGGTCGGCACCGCCGATGTCCCTCCGTGGTTGTCTGCTCAGTCAGCAAAGAGTGTGCCAGTTGATGCTGGCTAGGGGTGGCGCGACCCGCGCTCGCGGGGCGCGACGGCCCGACTTCTTCTCCTCTGACTGCGTCGGCCGCATCGTCGTCGGGCGGCATGGGAAACTGGAGATCGTGTTCATGACCGGATTTCCCGCTGGGTTGCTGCAGTGCAATTGCTATGTACTGGCGCCGCACCCCGGGGCCGACGCGATCGTCATCGACCCGGGCCAGCGTGCGATGGGCCAGCTGCGGCGCATTCTGGACAAGAATCGGCTGACTCCCGCGGCGGTGCTGCTCACCCACGGTCACATCGACCACATCTGGTCGGCGCAGAAGGTGTCCGACACCTTCGGCTGCCCCGCATACATCCATCCCGAGGACCGGTGCATGCTGACCGATCCCATCAAAGACTTCGGCCCGCGGCTGGGGCAGCTGCTGCTGGCGGCGATATTCCGCGAGCCCAAACAGGTCATCGAGCTGGATCGAGACGGCGACAAGATCGACCTCGGCGGGATCAGCGTCACCGTCGACCACACGCCCGGCCACACCCGGGGATCGGTGGTCTTCCGTGTCCCGGATGCCGGGGACGACAAAGACCTCGTGTTCACCGGCGACACCCTGTTCGAGCGCTCGGTGGGCCGGACCGACCTGTTCGGCGGCAGCGGCCGTGATCTGATGCGCTCAATCGTCGACAAGCTGTTGGTCCTCGACGACAAAACGGTGGTCCTGCCCGGACACGGCAATTCCACCACGATTGGCGCGGAACGGCGGTTCAACCCCTTCCTCGCAGGGCTGAGCCCGTGACGGACTTCTCAGCGTTTTCTGGGCCCAAGGGCGTACCGGACTACGTCCCGCCGGATTCGGCCGCGTTCGTCGCGGTGCGTTCGGGGTTGCTCGACGCCGCCCGCCGAGCCGGCTACAGCGACATCGAGCTCCCGATATTCGAGGACACCGCGCTGTTCGCGCGAGGGGTGGGCGAGTCCACCGATGTGGTGTCGAAAGAGATGTACACCTTCGCCGACCGTGGCGACCGCTCGGTGACGCTGCGCCCGGAGGGCACCGCCGGGGTGGTGCGTGCGGTGATCGAGCACGGCCTGGACCGCGGCGCGCTGCCGGTCAAGCTGTGTTACGCGGGCCCGTTCTTCCGCTACGAGCGGCCTCAGGCCGGTCGCTACCGCCAGCTGCAGCAGGTCGGTGTGGAGGCGATCGGCGTCGACGACCCCGCGTTGGACGCCGAGGTGATCGCCGTCGCTGACGCCGGCTTCCGCTCACTCGGTCTGGACGGGTTCCGGCTGGAAATCACCTCGCTGGGCGATGAAACCTGCCGTCCGCAGTATCGGGAACTGTTGCAGGATTTCCTGTTTCAGCTTGACCTCGACGAGGAAACCCGCAAGCGCGCTGAGATCAACCCGCTGCGGGTACTCGACGACAAGCGTCCAGAGGTCAAGGCGATGACCGCCGACGCACCGGTGATGCTCGACCACCTGTCCGATGTGGCCAAGCAGCATTTCGAGACCGTGCTGGCGCACCTCGATGCCGTGGGCGTGCCGTATGTCATCAACCCGCGGATGGTCCGCGGGTTGGACTATTACACCAAAACCACCTTCGAGTTCGTGCACCCTGGCCTGGGTGCCCAGTCCGGCATCGGCGGCGGCGGTCGCTACGACGGTCTGATGCACCAGCTCGGCGGACAGGACCTGTCGGGCATCGGGTTCGGTCTCGGCGTGGACCGCACGCTGCTGGCGCTGCGGGCCGAGGCCAAGGACGTCGGACGGATCGCCCGGTGCGACGTGTTCGGAGTGCCACTGGGCGAGCAAGCCAAGCTGCGGCTGGCGGTGCTGGCCGAACAGCTGAGGGCCGCCGGTGTGCGCGTGGATCTGGCCTACGGCGATCGCAGCGTCAAGGGCGCGATGCGCGCCGCGGACCGCTCGGGTGCGCGGCTGGCTCTAGTCGCCGGTGACCGCGACATCGAAGCGGGAACCGTCGGCGTGAAGAATCTGACGACGGGCGAGCAGGTCGAGGTCGCAATGGATTCGGTTGTCGCCGAGGTGCTTTCGCATCTGAGTTTGTAGTTGACGCCAGACACCCGAGCCCCTTTTGCCACAGGAGTCACCACGGAGAGGGACATGGCTTTCTGCCCGGCTACGAGCGACAATCGCGTCGATGTCATAGCTGCGTGGAATCGAGCTGCGCTACGTACTGGCGATGTACCTCGCGCGTGCCACGGAATTCCTAATCCACCAGCGCGTGCCGGCCTTGCGCGATGAGGCCGCCAGTTGTCGCTCGTAGGCGGGCACATCGACACATCCCGATCTTCCAGGGATTCCTGCGAATGTTGAGGCGCCTGATGTTAACCCGCCGGGCGGCCGCTGCCGCTGATCAGCCGCCCACCGCCGGTAGGCTCCGGACGAAATCCGCTACAGCCGAGCCGATTTCGTCCGGACTGTCCTCCTGGATGAAATGCACCCCGGGAACGGTGACTTCAGCCAGGTTGGGCCAGCTGCGGACGTAGTCGCGGACTCGCCCGGTGATGATCGCGCCGGGGTCGGCGTTGATGAACAGCTTCGGCACGTCGCTTTCGGCGAGCCAGTCCCGGTACTCCTCGACCACGGCGACCACCCCTGCCGGCTCGCCGTCGATCGGGATGTTGCGCGGCCACGACAACGTGGGCCGGCGGTCTTCTCCGGCGTTGGCGAACGGCCGCCGATAGTGGTCCATCTCCTCGTCGGATAGCCGTCGCCGGATCGCGCCCGGCAGCACGCCCTCGACAAACATGTTCTGCTCCAACACCATTCGCTCGCCCTCGGGCGAACGGAAGCCCTGGAACACCCCCCGCACGCTGCTGTGGAAGTCCAGCCACGTCATCGGAGTCACGATCGCCTCCATGAACGCGATACCGGCCACCCGGCCACGGTGCTGGTTCGCCCAGTCGAAACCCAGCGCTGATCCCCAGTCGTGTAGCACCAACACCACCCTGTCGCCGAGGTCGAGGGCGTCCCACAGCCCGAAAAGGTACTCACGCTGTTCGGCGTAGTGATAGCGGTCGGGGCCAGACGGGCTGAGCTTGTCCGACCCGCCCATGCCGATCAGATCGCAGGCGACCAGCCGACCCAGACCTTCCAGACGCGCCATGACGTTGCGCCACAGATACGACGACGTGGGATTGCCGTGCTGAAAGACGATTGTCGTGCCGTCGGGGCCGTTGCCCTCGTCGACGTAGGCCATGCGCTTGCCCGCGATCTCCCGGTACCGCAGCTGCCGGTACGGTTCGGCGTTCAGCATGGCGTCACCTCCGATCAGCTCCGGCTGTGCTTGACCTGGTTGAAGGGTACGCCGCGATCGGCGGCGTGTTCGCGCGGAAAGCCCAGCACCCGTTCGCCAATCACGTTGCGCGCCATCTCGGTGGTGCCGCCGCCGAGCGCTGCGGTTTGCCGGGACAGGTAGCGTTCGCCGACGAAAAGCAATTCGGCAGGCCCGTCGACGACGCCGGCGCTGCCGGCGATCTCTAGCGCGGTATCGATCTCGAGCGCAACTTCCTCGGCCTGGAAAAGCCGGATGAGCGATCCGGCCGTCGACGGGAGTGAGCCGTCGAGCACGCCGCGGTAGACGTGGTCGATCAACTGCTCCCACACCGCGCGGTGGGTCAGCGCCCGGCCGGCTGCTTCGCGCACACGTTCGTTGTCGGCCAGGCCCGCTGCTCGGATCAACGCCGGATAATCGGGCGGCTGTTCTTGGTTGTTTTCGCTGCCGCTACCGCTGGCGAATTCCGAGCCGCCGCCGACGGCGCGTCGCTCGTGATACAGCTGGCGCGAGGCCACCTCCCAGCCCTTATCGACCTCGCCGACCACCGCATCGTCACTGAGTTCCAGGTCGTCGAAGAACTCCTCGCAGAACTCGGTGGATCCGTTGACTTGCTTGATCCGGCGCAGCGTGATGCCCGGGCTATCCATCCGCACCAGAAACATCGTCAGGCCTTCGTGCTTTGGCACTTCCCAGTTCGTTCGCGCCAGTAGCAGGCCATAGTCGGCGGCGAACGCTGCGGTGCTCCACGTCTTGGCGCCGTTGACCACCCACTTGTCGCCGCGCCGCTCGGCGCGGGTGATCACACCCGCCAAGTCCGAGCCGCCGCTGGGCTCCGAGAGCAACTGGACGAGCACCTCGTCGCCGCGCAGCGCCGCCGAAATGTGTTGCCGCTTCTGGTCTTCGCTGCCGGTGTCGAGGATCGTCGCACAACAGATGGTGAACGTCGGGACATTCAAAATCAGCGGCATCTCGTAGCAGGCGCTTTCGGCATCGAAAGCCTTCTGGTACGCGATGTCCAGACCGAGCCCGCCGTACTCGGTGGGAAAGCAAATTCCGGCGAACCCGCCGTCGTAAAGCCGTCGCTGTAACTCGCGGACGTGCTGCCAGGATTCCTGGTCGCCGCGGTCGGCGTACGGCGGATCAGTCGGATCGTCGATCCGCGGCATCGTGTCGGCGAGCCACCTGCGGGCGCGCTCGGCGAATGCGGCCACCGATTCGGTGGCGCGCGCCGACGCCGTCTCGGTCATGACGGCAGCTTGCGTGAATGCATATGACGTCTCCGGAGAGTCGTACTGGCCTAAAACGGTAATGACGTTACCACTCGGGCGCAATGTGGGACGGGGGTGACGCGTCGGTTCACTGACGATCTACTCCGATGCGGCGGCGACGACCCATCTCGGCCCTTCCTCGGACACGCGTTGGCTTTGAGTCGGGCGCGATTCAACCTAACAAATTGCTTAGAAGCAATCTAGATTTTCCTGAGTAACTCGGCTAAATCTTCAAATACCCCTTGTCGGCGGGGATCTGAGCTGCCGTCACCAGCGACGAGGCATCGCTGGCCAACCACACCACAATGTCGGAGATCAGGTCCGGGTCGGCGAGCGATTCCGTCGGCAGCGCGCCGGGGGAGAAGCTGTGGATGTAATTCGGGTGGTCGGCGAACACCTGGTACATAGAGACGTCGTTGCCCATCGGGGTGTCCGTGCCATACGGGTGCACGGAGTTGACCCGGATGCCGAATTCGCCGAGCTCGACGGCAAGCGAGTTGGTCAGCCCGACCACCCCGAACTTGCTGGCGCAGTAGTGGCCGCAGCCGGGAACGGCCTTGATTCCCGCCGCCGAACTGATCGTGATGATCGACCCGCCGTTGCCGGCCTGGATCATCGGCGGCACCACCGCCTTGATCGTGTTCCACAGCCCGGTCAGGTTGATGTCGAGGGTGTCCTGCCACTGTTCGGCCGAAATCTCCCACAGCCGGCCCCAATTGAGCACCCCGGCGTTGGCGACCACGATGTCCAGGCGGCCGAACTGGTCGATGGCGTCGCCGACCACGCGCTGCTGGCCGGCCGCGTCGCGAACGTCGACTTCCGAGGCGAGGATCTTGCGTCCCTCACCTTCCACCAGAGTGACCGTTTCCGCGAGGTCCTCCGGCTGTGACGGGGCATAGCCGTTGTGCACGGTCACGGGTCCGCAGGCGTCGATCGCGATGATGTCGGCCCCGGCCCTGGCCAGCCTGATGCAGTGCGAGCGGCCCTGCCCGCGGGCGGCGCCCGTGACGTAGGCGACCTTGCCGGCCAACGGGAGATCAGTAGTCGTCATAGCGGCAAGCGTAGGAAACACTCAGCCGCGGCGGGGCCGAGTAAGAGTGAACTCTTCGACTACGCTGATCGCTCCGTAGGGGCCGTTGACCGCGTAGTGCGTCGCCTTGATCGACGTGTTGCCGCCCGGTGAGCCTGGGTCGACGTCGAATGCCACGAAACCGTAAGGGTTTTCGCGGTCACGAAACGCCGACCACGGCGCATCCTCCTGCACATAGATCGGTGCCTTGCGCCCGGTCGCCGGATCGAATGGGCCGACGTCGGTCAGCACGCGGCACCGCGGCCGAGGGAAGAACATGGTGTTCGACGGCGACGAGGTGCCGCCACCGCCGATGACCAGGTGCACCGTTCCCTTGCTGGTGTCGATGACGTCGGCGCGGGTTTCGACCGGGATCGGCGTTTTGGTTTCGCTGTCTTGTGTTCCCCGCACCGGATGCGAGCGTTCATAGTGGTGCTCGTGACCGCACAACACCAGGTCGACCTGGTACCGGTCGAACAGCGGTAGCCATTCCTGCCGGATGCCCAGGTCGGCGCCGTTGGTGTGATCGGCGGTGGAAATCGCGGTCTGGTGCATACAAACGACCACCCAGTCGACTCGCGGGTCGGCTCGTGCGTCGGCGAGTTCAGTTTCCAGCCAACGCTTCTGCGCGCCACCCGAGTAGCCGTGTATGTAGAAGTTGCCGGCGTCCTGGAAGCAGACGTCGTCGTTGTTGAGGCTGATCACTCGCACCGAGCCGGCGGTGAACGAATACCACAGGCCGCGGACCTCGGCGTCGGATCCCGAGTCGGGCACATCGAAGTACGTCTGGTAGGCGGCGTAACCGACCGGACCATTGCCCAATTCGTTTTCATGGTTGCCCGCCGCCGGCATCCATGGCCGGTAGCGGGCTGAACGCGTGTTGTTGTCGAACCAGTCCGACCAGGTCCGGATGCGGTCATGCGCGAGATTGGCATAGCACAGGTCGCCGTTGACGAGGTTGAACAGCGGACCGAGGCGTTCGATTGCCGTCGTGGTGTCCCCGGCTGCCGGCGACCCGAGGTTGTGGCCGCGATAACTGCCCTTCTCGAGTCGCCCCAGTGTCGGGATTGCCTGATCTCCGAAACTTGTGAAGCGGAACGGATTCCGTCCGGACGGACCAGTTCGAACGGCCCCCAGCTCCGGGGTGGTGCCGTCATGCACCGCGGCGTACACGTAGTCGGTGTCGGGAACCAGTTTGTCGATCCGGGCGTGGTTGACCCGAACTTCGTTGTTGGACTTCGCGTCCCGGTAGGTTCGAGTCTCGGCTTGTACGACACGGCCGAAGCCGGACGTCGGCGTGCCGACCATGACCCGCGGGTTGTGAACAGGGTCGGTGGTATGCCAGGAGACAACGACTTCGGTGGACGCATTCTTGCCGAATTGCAGATGCAGGCCGCCCACCGGTTGCGCGCCGCTCTGATCGGGCCGGGTCCACAGACTGGGGCCGCGACTCGGTGAGTCGAGCAGCGCAACGCCGCTCGCTCCGACGGCCCCACCGACGATGGCCGCCGTCGCACCCGTCGTCAGTAACGCCCGGCGGCTGATGCCTGGCGGTGATTCCGGCTGTTCGCCCATGCTTCCTTCATACCGGCCGCCGGGCGTGGGTACGTCGACGACAGCTCGCCGGCCGCCCGCGGCGCCTGGACGCCTATGGCACCAACGGCACGCGCCACAGCGGCATGCCGGGATCGATAAACCACAGCCGTATCGCTGTTACGCGCAGGATCCGCACTACGCCACTGATCATGATCACCGCGAGCGGCAGGTTACCGAGTGCGGCGGTCAGTACCGGCAAAACCATATCCCGTCCCGGGCCCGCGGTCACGATGTCGAACCAAGCATCACAGATCAGCAAAACCCCCGTCGTGAAGGCGGGCAGCACCACCAGTTGGCGACCCAGCCAGCCCAGTACCGCGGTCGCGGCCATGAACACGACGAGCAGACAGTCGAAGCCAATCCACGTTGCCGGCCAGTTTTGGGCAACATAGTTCGGGGGCAGGTTAAAGCCGAGGTAGACGATCCACGGGATCAACCCGATCACGCCGCCCACCATCAAGGTCAACCGATTCCGTCGCATCCGATGTGCCATGAGCGGTGGATACACTTCGTCTAGCGGACGCTGCAGCCGCTGAATCAGGTCGCGCCGTTCAGCGGGCGACATCGCCGCGATGCGGGCGTCGGACAGCACAACATCGCTAGAGCCAGCCATGACTCTTGAGTATCGCCTACGACCGCATAAACGACGCGGCGTGCGCACTGCGCGCAACAGGCCGGCGCCGACGCGGTGATGATCCCGCCGGGGTTTGCACTTGAGGCTTTCGGAAACGCGATATTTTTAAGCATATTCTCAGCATGGGGCGATGCGATCCGGATTTTGATCATGATGTACAACAACCCGGCCACAAGCGGGGTCGATATGAGCCCGGAACTGTTGGTGCGGATGTTTGAGACCATCGAAAACCTCACAATGGTCAAAGGGTGCCCTGGTGACCTTTCCCGGATGCAGCGCGTCGACCGGCTCAGCGGCGGCGGGCTGCCTTTATACGACGGCATTAATCCGCTGGTGTTGGACGCCCCGCAGGCAGGGGCCACCGTTTGGTGCACGGCCGGACCGTGTCTGCGCCCACAGCCCTGCATCAACCTGTGCGGCGCAGTACGCGCCAGCGAATTGCCAAGGGCACAAGCCATTTACGCTGAGCTCAAGCGGATGTTGGAGTTCGCCGTGGGGGCGGGCCGGTCACCACGGCGAAGGCCGGCCTGGGGGCTGCTAGGCGTCGGCGTAGGGGAGCTGAGTCGACCCCTGCCGCCGCTTGACGACGAGGGCCGTGCCGCGCTGAAGAAGCTGCTGACCTACGCCTGACCGCGTCGGCGAGTGCGATGCGGATTCGTGCGCTCCGGTCTTTCCCTGAGAAGATCCCGGACCCGTGCGAAAGAAGACTTATCGCGAGCTGAATGTCTTTGGATTTTTTCAGCACAGCACCCGCGTCCGTGATTTACGATTGGCCGACCGTTATGCGCCCGAGTGAACGCTCTCCGAAAAAGTTAATCGAATTAACAGTTGCGAACAGTTGACCGGGGGCTTGACGTCTTCTGAAGGAGGTCGGAGGGTGTCGTTCGTAACGACGCAGCCGGAGGTGCTGTCGGGCGGTGCGGGGACGTTGTCGGGTATCGGTGATGCGATGGTGGCCCGGAATTCGGCCGCGGCGGCGCCGACGACGGGCTTGGCGCCGGCGGCGTCGGATATTCTGTCGGCGATGACGGCGGCACAGTTCGGTAAGCAGGGCGTGGCGTATCAGCAGGTCGCCGCTCAGGCGGCGGAAGTGCACGAGCAGCTGGTGGCCGCGTTACGCTCGGGGGCCGGGGCGTACGCGTTGACCGAAGTGGCGAATGCGGCAGCTGCAGGCTAAGGGGGGCTTGGGTCGATGAGCTTTATGCTGTTCCCGCCTGAGGTTAATTCGGCCCTGATGTATTCCGGGGCGGGGTCGGGACCGCTGATGGCGGCGGCGTCGGCCTGGAATGAGTTAGCCGCCGACCTGGAGAGCACGGCCACCTCGTATCAATCGGTGATCGCGCAGTTGACCGGCGGACCGTGGTTGGGTCCGACGGCGACGCGGATGGCCGCTGCGGCGGCGCCGTACATCGCGTGGTTGCAGGGCAGCTCGATCCAGGCTGCGCAGACCAGTGGTCAGGCCAGCTTGGCCGCTGCTGCCTATGAGAGTGCGTTTGACGCCACGGTGCCGCCGACGGTCGTCGCGGCCAATCGGGCACTCTTGGCGGCGTTGGTTGCCACCAACTTCCTGGGCCAAAACACTCCGGCGATCGCGGCCACCGAGGCGCTTTACATGGAGATGTGGTTCCAGGACGGCCTCACGATGGATACCTATGCACTGACATCGCAGCAGGCCATCGCGTTGCCGCAGCAGACCCCGGCGCCGACGACAAGCGATGGCGGGACGTCCGCCAACGCGGCCGCGGCGGCTCAGTCGACAGCGACTCCGGGCTCCGGCATCGGCTCGTTGGGCACGGACATAGAGTCACTTCTCTCGTTGGACACGAACCTGCAGTCATTCCTAACGAACGGCTTGACGAACGGCTTGACCAGCGTGCTGGGCGATCTTGGCGTACCGACGAGCTTGGACTCGACGATAGTGGGCGCGTTGACTTCGACAGGTCTGGGCTCCACGGACTCGATTCTTCCGGTTCAGGGGGTCTACTACGCGACGATGATGGCCAGCATGCCCGCCAAGATGTTGATCAGCATGGCCAACTCGATGAACGCGAGCCAGGCGATGCAGGCGAGCAATCAGGCAATGCTGGCCGATGTCTCTGCGCTCGTCGACGCCAAGATGAAAGCCATAATGGGCGGCATATCCGGCCAGCTGCGGGGGTTTGGGTCGGCGATCAGCGCGCAGCTGGCGTCGGCGCATCGACTGGGCGGGCTGTCGATACCGAATGGCTGGGCCAACGCGGCGCCGGAGATGGCGTCTCGCGCGGCCCCGGTGTTGCCCCAGACCAGCGTCAGCCCGGGGGCGTCGAACCTGCCCAACAGCCCGTTCACCCAAGCACTCATGGGGTCGCTCAGCGGGCGCGGTGTGGGCACCCAGGCGGCAAAGACAGCCCCCGTGAGAGTCGAAACCCGCACGCCGGCCGGCGGCTGAGAGGTGGGGGATGCCTTGCCGCACAACGTATTCAACACTGAAATGACACCGAGGTAAGGGAGAAGGGGATATGCCTACGCGTTTTATGACTGATCCGCATGAGATGCGGTCGATGGCGGGCCGTTTCGATATGCACGCTCAGACGGTGGAGGACGAGGCCCGCAAGATGTGGGCGTCCTCGCAGAACATCGCCGGTGCGGGCTGGAGTGGGATGGCGCAGATGACGTCCTACGACACCATGGGCCAGATGAATCAGGCGTTTCGCA
>Ga0210390_10003393_pt1 | contig 13668 bp, 15 predicted proteins | sample IncBWH11OmetaG_FD_161050 | JGI IMG/M metagenome (GOLD analysis project Ga0210390, IMG submission 161050) | Forest soil microbial communities from Barre Woods Harvard Forest LTER site, Petersham, Massachusetts, United States - Inc-BW-H-11-O ...
TATCCTTGGAATTCTGGGCTGCATAAGGGGTGAATTGAGCGTCGTTAGAAAACCCTGTAAAATTTGCTTCGCTAGACCCGCATAATCATTGGGTCCGCTTACCACGATTCGGCGCGTTAGAAAAGTGTAGTTTTCTAACACAGTTTCAACCGGACTCTGGGACAATGAATGATGACTCTGCGACAGGGCAGGATTCCATTACTGAGGCCACTTCATCCAGTCGCGAATTTGCAGAGGGTAAATCGGACGGTGATCATTCGCGCACAAGGCACTGCGGTTGCGCCAGTTCGTTTGCATGTGCGTCGAAAACTCGTCCTCATCTATTTCGCGTTTCACTGGCGCGAGAAGTATTACGCGAGATTCGCAACCTGTTTTGGCGCATTGGAGAGATACGCCGTAGAGCGTTAGATCGTCAGGGAATTTCGACAGATCCACTTCGCGAAATACGTTTGCCCCACGAACCACAAGCGAGCGCATTAGCGTGTTGCATTCGGGACACGCATAATTTATATGCCCGCGAGCGTCACACACGCTTTTCTGCTGAGCAATGGCTTGTTCACGTTGTTCGACCCACCCGGAGCCATCTTCCCTGATGCATCTGGGATAAATCCTGGCAAGTGTCATCGTTGGCATCTACCTGGATGCCGCGAACGTCAAGCACGGATTTATCCGGACGCCGTAAGCGATAAGAGTTAGCCCGCCCGTTGCCATTTCCTTAATGGCCTCTCGTCGATGCACTTTTCTGCATGGACCTGAGGTCATTCTGGTTTCGGATTCTGTAAGTAAGTCCTATTAACGTCCCGGCGCGGCAGACGCGGGCTGCCTTGGACCTCAACGCTGGGAACTCGATCGAGGTTTTTCTGAACTCACACCTTGGTAACTGGAGCCGACTCCCTCTTCCGGGCGAAAATAGACTATTCCAATGAATCGGGAGTCCATAGCACAGCTTCGCGCCAAAGCAGTTTCGCTCCACCACCAGGCGCGGCTGTGGGTCGAGCGTGTACCCGTCAAGGCTCGCGTTTTACTCGGATTGTTCTTGGTCGCCGCTCTGCTCATGGCAATCCACACAGCGCTCACCGCTGAGTGTTGACGAGCACAAACGTGGATCAGCTATTTGAGGTTTACGACTCCACCGAGGAGGCGATTAGGTCCTTCCGTCCTCACCCCGAAGCTGCCGCTGGGTGACATTTTCGTGTCGCGGTAGTTGGTGCAATCGCGACGTTGCACCAACTACGTCGTGCCTATCGCTGACGATCCGTCCAGAACCGTCTGCAAGTCAGCCCAAGCCGGGGTGATCCGTACAAATCAAAAAATGTAGGCCTTGACCCGCGCGGAATCCTTGGCAATGAACCAAACATTGCCAATTTTGTACGATCCCCCCGTCGGCTCTACGCGGTGTGCTTGATCAACAGAACTTCGTTGCCCACCTCGCTATAGATCAACTCATCCACGATCCCCTTTGCGGTCAGAATGCCGAACCCGCCCGGCCGCATGCCCATGGCTTCGCGCAGCTCGAGATGCGCCACCGGCGCGTCTGCCAGATTCGATACTGCGGCATGCGGAATCTCATCCCACCGGAACCCTTCGCCGGGGTCGCGTACATAAAACACGATCGCCCGTTGGGTGTGTACCGCAGCTACTTCAACGACCCTCGCGGGACGAAATTTAGCGCCGTGTTCAATCGCATTCATTAGAATTTCCCGAAAAGCCAGCATCAACTGTTCTCGAGGTTCTTCTGGGAGGCTTGTCTGCAACTCCGTAAGGAACTCGACCACACGTTCCGCTGTCAGCTTCTGGCAATTCACGCGCAACGATACCCAGTCGCGGTGTGCGGACAACACTTCAATCCCCAGTGGCGAATCTGCTGCCGAGCCCGCACGTAGGGCATACTCCGCAATCTCCGCAGCATCGAAGGGAGCACTCTTAACCATAAACACGCGGGCGCGCAGTGCAGCGATAATGTCCTCAGGCGTGCTTTCCTGCGCTAGGACGATCACGCGCACTCCGGGCCGGATCGCCCGAAGTTCGGACGACAAAGCCAAGTCTTCATCGACGCTAATCGCGGGATCGGTGATGACCACGTCGTACGGAGCCTGCCTCAGCTGGCGAAGACTGTCGGCGCTACCCGCCGCATAGCGGAATACACAGTTCCGTTCAGTCAGAGCTTCTTCCAGGGCTCGGCTGAGCTGCGGTTCTCTGCCTATCAGTAGCACCCGGCTTGCATGTTCATTGCTGACGGATTTCATTCCGATGGAAACGGGATTAGCTGCGGTCATAAAGATACCTCTTCGGATAGATCTCTGCCCGGGAGTGAAGGCTTATAGTTTACGCTTTCGCGGCTAGGCGTTTCGCCCCAGGCGTGTCAGCGGATCATCATCGCGAAGGGATTTGGAACAGCCGCCAGTCTGAAGAGTCCTGTTCCATTGCGTCCCTCGCAGACGTCGACGCTGTTGCACCAAACAACGCCATACCGTTTGGTTTTGGATTCGGGACTGAAGATATAATCTAGTTGCACATGGGCGGTGGTATCAGGGAACGAGTGGACGCACTCAGGCAAGAAATTGCCGAAATCCAGAAGCTAATTCTGGCGTATCTGCAAATGCCTCGCCCGGACTTTATGGCAATGCACGATCACGAGAGACGCCAACAGAGATTGCGGGAGATCATGGACGAATTAAAGTCCATGACCGACTGGAAGAAACCTTGATTTACCCTTTCCGCAGATACTCTCCGACTATGGTGGCGCAGGCTTCGACAAAGTCCTGTTCCGACTGGGGGAAAGTGCTGGCAAAATAGCTCTCGAAGGTGGAGGCGTCGCTTCAACACGAAGCCAAGGCGACTGCGCACGGCGTACGGACCTTCGTCCTACTGCTCAAGCAACGCCGTATTGATTCCGCTGACGCGGGAGAAATCGGCAAAGCAAAATATCGGGGGAGTAAAAACGCGCAAGCCTTCAATCGTGCCCGCTCTGCACGACCTGGCTAAGCTTCACCGTTTGTGCCGGTCTCGCCGCCAAACGTAGACCATCCATCAATCGCTCGTCTTCCGCGATCAGCTTGGGACTTCTTTGCCGTCCGCCACTTTGGACTTCAAGCAGCCTGTGTATCAACTCGTCAAAGTTTTCCATGAGCTCCTCCAATGGCCGGTAGGCAGAATCATAGGGGACGCCCAAGGGAGAAAGCTGATCAAAAGTGAACACTTCGTGGAAGAAGAAAATCCGTCATTAAATGTCTCCAGCCTGCGGGCAAAGGCTTTCGACGTGTAGTGAGAGCCCGGTAGTTTGTCGGTTATCGTTTGCCGGGCCGCGTTTCCACGGCCTCAGCTGCGGAAAGTTTCCGATCCCGGTGTGGCTCGGTGCGCCGGCTACCGGTGTGCAGTTCACACGCTTCCTCGGTCGCCGCACCACACGTAGGACAAGGCACGGATAATATCTGTTTCAGGGTGAGCTCCTTGGTTTTCATTACCACATGATGCACCGTTCCTCAGACCGAAAAATGCTCAATATTGCTCATTTTCCACCCGCTAGCGCAGAGCCAGTCTCATTGGGTCCGCCACGTTTTTTCCAATTCTGAGCAAAAGTGACCATCTTTGGCGATAGCTGTTCTGACAGAATGTTTAAGAGTGTACCTCCCGTTCCAGGAGAAGCCATTGATGGCACCAACCGCGCAGGCAACGAAAAAGCGCGAGTTCGACCCGAAGAAATTCCTTGCCACCATCGGCGAGGGCAGGACGGTCGTGACCTTTTCCAAAAAACAAATCATCTTCGCGCAGGGAGATACAGCTGACGTTGTCTTCTACATCCAGGGAGGCAAGGTCAGACTTACTGTGGTATCGAAGATTGGCAAAGAAGCGACCCTGGGCATATTGGGCGAGGGAGAGTTTTTCGGAGAAGGTGGCCTGGCTGGACAGCTCCTGCGGATGGGGTCTGCAACCGCAATGACGGACTGCGAAGTTCTGCGCATTGACAAGAAGGCGATGATGCTTGCGCTCCACCGGGAACACACATTCTCCGACCTGTTTGTAGCCTATCTGCTGGCGCGGAATATTCGGTACGAAGAGGATTTGGTCGACCAACTCTTTAATTCCAGCGAAAAGAGATTAGCTCGGCTTCTGCTGTTGCTTGCGCACTTCGGCAAGGAAGGGGCGCCCGAGACTGTAATCCCCAAGATGAGTCAGGAGACCCTTGCCGAGATGATAGGCACAACCCGGTCGCGGGTCAGTTTTTTCATGAATAGGTTTAGAATGTTGGGATTCATTGGCTACAATGGCGGCAGCGCGCTGCAAGTGCATAGCTCACTTCTGAACGTCGTTCTCCACGACTAGCTTCCGCGCTCCCATTCCCGCCCGTACAAATCAGTTTTGCTTGGACATGTATATTCCGAAAACTGAGCAATTGTGAGCAGTCACCAAGTATTCCACTGTTGTAATTTGTTTATGAGATGTGAAGGAACTATCCGGCCCACGGTCGTTTTGTTCCTCTGGTGGCGCAGCCGTATATCTGTATACAGGACAGCTGGTTTATCCACCCACTGCGCCACATCTACTTTTCCAGGCTCACTGGTTAACTCTCATTGTTTTTGCTGCCTCGGTGACGAGAATGACGTTCATGGCGATTGTCCGCAACAAAGCTCTCGATCGACGGCAGGCTGAGCGGGAAAGCAGTTCCGCGCCAGAGTGTCGGTCGTCTGATCATGAGCAAAACGACACAGACGGACTCCTGGCAGGATCCAATCGTCCCATTTCGAGGAGTTCAAATGACTCAATCTGCAACCAGAAGCATCATCGACACTCACCGACACATTTTCGGTCCGAAGCTGCGTCAGAAATTCGTTGAAAATATAGGCTTTGATGACTCAAAGCCGTTGCCGCAGGCCAATGCTGGTGAAATGTTTTTCTATCGCGAGTCGGTTGACGTTGATTATTCGATGGAGATTCAGCGACAGAGTGGGGTTACGCTCTGTGTGAACAGCTATGGCGGCGAAATAGAGACGTTCGCCCAGCACATCATTAAAGCAAGCACCATCGACACGCTCAAATTCCTGCACGACGAGTCCTTCGAGCTTCGAGATAGGTTCCCCAAGGACATTGCCTGCATGGCTAACGCTCATGCTCTGGAAGAGAATACGCGGGATGTCATTGATCCGCTGATCTCCAACAAAGAAGCTTGCTGCATCAGTATTTCGACCAGCTACGGGGCCGGTCCAGATCAGATCTTTCTCGACTCACCCAAAGCCGAATGGCTGTGGGAGTACGCTCAGGACAAGGATGTTCTCGTTCATATTCATCCGCCCCTGGTAGCGATAGGTGCTGCTTCAATGCAGCAGTACAGGCTCAACGAAGCCGTAGGCCGGCCATTTGATACGGCGCTGTCGGCAGCCCGCATGATCTACAGCGGCGTCTTCGATAGATACCCAAAGCTGAAGGTTCTTTTCGTTCACATGGGCGGAGCTCTCGCTCCCGTGATTTGCAGGCTCGATTGGAATTGGGACTTGAACTACAAAGGCATCCAAAACCCACCCATCCAAAAGGTGGACAAGAATCTTCGTAAGCCTTCGGAGTATTTCAAGTCGAATATCTATGTGGATACCATGGGGCCAAGCGCGATCTGCCTCAAGGCCATGATCGAAATGTGCGGCGTTGACCGCGTACTGTTTGGGACCGATTTCGGGCCGGTTCCAATGAGCCCAAAGCTGCACATCGATCTTGTGAACGACACGATCACCGACGCTGGAGATCGTGACAAGATTTTCTCAACCAATACACTTGCATTGCTCCGTTTGGCTGAAAGTGCACCTCACCTCGCACCCCGAGCTGCTTAGTCTTCATCCGCAAGATCCTGGGAAGTATGTGAAGCTTCCCGGGGTCAAGGCGGTAAACAGCTTGAGCGCATTCGCAGAGAGATGCCAACCTCACTGTAGTAAAACTGTAGTAGTTCTATGTTCATAACCGATCAGATTGGATCAAAACGGAGCAAATCGAGTTGCTGGTAAGTGGTTGACGAATCATGTAGAGTATAGAATTTTCATAAACGGTTCAGAACTCACCCGTGAACTCAAAATCCGCCGGGCTTCGGCCCTTGGGGGTTCGACTCCCCCTCCCGGCACCACGCCTAAACCCCCTGCAATCAATCTCTAGCTAGCGCTAGTTCACCGCACGGGATACGGCAAGCTGGCCTGTAATCACTTCATTGTGCCCAATTTGTGCCCTTATCTGCTTTTGTTGCTCTTCCGCTTGCAGTCTTTCCTACTCAACTCGGTTCTCCGATTCCTGCAACTTTAGAATCGCGTCATTCATATCCGAACGGCTCACATTTGCGTACCGTTCAAACACGCTGAGAGTGCGCCAGTCGCCGATTTTCATGATGATTCCCTCGGCAACTCCCGCCTTGCGAAGATTCCGTGCTCCGGTTCGGCGGAGATCATGAAACAGCAAATCAGACACTCCCGCATGAGCACAAGCGTTCTGCGACGTTCCGCGCAAATCACGCATGGGCTTGCCATTTGCGCAAATGAAAACGTAATCATCGGCTGACTTGCCATGCACGAGAGCAGAGAGCAGATTGTGAACCGAGTCAGTCATGCGCACTTCTCTGCCGTCGCGGTTCTTTGTGGTGCCAGGTTCAAGCCGGGTCACGCGCTGTGCTACATCTAACCGGTGACCCTCACGAAAGGAATCACTATGGTTCGTCATCCTTGGAAAACATGGCAGTACTTCGCTCAAGCCGTCATTCAGGAAGAGGACTCAGAAAAGCTGACCTACCTGATGCAACACCTTAACCGCGTGCTGATAGATAATGACGAACAGCCTTTTCGAAACATCTGAGGTTCAAAATAGCGGCGAGGAAAAGATTGTCACCTCAGCCGAGTAGTTGCTGTTCCGTTGACGTCCTACTGGGAAGCAGGTTTTTGATCGGCCGGAATCGCCTTGGCTTCTGGGGGCGTGAGACGAGAGCGATCACAATAACCGTATCCCTTCAGACAGGCCCTGTAGTTACGTTGCTGTTCGGCATCGGCAAGCGTCTTGGTTTCAGGCGCCGTCAGTTTTGAGTAGTCGCAGGTTTCCTGGCCGTTCTTACACTCGGTGATATTGCGCTGGTGGTCGGCGACGGCTGTCTGACCAGCTTCTGACGGAGTGAGCTTGGAGCGGTCGCAGTCGTCCCAGCCATTCTTACAATTCTGTGCGTTGCGCTGGTGTTCTGCAGCAGCCACGTCGCTGGTTTCCGACCCAGTGAGCTTGGAATGGTCGCAGAGTCCTGTGCCATTCTTGCAGTCGGAGACGTTGAGCTGACGCCTGGCTGTATCTACGGCTCCCACTTCCGATGGGTTCAGTTTGGAGTGATCACAGTCGCCGACCCCATCCTTGCAGTCCGTGACGTTGCGCTGATGCGCGGCCACCGAAGATTCTCGAGCCTCGGATTGTGTCAATCGCGAAGGGTCGCAGGAGGCCATTCCGTCTTTGCAATCGGTGACGTTACGCTGGTGATCAGCTACAGCCAATGCAATCGCCTGCGGTTGGGTGAGTTGCGAGTGGTCACAGGAATCGAAGCCGTTTCTGCAATTCGAAACGTTGCGCTCGCGGTTGCTCGCGTCCACTTCGACCGTTTGCGACGGGCTCAACTTGGAGCGATCGCAAGCCTCTCGGCCAGCCTGGCAGGCTGCCAGGTTTTGCACGAGATCGGACGACTGTGCCAATGAAAAAGCTGGCCAGAAAACCAGACAGGCTAATAGCGCCCGAAGACACCAACGTAAATTGACTGACATAATGTCTCCACCTTTCAAGGGCTTTCGAATGCCGACCGAAACCGCACCAGGGTTTCGGCCAGCCACGAAAGAAATTCCCCCGCAAAGTTCCAACCGATTATTTCTTGTCTGCTTTGTCTTCCTTAGCCTCGGCGATGCGCGCCTGTTGGCCCGCTTCGGTAACAGCCTTCAAGAATGCTTCCACACTGTTCGGAGTTGGCCCCTTACCCGAAAGGATGGTTCGAAATTCAATATGCTTGCCGTAAATCGCGCGAGTAGAGTCGTTGTCCTGCTCCACCACTGCACCTTCAAGCGTCAAGCCGGCGAATACACCTTTCGAACGCGAGTAGGTCAGCACTTCCGTGTTCATCTTCCAGTCAGTTCCGGCGGATGCATGACGGCCCACTGGGCCTGCCGCACCCGATGCTTCACCGGTAAGTTCGAACTTGCTGGACAACAGGTGCTGGAAACCCTGCTCATTCATGACCAGCATGATCAGGTCCACGCCTTCGACTCCGATCTGCAATCCCCAGCTACCACCGCCAACGGACACAAAAGCAGGGGCGCTCCAACCGGTCGATGTGCGGCACGAGGCCACTCCCCGGCCGTGCTTGGCGCCAAAAATGAAACCACCTTTAATCAGATTCGGCACCACGAGGATGCACTTGGCGCTGCTCAACACTTCTTCGGGGATACCTTTGTCCGGGGTTGACATAATCTCGCTAAGAACGTCAACCGACTTTTGCATGCGCTCGACTGTGTCTTCATGACCCGAGCCTGCCCACGCATAAGTTCCAACCAAGCCCATCAAGCTCATCATCAGCAGTGAAATTGTCTTTTTCATGATTCATTCCTTTAGGAGTTGCGGATCTAAGAGATAGAGAACTTCAGATGGGCTGACTTAGCTCAGAGGACCTGAAAGAGAGAGAAGAAGTGCTCGTCTCTGGCTTTATGATCGCCCAGGCTTGAAACAATAGCTGATCTGAATTGCTCACTTTGGATTTTGCATCCCAATCCCAAGATCGGCTTGACGGTCACCTTGCGGACTACAGCTCTTGTGAAAGTTGAGCAATCTTGCACAGAATCGCTGCCCTGGATGTGTCATCGTGAGCCTGTCGAAAACGCGAAAGAGTAGGCTCCGTCTTGCATTCTTTTCTTGTCCATCTTCGTAACTTGCGCAGCTTCCTCACTGACTCGCTGGAAAAGCTCTTGTCGACGAGAACATCCCGTGGTGAAGTCGGACCTTCAAGGATGTGCCCCTTCTGCGGGTTAATCACTCCACGATCCAAGCCATTTTGTTTGGAGTGCGGGAAGTCGTTCAAGGGAGTTCAACTCGCGCGGAGAGATGCAAAGCAAGGATGAAGCAAGGATAAGGTTAAGCGATTCGACAAATGAACCGAGGAGACAAATATGCTTTGGACGATCTTTGTTGTGCTTCTGATTCTGTGGCTTTTGGGTTTCAGCCTACACGTGGCCGGTGGTCTGATTCACCTGCTACTGGTTGTGGCATTGGTGGTTTTAGTCATTAACCTGATGAGCGGCCGCCGTGTAGCGTGAAGGCACGGTTCGTAGCATCTGCAAGGAGCCGCGTTCACGTGGAAGGTGCTACTTCTGAGTTTGAAGTCCTTTCCTTGGATTAGAGCGCCGATGTCTTTCCAACAGCAATCGCGTGAGGCTACTGCTTTTGCCCAGCCTCACGTAGCAAGCTCAGGATGTGCCGCGCCCGAGCGATAGCGTCCTGCTCTCTTCCATGGTTGCTAGGCGGCGTTGACAAACTTCGCGATCGTCTCACAATCGCGGCCTCCGCTTCCTCGACGCGCTGCAGCAACCTGTTCCGGTCAACCTCGAGGACAGCGGCGCGGTAAAGCTTTTGCCAATCTTGCCTGACATAACGCGAAGACCGGGCGTGATCGGCGTGGTCCCAATGAACCGGGTGCATATTTAACCTCCGCGCTGGCACGGTACGACAGGATGAATTACTTAGCGTCTTTGCTCTTCGTACTCTTGCCTCTTGGGTGATGGTCGCAAACATGCGATTTAAATTCCCGGTCGCGCCGCAGCTCAAAGTTCCGGATCATTTCACCGAAAGACGCGCCGGGGGCAGGGCCAGAAGGGTTGAAGACCCAGGCGCATTCGGAGCAACCCCAACCTCGAAAATGCTCTTGTTCAATCCATACGAGCTTCCGATTCATGGGCCGCAGTTTCGCTGCGCCACAGCGTTGCCTAGCCGCATGCCGAGTAGGCGCTTGCAGTCAAAGGACGCAGCGTTCTCCTTTCGCGTGGCGTACTGCCTGACTGCAGAAGAAAACCGTTACCCAGTCCGGGCGCGGCAGAAGCATAAAGGCACGGATTGTACATGCGGCAAGTAGGATGGTCTGTCGGGCAGACTACACATCGATTGAAGATTTTCGTTATTGCGGCGCGCCGGGTTTCAGGGATTCGTTCGAAGCGGCGGATCCGCTTAACTGTTGGTTCAGGTCTGATACATCTTGAAGCGGTCAGTATTGCTCAGTATCAGGGTCGAATCCAGCATAGTGTTGATTGGTGTTCGAGAGCGTCCACCATGCCTTCGAGAAGGCTGCCCGGTTTGGTACCGCATGATAGACGAGTTCAATGTGGGGGGCGGTTCTGATCCTCGTCTGTTAAGGACGGTTTATGGAAAACAAAGGTCTTCAAGTCGTGCAGTCTGGCGAGCGGACGAGTAGCCAAGGAAAACCGGTCAGCAACCTGATTCTTCTATCGCTCTCCGATCGTGACTACAGCTCACTGCGTCCTCATCTCGAATACGTCAGTTTGCCCAACCATCTAGTTCTTCATGAGGGAAGTGGGAAGGTGGAATTCGCGTATTTCCCGAATCGAGGTTTGATTTCTCTTGTAGTCGTAATGAAAGATGGAAAGACCGCCGAGGCCGGCATAGTTGGTAATGAGGGCTTTATCGGAACGCCGGCGGCCGTTGGCCTGAGCAGGAGCCCGCTTCAAGCGGTGGTACAAATCACGGGGGACGGGTTTCGGGTAGAGGTTGCAGCTTTGCAAAACACGTTGGAATCCACTGCACCCCTGCAATTGATGTTGAGCCGCTATGCAGTAGTTCAGGGAATGCAGGTTGCACAAACAGCCGCTTGTAATCGGCTGCACGATATTGAGCAACGCCTTGCACGGTGGTTGCTCATGACTCAGGACAGAGTGGATTCGGAGTCGTTGCCCATCACCCACGATTTTCTCGCATCCATGCTAGGGACAGATAGACCTACCGTGAGCTTGGCAGCTGGGGCTTTGCAGAAGAAGAAACTCATCGAGTATGCCCGTGGCGCGGTGAAGATCGTGAACCGCAAGAAACTTGAAGACTCCGCCTGTGAGTGCTACGGGATTACCCAACAGTACAACGGCGAGCTGGGCTTAAAATAGGTCCGCAATTGAAGACGCCCACCGGTAAAACTCTAGGTGCGACCCTGTTTCCACCGAGTCATCGAGCACCAGCTTTCGGTCACGAACCCGCGCCATTTTGGACGCTGGTTTTTTCAAAAGTGTGCACTTTTGAACAGTCGTCCTGCTTTGGCCAATGTATTATTCGACCCGTTCGACAGAGCAGTCATGGGTTGGTGTCGATTGACAGTGTCGACGTTCGGACCCTCACGACGGCTCTACTTTCTGTACCCGAACGCGCGCGTCATCAGGCCGGACTCCCAAAGTCCGGCCTTTTTCTTCGGTTTGATGCTGCTTTCAGCTACCTGCTTACAAAGGAAATCCTGAATTAGCGAATGTGATCAATACTGCGCAGACCGTGACCCATGCGCTTGTATAGAGTGCCGAGTGAACGTTGCACACTCAGGAATCAAAACGAAGAAGGGAACAATATATGAAACTGCTTACGATTTCTTTGCTGGCTCTGTTGTTGTCGGGAATCGGCGCTTATGCTCAAACAGATATGGACGCTGTGAAAATCACTCTTGGGACCGCGGACAAATTTGCGTTGCTGGGTGGCTCCGGCATCACCAACGTCAGTGCCCACACATTCATAATGGGCGACGTTGGCAGCTCTCCGACACCCACTGTGAAGGGAATCAAGCCGTCACAAGTGAAGGGCCAACTGTACCTCAAGTCCAGCCCAGTGACAGCTGCGGCTCAGAAGGGTCTGACAACCGCCTACAATCAAGCCGCGGTTGCCCATTGTGGCACCACCCTCACCGGCGTGAATCTGGGCGGGATGAATCTCATTCCCGGAGTTTACTGCTTCGCGACAGCAGCGCAATTGACTGGCACTCTGAAGCTGGACGCTCAAGGGGATTCCAACGCGCAGTGGATCTTCCAGATGGGCACAACGCTGACCACCGCCCCGAATTCTAAGGTAGTGGTGAATCTCGGCGGCAAGGGCGCACGAGGATGCAATGTGTATTGGCAAGTTGGTTCCTCGGCGACGGTCGGGAAGGGCAGCATTTTCGTGGGACACATTATGGCGCTTTCAAGCATCACGCTGGACGGCGGCACTCTGCGCGGCAAGGCTCTGGCGCGTAACGCTGCGATCTCGATTTCTGCCCAGGAGACGATTGATGGTCCGCCTTGCGTTGCGGATGGCGACGATATGGCTTCCTCTCAGAACTAAGGCGATTGATTATCGCCTTGGTGTCTGCCGCTCATGAACGCCTTGGAGGTGGAGCTGTCAGTCAGAATTGGATGATCCCATTCCTGATGCTTCTCCACACTCTCAGGGAAAAAGGTGCTTTGGTCTCGTCAATTTGCTAGTTGGGGAGGAGCGTTGGCTGACCGTGGCCCGCTCCGTCCTCGGGACCGGCCGGGGCGACGGAGGTGTAACGGAGTTGTAGCCCGTAGCTTTTCTGACTGCCGCTGGGACGGCCTCACGTTCAGCACGAAGTGAAGGGTGGCAAGCAGGAAGTGATCCCCATCCGATTTGGTCACGAGCGCGTCCACGGACTTGAAAGCATCATCCGGGAGGTCTGCGTGCTCTGCAAGCATCACGATGGGAACCTGTGGGTTGACCCGCTTGATCTCAGCCGCGACGACCACACCGTCCAGGAGGCCAAGGTGGTACTCGATCACAATCGCATCCACGGGCCGCAACATGAAAAGCTGTAGGCCTTCGTGACCGTTGGTCGCGGTTACGAGATCGTACCCGTTTTCTTGCAACAAACTGAGTTGGGTCGGCTCGCGGTGAATGCAGAGGAGAGTGTTGTTGCTTGCCATACCGTTTAGGTATACAGGGTAGGTCTTACGCGATTCTGCTCAAAACTGCTCACATCTCGCAAAGCGTCAAGACTCGCGTCAGCTTCTCGAAGAACCTGAACGCGCACCGGCAATGGCGAGCGCAATACCGCCGGCAATCAACACCACGCTGATAATCGGTGATACCCGTTCACTGTGACTGGTTTGGACTCCGATGTTCACATCGCCAGTTTTGATGCCATGGGTCTCGGTTTGGGGAATGGGTACGATCAGGGATGCGATACCTAGCACTACCACGAGCAAGCCGGCAAATAGAAGGATTTTCATAAATGGCTCCGCCACAGATTGCACAAACAATGGCCCACTCTCCCGAATCCTCTAAAAGGCACGACTCGGATACAATAGTTGCAGCGGGCTACGCCGCCGACTTCCGCATGTCTTTCATGTAGCTGTCCATGGACTGCGTCAATTGAGCGTCCACCTCGTCGGCGATCGTCATGACGTCGGGTAACACCAGGCTGAAATCCAGAGATTCCAGATTGATCTGCAACGTCCCGAAGATTGTCACCTGGAGTATCCGCGATTCATGCACCAGCATTGCCGCAGTGTAGCCTTGCAGATAGCGCAGCTTTCCATGAGCCACGGCCGCGGCGGAAAATACGGCATCGCTGTCCTTGTTAGTCGCCCGCGGCTTGCTCAGGCGGAGAGCGAGGTCTTCAACCAGTTTGGGAAGATGCCCAGTGCGCTCTTC
>Ga0210390_10003394_pt1 | contig 13665 bp, 10 predicted proteins | sample IncBWH11OmetaG_FD_161050 | JGI IMG/M metagenome (GOLD analysis project Ga0210390, IMG submission 161050) | Forest soil microbial communities from Barre Woods Harvard Forest LTER site, Petersham, Massachusetts, United States - Inc-BW-H-11-O ...
TAGTTGAACCCACAGTGAAGGCGACGCCGTTACTTGCTATTCCGCCTACAGTGACTTCGACGTTTCCGGTTGTGGCTCCCGTTGGGACTGGAGCGGTAATGCTGCTGGCGCTCCAGCTTGTCGGCGTTGCGGCTGTGCCGTTGAAGGTCACCGTGCTGGTACTTTGCGTTGTACCGAAGTTCGAGCCGCTGATGGTTACGGATGTTCCCACCGGGCCGGAAGTGGGATTCAGACTGGAAATCGCCGGCGCGGCGGAACTGACCGTGAAGGTCACACCGTTGCTGGCGCTTCCGCCCACGGTGACTACGACGTTGCCGGTGGTTGCGCCGGTGGGCACAGGCACCGCGATGCTGGTTGCACCCCAGCTTGTGGGCGTTGCCGTGGTCCCGTTGAATTTCACGCTGCTAGTGCTTTGCGTTGCGCCGAAGTTCGAGCCGCTGATGGTTACGGATGTTCCCACCGTCCCGGATGTGGGGTTCAAACTGGAAATGGTCGGCGCAAGTGAAGTGACACTGAAAGACACGCCATTGCTGGCAGTTCCACCAACGGTGACTACGACATTGCCTGAGCTCGCGCCGGAAGGCACAGGGACCACGATGCTAGCTGCGCTCCAACTGGTAGGCGTCGCAGCGGCGCCATTAAAGGTCACGCTGCTGGTGCTCTGCGTCGCACCGAAGTTCGCGCCACTGATGGTTACGGAAGTTCCCACCGATCCGGAGTTCGGCGACAGTCCTGAGATGCTCGCAGGTGTTGCACCGCCTCCGCCGACTGCGGCTTTGAAGGTAGCGACTTGAGCCGTCCAACCTGTGGCGGCCAAGGTCCACGTTGCCGCAGTTGCACCTGCTGCCGATTGGACGAGGTATTCTGTGGACAAACCCGTATTCGCGGTGCTGTTGATTAGGGCGAATCCAGCGCCGACACTGGGTCCGATGCCATTTTCGAGGTCTCCCAAAACCAAGTCACCCGCGGCAGTGGTGGTAACGCTGCCACTCGATGGGTTGGCCGTCGTTCCATCCGTCGACGCTGCTTGATCGGATGCGCCGGAGGTGGATACGCCGGACCACTCCTGACAGTTCATGGCCCCCCAAGCGGCCGGCCCGTTCGGTACACCGGTGATTTTGACCGTTCCTCCCTTGGTGTTCGCGAAATAGAATTGGCCGGTGGTTTGAATGATGTTCGAATTGTAATGGGCGGGGTTGGCGACGGACCACGAACCATTCACGCTGTCGCTGACAGCCAAGGTGGTGCCGCCACTGTTGCCATAGGTGAGGGTGCAGGTCAGAAGGTCGCCGCTGATTACTCCGCTCAGGGCGATCACGGCGGAGCTGGTTACCGATCCGCCATTATCGACAGAGCCGTGTTGGACGAGCTTGATGGCTGAGCTCGTGGAGGCTGCGCGGAAGGCGACCATTTGCATGATCCAAGAGCCCCCGCTGACAGCAGCAGTGGCGCCGTAAGTACCTGTTGTAGCAACGATGGAATCTTCCAAAATATCCGAATCGGGGCTGGTAATCACGCGGGCTGTGAATCCCGAACCAGCACCGGTCGTTGTGTGCTGAACAAGGTTCGCGCCGACCAAGAGATCGTTCGCGTTTGTGGTCGTCACAGATCCACTGCTACTTGTGGCACCAGAGCCCTGGGCGGCGGAGAAGACATCGACGGGGCTGGTCTGGCTAATGCCGGAATACTCTGCGATTCGAATATCCGGGTAGGCAGCGGCGGTATTAAAGGTGATGGTTACCGAGTTTGCCCCAGCGACCGCGGGGGCGATCCCTGTGGCGTAATAAATGACCTGTGTAGCGGTTCCACTTTGGATCGTGGGACCGACTGCCGGAACATAGGAGTTTCCCTTGGTGTCCAAGACAGACGTGACTTGCGCAGTTGCGTCATTCCACCCGACCACAATGACATTTAAATCGCCTGCGACCTGAGCTTGGGAGAATGTCACCGTCACCGAGCTCGCAGAGATCTGCGGATCGGAGGAGTTCATCTGGACGAAGGAAATCCCGGCCGGTGCCGCTGGGGTGACAAATACCCCCAGCACTCCAAACAAAAGGACCTGTAAGAATATAAGTCTTTTTTTTGCAATTAGATACAAAGGTGCAAAATTCAGGCACGGAACGGCGCGCACGCAGTTATTCATCGCAAATTTACCAATCTCAGTTAGTTTTTGATGTAGCTGCGGGGCCCGTCAATTTAGGAGCCGAACTGTAGCACAGACCACGGTGTTGTTGGAAGCAATTTTTACAGCGAAGAAATGGCGAATGGGCGAGCTTGGGGTTTGGACCCACGCCGCGGATTGAAACAAATGGTTACCAGGGAAGCATTCGCCGGCGATCGACGGGAGGCCGGATCCCGTCGGTGCCCTATAATTTAAGGTTGAGAGGGCACGGTGAACGAGAGACGGAAGCTTTGCACAGGACCGAGATCAGCATGGTCGTAAATCGCGTAGATGGCCGATCGACCGTGGGGGACGGACGACCTGGCAACGCCATTGTTCCATTCAATGTGTTGGAGACGAGGAACCGGGATTTATTCGGGGCGTTCGCCTACCTGTTTCGCGGGGATTCGCTGGCATTGCTTCGAACCGCTCTGCGAAACTGGATACACGACGAAAATGTGTTTTTTGCGCCTTCAGGAGAATGTGCGATCGCGCAGGTGTTATCACTGTTGCCGCAAAAAGAAGTGGTGATGCCGGCGTGGATCTGTCATCAGGTGAAAACGGCCGTGCGGGTGGCTGGGAAAAGAATTGTTTTCGTGGATCTGGCGAGGAACAGCATCAATGCGACGTCAGCGGAATATGAGGAAGCGGCCAAACCCGGAAGAATTCTGCTGATAGCCCATTTGTTTGGAGTGCCGACGGACGTCGAGAGGATTTGCGAATTGGCGAAGCAGCGGGATTGCTTGACCATTGAAGATGCGGTACCGGCAATCGGGGGCCGGCAAAACGGGCGCTTGCTCGGAACGTTCGCGGATTTCGGGGTTTTCAGTTTCGAACAGTCGAAGCGGATTCCTGCCTTTCGCGGGGGATTCATCGTCGCGAACAACACGGATCATTTTGACGTGGCGAAGCTCGAGCGACACCGCGTGACGCCAACCAAGCAAACGATGCCCTATTTGCCGCTGGCGAAGGCTTTGCTGCAGAATTTCGCAACCAATCCGCTAGTCTACCGGCAGCTGACGCGGAGAGTGTTTCCGCTGCGGCCGCGGTTACGAGAGCTCCTTAAGCGAGGCCGATCGCCAGAAGGCCAGCAGGCGCCTGGAATCCTGAACCAGCAGGAGAGACCGGCGGATGATGCGCCACTAAAAGCTCCGCTTACGCCTTTTTATACCAAGGAGATCCACCCCTATCAGGCTCAGCTAGCATTGCGGATGATAGAAAGGATGGAAAAAATCGGAGAGAGGATTTCTGACCTGGCGGAGGAGTACGAAACATGCTTCAAAGAAACCGGGATAGCGACGTTTTTGCCGGCGGGCGCCAGTAAATCGGGATTGATGCGTTTTCCGATTGCGTTTCCAGGGAGGAAGCGGGCTGAGATTCTGAAGCACATGTCCGAGAAAGGGATGCACCTCAAGGTCTTGTGGTCTGAGGAAGAGGACTGCGAGGGTTTGCCGAACTGTCTATGGGCGGCGCGAAATTTAATCCTGTTACCCTTATACACGGCTCTTTCGCCCGGGTCCGCTCGGCGGATCGCCGCAGCTTTAGTGGAAATCGAACAGGAACTACAGGGGAATTAGGATAATTGTGACGCTGACGCTTCGCAGCGGAACACGAAAAATGACTGTCCGAAAGTAGAGACCTCGTACATTTTCCGGAAGGCCGGGATGCGCGTAAAGGTCGCAACGTCTTGGCTCTGGGGATGACCGAGACGCTCGCTATAGATAACCGTGAAAGGTTTTCTTAAGGACGCGGCGCGGTGGGCCAGTTTGGCAACCACCTCGCTCAGAAAATCTAAAGAAAAGGGCCGATACATAAAGTACACATCGTCCGTGGCATCGTCGCAATAATTCATCACATCGCCTTGGACGATGTGCACGGGGACCTTGCCAGCGGCGGTAACCTGGCAGTTGACGATGTTTTCCCGCGCGACATTGCACAATTCTGGAGCCAGCTCGACGCCAGTCACCTTAGCAAAACCGTATTCGGCGGCGAGGATACAAGCGCGTCCAAGGCCGCAGCCAAGATCCACAAAGGAGCACGACTTCGGCAGATTCAAAATTCGCAGAAGCTTACGAAAGCCCCAGGCATTGACGGGTCCATAGGCGGTCGCCTTGGACAGCTTGGACGGATCGAAGGACGTCTTGGAGAGCTTAATGTGTCCGCTGGTACGAACACCGTATTTGCGATCGAAAGAACGAACGTGATGATCATCCACCATTGCCAGACACACAGCGGTCGCTTTCTTCAAACCATAATTCTGCAGCAGCAGCTTCCATCGTTCAGAAGCAGCGGTTGGCGAGAGATTTCCGAACAAACTTTTCATTCCTACATGGTAAGGGCAGGCGTGAAACGGAGACAAGCGCTTTCTGCATTTTTAAGAAAATTTATTTGGCCCCGTATTCTCAGGTGTTTCATTTACAATGCCGACCATCAGTAGCTCTGGCCAGCATCCAGATACTAGAAGTCCCAGTATAGAGCGATTGACACGATACTTTCGATGGAACATATCTTCGTGTATGTACTAAGCTATACACATACCTTGATCGTGCACCATTTTATGCGGCTTTGGCTGGTGGTTCTGCTTTTGGCCCTTGGCGGCGGCTGGTTGTTGAGCAGGATCAACGGAGCGAGAAAGGACCGCCGGCATTGCGGAAAGGCACCGAGGGCTGCCGAGAAATTCCGACTTGCCGATGGTGTTGCAATTGCAGTTTTCTGCCTGTTTGTCTGCCTTTATATCGCACAGATGGTTTACGGCGAGGATTTCGGGTATTACGACAATGACCAACTGACCGACTTTTCTGCGGTTGGCAACGCTTTTCGGCCGCCGATATGGCCGGTGGAGGGGAGGTTTTTCCCGTTAGGACATCAAGAATTCAATTTTCTACAGCACTTCACCCGGACTGCAGCCGGATATCAATGTATTGTCGCAGTGCAGCTCGTTGTTCTGTTGGCGGTTGCCTTTGTCGCGCTAAGAGAGTGCAAGCCGAGATACCGGGTCCTAACCTTGGTGGCCATCATGACCGCACCAAGTTTCCTAGTGCCTTTCTGCGGTTTGATCTATCCAGACCGAAACGTGCTTTTCTGGCTGGGAATTCTGGTCTTTTGCCTGGCGGGATATGAAAAGCATCGGGCACGAACCTATTTCCTAGGCTGCCTGGCAGCGACGCAGTTCGTCCTCTATTACAAAGAAACGGTGGTGGTGTTTCTTGCAGCGTACTGCCTCGGAAGATTGCTTTTGGAAACTTATCTTAGCCGGCGCGCAGGCAATCCTTCGTGGCGCCAGATAGCAAAGGAAAACTCTCTGACTTTGGCAATGATGGGCATCACCGGTATTTATTGCGTGTTGTTTGTTGTCGGAATGTCCGGCTATAGCGGGTTTTCCTATGTAAGCGGCTTGCGGCTAGATCTGAAGACCACCGTCCTGGCATATGTGGAGACAGATTGGCTGCTGCCTGTTTTCGTTTTAACACTTGTATGGCGACTTTACAGGTCGCTGCGACGCAGGGAACAGCTTGATCCCGTCTGGGAACCGCTGGCCTGGGGCGCGCTGGCTTATGTTCTGTCGCTCGTCGCGCTGCGACTGTTCCGAGACTACTACCTGGCGCTGTTCGATTTAGTGGCGTTCCTGTACCTCGCGCATGTGCTCGCGGACCGGGTCCGGCCGCGACTGAAACTGCGCACGGCGATTGTGGCCACAGTTCTAGCGTGCATCGTGTTACATAACGCCGCTTATTCCGCGCTGAACATTGTTGAAAGAAAGACGGTCATCCAATTGAATCGAGAATTGGCCGATTTTCTTGAGGGCTATCGTCCGAGCAACAAAACGCCGGCCGTCGAGCTATTTTTCCCTTGGTCCGACGGTTATCGCCTGATGGAACTATCCTCCTACTTCAACTACCGCGGACTCCCTGTTGCCGGACAGACCGCGGATAGACCAAGCGCCAGACCCACTTTGATATTCGAGGGCACCGCGAAGTTCCCGAATGGGCTTTGCGTTGCTTACAAGCAGTATCGCTGCGTCACCGCAGCGAGCCCTCCAGCGGGTGGGCTCGGAGTCATACTGCCGGACGATAGGGTGTCAACCAAGGAGTTGGCCGAGTTCAGACAGAGTTCCACAGAGCTCTTATCGAGAGAACCATGGCCAGTCCATTCCTCAAAAGAGATGTGGCTGCGAGCACTACATGCTATGGCTTGGGAATACTGGCGAAGGAGGGAACCGCAACATCTTTGGCAACTTCATGTTTTCAGGAAGACCACTTGAGGCAGGGCCACGGCTGATGGTTGCCGTGATTGTAGCATGGCCTGCCAACCTGGATTTCTCCACGCCCCGTCAGTTTTGGCTTTCGCTTTCGGTAGGTTTAGGAGGCGCCGCGACGGCGCGGTTGCGCCAAGCGCGCTTGGCTTTTGCGAGCAGCTGGTTTTTCGAGAGAATTTTCTTAGCGAAACGGTCGGCGAACACTACGGGAGTGAAGGAAAATTTAGTGGCGAGCCCGCGCAAGCTGCGGCCGTAGAGTTGGATTGCGCCTTCTTCGAAGCTAATATTGCTCAAAATGGACTTATACTCCGCGTCACCCGGCCCAAAATTGATCTGCTTGATGTCGTGTGTCTCTCGGTGATCGCAAAGTTCGCCGATGACCGTAAGCGAGAGGTACATACCAGGGGAATAACGACTCAGTGCGGGATCGAAACCGATATGATCGCCCCAAAGAGTGCCCTGGTAAGCTGAGGCGTTCCAATAGGCAGCGGGTTTTCCAGCCACATAAAGAATGAAAACTCGTAGCCAACCTTTGGATGCCGCGAGTTCGCAGCGTCCGCGCATTTCGGGAGTGTCCTTGAAACCGAATCCCAAGCCGCGCTGGTAGGTTTTCGAGGCGACTTCCTCGACTTCGCGGAACATCAGATCCAGTTCGGACACTTCGCGATAGCATTTAATGTGGACGTCGCCGTTGTGATCCTTGACGATTTTGCGGCCTTTCCCCCGATAGACCTGGCGGTTCTTGGGCGAGAGCATTTTGTAGAGCGCTTCGGAATTTTCCGGTAGTTCCAGGCAACGGTGAGTGCGATGCTCGGGCGGAAGACCTCGCTGCAAGAATCCCGGCGAAGTGGCAACGAGATCGTACAGCCGGGAGCCGACCTGAAGGTGTTCGAAGACCGCGAGATCAATTTCGCCTGCGCGGAGGGATTGCAATACATGGCCAAAAAGCGCGCCGACATTTTCAGGAGCGGCATTTCCGCGCAAACCGCCATAGACAAAATTGAGGACGCGCAACTGCGGGGAACGAAAATTAAGATAACCAAATCTGGCGGAGGCTTTGCGCTTCTCGAGGCGCCCGATGAGCATCGCGTCCGGAGCGCCGTTACGATTCGCGATCAGCACGTAAGGGCTGAGAACTTCGGGGCGAACTCCGGCGATGTACAAGAAAAAATCAATGTCGGAATCGCGGCTGCCGGGCCAGTCGGTCCAGAGAGAACGCACTTTTTGGATTTCGACCGGAGAGTTGAGGACAGTAACGGACAAGAGTGAACGCTCCCGGAAATGATTACAGCTAAAGCCAATGAACGTTTTTGCGGACGATGCTCTGTGCGCAAGAGTCTGCTATTCTAGCGGTTCGACGCGCAAGAAAATAATGACCTATCGAATCCTGTTAGCGGGAAAACAAGGGCAAGTAGGCGCTGAATTGAACACTATGCTGCCGCGCCTGGGAGAATTGTCCGCTTTTGACCGGGAAACACTGGATTTGACGAAGCCTGCGCAGATTCGCGAGGTGATCGAGCGGGCTCGGCCGCAGGTGATCGTCAACGCCGCTGCGTATACGGCTGTCGATATGGCTGAGAAAGAAGCCGGCTTGGCCCGGGCAATCAATACCGATGCACCCGCGGTGATGGCCGAAGAGACGAAAAAGTGCGGCGCGCTGTTGGTGCACTATTCAACCGATTATGTCTTCGATGGATGCAAAAACTCGCCGTATCAGGAAGACCATCGAACCAACCCGATCAACGAATATGGCCGAAGCAAGCTCGGCGGAGAAGCGGCCATACGAGAATCGGGAGCGGCGCACCTAATCTTGCGCACGGCGTGGGTGTATGGCACGAGGGGACGAAATTTTCTGCTGACAATCCTCAGGCTTGCTACCGAGCGAGAAGAGTTGCGAGTCGTAAACGACCAGTTCGGAGCGCCCACGTGGTGCAGAGCCATTGCCGCGGGAACAACGGCCATCGTGGAAAAGGCTTTGCAGTTAAGCCAGGACGGCGATTGGAAGATGTGCGGCACGTATCATTTGACGGCCGGCGGAGTGACCACCTGGCATGACTTTGTGGTGAAAATCCTCGAGGAGGCCCGAACGATTCCGCCACGAACGCCGTGGTTTGCGCGCGCTACGGAAGGGAAGCCCTTGGTTACACGCCGTGTCACTCCCATCACCGCCGCCGAATACCCGACGCCGGCGCGCCGTCCCGCTTATTCGGTGCTATCGAATCTCCGTTTGCAGCAGGCGTTTGGAGTCATTCTGCCAGGATGGCAAGAGCAGTTGCATTCCGCGTTCGTCGATACTCCGGCGAAAGCTACTTCTGCGGAATGGTAGGAATTCCGAACAAGAAAACAACGGGCGGGTGCGCGGCTCTGCGGCCGGCGGGTTATTTGCGCTCGCGTTCACGCGTCGGGGTGACCCGAAAACGCGATAGGGCTTCGCCGAGGTTCTGCAGGAAGGCTTCGGAATTGTAGACATCGGTATCCGCCTTGGAAGCTCCGACCGGGGCGATGGGTTCGATCTCGTCCAGCTGGAATTCGCGGGCCACGTCTTCGACGATTTTCGGTTGAATGGGACGCTGCTGGTCAACATAGGCATTCACAAGAGAATGCTCGCAAAGCAGATTCACGACGCGCGGGATACCGAGGGAATAGAGATGAACGGTCTCCATGGCCTTTGGGCTGAAGATCGGCTCTCCGGAAGCGCCTGCGGTCTTCAGACGCTCGATGATGTACTCCTGCGTTTGCTCCTTGGAGAGCGGGGCGGTACGGCAGCGAAGCATGATTCTTTGGCGAAGCTGGCGGAGCTGCGGGAGTTTGAGTTTTTCTTCGAGTTCGGGCTGACCGGAGAGAACGATCTGCAAAAGCTTTTCGGTGGAGGTTTCGAGATTGGTGAGCAGACGGATCTCTTCGAGGACCGGATAGGTCAGGTTTTGCGCTTCGTCGATGATCAGGACTACGGTTTCGCCGCGACGATAGCGATCGAGCAGCCAGTGGTTGAGTTTCATCAACTGCTGGCTTTTGGATTTGGAATCGCAGGTAATTTCAAATTCGGCGAGGATGAAATCGAAGAGCTGGTTCGAATTCATGCGCGAATTGAAGAGGAAAGCGGTGCGGGCTCTTCGCGAGTGCAACCAGTCGAGCAGGCGGTTGACTAGGGTGGTTTTTCCGGTGCCCACTTCTCCGGTAAGGGTGATGAACCCTTTGCGCGTTTGAATCCCGTACATCAGTCCCGTGAGGGTTTCCTCGACCTGGTTCGTGAGGTAAAGGAAACGAGGATCAGGGTTGACGTTGAAGGGATTTTCTCTTAGTCCGAAGAAGCTTTTGTACATGAGTCGAAGTTAATCCTTGCGATTCGGTCCACCAGACTGTGAATTTCGTTGCGCCTTTCGTCCGTCGCAAACCTCATGGCAAGACAAACGGGCGAGTGTGCCACTGGAAGTTAACCGTGACGGTCTGAAAAGAGTTATTCGAACTGCAGGAAGCGCCGGTGCAGGAGGAATTATGGGTGCTACCGATATTGCCCTGATACGCAACGGCGAAATTCAGATTGCGTCCGATGGGACGGTTCACTCCGCCTCCAGCGAACCAGCTATCGTATGTCGGGACGCCGATGAGACCAGAGGCAACTTCTCCGTTATGGGCGTAACCGAAATTGATGTTTCCTGACCAAACTCGCGTAAGGCGACGATTCAGATTGACGGTGACTTCGTCCAACGTAGAACCAACCAGAACACCGCTGCCACCGTTCAGCGAGTGGTTGTAATTTGCAGAGATTCCGCCGTTTCTCAGCGTATAGTTCAGACTGCCATAAAAATAGGCGCCCACTTGGCTCGTGGCCGTGCCGATGGGAATACGGAATGTGGTGATCTGCGGTCCGCCCAAAAGACGCAGGGCCAAGCGACCAGTTAGTTTGCGACCGTAGGCCAAGCTGGCGACGTGATTGCCGTAAGCTTCTGGCTGACCTGGATAATGGAAAGAACTGAAGAAATAGACGACGCCAATCGTGTCGGCACGACTAAGCGCGTAGTTGTAGCCCAGGCCTCCGATGATCGAATTGGTATTGATGTTTCCTGGGTCAACGTAATTGAGAAGCCCATAGGAACCGGAGACGGTTATAGAGCTTCTTCGTGAAAGTAAGTACGTCGCTTGCACTAAGACCGCGTTGCTGTAGGCCGGACCGACACCATAGATGCTCTGGTTCGGAATGTAACTGTTGCCGAGCCCTTGCGTACCTGCACCGCCTAAGGCTCCCCCGACGCCGGGAACGCCAAGGTTTGTGCCTACACCAAATCCAAAAGCGCTCTGAGGCAAATATGAGAAATAATCCGCGATGTGAAGAAGCCAGCGTTCTCCGTGGTAAACCTGACTGAAAGCCAATTCCTGATAGGAGCCACTCCCACCCGAACTGCCCGCTGAAAAATATCCGCCGCCGGAGTAATTGAGAGTAAGTGTCGAACGGCTCCAAGCCTCGAGCAAGGTCAGGTTTCCTGCGACATAGTTATCGACGTACCAGCCAGAGGAACTCGAACCGTAAGGGTTGGACTCGAGATAGGCCCCGTACTGCAAGCCTGGCACCCAGTAGCTGTGGCGAATCTCGGGCATTCCCAAGCCAGCATCCTGAAGTCCGGTAAGCGGCGTGAAGTCCGGTTGAAGAGCATTAGGGTCGACGTTGGGATTTTGGTCATCCTGATCGCCGGGAGCGGGGATCGACCGCGCCGCGGGCTTGGGTGGTTCATCCGTGGTGGGCTGTTGCTGAGGCTCGTCCTGAGCCCAAGACGCCTGCAGGCTCAATCCGAAAAAAAACAGCAGACAGAATGCTCCTAGAGATAGTTTGCGCCGATTCATAAGCTATCCTTATGGAACAACGATTAGGTCGCCAGGCCTCAATAAAATGTTGCGCTCTGGACGCTTCCCTTTCAGGGCTTCCTTGTAGTCAAAAGCGTATTTCACTTGCTGGCCATTTTCCATCCGAAGAATGTAGATGTCCTTGAGCTTCGCAAATTGTGTAAAGCCGCCGGCACTCGCAAGGGCTTGAAGAACGGTCATGTTCGGCAATAGCGGGATGGCCCCTGTGCGCATCACTTCGCCGGTGACGTAAACTCTGCGGCTGTTGATTTCTGTTACCGTTACCGTGACTTGGGGATTGGTCAGAAACTTGGTGAGTCCGTCGCGAATGGAGCCTGCGAGTTGCATAGCGGTCAGCCCCGAAGCTTGCACATCGTTCAACAGCGGTAGAGAGATCTTACCGTCCGGGCGAACGGGAATCGTTCGGCTGATGTCCGGCTCTTTCCAGACGTCAATACGAACGACATCTTGAGCCCCGATTTTATAGTCCGCGTCAACCACAACGGAGGCGGCGTTACCGACTTTGGGGCCGTCGCTCTTGGTGTTGGTCGCTTGCGCGGGCGCGGGCGCGGGGTGTAGTAGTAATGTGACCAGCACCGACAACAGCGTATAAAATCTCCAACGCATCATTCGCCGCCTTTCCGGGCTTAACCTGTCAGAAGGATTGGCCATCCGCTTTATCCTTGTATAGTAGCGGTTTATGGTCGATTTGCAATTCCCGAGCGCCGCCCATTGCGGTTCGCAACGAGAGGATCTCTGGTTATTGGCAAGCCATGGCAGTCAGCAGTTCTGCGCTAATCGCCACAACCGTGACAGGCTATCGAACAGGCGTAACTCCCTTCTCCTAGAAGTCTTAGAACCCCAAAAGGCGCACAAGTTCTCGGCGCCTCTATCGAGGCATGAGTGGGGACTGCAAGTCGTTTTCCATTGAGAGACCGGCCTCGCGATCAGACAAGTCCAATATTATCATATACGTGCGAAGCGCATCCGTGAACAAAAGGGGACCGCAGCGCTTCCCTGCTATCCCGGAATAATGCCTTAATGTGGTAAATCCTTGTCATTCGTCTCTAGAATTCGCCTTTCTGTCGCGGACCCGCCACCTCTACGCCGGGCTGGATTTGTCGTTTGTTCGGATGCACGTCGCCTGCGAGCTCGCCGAATGGCATTCAGCCAAGTCTCAACGCTCTTTCCTGCGGTGATTATGTCCCAATACCGACCGTCGCGCACAAAGGGATATAGCCCTTCTTCTACTCCCCAGATTAGATCATCCAAGTGGGTAATGAAGTTGGCGTCATGCTCAAAGGGGTGAACCGCCCAATTGTCCAAGTCACGGAGGGACCAAATCTCGAAACCCCTGGCGTTCAGAGTATTGGTCAGGGTGTCTTCCAGAGCTTCACCCGGATTTTTCTGCACCAAGGGAAGCAGACATTTTTGAAAACGGTTGCTGTCCAGAAGAAAATACCGCGTGGACACCGTCTCCGAACGATGCCAGCCGGTGTTTAGACTCCGGAAAAGAGGCCTGCCGCAAACCCGTTCGAGCCAGTTCTGCGCCTGAGGAGGTCCGGCGCGTGGAACCGCAATTGCGAGTCGCGAGTCTTGCTGCATTCTTTCGATGGCCAAGTCGATCCACGGCCTACTCGAAGCACAGTGAAAGAGCATATCGGAATCAACATGAAGAACGTAATTCGCGCTGCAGCGGTCGATGGCAAAAAGATACTGGTAAACGGGGGCGCCTGAAAAATCTTTCAGCTTCACGTGCTTGTCGCCAAAGTATTTGGCAATCACGGCATGCACTTGGTCCTCGGCCCAGGGTATCTCATCCACGCGATCAATGATTCCATCGGATAAAAGACCAGCCAACATTTTGCAGAGCTTGGCGTTGTCCTCTTCGCCACGCCCGCGGAACCTGCCTTCGACCGACCCGGGGTCGTAGGCAACAATGCGCTCCGCAAACGGGTAGTTCAAAGCACGCGTTATATGCCGCAGGGTTTTATCGAGAAATGCAGCATCCGTGCGGCAGACATTCACGGATAAACTGACGTTATGTTTCTGTGGAACCATCTTTTTGACTGGAATCGAATCGATTCCGCGGTTTAGTTAGCCCCCAGCGGCAGAGAATCCAGGGAAAAAGTTGCAATCAACTTCTCGTCCACGAGGGTTGCCGGCGGTTTTGCAGATTCAAGCTGATAGCGGACGTAGTAGACACGAGCTTCCTTTGCAGAAGAGCGGATACTGGCCTGTTCGTTTTGCCAAAGCGCGCCAAGCAGCTCTTCGGAACGCGAACGCATGCGTTGTTCATCGGTCTCATAAGGGTACGAGGTAACGACGTTCCAGACCAAAGCAGAATTGCCGAAGGTCTTCGAATAAGCGAACGGCGTAGCTCGCACCTCCCCAGCGGGCACGACCCAGC
>Ga0210390_10003395_pt1 | contig 13662 bp, 9 predicted proteins | sample IncBWH11OmetaG_FD_161050 | JGI IMG/M metagenome (GOLD analysis project Ga0210390, IMG submission 161050) | Forest soil microbial communities from Barre Woods Harvard Forest LTER site, Petersham, Massachusetts, United States - Inc-BW-H-11-O ...
AAACCGAATCTTCCGGGAACGCACGAGCGGCTCGGCGCGCACGCGCTGGGTTTCGGAATATTCCGAACACCGCCGACCCGCTACCCGCCAGCGCGGCATCTGCGGCTCCTCGCTTGAGCAATCCGTCTCGAATTTCTTCGAGTCGCGGATGACGGTGGAAGACTGGCCCCTCGAAATCGTTCGAAAGGCCTGCCCCCTGCCGGCTCCAGCACAGAGCGCAGAACCCCCAAATTTTAGGGGGTTCCGGGCGTTTTGTCAAATCCGCAGAAATCCACTGGAAAGCGTCTTTCGTGCTCACGCCAATATCGCGCGGAGAGACCACCACAATTGTCTGCCTCGGCCCATTCGGCAGCGGATAGATTTCGTCGCCGCGATTTACCGCAAGCGCCCGTCCGCCAAACAAAAAGAACGGCACATCCGCGCCCAGGCCGGCCGCAATTTCCATCAATCGGGCCAGCGGAACTTCGCTTTCAGTCAGCCGCAACATGCCGATCATTGCCGCAGCCGCATCGCTCGACCCGCCGCCCATTCCGCGCGCCACCGGAATTTTCTTTTCCAAATGCGCGGTCACGTCCCCGCGAAATCCGATTTGCCGCTGCATTGCGATCACCGCGCGTGCCACAAGATTATCGGGACCCAACAAAGCCGCATCGTTCGAAGTCAAAGTGAAGTGAAAACCTGACGAACCAGGCTCAAAAGAAAGCTTCAGAGTGTCGCGCAAGGAAATTGCCTGAAAAATTGTCCGTAGTTCGTGGTAACCGTCCGGCCGCTTGCCCATCACGTGCAAACACAAATTGATCTTCGCAAACGCCGGCAGGCGCACCGATTTTTTCTTGAATGTCGCGCGAGTCATGCGGGGGAGCTTACTGCGGTTTCGCGGAATCCGGCGTGGTTTTTTGCGCCGTGCGCCGTTTCAGATTCTTCAGCTGCGCATCCAGCTCGTTTACCTTCTCCGTTTCGTAATCCGCCGGCACGGCCTTCTGCCATTCCGCCAGCGCGCGCTGCCAATACATCACGGCCTGGTCACTCTGCCCGAGCTTGGCATACACATCACCCAGATGCCCCAGAATTGTCGGATCATGCTTTTGCCGGTCGTTCGCCTTGCGCAGATTTTCTTCGGCTTCGGTCAACTTGTTCTGCTTGTAATACGCCCAGCCCAGGCTGTCCAGATACGCTCCGTTGCTGGGCTCCTGCGTCACCGCTTGCTTGATCATCGCAGTCGCTTCTTCCAGTCGCACACCGCGGTCCGCCAGCATGTAGCCGTAATAATTCAGCACCGATGCATTCCCTGGATTCACTTCCAGCGCTTTGCGGAATTCCTGCTCCGCCTGATCGAATTTCTTCTGCCGCTCGTAGATCGCGCCCAGCATGAACCACGCGGTCTCCTTATCGTCATTCCCCCGCGCCATCTGCTCGGCCTTCTGCGCCGATTGCTCCGCTTCCTCGTACTTCCTGCCGCGCTCCTGCACTTGCGCCAGGTTCAAATAAATTTCCTGGTCGCTGTCGTTTCCTCTCAATAAGCCATCCAGCAATTTCGTCGCCGCATCCGCGTCCGATTTCTCGCCGTACAGCATCGCCAGCGTTACCGTGAGTCCTGGATCATTCGGCGCGGTCACCAGCGCCTTCTTGGTCTCGACGATCGCGTGCTCCAGGTCACGGCTTTCCCGGTAGGTATCAATCAGCAGCATTTCCGCGCGTTTTTGCGCATCAGCGCTCAGCTTTCCCATATCCTGATAAGTCTGAATCGCCGCGGGATAATTTTCCTCTTCGCGATAAGCGTGCCCCAGCTGTTCGTAAAGAATCGCCAGCGCGTTCGGACTCGACTCCGTGCCCGCCGAGCTGTCCGCTCCGTCGTCGGCAGATGCTGCCCCGCCCGGATTCCGCGCGCTGCTCGATTGGCTCCGCATCCCGGCGATCGCGTCGCTCAGCACCTTCACCGCGTCGTCGTAGCGCCCTTGATCCTCGTACAGCAGCGCTTCGTTATACAGAACTTCCAGGCTGCCCGGCGCAAGCTGCTTGGCCCGCAGCAGACTCGCTTCCGCCTGATCGAATTTCCCCAGCCGCCGGTACAATTGCGCCATCCGCAAAAAATTTTCCGATGTGCTCGGCTCGATTTCCGTCAGCCGTTTGAACTGTTCCAGTGCTTCTGCGTACTTATCTTCCGCCATCAATGCCTGCGCCAGCCCGTGCAGATGCCCCGGATCGTCCGGGTCCTCTTCCACAGCTTTGCGGTAAGCGTCCTCGGCTTTCGGATAATCCTTCGCCTGCGAATACGCATCGCCCAGCAGATCGTAAACTTCCGGCGAAGAAGATTCCCCGGCCGTGTCCGATAGCAGCTTCACCGCTTCCTGCGACCGGCCTTCATCCATCAGTAACTGACTCAATTGTTCCAGCGCCGGGCCGTTACTCGCATCCCGCGCCAGCAATCCGCGCAGCACCGTTTCCGCTTCGGTGTGCTTGTTTTCAAAACGATACAGTCGCGCGAGCCACAACCCCGAATAAACGTCATCCGGCTGAATTTTTAAAATCTCCTGGAATTGCGCGATCGCCTTTTCCAGCGTTTCTTTCTGCACTTCGCCCGCGCTTAAATCTCCGAGCTCTCGCACGTAAATGCGCGCCAGCAACCGGTGCGCATCCACATTATTGGGGTCGGCCTTCAGCGCCGCTTGCGCCTGCTCCACGGCTTCGCGCATCCGCTGCGATTTGGCGTAGATTTCCGCCAGCCGTTCCCGGATCACCGGCGAATCGGGCGCCAGCTCCAGCGCCTTCTTGTAAGCTTCGATTGCTTGCGTGGCCAGCTCCGCGCGGCCGGTCAGCTCATATTGCTGCTCGTCCACATGCCCCATCGTGAAGTAATAATAGATATCCCCACGTGTCCCTTGATCTCCGGGGTTCGCTGGCGTTGAACTAGCGCTCTTGCTGGACTCCGCGGTTTCAGGCGTCGTGGAAGCGGGAGTTGCAGGCGAGGCATTCTGCGCGCGCGCGGCCGGTGCCGCCGCGAAAAGCCAGATGAATGACGAAAGTACGATTCCGATTATAGTTTTCATGAGTCCGTCGCAAAAGTCCATTATCGTACAGCGGCCCAACATGGTCAAAGCAATACGAGGTGCCCGTGCTTCCCGACAGTGCACACTATTTGGACGCAATCCAGCTGCGTTAGGATACCTCCATGATACAGTTTTTAAGAGAATGGCTCGAATCGTCTCAAAACTAAATAAAGCCGGCGCGGATCCTGTGGGAAAATCCCATCGTCGAATCGCTCGGAGGCCAAGGGTGTTGCGGATCAGAATCGGCGTCCTTTTGCTGTTCGTGTTCGGCGCGGCGTTTGCTTTCTCTGCCTCTTCGCCTGCGAACTCCGCACAACAATCCGCCGAAGCAGGCTCGCCATCGCAGGCCGCCTCGTCCGCGGGGCCCGATGCGGCGACTACATCAACTCCGCCGCAATCGCTTCCCAGTCCGAAGCTATCAGATTTCGCCTGGCTTGAAGGCCGCTGGCGTGCCGATTGGGGCCCGCGAGTCGCCGAGCAGGTCTGGACGGCGCCCAAAGCCGGCATGATGCTGGGAGATTTTCGGGTCACCGAAAACGACAAGGTATTAGTGATTGAGCTTTTCACGTTGGTGGAAAAACCCGGCGGCATTAATTTTTACATCCGGCACTTCACGCCGGAACTCGTGCCCTGGGAAAAATCAGACGCGACGCTCCTGAATCTTGCAAACGCCGAAGCGAAAAAGTTTGATTTCGAAAATCCCGCGAATAGCAGGCCCAAGCGCGCCGTCTTCACCCGCATTGACAACGACACCTACACCGCGCGCTCCGAAATAGTTCCCGAAAAAGGTGACCCGCAGATCATCGAAATCACCTACCATCGCGAGCCGCTCGCCGCCGCCGCGCCCAATTCCAGCGCAGGCGCGCACCCTAAGAAAAAATAGAGCCTCCGGCGAACACGAGCGCCAATCATAAGGTGGGGGCGCTGCTTGCTGCGCCCCAGCTTGCCAGGATGTCAACCGCGCCACTCGCACGCAGTTGCGTTTCGCCGGACCTCCGCAGGACGCTCTAGTGCCGGAAATGCCGCACACCCGAAAACACCATCGCCATTCCCAGCTTGTTCGCCGCCGCAATCACGTCCGCGTCACGCATAGACCCTCCCGGCTGTATCACCGCGGTCGCACCCGCTCGCCCCGCTTCTTCCACGCCATCCGGAAAAGGAAAAAACGCATCCGACGCGACCACGCTACCCTTCAGTTCCAGCCCGTTCGTCGCCGCCTTGATCACCGCAATCTTCACCGAATCCACCCTGCTCATCTGTCCCGCGCCCACACCCACCGTTTGCCCCTCGCGCGCAAAAACTATCGCATTCGATTTCACGTGCTTGCAAACTTTCCAGCCAAACAGCAACGCGCGCGTTTCCGCCGGCGTCGGCGCTCGCTCCGTCACCACCTTCAAATCCGTTTCCGCCAATTCATGCCGGTCCGGTTCCTGCGCCAGCACGCCGCCAGAGATGCGTTTCAGATCGAGCTCCTCCACCGCTTCGCCGCTCTGCATTTCCAGCAAGCGCAGATTTTTCTTCGCGCCCAGTTTTTCCAGCGCCGCTGCCGCATATCCCGGCGCCACGATGCACTCTACAAACAATTTCGCCACTTCCTCCGCCGTCGCAGCATCCAGCGCGCGATTGAACGCCAGCACCCCACCAAACGCCGACACCGGATCGCACTCCAGCGCCTTTACGTACGCTGCCACCAACGACTCTTGCTCCGCCGCTCCACACGGATTGTTGTGCTTGATAATCGCCACCGCCGGCCGGTGAAACTCCTTCGCCAGCGCCCAAGCTGAATCCAGATCCACCAGGTTGTTGTACGAAAGTTCCTTGCCCTGCAGCTGCTTTGCACCCGCCAGCCCCGCCGCCGGATATCCCGCCGGAATGTATAGCGCCGCAGACTGATGCGGATTCTCGCCGTAGCGCATGGACTGCCTTCGCTCCAGCGAGATGTGCATTCGCTGCGGCAGTTTTTCCAGCGCACCGATCACAATGCCGCTCGCCGCCCCGTCGCTCACGCTAAGTCTCTCCAGCTCCGTCGCAATCTCGCCGTCATAACGAGCCGTCCGCGCATAAGCCTTCCGTGCCAGATTCAGCCGCGTCCCTAAGCTCAACTCGCCCTTGTCGCGCAATTCCCCGGCTACGGCCGCATACTCGCCCGGATCAGTAACCACGCCCACGCTCTGAAAATTTTTCGCCGCCGAACGCACCATCGCCGGCCCGCCAATATCAATATTCTCGATCAATTCCTCAGGCGTCACCCCAGGCTTCGCCGCCGTCGCCGAAAACGGATACAAATTCACGACCACCAGATCAATCGGCACGATGCCATGCTCGCCCACCTGCTTGCGATCCTCCGCCTTGCCTCGCTGAAATAAAATTCCGCCATGCACTTTCGGATGCAGCGTCTTCACCCGCCCGCCCAGCATTTCCGGCCACCCGGTCAACTCCGCCACATCGCGCACCGCCACACCACCCTCGCGCAGCAATCGCGCCGTGCCCCCAGTCGAAACAATCTCCACTCCCAGCGACTCCAGCTCCCGCGCAAATTCCACCACTCCCGTCTTGTCAAACACGCTCACCAGCGCCCGCCGCACGCCCGTTTCTCCCGCCACGATTCCTCCAGTCCACAAAGCCCCGCCAGTGTATGCGTTTGCGTAAAAATTCGGAAGGGCGTGCCTCCGCTCCTTGCGTTTGTAGGGGCGGTTCGCGAACCGCCCGCGGTAGGAAAGCGAACCTTCTTTGCAGGATCAGCTGGGGTGGGGCTTCAAACGAAAGGTTCCGCAGGATATTTCACAAGCGATCTAATATAGCCGCCATTCTAAACTTCGAAACAGATCAGCTTCCGGCTAGTGCGTTCGGCGGGCACTAGCTCGCCTGGCGCGGCGATGGGACATCAATTCAGCCCGCTGATATTAAGCGGTGTGAGCTTGTGACGTTGCAAATCGAGCATGTAAACTTGGTTGCCCTTCAAATCCCCAACCCAATTCTTTCGCCACTTCAAGAGGACGGCTGTCTTGCCATCGGCGGAAACTTTGAGATCGGTCGCATAGCCATTCTCATCGGTAAGCTTCTCGATCGTTCCAGTATCGGGACTGAAGCGGTACACGTCGTAATCGAAGCGACGGTTAGCGGCCATGAAGATGATGCTTCCGTCCGGCAGGTAGTTTGGATAGTCGAAAATCGGGTTCTTGTGATCCACTTCCTTCGGAACGTGAGGCTGAAAGGTCTGTAAGGGAGGGCCCGGCTGAGTTGTTGAGTAAACTGCAATGTGCTTACTGGTTTCGACGCCTTCGGTTACGATCACCATCTTCTTGCCGTCCGGCGAAATCGAAGCTGGCGATACCATGTAGAAGCTCTCGGTCGTCAGCTGACGCACGTTCTTGCCATCCAAGTCGCTCGCGTAAAAATTCCATTCGTGCGGGTGAGGCTGGGCGATGGGAGAATAGGTGCCGTAGAACGCTGCTCGGGAGAAGACGATTGCTTTGCCGTCGGGCGAGAAAACGGGCGACAAGTCGGCTACCTCTGCGGGCGACCACTGACGTGCGTCTGAGCCGTCGACGTTCGCGATGATGATTCGAGAACGCGCTTCTTTATTCGGTGTGTACGAGTAAGCGATTTGCTTCCCGTCCGCCGAGAACGAGGGGGATGATTTCCAGCCCGTATCCACTTTCGTCAAGCGCGTTGCGACTCCAGTCTCTACAGAGACCTTGTAAATAAATGCGGCTTGGTCCTTTTCGTAGGTGACGAGTATCAACTTGCCGTCGGGAGACACCGCAAGCCCGTTCATAACCCCGGATTGACTCGCAGCGCACGTCACGGTGAGGAGAAAGATTAGAACAAGCAAACTTCGTGTGGGATTTATGCGGCTTGTCGTCACCATTCGTAGATTGTCGAAGACATCACGCCCCAGATACAAATGCCCTGAGAAACGAGGCACACAAACACGCAACCCACGGTTTGACACATACTCGGAAACTGACCCCCACGTTCAACTCGAAACTCTCGCCTTCAATTTCACGTGCCCGCCTTCAATGCTGACGGTGTACTCAATCTCCTTTCCACCCTTTTCCTTCAAATCCTTCGTCTTCTGCCGCACGAATCGCTCGAAATCCTTCAGGCTTGGCACCCCAGCCTTTTCACCCGTCTCCGTGCGCGCTTCCACCAATCTTTGATAAAGCTTCTCCACCTTTTCCGTCTCATGCTCCGGATCAGAAAGCGCCAAAGCAAAATCAGCAGCGTGCCGCACTTCCGCAGCTCGCGTCGCCGCATCCGCAGCCGCATGCGCAATCGCCGTCGCTGAAGACACCCCCGTGTCCTCCGCTGCCACCTTCACCGCAGCCTCCGCCGCGACCCGCGTCCGCATCGCGTCTTCCGCGGCCTTGCGCTGTCGTTCGCCTTCGATGGCCTTCGCCGCCGCGCCATAATGATGTTGCGTAGTTCCAGATTCCTTCTGGATCAGCTTCTTCCGCCACATGTCCTGATACTTCGCGTACGTCGAAGCCAGATTGCTATAGCGAAATCGTTGCCCCGACGAAAGCTCCCCCGCCCGGTCCGAGTAGCGCTTCAAGTTCGATTCCAGCCGCCACTGCGTATCCGTCGGAGGCCGCGAACGCCCGCCGCCGAAATATTGTTCAAACTCAATTTTCAGCGTGCGGATGTCCCGCTCGATTTGTCCGAGTTCTTCGTCAATAGTCGCCATAGTTTTTCGATCCGCGAAGCAGCACAATTCACGAAGCGCAAGCCTTCCCACAGCCCGCGCTGGGCCAACTCCCAGCCACCCCTATCTCCAGCCTAGAGTGCGCAATCGGCCGCGTCAATGTGACCCTCCGCCTATATGTCGCAAAGGGAAATGCCTCTCCACAACCCTTCGATTGCCAGCCCTTATCATATTGTGTTTAAATGCCTTAGCGATGAACCCCGTTCCCGAATCCGCCGCCAAATTGCAGAAGGATTCAGGCGCACGCCTCCGCGCCATCCCTTCCGTGGACGAACTGCTCCTTCAGCCGCGCCTGGTTGCGCTGGCCGAAAAATCCGGTCGCGCCCTCGTCACGCAAGCCGTCCGCCAGGTCCTGGCCGACTTCCGCGCGCGCCTGAAAAACGAGCCGCCGCAATCCGCCGTTCCAAATGCCGAAGCATTCGACGAGGCGCAATCAGACGCTCGCGTCATTGCCGAAATCATCGCCGAAGTCGTAGTCGGAGTCGTTGCGAAAGTCGAGACCGTCCTAGCCCCATCTCTCCGCCGCGTCATCAACGCCACCGGCGTAGTCCTCCACACCAATCTAGGCCGCGCCCCGCTTTCCCACGCCGCCATCGCAGAAATAACCGCCACCGCCGCCGGCTACTCGAATCTGGAGTACGACACAGCGCGCGGTGAGCGCGGCAAACGCGATGCCCACACGAACAAACTTCTCGCGAACCTGGTCGGCGCCGAATCCGCCATCGTAGTCAACAACAACGCAGCCGCCGTATTTCTCGTCCTCAATACGCTCGCGAAAGCCGCCGAAGTCATCGTTTCCCGCGGCGAGCTGATCGAAATCGGCGACGGTTTCCGCATTCCAGACATCATGGCCGAAAGCGGCGCGCTCCTCCGCGAAGTCGGCACCACCAATCGCACTCGCCTGCGCGACTACGAGCGCGCCATCACCGATCACACCCGCCTGCTCCTGCGAGTGCATCCTTCGAATTTCCGCATCACCGGATTCACCGAGCGCCCTTCGCTCCAAGAGCTAGTCGCGCTAGGCGAACGCTTCCATCTCCCGGTTTATGAAGATCTCGGCTCCGGTTGCATCGCCGATCTCGCGGCCAGCGGAATCGCGGAGCCCGTCGCGCGTGCCAGTTGTGAAGCCGCTGTGTCAGTTATCTCTTTCAGCGGCGATAAATTATTGGGCGGTCCTCAGGCGGGAATCATCGCAGGCAAAAAAGAAATCGTGGAGCGCATTCGCAGCAATCCGCTCTTCCGCGCCCTCCGCGTGGACAAGCTCACCATCGCGGCTCTGGAAGCCACGCTGCAATCCTACCTGCGCGGCGCGCTCGACGAAATTCCCACGCTGCGCATGATTCGGCTGACCCAGGAAGAAATCGCCAAACGCGCGAAAACTTTCTGTGAAAAATATCGGCCCGTGCTACCAACGGACGTAGTGCTGGAAATCCATCCCGGCTTCTCGGTAATCGGAGGCGGCTCCACTCCCGATCAGCAACTCCCCACGACTCTGATCGCCATCTCCACTCCCCGCCACTCCGCCGCACAAATCGAAGACCGCCTGCGCAAGCCGCGAACCAGCAATCCATCCGGCACAACCACGCCCGCCTCAACGCCAGTAATAGCGCGCATCGAAGACGACCATCTAATCCTCGACCTCCGCACCGTGAACCCCGAAGACGAAGGCGAAATCGCCTCCGCGCTAGTAGCCGCTCTCGCCTAAAGCAGTCCCCATTTTCTCTCTTCCATTTTCACTTTCTCCGTGCCTCGGTCCAAATCAAAGCCTGTTAATCACGCTAGCCACGCACCCGGCCCCAAAACCATTATCAATATTCACCACGCTCACATTCGAAGCGCAGCTGTTCAACATCGCCAGCAAAGCCGTCAACCCTCCAAAACTCGATCCATAACCCGTGCTCGTCGGCACCGCAATCACCGGAGCCGCCACCAACCCCGCCACCACGCTCGGCAGCGCTCCCTCCATCCCCGCCACGCAAATAATCACCCGCGCCGCCGCCAATTTTTTCCGGTGCTCCAGCAGCCGGTGCAATCCCGCGACGCCCACGTCATAAATCGCCTCCGCGCGATTTCCCATGATTTGCGCCGTCACCAGCGCCTCTTCCGCCACGGGAATATCGCTCGTCCCGGCGGTCACCACCAGAATCAAACCCTTCCCATGATTCGCTGTGCTGCGCGAAATCGTAATCGCGCCCGAAAGCTCGTGAAATCGCGCCGCCCGCGCCAGCTTCTTCACCGCCGCAAAAACTTTCCTGTCCGCGTGCGTGATCAAAATGTTGTGCGACGCCTTCGCACGCAGCATTCCGCGCGCAATCTCCGTCACTTGCTTCGCCGTTTTCTTCCTCCCGAAAATCACTTCCGGAAATCCCTGCCGCAACGCGCGATGATGGTCAATCTTCGCGAAACCCAAATCCTCGTAAGGCCATTGGCGCAGCTGTTCCACCGCGCGTTCCACCGGCAATCTCCCGCGCTTCACTGCCTCCAGAAATTTCCGCACGTCCCCTTCATCCATGATGTGCCCTCGACAAACTCCGCATTCTAGCACCGCTCCAACGTTGTACACGTGACGTGCATCGTTCTCCGCCCATTCGTGCTACAGTGCAGCCCAGTCGCGCCACCCACACCCATTTTTCACACCGCGCGCGAATCTCAGCCTGATTTTCCGGAGGTGCACACATGAGCTACTTAATTTGGGAGATTATCATCGGCGTCCTCGCCGGCTTTCTCGCGGGGAAAATCGTGAAGGGCTCCGGCATGGGTATCCTGATGGACCTCATCGTCGGAATCGTGGGATCGATCTTGGGCGGTTGGGTTTTCACTTTGCTGGGACTGGCGGCATACGGCCTGATCGGCCAACTCGTAATGGCTACGGTGGGCGCCATTATCTTGCTACTGATTGTTCGCGCCATAAAAAGAGGTTGAACATCGCCTGATTGTCGATCTGCAGGGGCGGGTCCCGCAGCCGCGGGACCCGCCCCTGCAAGATCAGGCCTCCACCAATTCTAGTTTTCAGCCTTTCCCGTAACATCCACCACACTAACCGTGCCATATTTTTTCAACACGCCCTCAATCTCCTTGCGGTCCCCAACGCAAATCCACTGCAAGTGATCCAGATCCACGAATTTCTTCGCTGATGCCTGCACCCCAGCCGCGTCAATCCCCGCGATGTGATCCGGATATTTATCCCAATAATCCACCGGCAATCCGTAATACTGCACGGTCAACCAATCGTTCAGAATTTCTCTCGGCTGCTCCAGCGAAATCGCGAAGCTCGCGATAATCGCCCGGTGCGCATCGTCCATTTCGCCTTGCGGCACCGGCTCGTTGTTGATTTTCTTGAACTCATATAGGAAGCGCTCCATCGCGTCGCCCGTCACCGGCGTCCGCACCGGCGCAAATGCCAGCCAGTCGCCCGGATAAATCTCCGCGTTGAACCGGCTGTAGGCCCCGTACGTTAGGCTGTGCTCCTCGCGTAGGTCCAAGAACAGCCGCGCCTGCGGCCCGCCTCCCAGCACCTGATTCATCACGTCCAAGCCGTAATATTCCGGATCAGTCCGGCGAATCGCGCGGTCGCCCACAATAATATACGTCTGCACCGAAGCTGGACGATCCACTAATGTAATCTTCGTGGACTCTGGCGTCACCGCCGCCGCAAATTTTTCCGGCGCCTCCGCTGCGCCCATCCAAGCCCCGAAATATTTCTCGATCGTCGCGCGCATCTCACTCGCAGTGAAATCACCTGTCACCCCCAATATCGCGTTCCCCGGCACGTAATGTTTCTCGTGAAATCGCTTCAGATCCTCCACGCTGATTTTTTCAATTGACTCTTTCGTCGTGGAAGCCAGCGCCATCGGCGTATCACCGTAAATCACGCGCTTGAATCCCTGCTGGCCCAGAAATTGCGGGTTCGAAAGCCGCTGTTCCAGGCTCGCTCCCTCGCTCTGCTTGTATTTCGCGAGCTCGCCCGCCGGAAAACTCGGATGCAGCACCACATCGCTCATCAAATCCAGAATTTTCGCCGTGTCGGTAATCAGCCCCGCAGCATTCACCGACGTGTAACTCACGCCAAACCGCGAACTCGCCTCCAACGTCGCGCCCAGCGAATCCACATCGCTCGCGATCTGCTCGCTCGTCCGCTTCTCGGTTCCTTCGCGCAACATGCCTGCCGTAAACGCCGCCAATCCCGGCAGCTCGCTTGGATCCGCCAGTTGCCCCGGCCGAATCCACATCGTGAACGCAATCGTCGGCAGCTTGTGATCTTCTTCCAGCACAATCGTCAATCCGTTCTTCAGTTTCACCACGGTTGGCCGCGGCAGCTGTACGCGCAAAATTTCCTTATTCACCGGCGCTCTGCCTAGCTTCTGCATCGAGCTCGCCGGTGCGCTCTTGTCCTGCCCTTGCGCGAACGCTGCTCCCGGCTGCAAAAGTCCCGCGAAAATTGCCAGTGCCGCTGATGTCACAATCGCTGCGCCCGCAGTCCGCCAAATTCCGCTGAAATTCCTCATCGCGCTCCCTCTCATTGCGCCCCCTTTGACGAAGCCTTCTCATCCGCCGCCGGATAAGTGATCACCACCGCGCGCTGATCTCGCACCAGATATTTTTTCGCCACCGCATTCAATTCCTCCACCGTTACCGCGTGTTCTTTGTCCACAATCGTATTAATCAGATTCGGATCGTTGAAGTACACCGTGTAATTCCCAATCAAAATCGCCGTGAACAAAGCCGACCGCCGGCGCTCGATGAACTGCCGCAGCAGCTGCGATTTCGCTTTCGCCAATTCTTCCGGCGTCACTCCGCTCTTCACCACCGCCGCGATTTCCTCATCAATCGCTTTCTCCAGGTCTTCCACTTTCACGCCCGGCCGCGGATTCGCCGAAATGTACAGCTCACTCGTTCCAATCCGTGTGTCCGCCTGTACGCTTACCTCCGAAGCGAGTTGCTTCTCCTTCACCAGCCGCTGGTAGAAACGCGAACTCTCTCCTTGTCCCAGCACGTACGTCAGTTGCTGCGCCGCATAATTTTCCGGCGTGTTGCCGGCAGGAATGTGATACGCCATATCAATTTCCGGCAAACGCGCTAGCGGATCATAGATAACTTCGCGGCGCTCGCCGTAATGCGGCTCCTCGCTCAAATCCACTTTCGGCGGCGCCGGCTGCGCGGGTATCGCTCCGAAATATTTCTTCACCTTCGCCAGCGCTTCATCCGGATCGAAATCGCCCACCAGCGTCAGCACCGCATTGTTCGGCGCGTAGTAAATCCGGAAAAAATCCTTCACATCGTCAATGCTCGCCGCGTTCAAATCAGACATCGACCCGATCGTCGAATGTTTGTAAGCAAAATTGTCGTAAGAAAGATTGTCCACATCCAGCTGCGCCCGCCCGTACGGCTGATTATCAATCCCTTGCCGCCGCTCTTCCTGCACCGCGTTCCGCTGGTTGTCCAGGTTCGCCTGCGTCACGTTCAACGCGCGCATGCGATCCGCTTCCAGAAACAATCCCAAATCCAGCTGGTTCTTCGGCAGTTCTTCGAAATAAGTGGTGCGATCTTCATTCGTCGTGCCGTTCATTCCGCCGCCGTTGTTGAACACCAGACTGAAGTGCTCGCCCTTTCCAACATTTTCCGAGCCTTCAAACATCATGTGCTCAAACAAGTGCGCGAACCCCGTCCGCCCCGGCCGTTCATTGCGGCTGCCCACGTTGTAGCAAACATCAATTCCGTAAACCGGCGCCGAGTGATCCGGCACCAGAATCACCCGCAATCCGTTGTCCAGCTTCACGTCGCGAAATTCCAGCTTCGGCACCTTCACGCCGGCACTCGCGGCCTGCTCCTGCTCCGGCGCCGCGCTCAACACACCACCCAATCCCAGCGCAAACCCTAGCCCTGCGATCGCGGCCGCGCGCATCTTCC
>Ga0210390_10003396_pt1 | contig 13660 bp, 9 predicted proteins | sample IncBWH11OmetaG_FD_161050 | JGI IMG/M metagenome (GOLD analysis project Ga0210390, IMG submission 161050) | Forest soil microbial communities from Barre Woods Harvard Forest LTER site, Petersham, Massachusetts, United States - Inc-BW-H-11-O ...
CCGCGAGCGTCGCGGCACTCTTCTTTCAGCTGTTCGTAGCCCCCGAATTGCAGGCGGGCGCGCCTCGTGGCCTCATCTCGTGGCAGGCCGGAGTCGACAAGTTTTTCGACTTGGTTCTCGAAATGCGAACGCAGTTCCTCGTCCATTTCAGCTTCCACCTCATCGCGCCGAAACAGCGCGCGTAGACGAAACAACAGTTCATTCAGCATCGCGATCCAACACTCCATTCATCCGCAAAGATTGCGCGGCCAACGTCGTTCTACTCGTAACGCAAAGCCACCATCGGATCGACGCGAGTCGCACGGCGTGCGGGCATGTAACCGGCGACCACTGCGACGGCCGAAAGCACGCCAATCGCGGCAATAAACGTGAAAGCGTCATGAGGCGCAAGCCCAAACAACATTTTTTGCAACACACCGACGGTTGCTAAGGCGAGGCCGGCCCCCACCGTCAATCCACCGGCAAGTACGATGACTACATCGCGCATCACGAGCCGAAGTATGGAATCTCGCGGCGCACCCAGCGCCATGCGAATCCCGAATTCACGCTGGCGTTGCGCCACCAGGTAACTTAAGGCGCCGTAGAGTCCAATCATCGCCAGCGATAAGGCCAGAGCGCCGAAGAAAGTGGAAAGCGTCGCGAGCAGCCGTTCCTGCACCAGAGAATCGGCCACTTGCTCGGCGAGAGTGTGAAACTCGAGCGGAACCGCTTTGCTCACACTTCCGACGGCCTCCTCGACGGAGGGCACAAGGGCCGATGGACGCATTGCCGTTCGCAGCTCGAACACCTGTTCCTCCACAGGCTCCGTTACTTGCGCGATGGGAAAATATGCGGTGGCATGAGCTTCCTCGCGCAGCGATCCGTATTTGGCATCTTTCGCCAGTCCTACAATTTGGATGGGCGGTTCCGGCTTGCCTGGATCCGCGTGAATTCGGAAATACTTCCCGAGTGCATCTCCGTTCGGGAAGAATTTTCGCGCCAGGGTTTCATTGACGATGGCGATGCGAGGGGCGGTCTCGGTGTCGCCCTCGTTAAAGTTGCGGCCGGCGAGGAGCGGCGTGCGTACGGTTCCTAAGTAACCAGGCGAGACAAAGTTGAAGAACGCGAGTGCGGCATCGCCTGTCGGCGCATTTGGCGCATCCACCTCAAGGTCACTGTTCCAAACGTAATTGCTGACCGGAGTCATCACGGACCGGCTCGCAGATACCACGCCGGGAAGCGTGCGCAACCGGCTCTCGATTTCATCAAACATCCTAGGCTGTTGCTCCGGCGCCACTTTCAGATTGTGCAGATTCGCGCGAACGATAAGAACGTTGTTCCTGTCGAAACCGACGTCCATCGTGACGAGTTTCACCAGGCTGCGCAGAAACAGCCCACTGGCCACTAGCAGCACGAGCGACAACGCCACTTGCGAGGCGACAATCCATCTTCCCGGTCGGAACCTGGCCCGGCTTTCGATGTCCGTTGCTTGGCTCCCTTTCATCGCGGAAGTCAGCGACACGCGCGTAGAGCGAAACGCCGGCAGCACGCCAAAGAGGATTCCCGTGAAGACCGCGACGCCAGCCGCGAAGCTCAAAATTCGCCAGTCGAAGGACAGATCGAGGAAAACTGTGTTATCTCTCGTCGAGATATAGCGAACCAGAAGCGAACTCCCCCAACGGGCAAAGAGCATGCCGAACATCGCGCCGGCCGTGGACAGCAGCACGCATTCGGTCAGCAATTGACGAATCAACCGCGCCCGCGAAGCGCCCAAAGCTTTGCGCACGGCGATTTCCTTGTGCCGGGCGGACGCCCGGGCAAGCATCAGGCTTGCGATATTGGCGCACGTGATCAGCAGCACTAGTCCCACAACTCCCATCAGTATGTGGAGCGGTCGTGTGAATTGCTGGCGGAGATAGGAAGTGCCGGTCGCGGCGGCGGTGGGCTCGAACGACCGTTTTAGAAAAGCTTGCTGATCTTTGGTCTCCCAGTCCTGCGGCAACGCTGCCCGAAAGACCAGCGGCGAAACTACGGCAAGCCTCGCCTTCAATTGCTCGGGACTTACGTCAAGCTTGCTCCGGCCCGCCACGTTCAGCCACCACCAGGAGCGGCCGTCCAGCCGCGATTTTGGCCCGTCGAAAATTTCCGCCGCGCACACTGGAACGGCGACGTCAAATTTGTTGCCCACCTCCAAGCCGAAGAATCCCGGAGCGCTTACGCCGATCACATGGAAGATGTGATTGTCGAGAGAGAGCGTGCTGCCCACGGCGCTCTCTGCCCCGCCAAAATGATCCTGCCAAAAACCGTAGCTCAATACGGCAACGCCGGAGCAGCCGCGCTTGTCGTCTTCTGACGTGATCAAGCGGCCGGCGGCGGGGCGGATACCCAGAGTCCGGAAATATTCTCCGCTCGCAAACATACCGTTTACATCACGGACGGCGCCGCCTTGCGCAAGATCGAATTGCGTCAAGTTCCACGCGAAAATACCGGAGTAAAAGTCCTGGCGATTCCGGAGCTCTTCCCACAGCGGATTTGTGAATGTGGGGTCGGCTTCGTCATTCGGCGACCTCGGATCTTGAATCCGCACCTGCGTCAGTTCATCGGGCTTTTCCACCGGAAGCATTCGCAGCATGACCGTATCGATCAAGCTGAAGATTGCCGTGTTGGCGCCGATACCGAGCGCCAGCGAGAGCACCGCAACCGAAGAGATCATCGGAGTGCGCCCGAGAATTCGCAGACCGTAGCGAATATCTTGAACGAGCGTCTCGATGAGATTCACGCCGCGCGCGTCGCGGATCTCTTCCTTGAGCTGTTCGTGCCCGCCGAATTCGAGGCGAGTACGGCGCATGGCTTCTTCACGCGTGAGCCCCGAATTTAGGTACTTCTCAACTTGTTGATCGAAATGGAAGCGCAGCTCAGCGTCCGCTTCGGATTCGACCGCGTCGCGCCGGAACAGCGAACGAAGACGGAACAATAGATCGTTGAACACCGAGGCCTCCTACGCCGTCTCCAGAATCTGGGCGACCGCCGTCGCCAGTTTTTTCCAGGTATCTTTCTCCAGTTCGAGCTGTTTGCGCCCGGTTTTGGTGAGTTCGTAATATTTAGCGCGCCGGTTGTTTTCTGACGTGCCCCATTTCGCTTTGATCCAGCCGCGCCTCTCCAGCCGGTGCAGGGCCGGATACAGCGAGCCCTGCTGGATCAGCAGAACATCGCTTGAAATCTGCTGGATGCGCTCGGAAATCGCCCACCCATGCTGCGGCTCCAGCGCCAGCGTGCGAAGGATAAGCAGATCGAGCGTCCCCTGCGGGAGTTCAATTCTCTTTTGCGCCATCAGTCCATTCCCCTGTCGCTTCGACAAGAGACATTACGCTCACTCTTGTCGAAGCGCAAGGGGAAAGAAGTGTTCCTGGAGGAGCTGCCCGCAGCCGGGATGGAAAGCGCCCAGCACGAAGAAATCCCCAGGGGCGGGGCTTGTTTACGCTCGAAGGGCCTTGTCGCGACTAACCGCGAGTGCGCTGGAACTCGTGCATGAAGCAGGTAAGCGCTTCGACGGAGGCAATGGTAACGGCGTTATAGAGTGACACGCGCATCCCGCCCACCGACCGGTGGCCGGGCGTGCCAACGAGGCCCGCTTCGGCGGCTTCCGCGGCGAATTGTTTCTCGATGTCTTCGTTGCCGCCGGCGACGCGGAAGACCACATTCATTTTCGAGCGCGAAGACATTTCAACCGGACAACGGTAGAAGCCTTTACTTGCTTCGATCGTGTCGTAGAGAAGCTTTGCCTTGGTGTTGTTGCGCTTTTCGATCGCGGTGATCCCGCCTTCCGCGTCGATCCATTCCATCACCAGCCCGACGATGTAAACCGCGAACGTCGGCGGCGTATGGTACAGCGATTTTTCCTTGATATGCGTGCGGTATTGCAGAAGCGTGGGCAGATTCTTGTCCGCGCGCTCGGCGAGGTCTTTCCGTACAATCACAACAGTCACACCGCTTGGCCCGAGATTTTTTTGCGCGCCCGCAAAGATGAGCCCGAATTTCTTCACCTCGATCGGCCGCGAAGCGATATCCGAAGACATATCCGCGACGAGCGGCACACTGTCGGTCTCCGGCAGATCTGTCCACTGCGTACCTTCAATGGTGTTGTTCGTGCACATATGCACGTAAGAAGCGTCCGGCGAGTATTTGATCTCGTCCTTCAGAGGAAGACGCGCGAACTTGTCGGCTTCCGTGGACGCTGCGACGTTGTGCAGGATGCCTTTCTTCAATTCGCCGAGCGCCTTCGCCGTCCACGTCCCCGTGTGAATCAGGTCGACGGGCTTTCCTGGCAAGCAAAGGTTCATGGGCGCCATCGTGAACTGCATGCTCCCGCCGCCCTGCAAAAAGAGCACCGCGTAGTCGTCAGGAATCGCAAGGTGCTTGCGCAAACCCGCTTCCGCCGCCGCAATAATGCTCTCGAATTCCGGCGAGCGGTGGCTCATCTCCATCACGGACATGCCGCTCCCGCGCCAATCAAGCAGCTCCTCTCTAATCCGCTCGAGCACAGGAAGCGGCAAAGCCCCCGGCCCGGCATTAAAATTGTGGACGCGCTTCACGGCGCGCTCTGAAGCTGTAGACGTACTCACGATGATCAATCCTCTCTTACGGGGCAGTCCGGCTGCTCCGGCCTATTTGGCCAGCATTAAAGGATAGCAGATGTGGAAGAGCGGCCAAGCCTCGAGACGCAGCCGACAGGCTAGTGTTGTTTTCGCTTTTCGGGCTCTACACGCCGTCGGCGATAGCGAACTCGACGCGGCGGCGCATCGGGTCGATCCGTTCGGCGCGGACACGCACGCGGTCGCCTAGATGCCAAGCAAGTTCTTTGGGTTTTGCGCCGCGTCCACGACGCGATCCGGGCGCACCACGCCGGCCTTCGCCTCCAGACAGCGCTACCATGGCGTGATCGCGTTCGCGGAAAACGACGCGCCCGCCGGCGGCATCCTCGAGTGCGTTGACAGGCAGCAAACCCTCGACAAATACCTCAAACAACTCAACAAAACATCCAAACTTCTGCACCGAAATAATCAGCGCTTCGTATTCCTCGCCGAGATGCGCTTCCATGAATTGCGCCGTCTTCCAATCCATTAGTTCGCGCTCGGCCCCGTTGGCGCGGCGCTCCGCTTCTGAAGTTTCCGATGCAATTTCCTCAAGCTGCGTCTCCGAATAGAGCGTCGCTTCCACGCCGCGAGCGGCATGGCTTGCCACGGGCGAAGCCGTATGCGGATGCTCCAACGCCCATTTCAACAGGCGATGCACAATCAAATCGGGATACCGCCGTATCGGCGAAGTGAAATGCGTATATTCATCGAATCCCAGCGCGAAATGCCCAAGCGGCTCGGCCGCGTAGCGCGCCTGTTTCAGCGAGCGCAGCATCAGGTAAGACACGATGCGCTCTTCCGGTTTCCCAGCTAATTTGCGAAGCAGTCTTTGATAGTGTTGCGGCGTAATCCGCAGCTCTGTGGAACCCGGCAGCGCCACTTTCATGCCGCGCTCGCGTCCGTGCCCGTAGGAATCCGGCCGCCCTGCTTTTGCCGGCGCGGGTACGCGCCCGTGCCGCACGGCAATTTCGCGCTGATGCAAATCCGCAACGCCCAGCGAATAGCCAAACGCTTGCGCTAGCTCCTCGAACTCCAAAACCTTGCGCGCGTCAGGCTTTTCATGGACGCGATGCAAAGCCGCAATCCCTCGTTTCAGCAGGTAACCATCCACCGCGCGATTCGCCGCCAGCATAAACTCTTCAATCAGCCGGTGCGCGATGTTGCGTTCGCTGCGAACGATGTTGGTCATGCGCTGCTGCTCGTCGAATTCGATCACCGGCTCCGGCAAATCAAAATCGATCGAGCCGTGCTCATTGCGCCGCTTGTTGAGCAGCAAGGCAAGTTCCTTCATGTCGCGAAAATGTCGAGCGAGCCCCGCGTACCGCACCGTTGCATCCGCGTCGCCTTCGATCACCTTGTTTACATCCGTGTACGTCATTCGCTCAGCGGAGCGAATCAAGCCCGATGTCATCTGCGCGCTTTGCACGTTGCCCGCAGCGTCGAACTCCATCAGCGCGCTCATCACCAGCCGTTCCTCGCGCGGCTTCAGCGAACACATCCCGTTTGAAAGTGCTTCCGGCAGCATCGGCACCGCGCGATCCGGAAAGTACACCGAAGTGCCGCGCAGCCGCGCTTCCTGATCGAGCGCCGTCCCCGTTCGAACGTAGTGCGCCACGTCCGCAATGTGCACCTGCAAGCTCCAGCCGCCGTCCGCGCGCCGCTCCACGTAAACTGCATCGTCAAAATCGCGGGCCGTCTCACCATCGATCGTCACAATCGGCAGATGACGAAAATCGTGCCGTCCCTCGCGTTCAACGTCGCTCACGGGCTCAGCCCGCCGCTCCGCTTCTTGCATGACGCCGGGAGAAAATTCGTGCGGCAAATGGTGTTTGCGAATGATGATCTCAATATCCACGCCAAGATCGCCAGGCCGACCAAGAATTTCCATCACGCGTCCCGTTGGCGCCGCTCCCCCGCGCGGATAACGCAGCAACTCCACATTCACGACCGCGCCGTCGAGTTCAGGCAAGTGCGGCGACCGCCGACCGCGCGCGCCGCCGTCCTTAGCTTCTGCCACTCCCAATTTTGCGCGCAGCGCCGACGTCAGCTCATCTCCAGGAGGAATCTCAATCTCATGCTGAATTCGGTTGTCGTAAGGCAGCACCACATTTCCCCGCGGCCCATACCGAAACAATCCCACTACCGAAGCGTGTGCACGCCCGAGCACGCGCACGATCCGCCCTTCCGCACGCTGCCCGCCACCGCGCGAGCCCGCGACTCGGAAATCCCGTCCGCGGGATTCGCTCACCCGCTGTAATCGAGCCAACACATGATCGCCATGCATCGCATCTTCCACCGCGTCTCGTGGAATAAACACGTCTCCATCCAGCTGCGGCATCGGCACATCCGGCACCACGAAGCCATAACCGTCGTGATGCAGAACGAGCCGTCCTTTCAATTCATCGCGGGCCGCTGGCTCTGAACGGGCGTCTGCCATCCCCCGCCCGCTCCCCGACGAACCAATTCCCGCAGACTCCGCCTTGCCGCTCCCGCTTGGGGCAGCCGTAGGGTACCCGGCTTCTTCCTTCCCTTTACGCCCCGCGAGACGGTACCGCCCCCCCGGCAATTCCTCGATGGCCCCGCGCCTCTTTAATTTAACCAACAGGTTAAATAAGGCCTTGCGGGCGTTCTTTCCTACACGTAAAGCCGCCCCGATTTCGTTCGCCGACACGGAATCTCTCGTAACTTGTAGAAAACGCAATATATTATCTGGACTCAAGTGAGATGGACGGCTCATAGGCTAGGCACACGAACCTCGGTGTTCGCTCTGCGACACAGATTTTGTCACTTTTTTGTATTTTTACAGGAACTTTTTTCCTTAAACCGGGATTAATAGATAGGCCAACACACGACCGGCTGGCCGCCCTCCGTCAGGCTGGCCGGACATCCCCGAAAGGGGATCTGAGGAGGCGGGACGACCTGGCCCGCCTCCTCTTTTTATTTCCTTAGCACTAACAATAATTTACAGCGACGTGATTCGAATTGTTTCCGCGCACGCCGTATGAAGCCGCTTGCCGCGCATGGTCTAATTCAAATTGAGTGATGAAACCTTCGAGAATTTACAGTCGAAGCCGCTGAACAAGACCCATCGCGTCTACCTCGATAAGATGCTGGCCTATATGAGTCTTGGCAGAAAAGGCCGGAACGACACTCCCCACAAGAAGAAACTGCATTGGCCGACGCTTCCCTTCGGATAAAGCACGGTGAAGCTAGCTGAGTTGATTTACAACCGCGTGCGGGAATCGCCATTCGCCATCAGACATTGGAACTAGGACTTTCGCGATGAGTGAAAAACGGAGTCGCGCAATCGGGGCAATCTAGCGAAATGACTCGATGCAACGGAATGTGCAGGACGTATTCAGGCCACATCAAGCAGATGGTTCGTTTGCACTGGGGGCACTGGCAAGTTTGAGAAGCCAAAGTTTCAGAACTTCCGACACAAATGCGGGAACGCAATGCGGTCAAGACTGGTTTCATAAAATCCTCAAGGTAGGGAAACAGTAAGCGGCTGGTGAGAACCGTCTAGACGAATTGAGAGAAAATAAGGACGCTGCCCGATGTGGGCACATCGATAAGTGTCCACGAGGGATAAGTGGACACATCCGAGCAGGCCAACCTTGAGGGGATACTCAAGCGAGAAACAAGACGGCGGCGATCGATTGAAGAGAAGCGACGAATCGTCGAAGAGACACAGCTTGCGACGCCCGCTTATTGTGGGTTGAGAATATGCTGAGCCACTTTTATTCCCACCGATTTGGATGTTGATTACGCGAGAATAATGGGAAGGCGGTGATTCGACTGCTGGGAAGTAAAGAAATTGGAGCTCTTACTTTAAATCGACGAAAATAGGCTGGATATCAACAGACCTGCTTTGGGGCACACTTCAGGCGTACACCTTCACGAATGGGAAACTTGCGAACGGCTAAGTGACGATCACTATGCCTTTCATAGCTACCAATCCTAGCGCCTTCCCTGCCGCTTGTCAATAGTAACCGTAACTCATTAACATTAAAGCACTTCCCAGACAATCCTGTAAATATGGTGGAGCTTTGGTTTATGAACCGTCAGCGTATAGGAATTGTCAGTAGCATCCTTCCGAAACTGGTGCGGATGACTCTTCAGGTCAAATTCCGAGCTATTTTGATCTTGCATTGCCGGACGCGGCTCAACCCGGTAATTCTTTGGGAACTCCACTACCAATGTAAGCAAATCGCAGGGGTGAACCACGTGTATGTCAACGCTCTCAATCGGCTCGATTTTTCCCGGATAATATTCGGTGTACTTCGCGCGTTGCATGCAGAGACTGCCTCGCACGGTGCAGGTGAACCAGAGGTCGATGGGATCGGCGCGCTGTCGAAGAACTTGGTGTAGTACCAACTGCCCCTCGTAGATCGTTTTTAACTTATTCTCATATTTGACACTGGCTATGGAGGCGTGATCGTATTCGAAATCCAGGATCTCACCGTTCGGCGCGGAGCTCATGCCAAAGGCGATGTTGCGCAGTTCGCGACCGGGGCTGTCCACCACGAGCCGGAGCCGCTTATGAGTGACTGAGAACGTTCCCTCCATATCCACAACACGGGTGATGGCGCGAAACTCCTCCATTTTGTATCCCTTGTCACTCGGCTTAAAGAGTGGAAACTGCTGGGGTTCGGGAAAATAAGGAACGTACTCCTTGTCATTGTTGGCCTTCCAGCGTTGTACCTCGAGCAAATTCGCGGTGGGGAATATCGTTAACACGTTGAAATTGTTTCCCTCTCCGCTTTGCTCTTCCACCACCGGGCAAGTTGCGGTACCAGCACCTAGAACAGTGTAGTGGCGTCCTTCGTCGTAGTAATGCTTCAGGGAATGAGGGAAGTGCTTGTGCCCGTGAAGGACGATATTAATCTCCACCTCCTGGAAAAGGTTAATCACACGTCTGGCATCCAGCAGCTGCATGAACTGTTCCTGGCCTCCCGCTTCGATTGGATGTGGATGGTGATGAACCACGCCGATCTTCACAAAGGTGTCGAAATCGGGGCGAAGCTTCTTGAGCTCCTCGTTTTCCTCACGTAGCCAGTCTCGCTGGGCTATTCCTACCTCACCTTCGGCGACTCCCTTGTGCACTTTCAGGGTCGAATCTAAGCAATAGAACACCAGCTTGCGACCGGGATCTACAATCCTGAAGAAGGACTTGCGCGCCCGAACATTTTCCTCAGAGAAGAACTCTTTTAGAAAATAGTGAAATTCTTTGAGACGTTGAAAGACTTCGTCGCTCCTCGGAAACAGCCGCACGTCATGGTTTCCGGGAATCACTAGTACTTGGTCCTTGACGCTGATGCCGGCGTCAGCGAACAGCTTCCGAAGTTTCTCCGCTGCGGGTCGAAAATTGCCTGTCCGGCACTTATTAACGATGTCACCGGAAAGCACCACGTAGGCTGGCTTTATTTTCCTCAGGGCATTTTGAAGGCCTTCAAGAAGCTTCGGGTCTTCAGTGTTGCGATACCATCGGCGGCGGTAAGTGCTGCGCCAGAAGAAATCATTGCCCAGATGGACGTCAGAAACATGTGCAATGGTGAAAGAGTCCAAGGTCCCCCTCCGTGCCAACATCTCTGAGACAGGTTTAGTACTCTTAATTAATGAGCAGAAGGGCGAGGAAGAAGAGATCAGAGATGAACGGGAATTCTCTTGGTGTTGTTCTTTCCCCTGGGGGTTTGGCTGCCGCGGAACGGAGCGGAGGCTCGCCTCCTGGCGAGCCGCAGCGGAGTGCAGCGGCAGCCAAAGCGGGCGCCGATCCGGTGCCGGCTTCGCGGCCGGATCCCGAAGTAGTTGCCAAACCGAAGAGGCGGACCTACACAGCTGAGTACAAACAACGCATCTTACAAGAAGCCGAAGTCGCGGCGACGACGCGAGGTGGCCTGGGCGCCCTTCTCCGCCGCGAAGGTCTGTACTCGTCTCTGCTGACCTACTGGCGGCGAGAGCGGGCCCAGGGAATCCTCGAGGCTCTGACCCCACAGAAACGCGGGCCGAAGTCCAAGCGCAACCCGATGGAAGAAGAAGTCCAGAAACTTCGCCGACAAAACGCCCGCTTGAGTGAAGATCTGCGTAAGGCCCACATCATCATCGACGTCCAAAAAAAAGTGGCTGCGCTGTTGGGTCATCCGATTCCGGAGCCGGACCCGGAGGAGAAATCCTGATGGCCGCTGTTGCCGAGCTAGCGAACGACGTCGGCACCAGCGCTGCTTGCCAGGTTCTGTGTATGCCGCGCGCCTCTTACTATCGGGAGGGCCGTAAGACTTCTTCTCCGACGGTGAGCGCGTCGAGGCCTTCGCCGGCACGCGCACTCCGCCCGGCGGAACGGGATGCGGTTCTGGCTCGTCTGCACGAAGAACGTTTCCAGGATCGTTCTCCAGCCGCTGTTTATGCGACGTTGCTCGATGAAGGCGAGTATCACTGCTCGATTCGCACCATGTATCGCTTGCTCGACGAGCACGGCGAGGTTCGCGAGCGCCGCGATCAGTTGACGCATCCGCCCTACCAGAAGCCCGAGCTCATGGCCACCGCCTCCAATCAATTGTGGAGCTGGGATATAACCAAGCTACTCGGCCCCGCGAAATGGACTTATTTCTATCTGTACGTCCTCCTTGATGTGTTCAGCCGTTACGTCACCGGCTGGATGGTCGCTTATCGCGAAAGCGCCGAGCTGGCCAAGCGGCTGATCGAAGAGAGCTGCAAGAAACAAAACATCCAGCCCGGTCAACTCACCCTGCATGCCGATCGCGGCACCTCGATGAGGTCCAAACCGGTAGCTCTTTTACTCGCCGATCTGGGTGTCACGAAAACGCATAGCCGGCCGCACGTGTCGGACGATAATCCCTTTTCCGAAAGCCAATTCCGAACCCTGAAATATCGGCCGGAGTTCCCGGACCGCTTTGGGTGTATCCAGGACAGTCGTGCTTTCTGCCAGAGTTTTTTTCGGTGGTATAACGACGAGCACCGTCACTCAGGCATCGGCTTGTTGACGCCGGCGACGGTTCACTATGGCCAAGCGGAAAACGTCTTGCGGCAACGTCAGGAAGTGCTTGATGTTGCTTACCAACGTCACCCGGAGCGCTTCGTACGAAACGCTCCCCAACCACCGGCTCTTCCCAGCGAGGTCTGGATTAACAAGCCGGTCTCCAATCCGGAATCGCTGCCTGTGGCAACAAAAGTGGGGAAGCTGTGGGTCGACCGAGTTGCCGATCGTCGTTGCTAGGCGATCCTGGAGCGAAATTTCTGATGGAAACTGGTGATCCTAATCGAACGGTGAAAAACTCACTAAATTATGTGAGCACCTGTCTCAGGGTCGTTGACACGCGCCGCGGGTGCGGCAGGGCAAACTTTACAAGCATTCGGAGCCCTGATCGGCTGCTTAATGATTTGCAGTTGGGGTTAGGTAGTAATCGCCATCGCCAGGATTGCAAAACCGCAAGCCGTCAAGTAAAGATAGGGACGTTTTCAGCGTTGCGATATTCTCGATTTCTTGGCATTGGAGAATTCTCTGCGATTTTTCATATTCACAGTTCAAAAGGAATGAGAGTAGGTGAGATCGATGATTTCAAAAGAACAAATTCTCCGCGAGATAGCAGATAAAGGTTCTTTTCTTCATCACCCAGGAAATTGGGACGAGGTGAATTTTGAAGACTTACAGGAACTCAAAAGAGAAGGGCTTATAGAACAGCTAAGCAAAACCAATCCGGACTACAGGAATGCGGATTACATTTATGTAAAAGCCGGGTTCAGCGGTAAGCACCCGTAGTCACCGGCACGCATACTTCAACCGAGAAGCTCCATCCCAGTAAATCCTTATAGAAAATTCTAGTCGTCTCTAGTTATTAGCGTACGACGACGTTCTAGCCAGACACTCACAGACAAGTAGGCCCTCTCCTCTTGTCTGTGGGTGTCTGACGAAGAGCCAAATCGTGCAGAGCGGAGGGTCGTGTGACATTTCAAACGAACGACACTTCCGCAAGGTTCAAAGTACTAACTCCAATGACTATCAATTTCGTAAGACTAAATAGGAAAAATAACAGGACCAATAAGGAAAATGTTGAAGGTTTAGAGGGAGGTTATCATTCCTCCCTTTCTTCCATCTGTTTGAAAGGAGTTTATTTAGATGAAGATTATTGATCTTGTCGGTAACAAAGTAGCACTCGTTGACGACGCTGATTTTGAGCGAATCTCCAAGCATAAATGGCGGGTTCATATTAACCGGAGCAAAGACAAGGTGGTTTTTTATGCCGTGCGAACCGTGAAGGGTATGGATGGGAGGAAGAGAATAATTTACATGCACCGGGAGATTTTAGGGCTGACTCTACACGACGGCGTTAAAACTGATCACAAGGACACCGATGGTCTTAACAATCAGCGCGACAACCTGAGATTAGCTGACGATTCATCGAACGCTATGAATACCCGAAAGCGTAGAGGTACCTCCAAGTACAAGGGCGTGTGTTTTTCAAAAGTGGAGCAGTCGTGGCAGTCCCAGATTTGCAAGGATCAGCATGTGATCTTTCTAGGATATTTTTCTACCGAAAAACTCGCTGCGGTTGCCTATAACCAGAAGGCCAAAGAGCTTTTCGGAGAGTTTGCCAGGGTGAACACGATATGAAATGGTCCATTTTGATGATTACGAAGCAATCAAGAACCGTCCTACGAAATCGCCTACTGAAGATACTCGAGCCCCAACTGGCGAAATACAAGCAGGACGTGGAATTTCTGATGCGGGTCTACGATCCTGCCCTAAGTGTAGGACAACAATGTCAAATGTTAATAGACGAGGCGAAAGGGGACTACGTAAGTTTTGTAGACGACGACGATTTGGTGTCGGTTAATTACATCGAGAAGATTTTTCCACTACTGGGTACCGCAGACACCGTTGGGTTCAAGATGCTGCGCTACGCGACGAACCAACCAGCGAAGGTCTACACCTACAAATTCGGCGGGGGAATCGGACGTCCTGATGCTCCGTGTATGCCGTTCTACGCCCAAACACCAGTAAGGACGGAATTAGTGAGACAAGTTCGGGT
>Ga0210390_10003397_pt1 | contig 13659 bp, 8 predicted proteins | sample IncBWH11OmetaG_FD_161050 | JGI IMG/M metagenome (GOLD analysis project Ga0210390, IMG submission 161050) | Forest soil microbial communities from Barre Woods Harvard Forest LTER site, Petersham, Massachusetts, United States - Inc-BW-H-11-O ...
AGGATATAACGAACCAGCGATTCGAGCGATAGAATCAGCAGAGGCTGCGGCTACCGCAGCATTTAGGCGTTTTGAATGTTCATCAGTTTAGTTTTCGGCGAAGATTCAGGCAGGTCTTACCATCGCGGAACCGGATCGCTCAGCCCGCCTGAGATTCCAGCAGTTCCGAGCAATTGCCCAGTCTTCCTGCGCATGTATCACCAATACGCGAACGGAGGAATCAGAGACAGCGATGTCCTGATCGGAAGAAACACTGAAGTTCTTTTCAGGATCAACCTTTAGCTGGACATATCCAAACTTCTCGCAGGTCGCGGCGCGCACTTCGGGAGAGTTTTCACCCACTCCGGCGGTGAAAATGACAGCGTCAACGCCACCGAGCACCGCAATCATCGCGCCAATAGCGGATTGCAGGCGATGGATGTAAATGTCGAACGCAAGCTTGGCGCGTTCGTGACCATCCTTGACCGCAGCAAGAATTTGCCGCATATCGCCAGAGATTCCCGAGATTCCGAGCAACCCCGATTGCTTGTTCAAGATCTCATCGAGTCGCTGGCCTGGTGGTCCCTTCTGCTTCATAAGGTACGTGAGAATGCCAGGATCGACCGACCCTGAACGTGTGCCCATCATCAAACCTTCGAGGGGCGTGAAACCCATTGTCGTGTCAACGCTACGGCCGTCTCGAATCGCTGCCAGAGAGCATCCGTTCCCCAGGTGACAACTCACGAGCTTCAATGAATTCAAATCCCGATCCAGCAATCGCGCCGCGCGGCCGGCGCAGTACTGATGATTGATGCCGTGAAATCCATAACGGTGAATCCCGTCCGAAAACCACTCATAGGGTCCGGGATAAACCGCTGCTGCCAGCGGCATCTTGCGATGGAATCCGGTATCGAAAACCGCAATCTGCGGTACTGGCCCGAGCAGTTTCTCGACGATTTCCATCCCTTCCAATTCGGCACGATTGTGAAGTGGAGCAAAGGCGGAAACCCTGGCGATGGCCGTTTTCACTTCCGGCGTGATCAGTACGGGATCTTCATAGTGAGGGCCACCGTGAACGACGCGGTGTCCCACAACATCAATTCCGGAAGGTGCGGAAATGGCCCAAGCGTCACCCTCCCAAAGATTGGCGAGCAATTGCTCAACGGCCTCGGCGCGCGATCCTACTTTTGTGCGCTCTTTCCGGACAGCCCCCTTTACGTTCTTGAGCGCAATTTCAGCGACCTCGCCATCCCACTCGATCTTGCCCTCCCACTGGCAAGGAACTGGGTCATCAGAAACGGATTCGCCAATCTCATAGAGACAGCTCTTCTGGCTGCTCGAACCAGAATTGAGGACGAGAATCTTCATCAATACGGCCAAGTCCAATTTTGGATTTCCGGCATATCGTCGCCGTGTTCGTGGATGTACTGTTTGTGGTCGACGAGTTTGTCCCGCAGGAATTCCTTGAAGTGCGCTCCCACCCGCTGTAGTCGGGGCACACGGTCCACCACATCGCCCGCCAGGTGAAAGCGGTCAATCTCGTTCATCACCGTCATATCAAAAGGAGTCGTGGTGGTTCCCTCTTCTTTGTATCCGCGCACATGCATATTGTCATGATTGTGACGCCGGTAGGTGAGTCGATGAATCAGCCAGGGATAGCCGTGATAAGCGAAGATGACCGGCTTATCGGTGCTGAACATCGAATCAAAGTCAAGGTCCGAGATTCCATGCGGATGCTCCGAAGGGGGCTGCAGCGTCATGAGATCGACCACGTTGACGACGCGAATCTTGATGTCCGGGAAGTGCTGACGAAGCAAATCTACAGCAGCCAGCGTTTCAAGGGTTGGCACATCGCCGGCGCAGGCCATGATTGCATCTGGCTCGGTGCCCTGATCGGTGCTCGCCCACGACCAGATTCCGACTCCGTTTGTACAGTGTTCAATCGCTGCTTCCATATTCAGCCACTGAGGCGCAGGTTGTTTACCCGCCACAATGACATTTACGTAGTTGCGGCTTCGCAAGCAGTGATCTCCAACCGATAACAAACAGTTAGTATCGGGCGGCAGATAGACGCGCACAACATCCGCCTTCTTGTTCACCACGTAGTCGATGAAGCCGGGGTCCTGATGGCTGAAACCATTGTGGTCCTGCCGCCACACATGCGAGGTAAGAAGATAATTCAACGACGAAATCGGGCGGCGCCAGGGGATGTCGCGTGAGACTTTCAACCATTTGGCATGCTGGTTGAACATCGAATCCACGATGTGGATGAACGCTTCGTAGCAAGAGAAAAAGCCGTGACGCCCGGTAAGCAGGTACCCTTCGAGCCATCCCTGGCACATGTGCTCGCTAAGCATTTCGACGACTCGGCCGTCGGTCGATTCGTGCTCATCGGTGGGCAGGATCGGCTCCATAAAAACTTTGTCTGTGACTTCATACAACGCGTCCAGGCGGTTGGAAGCGGTTTCGTCTGGTCCGAACACGCGAAAATTCTTGGATTCCAAATTCAACTTCATCACGTCGCGCAGAAAGGTTCCGAAAACTCTGGTGGCTTCCCCCATCTCTCTACCGGGCGTGGTTACCTTAACTGCGTAGTCGCGGAAATTGGGAAGCAGCAGGCCCTTGAGCAGCAGGCCGCCGTTTGCGTGAGGATTCGCTCCCATGCGCCGATTCCCCTTTGGCGCAAGTTCAGCGAGCTCCGGAATGAACTTGCCGGCTTCGTCAAAAAGTTCTTCAGGCCGGTAGCTCCTCATCCAGTCCTCTAGAATCTTCAGATGCCCTGGTTTCGTGGCCAAGTCCGTTACCGGGACCTGGTGAGCCCGCCACGTTCCCTCGACGGGTTTGCCATCCACAAACTTTGGACCTGTCCAACCTTTCAGGCTGCGCAGAATAATCATGGGCCACGCCGGGCGATGCGGCGACGCTTCTGAGCGTGCGGTCTGTTGAATACCCTGAATTTCAGCGATCACGGAATCCAAAGTAGCCGCCATGAGCTGATGCATGCGTTCGGGCTCGTGGCCCTCCACGAAGTATGGTTTGTAACCGTATCCGGTGAACAGGTGCGTGAGTTCCTCATCGCTCAGACGCCCCAGCACCGTGGGATTCGCGATCTTATAGCCATTCAAATGAAGAATGGACAAGACCACACCGTCCCGCGCGGGATTGAGAAATTTATTGGAATGCCAACTGGTCGCGAGCGCACCGGTTTCGGCCTCTCCGTCTCCGACAACACAACAGGCCAGCAGATCAGGGTTGTCGAAGACCGCCCCATAGGCGTGCGCGATGGAATACCCTAATTCTCCCCCTTCGTTAATCGAGCCAGGAGTCTCCGGGGCGGCGTGGCTTGGGATTCCACCCGGGAAAGAAAATTGCTTGAAGAGTTTCCGCATCCCATCTTCGTTTTGCCGAATGTGAGGATAGAACTCAGTGTAGGTGCCCTCGAGATAAGCATTAGCCACGATCCCGGGCCCGCCGTGACCTGGTCCCGTGATGTTGATCACATTCAAGTTGTACTTCTTGATGATTCGGTTGAAATGGACGTAGATGAAATTGAGCCCGGGAGTCGTGCCCCAATGTCCCAGGAGGCGGGGTTTCACATGCTCAATTCTCAGGGGTTCACGAAGCAGCGGATTCTTTAAGAGATAGATTTGGCCAACAGAAAGATAGTTCGCTGCACGCCAGTAGCTATCGATCTTTCGTACCTCATCCGGCGAAAGTGGTTGGTTCGACGTAGGCAGCGTAGTTTCCACTGGAGCTAGGGGAGACATGACGGTTCTCCTTGATTTATAGGCTAGGTTCTTAGATTCCGCCCGGTGGATAAAGGTCAGATGAATTTCAGGTTAATTCACAGCCGCAAACCGACCTCGCACTGGATTTAGGTTCGCGTAGAAACTGGCCGCAAGTTCGGCGTGAGTACGGTCACATCGCCGACCTTTTCTTTATTGAGCGGCCCCTGAAGATGCGTCGCGTGATCGATCATCCATAACTCAGGAATGATTTCTCCGACTAGTTTGCCGTGGCAAAAGAGTCGAACCACCGAACTCTCGGAAACCACGATCCCGACAGCATTGGTTACGGCACTCATGTTTGCGGCCGCGATGTGACGGCTGCCGAGTCCCAACGGCACGTCCGCGCTCGAAACCACCGCATCGAGGTAACGGCAAGCAGAAAGAAAGATTCCGCTGCGACTGACCACAAAGCCACCATCCAGTTGTGCCAGTTCCTTGATCGTCCCCCGAAGATTGAGATCACTCACGTGGCGCGACAACTCCGGATGCCCGACCAGCGGGTCGAGAATCAGGGATCTCGACCTTGCCAGAACGGCCTCCTCGTCCCCAAGCGTGAACAGAGTACCGATGCGTCTTCCCTCTCGGCCTTCGCGAGCGATCTCGACCGCAAGCTCGATAAGAGAGTCCAGAACCTCGGGATCATATTCAGTTACCTGGCAAAGAATGCTCTCAAACATCAATCACCCTATTTTCGTCAGAATGAAAATCGGTCAACTTTTCTTAGCAGACCGCTTACCAACTCCTTTGCCTTTGTTGCGTTTTTGCCAATAACGAAGTCAACTGAACCCACAACTGATCAACGCTGCGGCGGCAATAACGAAACCAAAGAGACGAGTGCGAGTTTTGTCGGGTAGGCCATCAGCTAAAACCCCGGTAGCTGGAAAGATGCTCACTGCGTACCGAGGGATTCACGATGTACGGATGGATAGCGGCGAGGTTTTGGCCGGATAGTTTCTTCATGGGGGGTCAGACTCTTTGAGCTGCCACCTACGCGAACAGTGAGGCCGAAACTCGCCGCCTTCCTTCCAGTCTTTCGAAACGGAGGACCTATGAGCCGTAGCGTTTCTCTGTACCGGATCTCAGAGGCACGCGAGCGACAACCGTGGTACCACGGTTCGGCTGCGATTCGATTGAAATCTCACCCTTTACCAGATGGAGTCTCTCTCGCATGCTGATGAGGCCCAGGCCCTCACCATTCATTGCCAGTTTGGATTCAAACCCAACTCCTCCATCGCTGACGGTCAGTTGAATTTCATCAGATACGCCGCGCAATTCCACTTTGAAGCTCCGCGCACCACTGTGCTTGACCCCATTTTGCAAGGCTTGCTGCAAAACTCGGAAAAGACAAAGCGAAACTTCCTGCGGCAGAACCGGCGGAACGTTGGTATGGCGAAAGTCAATCTCGACTTTTTGGTACTCCGACAGCTCCCTGCAGAAGCCCGCAATCGCCGGCATGATTCCCAGATATTCCAGCTTCGAGGAGTGGAGGCGGTGCGATATGGCCTGAATGTCCATTCCGATATCCGTAACGCTCTTCCCTGCATGCTGAATGCGACTGCGAATTTCATCTGCCGAATCGGGGAGATTCTGTTTCAATAGTTCCAGCTCAATGGCCAATAATGCGAGCCGCTGGTTCACATCGTCGTGAAGCTCTCTCGCGATCCGGGTACGCTCGCGCTCCTGTGCTTCAATCAATTTCCGACTCACATTGGAAAGCGCTTCTTCCGCAAGTTTGTGGTCAGTAACGTCGATACACGAACCGATATACCCTGCAAAAGATCCGTCAGCATTAAATCTCGGCACTCCCGAATCCGAAACCCAGCGGTATTCTCCATCGTGTCGCCGAAGCCGATACTGCATCTTGAATTCCTCACGGCGATCAAATGCCTTTGTATAGGTCTCCAGGCACGCGTTGAAGTCTTCAGGGTGAACTCCCTCTGCCCAACCGTTTCCAAGCTCGGCCTCAAACGCACGTCCAGTAAAATCGAGCCACGACTGATTGAAGTAGTTGCACAGCTTGTCGGGACCGCTCATCCAGATCAGCACAGGAGCCGTGTTGGCAACCAGGCGGAAGCGCCCTTCGCTCTCTCGCAGCGCATCCTCGGCACGCTTCCGCTCGGTAATATCGCGCGCGATCTTGGAAGCGCCGACGATCCCACCCGCAGAATCTCGTATCGGGGATATCGTCAACGAGACGTCGACCCTCTTACCTTCTTTCGAGACACAGAAGGTTTCATAGTGCGCAATGCGACCGCCTGATCTCAACCGTTGCTGATTCTTGTTATCGTCATCAAGCAGTTCGTGCGGGATAAGGATTGCAATCGGCTTTCCGAGCGCCTCTGCTTCGCTGTATCCGAAGATACGTTGCGCACCTGCATTCCAACTCGTAATGAGTCCCTCGAGGTTCTTGGAGATAATCGCGTCCTCGGAGGATTCCACGATAGCCGCGTGCATGAATCGGGCCTCTTCCGCATGTTTGCGCGCGCTGATATCCGCTACCACGCCTATCGTCCTAAGCACTTTACCGTCGTTGTCGAAGAAAGCTCGAGCACTCTTCTCCAACCAAACCACGCTGCCATCAGGGCGCAAGACGCGGTAGCTCACCTGACAGTCGGGGTTCTGAGGTGTGAGGTGCGAGCAACTCTTGTCCACCTGTTCGCGGTCGTTTGGGTGGACCTGTTCCATCAGTTCGCTGCGAGTCATCCGAGTTGGTTCATCTTTCCCGAGAAGGTCGACGCACTCTGCGGAGCGCACTACGGTATCCGAAGCAACGTCCCACTCGTACGCGTACATTTTTCCAGCCTGAATCGCCAGACGTAACCGCTCCTCACTTTCCCGCAACGCTTCTTCCGCCTGCATCCGCTTCGTAATGTCCACCGAAACACACACCAATTCTCTAGCCTGGCCGTTTCCGCCAATGACGTTGACAATATTGCGCAGCCAAACGGTTCGGCCATCCGCGGCAATCATCCGGCACTCGAACTCATGCTTGAGGTTTTCTTCGGTGGCTTTGGCGATGAACGCCAACACCCACTCCCGATCCTCGGGATGAACGTGATCCTTCCAAAAACCCGACTCTTTTACCCAGCTCTGCGGGGAATAACCGAGAAGCTCTTCCGCCTGCTTGCTGGCATACGTGATCGCCAGTGTCGGAAGCTCCGCTCGCCACACGATGGCCCGAACCGTCTCAACCAGTTCCCCATAACGAGCCTCAACCTTCTTCACATCCGTGATGTCCTTGAAACAGATCACGACCCCGCCATCGCGCGTGCGGAGAGGGGTCGCAGTTGCTGCAAACCAGCGTGGTTGGGTCGGCAAATCGTACCGATAATCGTAGCGCAGGCGTTGAACCGAGCCCTTCATGACGGTTTCGATAATAGCAAGAACTTCGCGCGCCTCCGGCCACGTAGCTGCCGAGTTCCGCAAGAGCTCCAGGTAGTTGGTCCCCACGACAGCAGCCCGCGAGGGGCTCCCGATCTCCTGCACACTGCGGCTCCAGGCTTCGTTCACATCGATGAGGATTCCTTCCTTGTTCAGGACGGCGATCAGATTCTCGAGCGAAGAGAGGATGGAGCCTTTTAAAGCCAGGCTGTCGCTCAGCGCAACTTCAGACAAGCGCTGTTGCAAGTTTCCAACTCGAACGTCAGCTACCAGTTCGCGCTTCGTGAGATGTTCCTTCAGGAAGACACATGCGGCCAGGAGAACAATCGAAACCAGTACGACAACCAGACGAAATGAGCGTATGCCTGTGGGTCCTTCCTGACGGAACACCTCCCAAACGCCGATGAGAGGGATGGAGACAACCGCCAGCATTGCCAATCGCGAAGTGAAGTCCGCGTGACTCGCATCGAGTTGGCTTGGCATTACCACCGCTCGTGGCAGTTGCCGGGCCCGCAGCGGCACCCAGGCAAACCAGCAAACGGCAGCGGTTTGTGCGAGAGAGTAAATGCTGCCGTTATACGGCCGTCCGGTGTCGATGACGAAGTTGGCAAGCGTGGAACTCAACGCGTACAGCGCAGACGCACCGAACAATTGCAAGTAAATCGATCGCCAGGAACCCCGCGCTCGCGCAACTGCAACACCAACTGCCACAACCAGGGTTACATTTTCAATCGCGTAGAGGATGTCGAATCGAACGCCATACTTACTAGAATTCCAAAGATATTGATGAGGGAAGAGCGCGTACGCATACAGAAACACCCAAAAGAAAAGCAGCAGAAAGAAGTTCAGGCTGGCCCGTGAGAAATTCTTGTTGGCTCGACTCATATGGGGCTGGATCGCCACCGCGGCCATAAAAGGCACGACATGAAGAAACAGCGCAGGATCGGCGATCGAGCTATCGGGTACGTCAATACCCAGACCAATTACGTAGTACACGTAGAGCCACTGATCCAATGCCCACATCCCATAGCCGCAGGCCATCAATGCCCAGAAGAAACGACTCCCGTCCGTCTGCTGTACGGCATTTCGAATCGCAAAAACGCCGCCTAACAGCAGCACCGCAAAATAGACGATTGTCCCAAACCTGGCCGTGCCGGTAGTTCGGCCTAAGCCGAGAGAAAGAATGACTTTGATGATCAGCACCCCGATCGTCACGGCTGGCCACAAGTACAAGCGCAAACTGGAGCCAGAGGTGTCGGACGATTTGTGGGCTCGGATGTTCATGGTTAAACGCTGGCTGAAAAGATTACCTGATCTTTGGGCAATGCTGTAGATACGGCGCGTGGATACAGAAGATCCCGTAGGCTGATGGACAGCAGATTCATACCGACATGATTCGGCAAGGCGCTCCCAGCTTCAATCGTTCTTGCGAGTTATAAGAAGACGGCTGTCAGGCTGGTCTGTTTCCCTTTCTTTCAATCGTCAGACCGCCATGATTCTACACGCGCTTTTGCCTAAGTGATAGTCAAGACGAGGGAGCCGCTGGTTCCACCGCTGCTGCAGCCAAGATTGCCCGAGTTCCCGCTAGGAGTATTGACCTTCACGCTGGCGCTACCGGAGGCGGAGATTACAGCGGTCGTGATCGTGGCCTGCAACTGCTGGCTGCTGGTCGCAAGAGTGGTTAGAGTCGTTCCGTTGACCACCACTACCGAAGACGAAACAAATTGGCTACCATTCACAGTGAGCACAAAGCCCTTTTGCACTTGCGCAAACGTAACCGGGTTCGGAGAGAGCGACCCAATGACCGGGACTGGCCGGGAACTTCCGCACAACGGATTGAGTGCGTTGCACCCTTGAAAGACCAGCAAGGCGAGCAGCAGCCCGCTGAATGAGCGCAAAACAGCGTTGATTTGTTTCATAAGGCATCGTACACCCGCGTGCAGGCATTAGAACGACAACTCGGCTCCGGCGAGCGCGCCTTTCTGGGTCAAGCGAATACCGATGCGAGCGGAACCTGGACTGCCCCAACTTTGGTGCCATCCGCATAGCACGTTCTGGCGTTGACCGGCGGGGTTACGGTTGGTTACTGTTGGACCATTCGACTCCCCCAAGGTAATCTTGATGGGGATTCTCGAAAAAGTTCCGACATTTCTGACCGTAGGCGTGCTGGTAGTTATTTTTGTGTGTCTGAAGCGCCAAGCACGTAGCGCCCGCCTGACCCTCTGGACGTTCGGATGGGCACTCATATTCACGCATTTCCTGGCACAACTGCTGGAACCAGAGCGGGGCCGCGTCAATTTCCTTCTGCTGGCCGTCGACTCCGGATCGCTGCAGGCAGCTGCCGTCTGTTTTCTAGTCTCGGTCTCCTTCGTAGTGAAAAATTCCGCGAAGCGAACATTTCTCTTATTTATCCTCGGTGTACCCTCTGTGGCGTACGTGGCATGTTCGGCCTATGATGTCCACGCACGTTGGCCTTACGTCTCTTGCCTGGTAGCTTGCTTCGGTGGTGCGGCATGCTTCTTCCTCCGGCTAACCAGGAAGACGTTGTACCTCGTGGCCGCAACCTTCGTGTGTTCGCTTGCGGGGGCGTGGGCGATTGGTGCCGCTTTCCGCGGCTCGTTCGATGAAGGGACGATCGCACTCCTCGGAATTGGGTTTGCTTTGCCGGGCGTGTTCATTTGCGGGAACCAACGGCGAAGATCGCCTGCCATGCTGACGATTGCTGGCGGATTCTTCTGCTGGGGTGCAGTGTTTCCCATCGGGTTGCTGATCGATCGAATCGCTCCGAACTTGATCATTCCTGGAGAATTGTGGAACACACCCAAGTTCTTCGTCGCTTTTGGAATGATTCTGGCCGTGGTGGAGGACAAGTCAAAATCGATCTCGGGCATGCAGCACAAGGCACAAGTGCTCAACCGCCAACTGGAACGCTTCTCGGCGATCACTTCACGGCTGTTGAGCGGCGCCAGACCGGATACCATGTGTCCCGCAATCGCGGCGGCAATCACCGAAGTCAGCAACTTCCGTGTGGCCGTGGTCCAACTCGAAGATGCAGAACGCAGGCTGCGAGTAGCCGGCTCTAGTGGCCTGTCGTCGGAGTCTCTGCGGAACCTGGAAGTTCACGCACACAATTGGACGCTCGATCACGTTAAGAACTTGTGTTCCCATGCGCAGCTCATGGGGAAGAATTTGTATCTACTGATCCCGCCTGGAGCGATCCCGTTTGCATTGCGCGGAAACTCGAATGCGCGCTGGGAAAACGCCGAAGAACTTTTGATACCGCTCTGCTCAGCTCGAGGCGCAACCGTGGGTTGCATCCGATTGTCTTCGCCTCGAGACCCGAATGCGATCGATGCACTTGAATTGTCCCGCATCGAAATGCTCGCAGCCGATCTTGCGGTCGCCGTCGAATTAAAAGCCCTGCACACCCAACTGGTGTGGTCGGAAAAACTGGCTGCCCTGGGTGAATTGCTGGCTGGAGTCGCGCATGAGCTGAACAATCCTCTGACCGTGATTATGGGATACGGCGAACTGATGGGCGACGCGATCGTGGCGCCCCCTGTTCGCGATCAGCTCACGAAGTTGGTGAACGAAGCGCGTCGCATGAAACGGATTATTGGCAACCTGCTCCGGTTTTCGCGTCAAGGTGCGGGCGATACACAGTCTGTGGAGTTTTCTCCGCTGGTGCAGGACGTGCTGGCTCTTCGCGAATACTACACGCGTACGCGGAATATTCGAGTTGAGCTCGAAATCGCACCGGACCTGCCGTTCCTCGCAGTCAATGAAGACGAACTCAAGCAGATCCTGTTGAACCTGGTCAACAATTCCAGCGATGCTCTGGAAGGAATCCCCGGCACCAAGCAGTTGCGCATTCGCGCCTACGAGAGCGGATTGCGGGCGGTGATTGAAGTGGAAGACAACGGACCAGGTTTTGGCAATCTGGACCGGGCGCTGGATCCGTTCTATACCACGAAGCCTGTCGGTAAAGGAACCGGACTGGGGTTGAGCGTCTGTTACGGAATCGTCAAGGAACGTGGCGGTGATCTCAGAATAGAAAACGTAGAGCCACACGGCGCGCGCGTAACCATCGAGTTACCACTTGCAGAAGCGACTGCACAACCACTCGTGGCTGTCGTGGCCCACGCCTAAGTCAATAAAAGAACTTCAGTAAGGTAACGTCGTTCTTCCTGCTAATTCAGCGTGTGTTAGCATCCGGAGGACTTCAGCCTCGCTGCACTGCTTCTTGTCGACGCAACAATGGAATTTCTCGGCCATTTTCGCAGGCTGTCCTCAGTGCAGCGAAATACATTCATTGCTTGCTTTCTTGGCTGGTCGCTCGACGCTTTCGATTTCTTTATCCTCATTTTCTGTGTGAACGCTCTGGCCACCCAGTTTCAAACAAAAGTCTCCGCCATTACGGAAGCAATTTTTCTTACCCTCGCCATGCGTCCGTTAGGTGCCTTCTTGTTCGGATTGATGGCCGACCGTTTTGGACGCCGTCCCACACTGATGGTGGACATCGCCGCATATTCAGTGTTCGAGTTGGCCTCGGCCTTTGCGCCTTCGCTGAAGTTCTTTCTGATCATGCGGGCCTTGTTTGGAATCGCGATGGGTGGCGAATGGGGAGTCGGCGCTGCCTTGGCTTTCGAAACCCTGCCCGCCGAAGGACGCGGTTTTTTCTCCGGCTTATTACAGGAAGGCTACGTCGTCGGCTATCTGATTGCTGCTTTGGTCTACGGCACATTGTTCCCCGTCGTCGGGTGGCGCGGCATGTTCGTGATCGGGGCCCTGCCCGCGTCCCTGGTAATCTACATTCGCACCAAGGTCGATGAATCGCCGGCCTGGTTGCAAGGACGCGTGTCGCGCCAAGCGGAGAGCCGCTTGGGAAAAGATATTCTTTCCCACCTTGGCGGTTTTCTTTTTCTGGTTGTTCTGATGTTCGCCTTTAACTCCTTCAGCCATGGCACGCAAGATCTCTATCCAACGTTTCTTCAGAAGAATCTTCAGTTTTCGCCCCAAACCGTGGGGCTGATTGCCATCGTCTACAACATTGGCGCGCTGCTGGGTGGGATTTTGTTCGGCACGTGGTCGGAACGAATCGGCCGCCGCCGGGCAATCGTAATCGCCGCGATCCTCGCGATTCCAGTGATCCCGCTCTGGGCTTATTCCAAAACCGTTCCGATGCTTGCGCTGGGCGGCTTCCTGATGCAATTCATGGTGCAGGGCGCGTGGGGCGTGATTCCGGCCCACTTGAATGAGCTTTCTCCACCCGCTGTGCGCGGCACCTTTCCCGGCTTCGCCTATCAGTTGGGCAATTTCCTCTCGTCGCGCAACGCGGTGATTCAGGCCAAACTGGTCGAACATCGCTACGGCGGCAGCTATCCCCCAGTGCTGGCATGGACGGTCGTGATTGTCGCGTCGCTGGTTGCGATAGTGACGTGGAGCGGGCGCGAGAAAAAAGGCGTGGACCTCTCAAATGTGAGGTAGGAGATTTACGAGTTTACCGCACAAGTTAGCCGCGAGGAATCCGGGCTCAGCAGGGGGTTCTGCTGCTAGTCGGCATGGAGGTTCACAGCACTCCCGGCTCGACATCAGCTTAAGAAATCGCGACGTCCTCAAACCGAATCCGGCATACGGAATGCTGGGGTACTTCACACCGTAACCGGATTTTCCACCAAAACCTTCGGCTCAAGTTCGACGGTGCAGGTAAGAGAACGTGCCACCAGACACGCGCTTTCTGCCTTGTAAAGAAGGCGCTGGGTACGCTCGCGCTCTTGTTCTGCGAAGATGATCGCTACCGGCTTCAGGCTGATTCTTGTAAAGCGCAGACCACCCTGGACTTTTTCGATCACACCGTCAATGGCGACTTCAATTCCCTGGAAATCTAATTTCGACGCCGTGGCTACGCCGCGGAATGTCGCGACAAAACAGCTGGCGACAGCAGCCAACAAGAAGTGTTCCGGCGTCCAGAAACCTGGCTCTCCACCGAACTCAGGTGGAACGGAAAAATTGATAAAGCGAGGCGCGCCGTGCTCCAATTCGACGAAACCGCGATCGTTCTGATGCCACTGCGCGCTGGCGTGATAGTTGTATCGCGTTTCCATGGTCGTCTCCTTTTTGCCAGCCTAACAACTTATGAGCGCTGAAGATGTGAAGCCCATCACGTGGTTCAGTGATCTGGTGCGCCCCAAAAATATTTATTTCGCCAAAATGAGTGCTCCAAGACTCTCAGATGGAGTAGCATTATTTAGAGGGATTTTCAGGCAGACCCTGGCGGAGTGAACGCGAATGAGGAGAGCCACTTTTTTGAGACTTCTTTGCGCAGTAGTCGCGTCCGTCGCGATCGTCTGTTGCCCGATGCCAGTTTTTGCCCAGCGCGGTGGCCACGGTGGTGGAGGAGGGTTTCACGGCGGAGGTGGGTTCCACGCTGGCGGAGGTGGAGGCCACTCTGCTTATGGTGGCGGATACTACGGCGGCTATCACGGCGGAGGCTATGGTTGGCACGGAAGTT
>Ga0210390_10003398_pt1 | contig 13658 bp, 9 predicted proteins | sample IncBWH11OmetaG_FD_161050 | JGI IMG/M metagenome (GOLD analysis project Ga0210390, IMG submission 161050) | Forest soil microbial communities from Barre Woods Harvard Forest LTER site, Petersham, Massachusetts, United States - Inc-BW-H-11-O ...
AGTTGCGACCGGATCCACCACAGATGACCGGGGTCGACTTCCCTCAGTCGCAGCCAGACGCCGGGCTCACTGAACGAGTCGGTCCCCGCCAGCTCGCGGCCCAGCTCCAACCACTGCGACGCCGCCCAGCTGCGCGCGTGGACACCGTTGGTGATCGAGCCGATCGGCACCTCGTCGGGGTCGAATCCGGGCCACAGCTCGTTGAACATGGCTCGACTGACCCGGCCGTGTAGCAGCGAAACACCGTTGGCGCGCTGCGCGAGCCGCAGGCCCATATGGGCCATGTTGAACTTCTCCGGATCGTCCTCGGCCCCCAGCGCCTGGATCCGGGCCAGCGGCACACCTGGCAGCAGCGCCCGGCCGTGGTGGCCGTCGAGACCCGCCGGTTTATCGGCGAAGTACCGCTGCACCATTTCCATCGGAAACCGGTCGATACCCGCGGGGACCGGGGTGTGGGTGGTGAACACGGTGCTGGAGCGGACCACGGTCAGCGCGGTATCAAAATCCAGCCCGGCATCGACCAATTCGCGGATGCGCTCGGTGCCGAGGAATCCGGCGTGGCCTTCGTTCATGTGGTACACCTCGGGCGCCGGCAGCCCTGCAATGGCCGTGAAGGCTCGGATCGCTCGTATACCGCCGATGCCCGCCAGGATCTCCTGCTGCATGCGATGTTCCTGATCGCCGCCGTAGAGGCGGTCGGTGACCCCACGCAGATCGTGCTCGTTCTCCGAGATGTCGGAATCCAGCAACAGCAGCGGAACACGACCGACCTGGGCTACCCAGACCTGCGCATGCAATCGGCCGCAGTCCGGCAGCGCCAGCTCAACCAGCGCGGGCGCGCCCGCGCCGTCGGTGAGCAGCCGCAGCGGCAGCCCCTGCGGGTCGAGCGCGGGGTAGGTTTCGTGCTGCCAACCGTCGGCGGTCAGGGACTGCCGGAAATAGCCGGAGCGGTAGTACAGGCCCACCGCGATCAGCGGCAATCCGAGATCCGACGCGGACTTCAGATGGTCGCCGGCCAGGATTCCCAAGCCACCCGAGTAGTTCGGCAACACCTCGGCGACCCCGAACTCCATCGAAAAATAGGCGATGCCGTTGGGCATGGCAGCGCCGTTGTCTTGCTGGTGCTGGTACCACAGCGGGCGGCTCAGATATTCGTCCAGATCGGCCGCCAGATGATCGAGCCAGTCCAGGAATCCGCCGTCGACCGCCAGTTCGTCCAGCCGTGCCGGGCTCACCGCGCCCAGCAGCGCAACGGGATCCTGACCGCATTGCGCCCACAGGTCCGGGTCGATCGCGCCGAAGAGATCCTGCGTCGGCTTGTCCCACGACCAACGCAGGTTGGTCGACAGCTGCCCTAGTGCCCCCAGGCGGTCCGGAAGGTGAGCACGGACCGTGAACCTACGGAGGGCTTTCACGCATCCCTACCTTACTGACCACACACCGGAGTTCGCCTCCCGAACGGCGCGCGCATCCCGCCCTCAGGTGTGGCCCGACACTACGGTGGGTATTGGGCGCAAAGGGCTTTAGTGGAGAACTTCGCGACGACATGCACGCTGCGGTTTGGTCGCGCCCACGACGACAACGGACTAGCGAAGGGAGACTCCGGTGACGATGCAGGCCGTGCGCTGGCCTGGGGAGGAACTGGAGAACCAGGACGGAGTAGCGGTGCCCGGTCGTGTCGAGATCGATGACGTCGCGCCCGTCGTATCCTGTGGCGGGTATCCGGCAAAAGCTGTGGTCGGCGAGGTGGTTCCGGTCCGCGCGGCGGTGTGGCGTGAGGGCCACGACGCGGTCGCGGCGACGCTGGTGGTGCGCTACCTCGGGCCGCGCTACCCGCAAGTCGGCGAAACCCGGCGGGTCAAAGCGGTGCAGGCCGCGGAACTAACCGAAACCGCGGCCGAGCCGCTCCCCCGGGTCAAGCCGCTGCTGCTGCCGATGAGCACGGGCCAGGAGCCCTACGTTTTCCACGGTCAGTTCTCCCCGGACAGGGTTGGGCTGTGGACGTTTCGGGTGGACGGCTGGGGTGATCCGATTCACACCTGGCGGCATGCTGTAGAGACCAAGCTGGAGGCTGGCCAGGGCGAGACCGAACTGTCCAACGACCTGCTGCTGGGCGCGCAGCTACTCCAGCGCGCCGCCACCGGTGTTCCCCGCGCTCAGCGGGATCCGTTGCGCGCCGCCGCCGCCGCGCTGCAGGCGCCGGGCGATCCGGTGTCCCGGGCCGCGCTGGCGCTGGCCCCCGACGTCGACGAACTCCTGACGCAGTACCCGCTGCGTGAACTGGTCACCCGCGGCGAGCAATACGGGGTGTGGGTGGATCGGCCGCTGGCCCGCTTCGGCTCGTGGTACGAGATGTTCCCCCGCTCGACCGGCGGCTGGGACGCCGACGGAAACCCGGCGCACGGGACCTTTGCCACCGCCGCGGCGGCCTTGCCGCGGATCGCGGACATGGGCTTCGACGTGGTGTACCTGCCGCCGATCCACCCGATCGGCAAGGTGCACCGCAAGGGGCGAAACAACACCGCGACCGCGGTCCCCGGTGACGTCGGATCGCCGTGGGCAATCGGCAGCGATGAGGGCGGCCACGACGCGGTGCATCCGCGGCTGGGCACGATCGACGACTTCGACGAATTTGTCGCAGCGGCGCACGACCTGGGCATGGAGGTGGCTCTGGATCTGGCGTTGCAATGCGCGCCCGATCACCCGTGGGCCACGCAACACCGCCAGTGGTTCACCGAATTGCCCGACGGCACCATCGCTTACGCGGAGAACCCGCCAAAGAAGTACCAGGACATCTACCCGGTCAACTTCGACAACGATCCCGCCGGACTGTACGACGAGGTGCTGCGCGTGGTGCGGCACTGGATGGACCATGGGGTGAAGGTCTTCCGGGTCGACAACCCCCACACCAAACCGCCCAACTTCTGGGTGTGGCTGATCGGTCAGGTGAAAGCAGTCGATCCGGATGTGCTGTTTCTGTCCGAAGCGTTCACCCCGCCGGCCCGCCAGTTCGGGCTGGCCAAGCTGGGCTTCACCCAGTCCTACACGTACTTCACCTGGCGCACGTCCAAGTGGGAGCTGACCCAATTCGGCCAGGAGATCCCCGAACTCGCCGACTTCCGTCGCCCCAACTTGTTCGTCAACACCCCGGACATCTTGCACGCCGTCCTGCAACATAATGGCCCGGGCATGTTCGCGGTACGCGCGGTGCTGGCGGCAACCATGAGCCCGGCCTGGGGGATGTACTCCGGCTACGAACTCTTCGAACACGAGGCCGTGCTGGAGGGCAGTGAGGAGTATCTCAACTCCGAGAAGTACCAGCTGCGACCCCGCGACTTCGCGGGCGCCTTGGCGGCGGGACGATCGCTGGAGCCATTTATCGCACGGCTGAACAACATTCGCCGACTCCATCCGGCTCTTCAGCAACTGCGGAACATCACATTCCATGGCGTCGACAACGACGCGCTGCTGGCCTACAGCAAATTCGACCCGATCACCGGCGACTGCGTGCTGGTGGTGGTGACGCTCGACGCGTTCGGGGCGGAAGAGGCGACATTGTGGTTGGACATGGCCGCATTGGGTATGGAGCACTACGAGCGGTTCTGGGTCCGAGACGAGATCACCGGCGAGGAATACCAATGGGGACAGGCCAACTACATACGCATCGACCCTGGCCGCGCACCTGCCCACATCATCAACATGCCGCTGATACCGCCCGAATCCCGAATGACGCTGCTGCGCCGGAGGTGACGCCGCAATGAAGCCCACCGAGCAACTCGCCGGGACCCACCTGGCGCCCGAACCCCGCGACTTGGCCCGCCTGGTGGCCGGTAAGCACCACAACCCGCACGGCATCCTGGGCGCCCACGAGTACGGCGATCACACGGTCATCCGGGCCTTCCGGCCGCACGCCACCGAGGTGGTCGCACTTGTCGGCGAGGAGCGGATTCCGCTGCAGCACATCGATTCAGGATTGTTCGCAGTGGCGCTGCCGTTCACCGACCTCATCGACTACCGCCTCGAGGTGAGTTACGACGGCGCCGACCGCCACACGGTGGCCGACGCCTACCGCTTCCTGCCAACCTTGGGCGAAGTCGACCTGCATCTGTTCGGCGAGGGGCGTCACGAACGACTGTGGGAAGTGCTGGGCGCCCATCCACGCTCGTTCACCACTGCCGACGGTGTGGTCGAAGGTGTGTCGTTCGCCGTCTGGGCGCCCAATGCCAAGGGCGTCGGGTTGATCGCGGAGTTCAACGGCTGGAACGGCAACGATGCCCCGCTGCGGGTGCTGGGTTCGTCGGGCGTGTGGGAGTTGTTCTGGCCGGGCTTCCCACGCGACGGCCTGTACAAGTTCCGGGTGCACGGCGCTGACGGCTCGGTCACAGACCGGGCCGACCCGTTCGCATTCGCCACCGAGGTGCCACCGCATACGGCGTCGCGGGTGAACGTCAGCGACTATCGCTGGGGTGATGACGACTGGATGACGGCACGCGCCCAACGCAATCCGGTGTTCCAGCCGATGAGCACCTACGAAGTCCACCTGGGCTCGTGGCGACCGGGCCTGGGCTATCGCGATCTTGCCCGCGAGCTGACGGATTACGTTGTCGCGCACGGGTTTACTCACGTCGAAATGCTGCCCGTCGCCGAACACCCGTTCGGCGGATCGTGGGGATATCAAGTCACGTCCTACTACGCACCGACCTCGCGATTCGGCACACCGGACGAATTCCGGGCACTCGTCGACGCGCTACACCAGGCCGGAATCGGTGTCATCGTCGACTGGGTCCCTGCCCACTTTCCCAAGGACGCCTGGGCGCTGGGCCGTTTCGACGGCACGGCGCTGTACGAGCATTCCGATCCCAAACGCGGCGAGCAACTCGACTGGGGCACGTACGTGTTCGACTTCGGCCGCGCCGAGGTGCGCAATTTCCTGGTGGCCAATGCGCTCTACTGGCTAGAGGAATTTCACATCGACGGCCTGCGAGTTGACGCTGTCGCTTCGATGCTGTACCTCGACTACTCGCGCCCTGCCGGCGGCTGGACACCCAACATCTACGGTGGCCGGGAGAATCTGGAAGCCGTGCAGTTCCTACAGGAGGTGAACGCCACCGCGCACAAGGCGGCGCCGGGAATCGTCACCATTGCCGAGGAGTCGACGTCGTGGCCAGGCGTGTCGAGACCGACCAGCGTCGGCGGCCTGGGCTTTTCGATGAAGTGGAACATGGGCTGGATGCACGACACCCTCGACTACGTCAGCCATGATCCCGTGCACCGCAGCTACCACCACCACGAGATCACCTTCTCGATGCTCTACGCATTCAGCGAGAACTTCGTCTTACCGCTCAGCCACGACGAGGTGGTGCACGGCAAGGGCACACTGTGGTCGCGAATGCCGGGCAACGACCACGTGAAGGCGGCGGGGTTGCGCAGCCTGCTGGCATACCAGTGGGCGCACCCGGGTAAGCAGCTGCTGTTCATGGGCCAGGAATTCGGGCAGCGCGCCGAATGGTCCGAGGAACGCGGCCTGGACTGGTTCCAACTCGACGAGAACAGCTTCTCCAACGGCATCTCGCGCCTGGTCCACGACCTCAACAAGATCTACCGCGGCCGCTCGGCGTTATGGAGCCAGGACACCAGGCCGGAGGGCTATTCCTGGATCGACGCCAACGACTCCGCGAACAACGTGCTGAGTTTCCTGCGGTACGGCAGCGACGGCTCGCTGATGGCCTGCGTGTTCAATTTCTCCGGTTCGGAGCACGGCGGCTATCGACTCGGCCTGCCCAACGCCGGGCGATGGCGTGAGGTGCTCAACACCGATGCGACCAACTACAACGGCACCGGGATCGGCAACCTCGGCGGTGTCGACGCAACCGACGAGCCATGGCACGGCCGTCCGGCATCCGCGGTGTTGGTGCTGCCGCCCATGTCGGCGCTGTGGCTAGAGCCTGAATCGCCGGCGGGCACCTAGTACAGCGCGTTGGCGAGGTTGCGCCGGCCGGTGATGACATCGGGGTCGGCGGGGTCGAAGAGTTCGAACAACTCGATCAGCCGCGTGCGCACCAAGGTTCGCTCGTCACCGGACGTCCGCCGCACTACCGCGACCAGCCGGTCGAAGGCGCCCTGCACGTCCTGGTTGAGGATCTGCACGTCGGCGGCGGCCAACGCGGCCTCGATGTCATCGGGAGCAGCATCGGCGACGGCCACCGCGTCAGGCCCCTGCGCGGTAGCCCTTATCAAGAAGGCGAGCTGACGTACCGCGCCCTTGGCTTCGGCATTGTTCGGATCGTCGTCCAAGATCGCCTGATACGAATCGGAGGCGGCGGCGAAGTCACCGTCCTCAAGCTGCTGGCGCGCCTGCGCGAGCGCCGGGTCCACCTCTTCGGGCTCCTCGGAAGCCGTTGCACCGCTGAGCTTTCCCGCAGTTGCCGACAGCAGCGAGTCCACCCAGCGGCGTAACTGGTCGGCCGGCTGGATGCCCTGAAAGCTGGAAAGTGGCTGTCCGGCAGCCAAAGCCACCACGGTCGGGACCACTTCGACCCCGAATATCTGGGCCACGCGAGGAGCCGTGTCGACGTTGACGCTAGCCAACGACCACTTTCCGTTGTCGGCAGCGGCCAGGCCGGACAAAATGTCGGCCAACTGGAGGCAGACGTCGCTGCGTGGCGACCACAACAGCACGACCACCGGCGCCTGGTTGGAACGCAGCAGCACCTCGTCTTCGAAATTGGCTTCGGTGATCTCGATGCCGACGGGTGTCGCCGATCCCCCCGCGCCCGCATCGCCGCTGGACGGCGCGCTTTGTTTGAGGGCGGACAAGTCGACCGCGCCGGTCATCGTGGGACCAATCGGAGGTCGGGGACGGGTCACGTCGTCAAGTCTGGCATGTCGCTATGCGCCCTGATCCACCCGGTTGCGGCGTTGGGTCCTCTTGCGGCCGCCATATGACGAAAATCACATCAGCCGTCAATTTTGCTCGTGCTCACGATGCCAGCAACCATCGTCATCCGGCGTCCGAACAGATTTGCGAGCTCGATCCCGGCGACTAGGCACGCGGTGTTACTGGCGCGCTAGCCGGCCCGCAGAATCAGCGCGTCGCCCTGACCGCCTGCTCCGCACAGCGCTGCCACCCCGTATCCGGAGCCACGGCGCGCGAGCTCAAGAGCCGCATGCAGGGTGATCCGAGCGCCTGACACGCCGATCGGATGCCCGATGGCGATCGCACCGCCGTTGACGTTAACGATGTCGGGATCAACACCCAGTTCCCGCGTCGAGGCCAGTGCCACCGCGGAAAACGCTTCGTTGATCTCCACCACGTCGAGTTGGTCGACGGAGATACCTTCGCGGCCGAGAGCTTTTTTGATCGCGTTGGCGGGCTGTGACTGCAGCGTCGAATCCGGGCCGGCCACCACGCCATGGGCGCCGATCTCGACCAACCACGACAGCCCCAGCTCTGTGGCCTTGTCCTTGTTCATCACGACCACCGCGGCCGCGCCGTCGGAAATCTGCGAGGCCGATCCGGCCGTGATGGTGCCGTCGCGACGAAATGCCGCTTTGAGACCGGCCAGCGATTCGGCGGTGGTGTTGGCGCGAATGCCCTCGTCCTCGTTGAACTGCAAGGGATCGCCTTTGCGCTGCGGGATGCTCACCGGCACGACTTCGTCGGCGAAGACGCCGTCCTTCCATGCCGCGGCGGCCTTCTGGTGCGACCGCGCAGCGAATTCGTCCTGTTCGAGACGAGTGAACTTGTCGACGTCATTGCGCTGCTCGGTCAGCGCACCCATCGGCTGGTCGGTGAAGACGTCGTGCAGGCCGTCGTAGGCCATGTGGTCCACAACCGTCACATCGCCGTACTTGTAGCCGGATCGGCTATCCAACAGCAAATGCGGCGCCTTGGTCATGGACTCCTGGCCACCGGCCACCACCACGTCGAACTCACCGGCCCGAATGAGCTGGTCAGCAAGCGCGATGGCGTCGAGACCGGATAGGCACATCTTGTTGATGGTCATCGCCGGAACATCCCAACCGATACAGGCGGCTACCGCCGCCTGCCGTGCAGGCAACTGGCCGGCCCCGGCGGTCAGCACCTGGCCCATGATCACGTATTCGACCGCCGACGCCGGCACGTTGGCCTTCTCCAGCGCACCGGCGATCGCCATGGCGCCCAGGTCGCTGCCCGAGAAGTCCTTCAGCGAACCCATCAACTTGCCGATCGGGGTCCGCGCTCCAGCAACGATCACCGATGTCGTCATGACTACCTCCACAGCGGGGCTTAACTGCCGATCCGGCGGATCGGAGAAGCGGAATCTTTCCCGTCAGGTTACCGTTACGTTATGACCACCGATCAAGTTGACGCCCGTCCAGTCCTCGCCACCGCGCTGGTGACGGCCGTCGACCACGTCGGCATTGCGGTTCCCGACCTCGATGCCGCCATTGCGTGGTACCACGACCACCTCGGCATGATCGTCTTGCACGAGGAAATCAACGATGACCAGGGCATTCGCGAGGCGATGTTGTCGGTACGCGGCGCTCCGGTGGGCAGCGCACAGCTGCAGCTGATGGCTCCGATCGACGAGTCGTCGGTGATCGCCAAGTTCCTCGACAAGCGCGGGCCCGGCATCCAGCAACTGGCGTACCGCGTCAGCGATCTCGAGACCCTCACCGAGCGGCTGCGCGAGCAGGGCGTCCGCCTGCTCTACGAGTCGCCCCGGCGCGGCACAGCGAACTCGCGGATTAATTTCATCCACCCCAAGGACGCCGGTGGCGTTCTGATCGAGTTGGTTGAACCGTCCGCCGATTCAGACTCTGACCACTAGCCGCTAGGACCACCTTCGGGTCGGCGCGCGGGTCGCCCGATTGGCCCAGCATGGCGTGTGCCAGTGCCGCCGATCGTCGATCGCAACCTCACCAGACTCTGCTAACCACACCACCACATGCGCTGTGCCCGAATGGATTTCGTGATCGCATCCGGGACACCGATACGTCTTGACAGCCCGCGCGGCGGCGACCGGTCGCACTTCGTAGTCGTGACCGTCGGGTCCGGTTTCCACACGGCGCTGCGCCGGCAGCGGCCGTGACGACTGCTGCCGGCGCGGTGGGGTGCGGCGCCGAGGCACGGCACCAGTCTAGTTAGACAGCTCAGAACAGCCGGTATTCGCCGGAATCCATTCCGCGCATCTTGTCGTAATCCAATGTTAGACAACGGATCCCGCGATCAGTCGCCAAGGTTCTGGCCTGCGGCTTGATCTGCTGTGCGGCGAAAACCCCACGCACCGGCGCGAGCACGCTGTCGCGGTTGAGCAACTCGAGATAGCGGGTGAGCTGCTCGACACCGTCGATCTCCCCGCGGCGTTTGATCTCGACCGCGACCGAGCCGCCTTGTTCGTCGCGGCACAGCAGGTCGACCGGCCCGATCGCCGTCATGTATTCGCGACGCACCAGGGTGTATCCGGAGCCGAGCAGCTCCACGTGCTCGGCGAGTAACGCTTGCAGGTGGGCTTCGACGCCGTCCTTGACCAGGCCGGGATCGACCCCTAAGTCGTGGCTGGAATCGTGCTCGACATCCTCGACGGTGATGCGCAATTGCTCGCCGGCTTTGTTCTGAACTACCCACACCGGCAGTGAGCCGTCCAGCTCTTCAGCGAGCCAACACGGCGGGCTCATCCAGTTCAGCGGCTTGTAGGCGCGGTCGTCGGCGTGCACGCTCACCGAGCCATCCGCCTTGAACAGCAGTAATCGGCGTGCCGACGGCAGATGAGCGGTGAGCCGGCCGAGATAGTCCACCGTGCACCGGGCAATGACGAGACGCACCCGACTCACATTAGGGGCAGTCCGCCCGCCCAACCCAGACAAATTAGGCTGGCGCCAACATGATGGCCACACGAACGGTCGCGCAACGACTGGGCCGGTTGCTGGAGATCGTCACCCGACAGAGCGGTCGGTTGCCAGAGGCCCCGGCCTACGGCTCCTGGCTACTCGGGCGCCCATCGGAAAGTCAGAGCCGTCGGCGAGTACGCATTCAGCTCATCCTGACCGTCTTTATCCTTGCGACGAATTTCATCGGGATCGGCGTTGCGGTGCTGCTGCTGACCATCGCCTTCCCGGCCCCCAGCATCTTCAGCGACGCGCCATGGTGGATCACCTTCGTCGTCGGGCCAGCCTACGTCGTCGTGGCGCTGGCGTTCGGGACGTACTGGATAACCCGGCGGACCGTATCCGTCTTGCGGTGGGCGATCGAAGAGCGCGAGCCCACCCCTGCCGACGAGCGCGGCACGTTCATGGCGCCGTTCTGGCTGGCGTTCGGCGTGCTGATCTTGTGGGGGCTCGGAGCCGCGTTGTTGACGACGCTCTACGGGCTGGCCGATAGCACGTTCATCCCGATCGTGGGTTTCTGCGTCAGCTTCTGCGGCATTCTGGTGTCCACCGCGTGTTATCTGTTGACCGAGTTCGCGCTGCGCCCAGTGGCCGCGCAAGCGCTCGAGGCGTGGCGAGTTCCACGGCGATTGGCACCGGGGATCATGGGCCGGACGCTGACGGTCTGGTTACTGAGTTCCGGTGTTCCGGTTCTCGGCATCGCGCTGACCGCATTCTTCGCTTTGACGCTGCGGAATCTGACCGAGACCCAGTTCGGTGTGGCGGTGCTGGTCATCGCGACCGCAACGCTGGTCTTCGGTTTCGTGTTGATGTGGATCTTGTCCTGGCTGACCGCGACGCCGGTGCGGGTGGTGCGCGCGGCACTCAAGCGCGTCGAACAGGGCGATCTGCGAGGCGATCTGGTGGTTTTCGACGGAACAGAGCTCGGCGAGCTGCAGCGTGGCTTCAACTCGATGGTCGACGGCTTGCGCGAGCGCGAACGAGTGCGCGACTTGTTCGGCCGTCACGTCGGGCGTGAAGTCGCCGCCGCCGCCGAGCGGGAAAGACCAAAACTCGGCGGCGAAGAACGCCATGTCGCAGTGGTTTTCGTCGACATCATCGGCTCGACGCAATTGGTGACGAGCCGCCCCGCCGCGGAAGTCGTGCAGCTGCTGAACCGCTTCTTCGCGGTGATCGTCGAAGAGGTGGACCGCAATTCCGGACTCGTCAACAAATTCGAGGGTGACGCCGTGCTGGCAGTGTTCGGCGCGCCGAACCGACTCGACCGACCGGAGGATCATGCACTGGCGGCCGCCCGTGCCATCGCCAGTCGACTCGACGGCGAGGTGCCCGAGTGCCCTGCGGGAATCGGGGTGACCGCCGGGCAAGCCGTCGCCGGGAATGTGGGCGCCAAAGAGCGGTTCGAATACACAGTAATCGGCGAACCAGTCAACGAAGCCGCCCGACTGTGCGAACTGGCGAAGGATGAACCCGGTCGACTATTGGCATCCTCGGACGCCGTCAACGCCGCAAGTGAAAATGAGCGGGCCCGTTGGTCTTTGGGCGAGACGGTGACCCTTCGCGGCCATGGCCAGCCGACGCGCTTGGCAGCACCCGTGTAGCCGGTATGACTGAAGGCGCGACCGTCAGCCTGGTTCGCCCATCAGGTCAACCACGACGATGTCGGATTTCCGCCAGTAATGTCAGTGGTCGGGTGTAATTGTCGAACCGTGCATGAAGACTTCGACCGCTGCTATCGGGCCGTGCAGTCCAAGGACGCTCGGTTTGACGGCTGGTTTGTCACCGCGGTGCTGACCACCGGGATTTATTGCCGCCCCAGCTGTCCGGTCCGGCCACCGTTCGCCCGCAATGTCCGGTTTTATCCAACCGCGGCGGCCGCGCAACGTGCCGGCTTCCGCGCGTGCAAACGCTGCCGCCCGGACGCGTCGCCGGGGTCGCCCGAGTGGAACATCCGCGGCGACCTCGTCGCCCGGGCCATGCGGCTGATCGCCGACGGCACCGTGGACCGCGAAGGCGTCACCGGTCTTGCCGCCCGCCTCGGTTACACCACACGTCAGCTCGAGCGGCTGCTGCAGGCCGAAACCGGTGCCGGCCCGCTTGCCCTCGCCCGCGCGCAGCGCACGCAAACTGCGCGAATACTGATCGAGACAACAGATCTGCCTTTCGGCGATATCGCTTTTGCCGCAGGCTTTTCCAGCATCCGCCAGTTCAACGACACGCTGCGCCTGGTGTGCGACATCACTCCGACGCAGTTGCGCAAACGCGCAGCGGCACGGTTCGGGCGTGCCGCATTGGACGTACGGTCACCGGGGACGGTGTCGCTGCGCCTGCCGGTACGGGCCCCGTTCGCCTACGAAGGCGTCTTCGGTCATCTGGCCGCCGGCGTGGTGCCCGGATGCGAGGAGGTGCGCGATGGCACATATCGCCGCACGCTACGGCTGCCGTCCGGAAACGGCATAGTCAGCCTGACACCCGCGCCCGATCATGTCCGATGTCTGCTGGTGCTCGACAACTTCCGGGACCTGACGACCGCGATCTCCCGTTGCAGGCGGCTACTAGACCTCGACGCGGATCCGGAGGCGGTGATCGAGATCTTGCAATCTGATCCGGCACTGGCCCCGGTGGTGGCCAAGGCGCCGGGGCAACGCATACCCCGCACTGTCGATGAGGCCGAACTCGCGGTGCGAGCGGTACTGGGTCAGCAGGTGTCAACCAAAGCCGCGCGAACCCACGCGAGCAGGCTGGTCATCGCATATGGCAAGCCGGTCCACGACGCCGACGGCGCACTGACGCACACCTTTCCGTCGGTCGAGCAGCTCGCCGACATCGATGCGGTCCATCTGGCCGTCCCGGCGGCACGCCGGCGGACCCTGACCGCCCTGATCGCCGGGCTGGCCGATGGCAGCGTGGTCCTTGACACCGGCTGCGACTGGGACGCGGCGCGTCAGCAGTTGCTGGCACTGCCCGGCATCGGGCCGTGGACCGCCGAGGTGATCGCCATGCGCGGTCTGGGTGACCCGGACGCCTTTCCAGTCAGCGACCTCGGATTGCGCTTGGCTGCCGAGCAATTGGGTTTGCCGACCGCTCAGCGGGCACTGACTGCACGAAGCCGTCCGTGGCGCCCCTGGCGCTCCTATGCCACACAACATCTTTGGACCACGCTGGAGCATCCGGTGAACCACTGGCCGTCGAAGGAGATCGCATGATCCACTACCGCACCATTGACAGTCCGATCGGTCCGTTGGCGCTGGCGGGGCGCGGTGGCGCGCTGACGAATCTGCGCATGCTGAACCAAACCTATGACCCGAACCGCACTGACTGGGTGCCCGACGACCGGGTCTTTCCGGACGCGGTCGATCAGCTCGAGGCGTACTTCGCCGGCCAGCGCACCGATTTCGAGCTCGAACTCAGCTTGGTGGGTAGCGAGTTTCAGCGGCGGGTTTGGCAGGCGCTGCTGACGATTCCGTACGGGGAAACCCGATCGTACGGAGAGATCGCGGAACAGATCGGCGCATCGGGTGCCGCTCGCGCCGTCGGGCTGGCAAATGGCCACAATCCGATCGCCATTATCGTCCCGTGCCACCGGGTGATCGGTGCAAACGGAAGTCTTACCGGATACGGCGGCGGCCTGGATCGGAAACGGTCGCTGCTCGAAATGGAGAAAAACGTAAAATCGGGGAATTTAATGCTTTTTGATTAAGGCTTCGTTTGGGTGCAAAAAAGGGCACCGTTTTGGGTGCCCTTTTTTGGGTGTGTGTTCGGCGGTGTCCTACTTTTCCACCCGGGTT
>Ga0210390_10003399_pt1 | contig 13654 bp, 11 predicted proteins | sample IncBWH11OmetaG_FD_161050 | JGI IMG/M metagenome (GOLD analysis project Ga0210390, IMG submission 161050) | Forest soil microbial communities from Barre Woods Harvard Forest LTER site, Petersham, Massachusetts, United States - Inc-BW-H-11-O ...
GGGGACCGTTTTCGGGGTGTTCATCACGCCAAATTTGACGTTTGTGCAAGGTCAACAGGCGGATCGGCGTCGTGCTTGCCGGACCGCCGAACAGAAACTTCGGTTCGTTGGAGGCGGCGATGGCGCCGGACCGCCCGCCGATGCCGGACGCTTTCTCCGGCAGTGCTGGTTAATGTTCCGGGCACAAGAGCATCCAGGAACCTGCCAGCCAACCCTGACCCGGTGGCCAGCAGGCGACCGAAGTTGCTCAATGTTGTTGGCGTTCGGCGCTGTCGGTGACGGCAAGCGCTGGGCGGTGCGGACCACTTAGCCAGAGTGAGGGAAACCGATGTTGGATTTCGGAGCGTTACCGCCGGAGATCAATTCCGGCCGGATCTACTCTGGGCCGGGCTCGGCGCCACTGCTGGCGGCAGCGTCTGCCTGGGACGCGTTAGCGAGTGAATTGCAGACCACGGCGGCGTCTTACGCATCCACGATCACCGAGTTGACCAGCTCAGGCTGGCAGGGCCCTTCTTCGGTGGCTGCGGCCGATGCTGCGGCGCCCTACACAGCGTGGCTGAGCAGCACCGCGGCGCAGGCCGAGCAGACGGCATTCCAAGCCCAGGCGGCTGCCGGCGCCTACGAGGCAGCCTTCGCTGCCAGTGTGCCGCCACCGGTGATCGCGGCCAACCGGGCTCTGTTGGCGGCGCTGGTTGCTACCAACTTCCTGGGGCAGAACACCCCGGCAATCGCCGCGACCGAGGCAACCTACGCCGAGTTCTGGGCCCAAGACGCAATCGCGATGTATGGCTACGCCGGGGCGGCGACGACTGCGAGTCAGCTGACCCCGTTCACCGCGGCGCCGGCGACTACCAACGACAGCGGGCAGGCCACCCAATCAGCCGCCGCCGCGAACTCGGCCGCGGATGCGGGCACCACCAGTCTCGAAGCATGGCTGACGCAGCTGAACACCGAACTGACTCAGTTCGGCACCGAGCTCACGAGCCTCAACAGCGAATTCACGTCCCTTTTCCCGCCAGCGGCGGGATTAACGGGCCTGCCAACCTCGGTCACGAACGGCATCACGGTTCTCGAGAAAGCAATCACAACCTTCACCAGCACGGTCAACACTTACGCCGCTGGGCCGTGGTCCATTCTCGGCGTCGGGAGCCTGATTAAGAACTGGTACCAGATGACCATCAGTATCCCGAACCTGGGTGTGGGCATCCAAGGTATCGGCCCGTTGCTCAACCCCAAGCCCATCGTCGGAGCGTTGTCGCCGCTGTTGCACAGCGGGCTGCTGAGCGGCTCGTACGCTTCCGAGGCGAATCTGGCTTCGGTGTCGGCGGCGGCCGGCCGAGCCGGCACCATCGGTTCGCTGTCGGTTCCGGCGAACTGGGCGTCGGCCGTCCCGGCGGTCCGGACGGTTGCGGCCGAGATGGACGCTACTGCGGTTGACGCTGCTCCCGAGATGGCCTCGATCGCCCAGAACGGGATGTTCGGAGAGACGGCGCTGGCAAGTTTGGCCGGCCGCGCTATCGGTGGGACCGCGACCCGTGCCGTCACCGGGGCTTACCGCGTGCCCGGCGCTGTGGCGACCGACGACATCGCCACCTCCGCCACCATCATCGTGATACCGCCGAGTGCGGAATAAGGAGAGCAGCAATGGTTTTCGACTTCGCAGCGCAACCTCCGGAGGTCATCTCCGCCAAGATATACTCGGGCCCGGGCGCGGAGTCATTGCAGGCCGCCGCGACGGCCTGGGAGGGTCTGGCCGGCGAGTTGCAGTCAACCGCCTCCAACTTCCAATCGGTGATTTCCGGGATGATCAGTGGCGACTGGCAAGGTCCATCCTCCGAAGCCGCGGCGGCGGCCGCTGCGCCGTATGTGTCGTGGCTATCGACCACGGCGGGCCAGGCCGAGCAGACCGCCGGCCAAGCCCGGGCCGCGGCCAGCGCCTACGAGACCGCGTTGGCGGCCACCGTGCCGCCGACCGAGATCGCGGCAAACCGCACCCAGCTGCTATCGCTATTGCAGACCAACATCCTGGGGCAGAACAACGCGGCGATCGCAGCCGCCGAGGCCGAGTACGCCCAGTTCTGGGCCCAAGACGTCGCCGCAATAACCGGATATGCCGGCTCATCGTCGGCAGCCACCAGTGGGCTGGGCTCGTTCACCGAGCCGCCGCAGACGACTAACGACACCGGCCAGGCGACCCAGTCGGCCGCGGTCGCGGCCGCAGGTACGACGTCCGGGTCCTCCGATCTCGAAACGGTCATCGAACAAATCGAGAACGACTTCAGCACATTTCTGACCGACGTCGGCCAGGTCAACACCGACTACACCAACTTCTTCACCGACGCAATCAACACGCTCCCGGGCGGTTCCTATCTGACCACGACGTGGACGAACCTGTACTCCATGATTTCGGGCGCCGGCAGCCAGGCCACCTGGACCAACGTCATCAATAGCACGCAAAGCCTTGGTATTTCGCAATGGAAGAACTTCTTCATCTACCAGCCGTGGAGCCACGGAATCGGGTTAGGGTCCCTGAACGGCGGGCTGTCCTCGCCCGGGCATTTCGGCGCCGGCTTAGGGGCCAGGGCGGCATCAGCGGCTCTGGGCAGCGCGCAAACGGTGGGTAAGTTGTCCGTGCCACCCAGCTGGGCCGGCGCAACTCCGGCGATCAGGCTCGCCTCTACGGCGTTGCCGGACACCACTTTCGCTGCGACGGCGGCTCCCGCGACGGAACTTCCGTTGGGCCTGCTCAACCAGGGCACGCTGGGCAGTTTGACGGGCGGCGCGATCGGCAGCCCGGCCGCCCGCGTCGTCAGCTCGACGGGAGTCCGGGCCCGCGTGACTCCCGCGGGCGAGCGCACAAAAGCACCGGTCAAACTCGACAAGGTCATCGCCCACCTACAGGAACAGCCTGACCAAGTGCAGCACTGGAACGTCGACGAGGCCGGGCTCGATGACCTGGTTGCGCGGCTGTCCACAAAACCCGGCATCCACGCGGTGCACGTCTCCGCCGATGAGAAAGCCACGGCCACAGCCGCAAAGCCCGAATCCAAGTTGGGCTAGCGCGGCAAACAACCTCCGCGACAGGAAGAAACACGACGACAATCGAAGGAGGATCGATGAAATCGCTACTCGCACTCATCGGGGTGACGATGGGGATCATCTTCGCGGTTCCGGCGCATTCCGAACCCGGCATCGACGAGGCGCCCAACAATGACAACAACGCCACTTTTCTCGCGGACCTGAACAAAGTGGGAATCGGCTACTCCGACCCGAACCAGGCCGTCAGCGCCGGCCAAGCGGTATGCGCGTGCATCCACAACGGGATGTCTGGTCTTCACCTTCTCAAGCACCTGCAGGAGAACAACCCCGCACTCACCGAAAACGGCGCTGCCCAGTTCGCGACAATCTCGGCGAAGTCGTACTGCCCGCGGCAACTCGACGAGACCGAAGAACCCGGCGGCAAAGGTGGCGGTGGCAAAGGCGGCGACTGAGCCGCGTGCCGGACTGGGGACCAAATAGGGTGGGCTATCCCATCCTGGTGCCGCAGGCGTAACGGGCGGCGTCGTTGCTGGTGTAGGTGGGGCCTTCGAACAACGCTGGACCGGCCAGGTGGCGCCGGGCGGCACATCGCCTATCCGCGTCACGACAAAAGGGGCCTGGAACACCACTCCTTGCAGGCCGCATACGCTAGCTAAATTAGCGACCCGGCGTTGGGCCCGGCGCAGCTGGGCCGCCGGTGCCTGGTGTTGCGAGGCTGGGCAAGGTGACGCCCGGCGGCACATCGCCGGTACGTTCAGCAACCGCCGGGCTCACTATCTGCGCTTCTATTTGGCCGCATTCATTGGTATGCACGGTGACGGTCATAACTCCGCGCATCGAGCCCTGCGCTTGCGGTTTCAAGGACAACACTTGGGTGGTGGTCTGCTTGCCTGGTGTTCCGTTTGGCCCGAGGCAGGCGAACGGCGCCGTTTCCGGCCGGGACTGCCAGGCGCCGTCGCGGAAGTCCAGCACGACTGGGTTATCGGCACCTTGGCTCGCCACCAGGTGATCCTTGTCGTCGAGGAGGATTCCGGTGGCAGCGCATCCAGTTGATGTGCAGAAGGAACGAAAGGCCCACCACGTGCTCACGTTGGCCGGTTGCGGGTCGGGTTTGCCGTTGTACGTCTGCTGTTCCCGGTCGACGTCCAGGCGGTAGGAACCGTCGAGTAGCTGGCCCGGCGGGGGCACGGCAGGGGCACTGCTCGTCGGGACGGCGGCCGGAGCGGACGGCCGGATGCCCCCTGCGGGGCTGGCGGCCTGGGTGGAGGTTGCGTTGTTCTTCTGCGTGACCAGGTAGCCGATGATGCCGATGGCGATCACCACCACCACCACCACCGCCATCACTGCCCCGAGGAGGATCCGGGGTCTCACCGACATATGCGGATGGTAGCGCCGCCGCAAGCGACCGTGGCCCGCATTCGCCGCCCCGAAGTCTGCTGTTTCAGGCGAGTTACGAATCAGGGGATGGGATTTCCATCGGCGTGGGCCATATTTGTCCAAGACTGGTGCCGCTTAAGGCTCCGCGGCTTCGCGCTCGTCGATGACCAAGAGAATGAGGGTGACGGCCAGCAGGCCGGCGGGCACCCAGATCGCATGCAACCCCCACGCGCGGATGGTGAACGCGCCGGCGATCGCGCCGGCGGCAAACGCTCCGATCAGGCCGGCGTAAACCGTGAACGCCCTTCTAGGACGGCCCTGTCAGGGCGTCGACGTGGTAGCGGCTGGCAGTCCAGGACGGCGAGTCCGGAGTTGGAGTAAGTCCGACCGTGACGAGGTTTTTGCCCGCGGTAAGGCGTGCGGGTACGAGGAGGGTGTCATCGAGCCAACGGTGCGAGTCGTTGCTGTGTGGCTCTAACCAAGTCCCGGCCGGGATGCCGTCGATGATGACGTCTGCTGATTGATAACCGGTTGCTTGGTCCGACGTGCGGCGCAGCAGAATGCCGTGGTTGTCCGGGCTGATCAGGATGTGGAATGTGATCGCGGCGCTGGTGGCGTGGACTAACCCGGCGATGGGGCGGGCGTCGTCGGTGCCCTCGTATTCGCTGATGAGCAGTTGGTCGGTGGCGTCGCCGTCGGCGTAACCGTGCAGGAGTCGGCTGACGGGATCGGCGGGATTGACTTCGTCGCTAGGTGTGTTGGTGTCGTTCGGTTGTGTGTAGACGAATGCGGTTGAGCTGTAGTCGGGTTGGACCATGTTGCGTTTGCCGTGCTCGATGCCGAATCGGATTGCGGAGTGGTAGTCGATAGCGTCTGCGAGCATCAGTCGATAGACCGCGACACAGTAGTCTGCACATCCGCCGGTGGCCGTGCGTTGATCGGGCTGACCGGTCAGCGGGTCGCTGTAGTTGGTGCCGTTGTGGAAGTACCACCCGCCCTCGTAGAAGTCCTCGGTGCCGGTGCCGTACCACTGCGGCGACGCGGATCCGTCGGTGTAGACCCGTTCGGCTCCTTCAAGAAAGTACGGGGAGGCGTCACCAAAGGACGTCTTGATCCGAGTACCGCGGATGGTGTGGCTGACGCCGACGAATTTGCCGTGGCCTTGTTCATCGGCGAACACCCAGTCCTGCCCGAGGCTCGTTGGTCCGGCGTGCGAGCGTGTGGTGAAGTAGCCTGCGCGGCCGCTAGTTAGCGCGTCCGCCCACTGCGGGTCGGAGGTGGTGACAACGTCGCTGTCGATCCCGAATACGGGATCACCGGTGGTGTTGAGCAGGGTGACGTGGGCGGTGCGGGAAAAAGGCATCGGCCACCACGCCGACAAGGACAACGACCCGTCGGGTTGCGGGATGGTGGCGAACATCAGCGATCGCACATTGTCGGTGCCCAGCCCGGCGCCGAAGAATTCTCCAAGTGGCGAGTCGACCAACGTTCGGCCGTCGAACTCGATCTGCAGCCGCAATCCGGCCAGGAGTTGGTCCGCCGGTTGTGGTAACCGCACGCGTAGTCCCGAGATGCTGCCCGAGCCAGTCGATTCCGCGATGGTCACGCGAACGTCGGCGGGAAGGTCGACGACGCGATGGTGATGTGTTGCTGTGCGTGCCGTCGGTTTGGGGTCGACGGTGCCGGCGGCGCGGAAGGTCGCGAGCACGTCGACCGCGGGGTCGGACGGCGAGAACGTGGTCACGCCGTCGGCGGTCGAAAACTGACGATAGTCAACGTGGTAATACTGCAAATTGGATGCGATGCTGATCCGCATCGACTGCCGATACGGCATGGGCACCTTGATGTAATCGCCCCCGGGCGACTGCTCAGCGTTGGCCACCAGAGGCCACACGAATGGCGCACCCAGCGCGCCATCAACCAACGATTGCAATGGCGCGTCGATCACCGTGCGTCCATCAAGCTCGATGCGGATCTTTCCCATCGCGGTCAGCTTGCCGCCATCGCGGGTGAACCAGATCGAATCAACCTCACCGGCGCCGCGATCCTCCGCGATGACGCAGCCGGCGCCACCGGACGCCAGACAGCCACCGCTGCCGTTCTTATTGCCGGTGGAGATGTCGAAATCGCCGCCACTTCGATCGAAGCTGGACAACTGCAGACTCCGAGTGTCGGCGCTCAGATACGGCAACCGATCCAAACGACGGTAGGTGTCCCAGCCCACCGTCCTTTCGCCGAGGCCCGCACTAAGCGGCTCGGCCGGCGCTGCGGTCGCGGCACCGACACCAGCAATCCCCACCAGGAGTGCCGCGAACATCGCGGCCAACGCCCGAAAGGCCATCGGCACGGCAACAAAGGACGGCCACGGGTCTAAACGGCTTGCGGGCAAGTCCGTCCGCAAGCGGTAGGCATCACCGACGTACCCAACATCCAACACTCCATCACCGCCGCTCCTGACGTTAGCGAACCAGACGAGAATTAAGCTGCTTGCCCACGTCATGAGTGGCAATCCCACCAAACCGTGGGGACTTTTGTTTGCCGAGTTTGATCTTGATGTGCGCTGCAGAGCGCTACGCGGTGTGCGGTTCAACCCGACACGCCGATTGGGCAACCGCGGCACGGGGCTCGGGACTGTCAAAATTAGTCACGGCGCGAAAACGCCTCCCGTAGTAACAGTTTCGCTGTGTTCGCCTGGAAGACAACTACTCGTAACCAGTGGAAGGACAGACTCGGTATGTCGCGCTCGCACAGCAGTACTGGTTGGAGGGCCTACATGAAAGTCGTTGTCTCGCGTAGCCTTCTCACGACCATCGTTATGTGGAGCTACCGGATGATGTTGGCGACGATGCAGGCTGAGTTGGCGCCACGGGGAAATACACCCAGGCACAACACCACTCGTATCAGGGTCGAAGCCCTCGCTCGTTAGAGGACGTAGAGCATCTCCTGATACGTGGGCAGCGGCCACAGGTCGTCGGCGACGATGCCTTCCAGCTTGTCCGCGGCGGCGCGCACCGCCTCCATCGCCGGCAGCAGCGCCTTTTGAGCGTGGGTGGCCTCGTCGAGCGCCGACTCCGCCGAGTGATCGGACAGCGCCGTCTTCAATGTGGCCAGCGCCGCCTCGAGATCCGCTGTCGGGGCCGAAACCGCTTCCAGCGCAGTCAGGCTCGGTTCCACACCGGCGGCCTTCAACGCCGCGACGTTTTGCGCAAGCTCGGTCTGGTAGCGGATCGCGGCGGGCAGAACGACCGTCGTCCCCATTTCCAGCGTCAGCTTCGCCTCGACCGCGATGGTCAGCACGTACTGCTCCAAGCGGACCTCGTAGCGGCTGTGCAGCTCGCGTTCGTTGAAAACGCCGTACTTCTCGAAGAGTTCGACCGTCTCGGGTTTGATCAGCTCCGGAATGGCATCCAGGCTGGTCTTGAGGTTCGGCAAGCCTCGCTCGGCCGCTTCGATCTGCCATTTCTCCGAGTATCCGTCGCCGTTGTACACCACGTCGCCGTGTTCGGTGATGATCTCGGTGAGCAGCTTCTGCACTGCCTGGTCGAAGTTCGCGCCGTCGGCGACGGCCTTCTCCAGGACCGTGGCCAAGTAGTCGAATGAGTCAGCCATGATCGTGTTGAGGATGATCATCGGCACGGCGACCGTCTGCCCGGAACCAGGCGCACGGAACTCGAACCTGTTGCCGGTAAAGGCGAACGGGCTCGTTCGGTTGCGGTCGCCCGGGTCGGTCGGCAGCGGGGGCAGCGTGTCGACACCGATAATCATGGTGCCTTTGCCCTTGGAAGATGTGGCCGCGCCCTTGGCGATCTGTTCGAACACGTCGGCCAGCTGTTCGCCGAGGAAGATCGAGATGATCGCCGGCGGTGCCTCGTTGGCGCCCAGCCGGTGGTCGTTGGTGGCCGAGGCGACCGAAACGCGGAGCAACCCGGCGAACTTGTGCACGGCCCGAATGACCGCGGCGCAGAACACCAAAAACTGGGCGTTCTCGTGCGGCGTATCACCCGGGATCAGCAGCGAACCCAGCTCGGCGTTGCCGACTGAGAAGTTGACGTGTTTACCCGATCCGTTGACGCCGGCGAATGGCTTCTCGTGGAACAGGCATTCCATGCCGTGCTTCTTCGCAATCGTCTTGAAGACCGTCATCAGCAGCTGCTGGTGGTCGGAGGCGATGTTGGCCCGCTCGAACATCGGCGCGATCTCGAACTGTCCGGGGGCGACTTCGTTGTGCCGCGTCTTGGCGGGAATGCCCAGCTTGAACAGCTCCCGCTCGGTGTCCATCATGAAGCCCAAGACCCGCTCCGGGATCGCGCCGAAGTAGTGGTCGTCGAACTCCTGGCCTTTGGGCGGCTTGGCGCCGAACAAGGTGCGACCGGCGTTAACCAGGTCCGGGCGCGCGAGGAAGAAGTGCCGGTCGATCAGGAAGTACTCCTGCTCTGGGCCACAGAATGAGACGACGTGATTGAAGTCCTTGTGCCCGAACAACTTCAAGATGCGTTCGGCCTGCGTACCCATGGCCTGCTGGCTGCGCAGCAATGGCGTCTTGAAGTCCAGCGCCTCGCCGGTCATCGAAACGAAAATTGTTGGGATGCACAGCGTGTTGCCGTTCGGGTTCTCCAGGATGTAGGCCGGGCTGGTGACATCCCAGCCGGTGTAGCCGCGTGCCTCGAAGGTGCTTCGCAGGCCGCCGGAGGGGAAGCTGGAGGCGTCAGGCTCGCCCTGGATCAGGGTCTTACCGGCGAACTCGGCGAGGGTCTGGCCGTCGGAGACGGGCTCCAGGAAACTGTCGTGCTTTTCCGCGGTCAGGCCGGTCATCGGGTAGAAGACGTGCGCGTAGTGAGTAGCGCCCCTCTCCAGCGCCCAGTCCTTCATGGCCGCCGCGACGGCGTCGGCGACGGCAGGGTCGAGCTTGGCACCTTTGTCGATCGTCGCCACCACGGACTTGTACACCGACTTGGGCATCCGCGCCTGCATCTCAGACTTGGTGAAGACGTTGGAGCCGAAGACCTCGCCCGGCGCCTCGCCGGGGTCGAAGCTGATGGCAGGAGGCACATACGCCTCGACGTTGTTCATTGCCTGAAGGCGTGCTGTGTTGCCGCTCAATAGAGTCCCTATCACTACATGCATCGCATCCGACCGTCGAATGATCGGGACTTTATGGTTCATCGATGGCAATTTTGTTACGCGGTCGTCAACGTCTGATGGCGCGCCCCCGGTCTTGGCGGTGAGCACGCGGAGGCGACGAGACCACGCGGCGGAATATCCGACCAAAGGACAACCCAGCCAAAGCGAGATGTGACAACGTGTAAACCGCCAGTTGAGTTTCGTTCATCTTGCTGAGGACTCCGCCGCGTAAGGTCCCGCGGCATGACTAATCCTTCGCCCGCGCCTGCTGGATGGCTCGCATCAGACGGCAAATGGCATCCGCAGCGGTGGGAGAGCACCTTCATCTACCACACGAACGAATCGCTGCAAACTGTGATAGACGAAATCAGCCGTCAGACGAAGGCCTTGGGAGAAGAGGGCTGGGAGGTAATGAGCTCCTCGGCGGAACGAACTCAGGTCTCCCACCACTTCAGGGACTACGACAAAGGCGGGGACCTACTTTTTGAATGGACCATCGTCTGCGCGTTGAAGCGGCCTCTTCCGCCCGGATAGTGCCGCCAGGGCATCCCTCGGGCACCTGCTGCTCGACCTAATCGACGATCTCGAAGATCGCCGCGGCGGATGTCACGGCCTTGTTGCCATTGCCCTCGTCATGGAGCAACATGCGCACGCCGACCTTGCCGGATCCGCCCGTATGCGCGGTGCCGTCGACCCGGAACGGCCCGACCTTGCCCCGCGACATGAACATCACATGCCAGCTCACCACCTGAAGCTTCCTGGTGCCGACCGTGTCGGCGGCCAGGTCGATCGCGGCGGTTTCGAGCACGACGTGTTGCGGCCCGATATGCAGCGCCGCGTCGGGTGAGGCGAGCTCAGCGCTCAGCGCGGGCAGCACCCAATACCCGTCGCGGCGTTTGGATGCGCCGAACGCTTTCCACAGGGGTGGCAGATCGGGTGAGTCCTCGATCACTAGTTCGGTGCCCGAAACATCCATCTTGTCAAGGCCTTCCGGCGGAACACCGATGATCGCGCCCTGCCCCTCGTTGAAGGCGATGACCCGGTCCGGGTTGTCGGCGTCGACGATCTTGCAGCGGCCGTAGCCCATCATCCGGCCCTGATGCACGTTGCCGGACTCGACGACTTCGACCTTCTTCACGTCGTAGCCGGGATCGACGATCTGGACCGAGGCGATTACCGGGTTGGGTACCGCGACCAGGTCAGCCTGACAGCCCTCGGGCGAGGCTATGGCCAACGGCGCCACCATGATTCCGCCCGCCTCGTTGCGCATATCGCGGCGGATGGTGACGGTATCGTCGGTCTCGCCAACGTTCATCGACGAATGGTTGCGACCGATATACCGGTAGCTGAGCAGCCCCGTCCAGCGTCGGAAAAGCTCGTCGCGGTACGCGTCCGCGTCGCCGCTGAAGTCTCTAATATCCCGCAACGGCTCGGTCATCGCGTCTCCCTTAGATCGAAGTCCATATTCCGTTGTTCCAGAATCCCCAACCATTGGCAGTCTGGTTCCACATCAGCTGGGCCCCAGGCGCCCACGGCGGCGGGACTCCCCAGGGCCCCCAGCTCGTCGGACCAATTTGCCCTGCCGGACCTTGCCAGTCATGGCAGTGATTCCAGTCCCAGTCGTAAGCCTTGCCCCAGCCCGGGTCCCATCGATCACCCGGGCACCAGTGATAGTCGGGCGCAGGAGCCGGCGCCGCCTGGGCGATGCCGCCGGCCAATCCGAAAGCGGACACCGCCAGTCCACCACCCGCCAGCACGCTTGTGCAGAGCTGAACCCACGGTCTCGCTCGCATTGCTGTACCCATACGTCCATAGTTTCCCTTGAGGGTCGGATTCCGAAGACGTTTAGTGAATCCGATTCACCAGGTAGCTACCCTCTTGGTCAGGCTGGCTTGAATACGGACTGTGACCCGGTGGTGTCATCACCGTTCGCGGTGAAGTCGACGCCACGGTCCCATGGTTTGCCGGCCTCTGGAGCCGGCGCCGACACTGACAGGTGCTTCTCGGTCACGGCACCGGTGTTGTACTGGCGATGCGGAACGCCGGCAGGCACGACCACCAACTCCCGGGGCGACACAACATGCTTTTCCAATGCGACCTCGACGGTGAGTTCACCATCCAGTACTAGGAAGTACTGGTCGAATTCGTGAATGTGGGTGTCGGGGCCCGCGCGGCCGACGTTGATTTCTGCGTAGTTGACGACGGCATGCAGCGAGCCGGAGCCGGGGCCGCTCAGCGGCTGTACTCGCAGCCCGCGCAGGGGTTCGCTCAGTTGTGCCCGATCGACCCGACGCGTGTAACCGTCCCGGTCGGTGCGATCGGCAGCGGGTACATCGTCGGGTGAATCGACCATGATGGTCAGCGGGGCCATGGGCGCTGGGGCGGGAATCATCATCTCGAGGTGGGTCTCGTCCCCAGGACCCTCATTCCAGTTGCGGTGCGCCAGTCCAGCAGGGATGAACACGAACGTTTCGGCGCGGATGTGGTGGACCTCGGTACCTAGCTGGATGTTCATCAATCCTTCGATGAGGTAGTACAACTGGTCGCTGCGGTGGTAGTGCAAGCCCGGACCGCAACCGCCCTCCTTGATGTGGCTGGACATCATCAGCGCGCTTTCCAAATGGGAGAGGACTTGAGCACGGAAGCCGGGGAATCCTGCGTCGACGGCCTTGTCGGGATCGAAGGCGCGGACGTATTGCATGTCAGTTGACTCGCCTTTCACATTGGTGACGGGTGAGGCCTCTAACCGGTCCACCACAATGGGGGAGCCTTACACCCGCCATTGTTGTCCCGCTCAGCCCCGATCACGATGTGTCCTACGACAACGTCGCGACCACGCCAATGTGGCGGCGCACAGCGCGAAGTCGCCTCATTGAGCGGTCCAGCCGCCGTCGATCGAATAACTGGCGCCGGTGATGGTGGCGGCCGCATCGCCGGCCAGGAAGACGGCGAGTGCGCCGATGTCCTCGGGGCGGGTGTAGCGGGCCATCGGCTGCTTTTCGGCGACGAATTCTTGCTTGGCCCCTTCAAAGGACTGTCCCGCTGCGTTGGCGTGCGCTTCGATTTGCTCCGCGATCAGAGGCGTCATCACCCAACCGGGGCAGATCGCATTGCAGGTGATGCCATGGTCGGCGGTTTCGATTGCCACTACTTTGGTCAGTCCAACAACGCCGTGCTTGGCTGCGACATATGCAGCCTTCTCGGCGCTTGCAACGAGGCCGTGCGCCGAGGCGATGTTGATTATTCGGCCCCAGCCTCGGCGTTTCATGCCGGGCAGTACGCACCGACACGTGTGGAAAGCGGCCGACAAATTCGTGGCGATCACAGCGTCCCATTTCTCGATCGGGAAGTCCTCCAACTTCGCCACGAACTGGATGCCCGCATTGTTAACCAGCACATCGATTTCTCCGAAGGTCTTTTCGGCATCGCTGATCATGTCGGCGATCTCGACCGGCTTGGTCACGTCGGCGCTCGAATAGGTCGCCGTTACCCCGAACATCTCCTCGATGCTGCGTCGCTGTTGCTCAACAGCCTCCGGGTCACCGAAACCGTTGAGGGTCACGTTAGCGCCCTCGGCAGCGAAGGCGCGCGCCACGGCTAGACCAATACCGGACGTGGAACCCGTTACAACGACCGACTTTCCGCGGACCATCAGACACTAGCCCTTCCTCCACATCTCGGCTGCCCGAACCGAGTATCCCTCGGACTATGGATAAAAGGGAGCGGCAACGCGGGGCCGACCCCGGCTCGTTCTGGAGCGGTGACACACTACCGCTGGTGTCCGGCTATCAGCTCGTCCGCGAAATCGCAATCACCGCAACCTGATCGGGGCCGAAAAATGGTCGCCTCGCCGATCCATTCGGCAAGGCGACCATCTTTACTCAGTTGCAGCGGCATTCTCGCCCCGTTGCGCCGGCCGGCTGCACTGGTTGGCACCTATATCTGTTGACCCACTGCAGACAAACTCAAATGCATAGGCCGATCAAGCAGGGCGGAGGCGGGCCACCCCAGCCACCGGGACCACCAAATCCCCGGCCACCCCAGCCAGGACCGCCCCAGCCGCGGCCGCCGCGCCAGCCACCGCCACCGCCGTGGAAGCCGCCGCCGCGCCCGCCGC
>Ga0210390_10003402_pt1 | contig 13649 bp, 7 predicted proteins | sample IncBWH11OmetaG_FD_161050 | JGI IMG/M metagenome (GOLD analysis project Ga0210390, IMG submission 161050) | Forest soil microbial communities from Barre Woods Harvard Forest LTER site, Petersham, Massachusetts, United States - Inc-BW-H-11-O ...
CGTCCACAATCGCTTTGTATTCCTGGTGCAATGCGTCGGCGAGCGCCGTCAAGAAATCCTCTTCATTCTCATAGTGCTCGTTTTTGGCGCCGGGCAGGGCGCTGGCTGGGGCAACGACGGGCAGGAACGCTTCCAAATTCGGATGCGCCGTCTTCGCTTTGGCGACGCCGGCCTTCAGATTTTGGATGTCGCGCAGGACCTGCTTGTCGGAATATTTGATCGGGCCGTTGACCACGACACGATTGCCCAGGCGCTTCGCTAGCCCCGAGGCCGCATCGTATTCGGCGTAGAATTCGGGAAAGGCATGGTGGTCGCGCCCGCCGCCCATCGATGCCATCGGGTCGCTGGCTTCCTCGGCTGTCGCCGGTCGCACGCCGATGCCGGAAAGCCTTTTGTGGACGTAGAAGGCCCAGTTGGCACCTTTACTGAATTCGCCGTCGCTGACGATGTCGATGCCGGTGTCGGCCTGCTGGCCTACGACTTCGGCGACTGAGGCGGTGAGACACGCTTCGAACGCCGTCTCGTCATAGACCTTGCCATCCTCGATGGTGCGCCAGAACTCGATCAGTTTCGGGGGCCGGATCAGGCTGCCGACATGGGTAGTCCTGATCCGATCGGTGTTTTGCGGCATGGGTCTAGTCCCCCTTAATTTTCTTGCCGGCATGGTAGACCGCGATTGAGAATGGGCAAAGCGGCCGTAAAATTGCTTGGCAAGAGCTCTTTTGCAGTCTAGATAGAGGGCATGGGCGTGCCGGCCCGGTTTGTCGGCGCGCCTTTGCGCGCTTCTCGAAAATCATGCGAGCGAGGCTTTCTCTTAGAGCACATCCTGTTCGGATTTTCTAAGAGGCTGAATAGCTTAGTGAATTCGGCAAGCGCGTCCTGTCCGAGACTGCCGGTGCCGGCAACGGCTTAATCGAGGCCTCCAAAAGAGGTCAAGCCAGCATAGACGGGTGAAGGACGAGGGTTAGGCTTTTTGCGAAGCCTATTGCCCTTTGGTTCTGACCTCGATGGCCCGGAACGGCGCAAGCCGGCCCGGGGGGCAGGGTTAAATGTCGTCCTGCCTGGTTCGTCGATGACCTCGATGGGTTTAGCGCAGGACGGCTGGCAGCAACCCGGCGGTCTTTCGCAAGGCGGACCGCCAACCGGAGAGAGCTTTTGGATCGCGCGGCAAAAAGCGAGATGGTCACGGTCCTTGGCGAGGTCTTCCAGACCACCAAGGTCGTTGTGGTCGCTCATTATTCCGGCCTCACGGTGGCCCAAATGCAGACTCTGCGTCGGCAGATGAAGCAGGCGGGCGCCAGCGTAAAGGTCGCGAAGAACCGCTTGGCCAAGATCGCCCTGGAAGGCAGCGACGTCGCTTCGATCGCGCCGCTGCTCAAGGGGCCGGCCCTGATCGCCTTTTCGGGCGATCCGGTAGCGGCGCCCAAGGTCGCCGTCGATTTCGCCAAGACGCACGAACGGTTCGTGATTCTCGGCGGAGCGATGGGCACGACCGCGCTCGACCCGAACGGCGTCAAGGCGCTAGCCGCCTTGCCTTCGCTCGACGAGCTAAGGGCGAAGCTTCTCGGCCTTCTCCAGGCGCCGGCGACCAAGATCGCGCAGGTGGTGAACGCCCCTGCCGCCAAGGTAGCCCGCGTGGTGCAGGCCTATGCCAGCAAGACGGAAAGCGCTGCTGCCTAAAGGCACCAATCGTCAAAGGTTAGAACCAAAGGACAAATCTCATGGCTGATCTGCAAAAAATCGTCGACGACCTCTCCGGCCTTACCGTGCTGGAGGCCGCCGAGCTTGCCAAACTGCTCGAAGAGAAGTGGGGCGTTTCGGCTGCCGCCGCAGTTGCGGTTGCGGCCGGTCCGGCCGCGGCCGCGGCGCCCGCGGCTGAGGAAAAGACCGAATTTACGGTCGTTCTCGCTGCTGCTGGCGAGAAGAAGATCGAGGTCATCAAGGAAGTGCGCGCAATCACCGGGCTCGGCCTGAAAGAGGCTAAGGATCTGGTCGAAGGCGCGCCGAAGAACGTCAAGGAAGGCGTCAACAAGGACGAGGCTGCCAAGATCAAGGCGACCCTCGAAAAGGTCGGCGCAAAGGTTGAGCTTAAGTAAGCAGTGCTTATTTAACGGAAATCCCCGGGCGAGCGGAGCCAGGCCCGGGGACTCCGAAAGTCTAAGACGTGCGCAATTCCTGGCGATTCGGAACTTTGACCGAATCGCCGGAAAATGGAGCGCGAAATAGGCGTGTGACGCCTGTCCCGACGGTCGCGATGGATTGCGGCCCTCTGGAGAGTCGTCTTGATCGCCTCGGTGCCTCGAATCTCTGGGCTTTTGGCCTTGCGGTGCGAGCGTGATGGTTTGAGCGGACGGTGTTGGCTGCCGGCGGTTCGATCCCGATGGTTCGATTGAGCGAGAGGACATGATGGCGCAGACGTTTATCGGTCGGAAGCGCGTAAGAAAGTTTTTCGGAAAAATCGAGGAAGTCGCGGAGATGCCGAACCTCATTGAGGTTCAGAAGGCGTCCTACGACCAATTCCTGCTGGTGGTGGAGCCGCAAGGCGGCCGGCCCAACGAGGGTCTGCAGGCCGTCTTCAAGTCGGTGTTCCCGATTTCCGACTTTTCCAACACCTCGCAGCTGGAATTCGTCAAATACGAATTCGAGCCCCCGAAATACGACGTCGACGAGTGCCGCCAGCGCGGCATGACCTACGCTGCGCCGCTCAAAGTGACGCTGCGTTTGATCGTGTTCGATATCGACGAGGAGACCGGCGCCCGTTCGGTGAAGGACATCAAAGAGCAGGATGTCTACATGGGCGACATTCCGCTCATGACCAATAACGGCACCTTCGTCGTCAACGGAACCGAGCGCGTCATCGTCTCGCAGATGCATCGCTCGCCCGGCGTGTTTTTCGACCACGACAAGGGCAAGACGCATTCGTCGGGCAAGCTCTTGTTCGCGGCCCGCATCATTCCCTATCGCGGCTCCTGGCTCGACATCGAGTTCGACGCCAAGGACATCGTCTATGCGCGCGTCGATCGCCGGCGCAAGATTCCCGTCACGTCGCTGCTCTACGCGCTCGGTATGAGTGGCGAGGAAATCCTCAACACCTTCTATAAGCAGGTCCAGTACAAGCGCGCCAAGGACGGCTGGCGCGTGCCGTTCGATGCCAACCGGTTGCGCGGCTACAAGGCGATCAACGATCTGGTCGACGCCGATACCGGCAAGGTCGTGCTGGAAGCCGGCAAGAAGCTCACCGTGCGCCAGGCCCGGCAACTCGCCGAGAAGGGCCTCAAGGCGCTGCGCCTCTCCGATGAGGAGTTGGTTGGCCAGTACATTGCCGAGGACCTGGTCAATCCCAAGACCGGCGAGATCTACGCCGAGGCCGGCGAGGAGATCACCGACAAGACCCTGAAAGTCCTCAACGAGGCGGGCTACAAGGAGCTGCCGCTTCTCAACATCGATCACGTCAATGTCGGCGCCTATATCCGCAACACGCTGGCGATCGACAAGAACATGACGCGCGAGGACGCGCTGTTCGACATTTATCGCGTCATGCGTCCGGGCGAGCCACCGACCATCGACACGGCGCAGAACATGTTCCAGTCGCTGTTCTTCGATTCGGAGCGTTACGATCTGTCCGCCGTCGGCCGCGTCAAGATGAACATGCGGCTTGACCTCGATGCGCCCGACACCATGCGCATCCTGCGCAAGGAAGACATCATCGCGGTGATCCGCACGCTGGTCGATCTGCGCGACGGCAAAGGCGAAATCGACGACATCGACCATCTCGGCAATCGCCGCGTGCGCTCGGTCGGCGAACTGATGGAGAATCAGTATCGCATCGGGCTGTTGCGCATGGAGCGCGCCATCAAAGAGCGCATGTCGTCGGTCGATATCGATACCGTGATGCCGCAGGACCTGATCAACGCCAAGCCGGCGGCCGCCGCGGTGCGCGAGTTCTTTGGCTCGTCGCAGCTGTCGCAGTTCATGGATCAGACCAATCCGCTGTCGGAGATCACGCACAAGCGGCGGCTCTCTGCTCTCGGCCCGGGCGGGCTCACGCGCGAGCGCGCCGGCTTCGAAGTGCGCGACGTGCACCCAACGCATTACGGCCGCATCTGTCCGATCGAGACGCCGGAAGGACCGAATATCGGCCTGATCAATTCGCTCGCGACCTATGCGCGGGTGAACAAATACGGCTTCATCGAGACACCGTATCGCAAGGTCAAAGACGGCCGGGTCACCGACGAGGTGATCTATCTCTCGGCCATGGAAGAGGGCCGCTACACCGTCGCCCAGGCCAACTCGGCGATCGACGCCAAGGGCCGCTTCACCGACGATCTCGTCGTGGTCCGCCATTCGGGCGACGTTCAGCTTATTCCGCCGGACAAAGTGGACTTCATGGACGTGTCGCCGAAGCAGCTCGTTTCGGTCGCGGCGGCGCTCATCCCGTTCCTGGAGAACGACGACGCCAACCGCGCCCTGATGGGCTCTAACATGCAGCGTCAGGCGGTGCCGCTGGTTCGCGCCGAGGCGCCGTTCGTTGGCACCGGCATGGAAGGCGTGGTGGCCCGCGATTCCGGCGCGGCAATCGCTGCGCGCCGCACCGGCGTGGTCGATCAAGTCGACGCCACCCGTATCGTCATTCGCGCCACCGACGAGCCGGACCCGACCAAGCCCGGCGTCGACATCTACCGGCTGATGAAGTTCCAGCGCTCCAATCAAAACACCTGCATCAACCAGCGGCCGCTGGTGAAGGTGGGCGATCAGGTCAAGAAAGGCGACATCATCGCCGACGGCCCGTCGACCGATCTCGGCGAGCTCGCGCTGGGGCGTAACGCGCTCGTCGCGTTCATGCCGTGGAACGGCTACAACTTCGAAGACTCGATCCTGCTCTCCGAGCGCATTGTCAAAGACGACGTCTTCACTTCGATCCATATCGAAGAATTCGAAGTGATGGCGCGCGACACCAAGCTCGGTCCCGAGGAAATCACGCGCGATATTCCGAATGTTTCGGAAGAGACGCTCAAGAACCTCGACGAAGCCGGCATCGTCTACATCGGCGCCGAAGTGCGCGCCGGCGACATCCTGGTCGGCAAGATCACGCCAAAGGGCGAGAGCCCGATGACGCCGGAGGAAAAGCTCCTGCGCGCCATCTTCGGCGAGAAGGCCTCCGACGTGCGCGACACCTCGCTTCGGGTTCCGCCCGGCGTGCAGGGTACCGTGGTTGAAGTCCGTGTCTTCAACCGCCACGGCGTCGAAAAGGACGAGCGCGCGCTCGCTATCGAGCGTGAGGAGATCGAACGGCTCGCCAAGGACCGCGACGATGAGCAGGCGATCCTCGACCGCAACGTCTATGGCCGCCTTGCCGAATTGTTGGAAGGCCGCCAAGGCATCGCCGGGCCGAAGGGTTTTAAGAAGGACACCAAGATTACGCGAGCGGTGCTCGAAGAGTATCCGCGCTCGCAGTGGTGGATGTTCGCTTCGCCGAACGACAAGATCATGGCGGAGATCGAGGCGATCCGGAAGCAGTACGACGAATCGAAGAAGCGGCTTGAACAGCGCTTCCTCGACAAGGTCGAAAAGCTGCAGCGCGGCGACGAGTTGCCGCCTGGCGTCATGAAGATGGTGAAAGTCTTCGTCGCCGTGAAGCGCAAGATCCAGCCCGGCGACAAGATGGCCGGCCGCCATGGCAATAAGGGCGTGGTGTCGAAGATCGTGCCGTCGGAGGACATGCCGTTCCTTGCCGACGGCACGCCGGTCGACGTCGTGCTCAATCCGCTCGGCGTGCCGAGCCGCATGAATGTCGGCCAGATCCTGGAGACGCATCTCGGCTGGGCTTGCGCCGGCATGGGATTGAAGATCGGCGCCGCCGTCGACCTCTACAACAGCAAGAAGGACTCCAAGCCACTCAAGGAGCTTCTGAGGAAGATCTACGGCGAGGAAGAGACCATCAAATCGCTCGACGAAAAAGGTCTTCAGGAACTTGGAACCAACTTGCGTCACGGCGTGCCGATTGCGACGCCGGTGTTCGACGGCGCCAAGGAGGCCGATATCGAGAATATGCTCGATCTCGCCGGCCTCGATCATTCCGGACAGGTGTCGCTCTATGACGGGCGCACGGGCGATACGTTCGATCGCAAGGTGACGGTCGGATACATCTATATGCTGAAGCTGCATCACCTCGTCGACGACAAGATCCACGCCCGGTCGATCGGCCCGTACAGCCTCGTCACCCAGCAACCGCTCGGCGGCAAGGCGCAGTTCGGCGGCCAGCGGTTCGGCGAAATGGAGGTGTGGGCGCTCGAAGCCTACGGTGCCGCCTATACGCTGCAGGAAATGCTGACGGTGAAGTCCGACGACGTGGCCGGACGCACCAAGGTCTACGAATCCATCGTTCGTGGCGACGACGCGTTCGAATCCGGCATTCCGGAATCGTTCAACGTGCTGGTCAAGGAAATGCGCTCGCTTGGATTGAACGTCGACCTGCACAATTCCAAGCAACAGCGCGGCGGTGACGGCAGCAGCATGCCGGAGGCGGCCGAGTAAACAACGCCTCTCCGGTTCCGGGAGAGGTCGCGAGCGAAGGGAGCGGGTGAGGGTGGTGGAAGCGTACCGGACCCTCACCCAACCCTCTCCCGGAACGGAGAGGCCAAGAAGCCAGATTTAACCGACCCGCGGAGCATCGCCTCCAACGGTGTCGAGGAGCAGACGATGAACCAAGAACTTATGAATCTTTTCAGCCCGCAGGTGCCGGCTCAGGTCTTCGACCAGATCCGGATTTCGATCGCGAGCCCGGATAAGATTCTGTCGTGGTCCTACGGCGAGATCAAAAAGCCGGAGACCATCAATTACCGCACCTTCAAGCCCGAGCGCGATGGCTTGTTTTGCGCGCGCATTTTCGGGCCGATCAAGGATTACGAGTGCCTGTGCGGCAAGTACAAGCGGATGAAGTACAAAGGCATCATCTGCGAGAAATGCTCGGTCGAAGTAACGCTCAGCCGGGTGCGGCGCGAGCGCATGGGCCATATCGAATTGGCCGCGCCGGTGGCGCATATCTGGTTCTTGAAGTCGTTGCCGAGTCGGATCGGCCTCCTGCTCGACATGACGCTCAAGGACCTCGAGCGGATTCTCTATTTCGAGCATTATGTCGTGCTTGAGCCGGGGCTCACTCCGCTCAAGGACCGTCAACTCCTCTCCGAGGACGATTACGTCAAGGCGCAGGACGAATTCGGCGCCGACAGCTTCACCGCCATGATCGGCGCCGAAGCGATCCGCGAAATGCTCAAAGCGCTCGATCTCGAGAAAATGGCGGCCGATCTGCGCCAGGAGATCATCGAGTCGACGTCCGAGCTCAAGCCGAAGAAGCTCGCCAAGCGGCTCAAGCTGATCGAGGCTTTCACCCAGTCCAAGAACAAGCCGGAATGGATGATCCTCACCCACGTGCCGGTGATCCCGCCCGATCTGCGCCCGCTGGTGCCGCTGGACGGCGGACGCTTCGCTACGTCCGACCTCAACGACCTCTATCGCCGCGTCATCAACCGCAATAACCGGCTGAAGCGGCTCATTGAGTTGCGCGCGCCCGACATCATCATCCGCAACGAGAAGCGGATGCTGCAGGAGGCCGTCGACGCATTGTTCGACAACGGCCGCCGCGGCCGCGTCATCACCGGCGCCAACAAGCGGCCGCTGAAGTCGCTGGCCGACATGCTCAAGGGCAAGCAGGGCCGTTTTCGGCAGAACCTGCTCGGCAAGCGCGTCGACTATTCCGGCCGTTCGGTGATCGTGGTCGGCCCTGAGCTGAAGCTGCATCAGTGCGGGCTGCCGAAGAAGATGGCGCTCGAACTGTTCAAGCCGTTCATCTATTCGCGGCTCGACGCCAAGGGTTTGTCGACCACCGTGAAGCAAGCGAAGAAGCTCGTGGAGAAGGAAAAGCCCGAAGTTTGGGATATTCTCGACGAGGTCATTCGCGAGCATCCGGTGCTGCTCAATCGCGCGCCGACGCTGCACCGTCTCGGCATTCAGGCGTTCGAGCCGGTTCTGATCGAAGGCAAGGCGATCCAGCTGCATCCGTTGGTTTGCGCGGCATTCAATGCCGACTTCGACGGCGACCAGATGGCGGTTCACGTGCCGCTGTCGCTCGAGGCGCAGCTCGAAGCGCGCGTCTTGATGATGTCGACCAACAACATTCTACATCCCGCCAACGGCGCGCCGATCATCGTGCCGTCGCAGGATATCGTGCTCGGCCTGTACTACCTTTCGATCATTCGCGACGCCGTGGAGGGCGAGAGGCCCAAAATATTCGGCGAATTGTCGGAGATCGAGCTTGCCTTGCACGAGAAGGTGGTCAGCCTGCATTCGCGTATCAAATACCGCTGGGAAGGCCTCGACGGGGACGGCAAGCCGGTGACGCGCTGGTACGACACCACACCGGGCCGCGTCATTCTCGGCTCGGTGCTGCCGAAGCTCGCCAAGACGCCGTTCGACCTCGTCAATAAGCTCATGACGAAGCGCGAAATCTCCGGCATGATCGACACGGTCTATCGCCACTGCGGTCAGAAGGAGACGGTGATCTTCTGCGACCGCGTCATGGCGCTCGGCTTCCATCACGCGTTCAAGGCCGGCATTTCGTTCGGCAAGGACGACATGGTGGTGCCGCGTTCCAAGAAGGCGAGCGTCGAGAAGACGCGCGATCTCGTCAAGGAATTCGAGCAGCAATATAACGACGGCCTGATCACGCAGGGCGAGAAGTACAACAAGGTCGTCGACGCCTGGTCGAAGTGCACCGAGGAAATCGCGGAAGCGATGATGAAGGAGATCTCCACGGCACGGCCGTCGGCCGATAAGAGCCAGGAGGCTCAGGTCAACTCGATCTACATGATGGCGCATTCCGGCGCGCGCGGCTCGCCAGCGCAGATGCGCCAGCTCGCCGGCATGCGCGGCCTAATGGCTAAGCCGTCTGGTGAAATCATCGAGAGCCCGATCATCTCCAACTTCAAGGAAGGCCTCTCCGTGCTCGAGTACTTCAACTCGACCCACGGTGCGCGTAAGGGCCTTGCCGATACCGCGCTCAAGACGGCGAACTCGGGTTACTTGACACGGCGTCTCGTCGACGTGGCACAGGACTGCATCATCACCGATGTGGACTGCGGCACGACGCGCGGCATCAAGGTGCGGGCCATCATCGACGCCGGTACGGTTGTCGCTTCGCTGGCGAGCCGCATCCTCGGCCGTACCACTGCCGAGGACGTGCGCGACCCGAACAGCAACGAACTGCTGGTGCCGAATGCGACACTGCTGGAGGAGCCGCACGTCGAGAAACTGGTCAATGCCGGCGTGCAGGAAGTGAAGATTCGCTCCGTGCTCACCTGTGAGACGACCAGCGGCTGCTGCGGCATGTGCTACGGGCGCGATCTTGCCCGCGGAACTCCGGTCAATATGGGCGAGGCGGTGGGTGTCATCGCCGCGCAATCGATCGGCGAGCCGGGCACGCAGCTGACCATGCGTACGTTCCACATCGGCGGCGCGGCGCAGATCTCGGAGCAATCGTTCGTCGAGTCGAATTTTGAAGGCACGGTGAAGATCAAGAACCTCAATGTCGCCCGCAATTCGGAAGGCGATATGATCGCGATGAACCGCAACCTCATCGTAGCCGTACTCGATCCCGATGGCACCGAGCGTGCCGTGCACCGCATTCAATACGGCGCGCGGCTGAAGGTTTCCGACGGCGAACACATCAAGCGCGGCCAGCGTATCGCCGAGTGGGACCCGTATACGCGGCCGATCCTGACCGAAGTCGAGGGCGTGATCGGCTACGAGGATCTCGTCGACGGTCAGTCATTGACTGAAACGCTCGACGAATCGACCGGTATCGCCAAGCGCGTGGTGATCGATTGGCGCTCGGGTTCTGCCCGTGGCCAGCAAGATCTGCGCCCCGCCTTGGTGATCAAGGACAAGGACGGCAAGATCCTCAAGCTCGCTCGTGGTGGCGAAGCCCGCTATCTCTTGGCGGTGGACGCGATCATCTCGGTCGATCCGGGCAGCCACGTCGGCGCGGGTGACGTCATCGCGCGTATTCCGACGGAAAGCGCCAAGACGCGCGATATCACCGGCGGTCTCCCGCGTGTCGCCGAACTATTCGAGGCGCGGCGGCCGAAGGAGTCCGCGGTGATCGCGGAAATCTCCGGCACCGTGCGCTTCGGCCGCGACTACAAGAACAAGCGGCGCATCTCCATTGAGCCGACCAACAAAGATGAGGAGCCCAGGGAGTATCTCGTCGCCAAGGGCAAGCACATCCACTTGCAGGACGGCGACGTGATCGAAAAGGGCGATTTCATCGTCGAGGGCAATCCGGCGCCGCACGACATTCTGGCGATCAAGGGCGTCGAGGAACTGGCCGGCTACCTCGTCAACGAGATCCAGGACGTCTATCGGCTCCAGGGTGTCGCCATCAACGACAAGCACATCGAGGTGATCGTCCGCCAGATGCTGCAGAAGGTCGAGATCGTCAATTCCGGGGAGACCGACCTGATCCAAGGCGAACAGGTCGACAAGACCGAGTTCGACGAGGTCAATGCCCGCTTCACGGCCGAAGGCAAAAAGCCGGCGACCGCGCATCCGGTGCTGCTCGGCATCACCAAAGCCTCGCTGCAGACACGCTCGTTCATCTCGGCGGCATCGTTCCAGGAGACTACGCGGGTGCTCACTGAGGCCGCGGTCAACGGCAAGGCCGACACGCTCGACGGACTCAAGGAAAATGTCATCGTTGGCCGTCTGATCCCAGCCGGGACCGGCGCCATGATGAATAAGATCCGCGAAGTCGCCATCAAGCGCGACGCGCTCATCCTCGCCGAGCGCGAGAAGGAAGCCGCCGTCAAGGCGGAAGCTGCTGCCGAGCCGGCGGCACTTCCCGCGGCGGAATAACGCTTGCACAACGACAACGAGGGCCGCCCGGTGGGCGGCCCTTTTCATTCCTCCATGCCCGCACCCCTCAAAATCCTCTCCGGCGGCGCCATGCGCTCGCTGATGGTTGACCTCGTGCCGCTGTTTGAGCGCGCAAGCGGCGAGAAAGTCGAAATCGAATTCCGGCTGACGTCGGTGCTGCAGAAGCAGATCGAGGACGGCGCGGTGTTCGACATCGCGCTCCTGCCGCGGCCGGAGGTCGATGCTCTGGTGCGGGCCGGCAGGATTGCGGCCGACGCGACCGCCGACATAGCGCGCTCGTCGGTTGGACTTGCGGTGCGTGCGGGAGCGGCCAAGCCGGATATCGCCACCGTCGAAGCTCTCAAGCAGACTTTGCTTAACGCGCAATCGATCGCTTATAGCGACGGCCCGAGCGGCGCCTATGTTGCTGCGCTCCTTGAGCTCCTTGGTATCGCCGAGGCGATGAAACCGAAGACCAAGCTAACCGATCGTCCCGTCGCTGAACTCATGGCCAGTGGCGAGGCGGAGATCGGCATGCAGCAGATCGTGGCCATCCTGCCCGTTAAGGGCGCCGAACTCGTGGCCCCGCTGCCAAGCGAACTGCAAAACGTCATTATTTATGCCGCCGGAGTTTCCGCTGCTGCCCAAAATGACGGCGCGGCCAAGGCCTGCATCGACTTTATGCGCGGCCCGGAAGCCGTGCGCCTGATCCGTGTCAAAGGCATGGAGCCGGGCTGATTGGTTACCCGTCGATGTCGCAGATGTGCTTGCGCCATCGCGCTTTCATGCCCATATCGGCTTCACGCGGGGTTGACTTGGGGCGGTAGCGCCGATACATACCGCGCACTTTACGGCAGGCGGTGAGCTTCGCCCGTCGGAACGGCCCTGCCGGGCCCCCTTGTAAGCTATTGAACGTGATAGCTTTGTTGGCACTTCTTGGGCCAAGGGACGCGGCGTGACGCCTCGACGAAGGAAGCTCAAACGCTGCCTCTGACTTCGGAAAGTCAGACTACCTAAGGCAAGACCGCGTTCGCATCGCGGTCCTCTGCGCAGGCCAAGCGCCCTTCCGTGGCGGAAGCGGATGGCGCGATTTGGTTTTGCGCGGATGGATTCGCGTAGTGCGCCAGAGTGGATGACGACGAGGAGCGAAGGAACGTATGCCGACGATCAACCAGCTCATTCGCAAGCCGCGGGTCACGCAGCACGCGAAGAAGAAGGTGCCGGCGTTGCAGCAGTCGCCGCAAAAGCGCGGCGTCTGCACTCGCGTTTATACCACGACGCCGAAGAAGCCGAACTCGGCGTTGCGCAAGGTCGCCAAGGTGCGGCTGACCAACGGCTTCGAGGTGATCGGCTATATTCCCGGCGAGGGCCATAACCTGCAGGAGCATTCGGTAGTGATGATCCGCGGCGGCCGCGTCAAAGATCTGCCCGGCGTGCGTTATCACATCCTCCGCGGTGTGCTCGACACGCAGGGCGTGAAAAACCGCAAACAGCGCCGTTCGAAATACGGCGCCAAACGGCCGAAGTAAGGAAGAAATCGATGTCCCGCCGCCACAGGGCAGATAAGCGCGAGATCCTCCCGGACCCGAAATTCGGGAACGTCGTGGTCACAAAATTCATGAACTCGGTAATGCACGCCGGCAAGAAGTCGGTCGCCGAGAATATCGTCTATGGCGCGCTCGACATCATCGAAGGCAAGACGCGCGGCAACCCGGTCGGCGTTTTCCAGCAGGCGCTGGACAACGTCATGCCGTCGATCGAAGTGCGCTCGCGCCGCGTCGGCGGCGCCACCTACCAGGTGCCGGTCGAAGTGCGCACCTCGCGGCGGCAGGCGCTCGGTATCCGCTGGATCATCTCCGCCGCGCGCGAACGCAACGAAAAAACCATGACCGAGCGGCTCTCCGCGGAGCTGCTCGATGCATCGAATAACAGGGGGAACGCCGTAAAGAAGCGCGAAGATACGCACCGGATGGCGGAAGCCAACCGTGCGTTCTCGCACTATCGTTGGTAGAGCCGGCGACAGCGCAGGATCCCAAAAAATGCCCCGCACAAACCCGATCGAGGACTATCGCAATTTCGGCATCATGGCCCACATCGATGCCGGCAAGACGACGACGACCGAGCGCGTCCTTTATTACACCGGCAAAAGCCACAAGATGGGCGAGGTGCACGAAGGCGCCGCGACCATGGACTGGATGGAGCAGGAGCAGGAACGCGGCATCACCATCACGTCCGCCGCGACCACCGCGCAGTGGAATGGCAAGCGTCTGAACATCATCGATACGCCCGGCCACGTCGATTTCACCATCGAGGTGGAGCGTAGCTTGCGCGTGCTCGACGGCGCGGTATGCGTGCTCGATTCCAATCAGGGCGTGGAGCCGCAGACCGAAACAGTCTGGCGCCAAGGCGACAGATATAATGTTCCGCGCATCGTATTCTGCAATAAGATGGACAAGACTGGCGCGGACTTTTTCCAGTGCCTGAAGGATATCGTCGACCGCCTCGGTGCCAAGCCGGTTGCAATCCAGCTGCCGATCGGCGCCGAGAACCAATTCAAGGGCATCATCGATCTCGTCCGCATGGTCGGCGTGGTGTGGGACGAAGAAACGCTCGGTGCGAAATATCACGACATCGAAATCCCGGCCGAGCTGCTGGATCAGGCCAAGGAATATCGCGAAAAGTTGGTGGAGGCTGCGGTCGATCTCGACGACGACGCGATGACCGCCTATCTCGAAGGCAAA
>Ga0210390_10003405_pt1 | contig 13645 bp, 14 predicted proteins | sample IncBWH11OmetaG_FD_161050 | JGI IMG/M metagenome (GOLD analysis project Ga0210390, IMG submission 161050) | Forest soil microbial communities from Barre Woods Harvard Forest LTER site, Petersham, Massachusetts, United States - Inc-BW-H-11-O ...
GCCTGCATCGTCGTCGGGCTATCCAAACCGGCCGGAGATGTAATCCTCGGTGGCCTTCTGAGTCGGGTTGGAAAAGATCTTCTCGGTGTCGTCGACCTCGACCAGCCGGCCCGGCTTTCCGACGGACTCCAGGTTGAAAAACGCGGTGTGATCGCTGACCCGCGCCGCCTGCTGCATGTTATGGGTGACGATCACGATGGTGTATTCCTGTTTGAGCTCGGCGATCAGATCCTCGATCGCCATCGTCGAAATCGGGTCCAGCGACGAGCACGGCTCGTCCATCAGCAGCACATCGGGTTGCACGGCGATCGCCCGCGCGATGCACAGCCGTTGCTGCTGACCACCGGACAACCCGCCGCCCGGCCGGTCCAGGCGGTCCCTGACCTCGTCCCACAGGTTGGCGGCTCGTAGCGCGTATTCGGCGGTGTCGTCCAGAAGTTTTCGGCTGCGCACGCCCTGCAGCTTCAGCCCGGCTACCACGTTGTCGCGAATTGACATGGTGGGGAACGGATTCGGCCGCTGGAAGACCATTCCGATCGCACGACGCACGCCGACCGGGTCGATCCCTGAGCCGTAGATGTCGTCGTCGTCAAGCATTACGCTGCCCTGCATGCGGGCACCGGGGATGACTTCGTGCATCCGGTTCAGCGTGCGCAGCACCGTCGTCTTGCCGCAGCCGGACGGGCCGATGAAGGCCGTCACGCTGCGGGGCAGGACCGACAGCGAAACGTCAGCGACCGCATGGAACGAGCCGTAATAGATGTTGACGTCCTTGAGGTCCAACCTCTTAGCCACTTAAGCTCCTGCCTGGTGTCTCGGGCGCGAAAACTCTCGCAAGTACCCTGGCCCCCACATTAATGACGGCGATCAGCAAAATTAGCGTGAGGGCAGCACCCCACAAGCGATCGGTAGGAATCGGGTTGGCCCCCGCGCCTGCCGAGGTCTGGTCGTACATCATGCCTGGTAGCGACCCCATGAAGCCGGTGAACATGTTGAAGTTCATCGCCTGCGCATAGCCGACCAGGATCAACAGCGGGGCGGTCTCCCCCATCACCCTGGCCAGTGCCAACATGACGCCGGTGATGATCCCGGACAGCCCGAGTGGAAGCACGATCCTGGTGATCGTTCTCCACTTCGGCACGCCCAGCGCGAGGCTGGCCTCGCGCAGGTCCTCGGGGACGATCCGCAGCATCTCCTCGGTCGTGCGCACGATCACCGGAAGCATCAGCAGTACCAATGCCAGCGACACCGCGAAACCAGATCGGGGAAAGCCAAGCGTGGCGATGCACAGCGCATAGATGAACAGCGCGGCCACGATCGAGGGCACTCCAGTGAGGATGTCCACCATGAACGTGGTCAGCTTGCCCAGCGGGGTACCGCCGCCGTATTCGACCAGATAGATGGCGACGAAAATGCCGATCGGCACGGCGATGACCGCGCATGCCAGGCCCTGCAAGACCGTGCCGACGATGGCGTGGTAGGCGCCGCCCCCGGTGATGAATGCCGTCATGTCGGCTTGCGAATGCGTCCACCACTCGCTTGATGTGACAGCGCGAAAACCTTTGGCCACCACCGAATAAAGCACCCAGATCAGCGGTATCAGGGCAACCAACATCGACAGCGTCACCAGCACGGTCGCTGTCGCGTCCGCCACCCGCCGGCGCAGGCTGACGGAGGTGAACGTCCGCGACTTGAGTGGGCGGTCCAGGATCGACGTCATCGCGAACCCTTGCCGGACACGGCGGCGCGCGCCGTCGCATTGACGACGAAGGTGAGCAGGAAAAGCACCAATCCGGCGGCGATATAAGCGCCCGCTTTGTACTCGTTGTTGAATTCTGCGGCGGTGGCCGCGATCTTGGTCGCGAAGGTTTTGCCGCCGTCGAATAACGACCAACCGAACGCCGTCTGGGTGCCACGCAGGATGATCAGCAGGGCCACGGTCTCGCCCAGCGCTCGGCCCAGGCCCAACATGGCGCCGCTGATATAGCCAGAGCGTCCGAACGGCAACACGGTGGTCTTGACCACCTCCCAGCGGGTGGCACCGAGCGCCAGCGCAGCCTCGATCTGGCTCTGCGGCGTCTTGATGAACACCTCGCGGGTGACCGCGGTGACAATCGGCAGGATCATCACCGCCAACACGATCCCGCCGGTGAAGATGGTGCCGCCACCGGACACCGAGACGTTGCCGGTCGCGAAAAGAAACAGCCAGCCCAGGTGTTCATTGAGCCAGGTCGCGATCGGTCGGAGCCGCGGCGCCAGCACGTACAGACCCCAGACCCCGTAGATGATCGACGGGACGGCGGCGAGCAGGTCAACCATGTAGGCCAGAGGTCCGGCGATCCGGCGCGATGAATACTGGGTCAGGAAAATCGCGATGCCCAGGGCAACCGGCATCGCCAGGGTCAGGGCGAACAATGCCGTGAACACGGTCACCTGCAGCAGGTCGAAGATGCCGAAATGCATCGCCGAAGGGTTGGTGGTGATCCAGTTGCTGCCGTAAGTGAAGAAATTCTCCTTGTCGCGCGCCAAGGCCGGGATCGCACGCATGAGCAGAAATACTCCGATTGCGCCAACCAGCACGACGATCAGGACGCCGGAACCCTCGGAAAGGCCGCGAAACACCCGGTCACCAGTACCGGGGCCAATGGTGCCCGATGGCAGGGGGAACGTGGCCTTGGGCTCGATGGAAGCTGCGGCGACAACCTCACCCGAACCGGCATCGGCTGGATCTGGCGTCGTCACGGCGTTCCCATCAATCAAATGCTGTTGGCCAAAGGTCAATCGATTTGATCACCGGATTGAGTTAATCGCGGCGACCAAGCGGTGTTTGAACTTATCGGGCAATGGAACATACCCGGCGGCCGAAAGACCGCTTTGAGCGTCATCGGCGGCCACGGTCAACAGCGACTTGACCGCGGCGGTCGTCGCGGGGTCGTAACCTTTGGAGCAGACGATCTCGTAGGTGGCGAGCACCAGCGGATAAGCACCGGGGGCCTTGGTGCTGTAGAGCGATTTCAGATTCAGTCTCAAGTCGTTGCCCACGCCTGCGAAGGTGGCGTTGTCAATGGCCTTGCGAGCCGCGTCGTCGGTGAGCGCCACCGCGCCGCTGCCGTCGTTGATCTGCGCGTACGGCACACCGCTTTGGTCGGCGAAGCCTTTCTCGACATACCCGATGGCACCGGACGTGGACTGCACGGCCTGGATGACACCGGCGGACTTCTGCGTACCTTCTCCCACGCCGCCCTGAAACTCGCTGCCGGTGCCCCGGGTCCAACTGTTCGGGGCGGCCGCGGCCAGATACTTCTGAAAGTTGTCGGTGGTACCGGAGGAGTCCGACCGGTAGATCGGCGAGACCCTGGTGTCGGGCAGTGACACGCCGGGATTGAGTTTGACGATGGCCGGATCGTTCCAGTTTGTGATCCAGCCGCTGAAGATCTTGGCAAGGATGTCAGCGTTGACGACCAGCTGCTTGACACCGTCGAGGTGGTAGGCAACCGCGACGGGACCGAAAACCATCGGCAGATGCCAGGCCGGGTTTCCGTGGCAGCGCTCGGCAGCCGGATCGATCTGGTCGTGGCTCAGCGGTGAGTCTGAGCCGGCGAAATCCACATGCGCGGCAATGAACTGGTCACGTCCGGCGCCCGACCCGGTCGGGTTGTATGCCAACTGCTTACCGGGGCACAGCTGAGCCCAGTCCACGTTGAACAGCGCGACGGCGTTTTGCTGAGCGGTCGAGCCCTCAGCGGTCAGGGCGCTCTTCCCGCCGCAGTACACCGGTCCGTTCGGTGCCGACATACCGTGCAGGTTGTTGTCGCTTCCACAACCGGTCGACGTCAGGCCCGCGATCAGCGCCGTCGACACCGCGGCCACCAGCGCTCTGCCCATCGGGTCGAGCTTCACCGATCTCACTTTCTGAATGATTTTGTCCGCGATTAACTGTCCCGGCAACGCTAGCCGGGCTACCCGGAAGGTATGCGCTGGGCGTAGACGGCATCCACATCACGCGTGAACGCGGGGTGAACAGCTCAGCGGCCGGCTGCCCCGCCGCTGGTCAAGCCTGGTGTAGCCGCCGCATAGGCGGTGTCGACGCTGTGCTCGGTGAATCCCAGACGCCGATAGGTACGCAACGCGGCGGTGTTGTCCGACTCGACGTAGAGCATCACCGTTGGTTGGCCTGCTTCGGCCAGTCGCCGCGCCAGAAACGCGACACCCACCGACGTCAGCAAGCCACCCAAACCGCTGCCCTGCGTCGACGGATCGACGCCGACGATATAGACCTCGCCCAGGCCAGGCTGCTCGGGGTGCACTTTCGTCCAATGGAAGCCAAGCAGGGTGTCGGTCTGCTCGTCGAAGGCCAGGAAAAGCCCTTCGGGGTCGAACCACCGCTCGGCGCGTCGCTCGGCCAGATCAGTTGCCGTCCAGCCACCCTGCTCGGGGTGCGTCGCGAATGCCGCGTTGTTGACCCGCAGCAGTTCGGCGTCGTCCGCAGCGCCGGCATAGCTGCGGATGCGTACCCCGTCGGGAATGGCCGGCTCGGCGACGCCGTGCAGCGAGCGTCGCATCTGAACAAGCTCGCGAACCGGCACCAGGCCCGATGCTGAGGCGGTCGCCCGTGCCGGCTCCAGCGTCCCGTGCGCCCAAAAACGGTTCTTACCATCGGTTTTCGATAACGCAGCACGGATCATTGCGGCACCGATGCCATGCCGCCGCGCCTGCGGATGCACCACCAGCTCCGCCATGGCGAAGCCATCTTTCTGCCCCGCAGCAAGATTCAGATAACCGACGACTTGTCCGCCGCCGCGTGGATCGCGACCGGTAGCCAGCAGGTGCGCGGTGCGTCGATGCGCCAACTCCCGCAGAACTTGCTCGCCGACGGGTGCCACTTTGTCGAATTCGGCTGCCACGCTGACGAGTTCACGTATCTGTTGCTGCTCCTCTGCCGCCAGAACCGCCTGCCACTGGGGTGACGTCACTGGCTGCGTAACGGATCGACCAGCGGGTCTTGTCGACTATCTGAATCGGATCCGTTTTCGTCGGCGGCGGACTCGCCGCTGGGCAGCCGACCACGGTGCGGGCGGACCGCCTTGTATCCCACGTTGCGTACCGTGCCGATCAGCGCCTCGTACTCCGGTCCGAGCTTGGCCCGCAGCCGGCGCACGTGCACGTCGACCGTGCGGGTGCCACCGAAGAAGTCGTAGCCCCACACCTCGTGCAACAGCTGTGCCCGGGTGAATACCCGGCCGGCATGCTGCGCGAGGTACTTCAGCAGTTCGAATTCCTTGTAGGTGAGGTCCAGCGGACGTCCCCGCAACCGGGCTGTGTAGGTGCCCTCGTCGATCACCAGTTCGCCGAGAGTGATTTTGCCCACGCTCTCCTGGTCCTGCAGGTTGCCCCGCCGACCGATGAGCAGCCGCAGCCGGGCATCGATCTCGGCGGGCCCGGTGTTGGGCAGCAGGATCTCGTCCAGACCCCAGTCGGCGTTGACGGCCACCAGGCCGCCCTCATTGACCACCACGACCGCTGGAATTGAGCGGCCCGTCGTACCCAGCAACCGGCACAGGCCCCGGGCCGCAGGCAGGTCGAGCCGAGCGTCGATGATCAGTATGTCCGCGCTACCTGCCTCGAGCAGGGCAGAGACATCGGGCGGCGCTGTGCGCACAGTGTGGGCAAGCAGCGACAACGACGGTAGGACCACGTCCGGGTGCGGCTCCGCGGTCAGCAATAGTAGGTCCAACAAGCCCCTCCAGCGTTGTGGGAAAGGCGTCTCCCAAATTCATTTGCGAGATGAGCGAGATGTGAAGTTATCGGCCAGGTTATTTAACGATAGCGTGAAGAACGGTGTTGAGCGCGGGGACGCCGGACTCCGCAACGGTATCCGCAGGGCGCTGGCAGACCATTCGGGCGCGGCGATGGCAGCGCGGTACGCCACAATATGCGGATGCGTAAAGTGCTGGTCGGTGCGACGGCGGTGCTGCTTGCGGTCGTGATCGTGCTTGTCGGTGCCGCGGGCGTCGACTTTGGCACCACCATTTACGCGGAGTACCGGTTGGCCCGCACGGTGCGTGAGGCAGCACATCTGGGATTTGACCCGTTCGTCGCAATCCTCGGCTTCCCGGTAATCCCGCAGGCGATGCGGGACCACTACCAGGAAGTCGAAATCAAGGCCGGCGCAGTCGACCGTCCGGTGATCGGCAAGGCCACGCTGGAGGCCACCATGCACTCGATTGACCTGGCCGACGCGTCATGGCTGATCCGGCCCGGCGCCAAGCTGCGGGTCGGCAAACTGGAGAGCCGGATCATCATCGACTCGCTGCACCTCGGCCGCTACATCGGGATTCGCGATCTGATGGTCGAGGCTCCGCCGCAGGAGACCAACGACGCGACCGGCGGCACGACCGAATCGGGCATCTCCGGCAACCACGGTCTGGTGTTTACCGGCACCCCGAAATCGGCCCACTTCGACAAACAGGTCAGCGTCTCCGTTGACCTCTCGATGGCCGGCGAGGACGAGACCACGCTGGTGTTCACTCCCACCGGGGTGCTGACCGGCCCGAACACCGCCAACCAGAAGGTTCCCGACGACAAGCGCGACGCGGTGCTGGCCGCGTTCGCCGGCAGGCTGCCCGACCAAACCCTTCCGTTCGGATTGGCGCCGACGAGCCTGGGCGCCCGCGGCTCGGACGTGATCATCGAGGGCATCACCACGGGATTAACCATCGATCTCGACGGGTTTAATCGCACATGATTTCAGCGATCGTCGCGGTGGTGGCTGCGCTGGCACTGGCCGCTGTCATCGGCTGGCTGTTGAACCGGCGTGCCGGTCATGTCCGGGCGACCGAACCCGGAACGGCCGACGAAGTCGACACCAGCGACCTGGGCCTATCGGCTGACGGGCCGACCGTCGTGCATTTCAGCGCCCCATGGTGTTCGCCGTGCACCCAGGTGCGTCGGGTGGTCAACCAGGTGTGTGACGACCTGGGCGACGTGGCGCACGTTGAAATCGACATGGACGCCAATCCGGCCGCCGCGCGCCGCCTTTCGGTTTTGTCGCTGCCCACTACCTTTATCTTCGATGCCGGCGGGCGGCAGCGGTACCGCGCCGCGGGTGTACCGAAAGCCGATGACCTGCGGTCAGCGCTGACTCCGCTGTTGGCTTGACGGTGCGGCTATTGGGTAAGCTGTCCGACGTGTCCGCCCGCCTTGAGCTCCTGCTCACTAAGCGCCGCGCAGTCGATCTGTGCCGCGTCGCGGGCTGCTGCTGTTGTTGTTGTAGCTGAGTAGCCGCGCTTTCGCGCGCCGCGCTCGGAGCAGCCAGGAACCAACACCTTGGCGCGCGTCCCCCATACCCCTGCACAGAGCAGCTAGGAGCAGCATCATGTCGAGCCCCAACACCACGGACCAGGTCGATGTTCGAGGGCCCCGATTCGCCGCCTGGGTCACCACCGCTGTGCTGGTGATCACCCTCCTCGTCTCGGGAGTGAACCCGCTGGCCGCCGCGGTCATCCTGGGCCTGCAAGCCATCGTGTTCGCGATCGGCGCCGCGGCGGGCCCGCGTCGCCACCCCTACGGACTGGTGTTCGCCAAACTTGTGGCTCCTCGCATAGCGCCAGTCCACGAGCGTGAGCCGGTGCCGCCGTTGAAGTTCGCCCAACTGGTCGGCTTGATCTTCGCCGTTGTCGGTACGGCCGGCTTCGCGGTCGGTGCGCCCCTGGTCGGTGTGATCGCCACCGGCGCAGCGCTGGTGGCGGCCTTCCTCAACGCGGCTTTCGGCATCTGCCTTGGCTGTCAGCTCTACCCGCTCGTCGCGCGGCTCAGGCCCGCCCGCAGCGTTTCTTCCTAGCGACCGAAAGGAACCCCATATGGCACGCTCCGACGTCCTGGTCTCCGCCGACTGGGCCCAGAGCAATCTCGATGCCGACCACGTCGTCTTCGTCGAGGTCGACGAGGACACCAGCGCCTACGACGGCGGCCACATCGCCGGGGCGGTCAAGCTGGACTGGCGTACCGATTTACAAGACCCCGTACGACGTGACTTCGTCGACGCCCAGCAGTTCTCCAAGCTGCTCAGTGACCGCGGTATCGCCAACGACGACACCGTTGTCCTCTACGGCGGCAACAACAACTGGTTCGCCGCCTACGCGTACTGGTACTTCAAGCTCTACGGCCACGACGACGTCAAGCTGCTCGACGGTGGTCGCAAGAAATGGGAGCTCGACGCCCGGCCGTTGTCGAAGGACGCAGTGAACCGGTCCGCGACGTCGTACACCGCCAAGACGCCCGACAACAGCATCCGGGCGTTCCGCGACGAGGTGCTCGCCGCGATCAGCGTGAAAAACCTGGTCGACGTGCGCTCCCCCGACGAGTTCTCCGGCAAGATCCTGGCGCCGGCCCATCTGCCGCAGGAACAAAGCCAGCGGCCCGGCCACATCCCAACTGCGCTCAACGTGCCGTGGAGTAAGGCCGCCAACGAGGACGGCACTTTCAAGTCCGACGACCAGCTGGCCAAGCTGTACGCCGACGCCGGTTTGGACGGGTCGAAGGAGACCATCGCGTATTGCCGGATCGGTGAGCGGTCGTCACACACCTGGTTCGTGCTGCAGGAATTGCTCGGCCACCAAAACGTCAAGAACTACGACGGCAGTTGGACGGAATACGGCTCCCTGGTGGGCGCCCCGATCGAGTTGGGAAGCTGATATGTGCTCTGCACCGAAGCAAGGACAGACGTTGCCGGCCAGCGTCGACCTGGAAAAGGAGACGGTGATCACCGGTCGGGTCGTCGACCGTGACGGCCAGACTGTTGGCGGCGCGTTCGTGCGCCTGCTGGACTCCTCGGACGAGTTCACCGCCGAGGTCGTCGCGTCAGCCACCGGCGACTTCCGGTTCTTCGCCGCACCCGGGTCCTGGACGCTGCGCGCACTCTCGGCGGCAGGCAATGGCGACGCGGTGGTGACCCCGTCGGGCGCGGGCATCCACGAGGTCGACGTCAAGATCGCCTGACCGGTCTCCCCGGCCAACCGCAGCGTCGCCTACGACTAAACTCGTTGCCGTGGTTTTGTTCTTCGAGATCATGCTGGTCGCGGCGGTCGTGGCGATCTCCTGGTTCGCGCTGTACACGCTGTATCGGCTGATCACCGACGAGTCGTGAGCGCGCATGACCTCCAGCGCTGACGCCGGTGACGAGTCGGCCCGTCCGCCCGGTTCCGCGGATCGTGCCGTGGCCGCAGCCGCCGAACGCGCCAAGCTGACCGCGGCCCGCAACCTCCCGGTCTTCGACGATCTGCCCATCCCCGCGGACACCGCCAACCTGCGCGAAGGCGCCAACCTGAATGACGCCCTGCTGGCCCTGCTGCCGCTGGTCGGCGTCTGGCGTGGCGAAGGAGAGGGCCGCGGCGCCGACGGCGACTACCGGTTCGGGCAGCAGATCGTGGTTTCGCACGACGGCGGCGACTATCTGAACTGGGAAGCCCGGTCCTGGCGGCTCACCGATTCGGGCGACTACCAAAGACCCGACTTGCGGGAAACCGGTTACTGGCGCTTCGTCGCCGACCCCCACGACCCAACCGAGTCACAGGCCATCGAGTTGCTGCTGGCGCATTCCGCCGGTTACGTCGAACTGTTTTACGGGCGGCCGCTCAACCAGTCGTCGTGGGAACTGGCCACCGATGCGCTGGCCCGGAGCCGCTCGGGCGTGCTGGTCGGCGGCGCCAAGCGGCTCTACGGCATCGTCGACGGCGGCGACCTGGCTTACGTGGAAGAGCGCGTGGACGCTGACGGCGGTTTGGTGCCGCACCTGTCGGCGCGGCTCTCGCGGTTCGCCGGCTAGCACGCGCTGGCAGCTGCAGCCGAATGCTGCCCGACCAGGGTGAAGATGCGTTATCGTCGCATCCGGTTTGACTGTTCGCCCCCGTACCGAGGGGAGAGTGCTATGGGGCTCTTTGTCAGCTACTCGAGCCAGGACAGGTCGGCCATCGAACCCCTGACCGCAGCGCTTCGGCGAGCACGCCAGCAGGTTTGGTTCGACGACGACCTCGGCGGCGGCGAAGCCTGGTGGAACGAAATCCTCGAGCAGATCCGCTCGTGCGAGGTCTTCATCGTCGCGCTGTCGAATCACTCGCTGGAGTCCAAGCCCTGTCAGGCCGAATTGCGCTATGCGAAAGCCCTACAGCGACCGATCCTTCCCGTTCGGATCGGCCCGGTGGACAGCATGCGGGCCAATCCGCTTGCGGCGCTACAGGTTATCGATTACCAAAACCCGAGCGTTGACGCCGGTATCCAGCTGGTCACCGCGGTGCACGCGTTAGCGACCCAGCAGCATCCGCTGCCCTCGCCGCTGCCCGACGAACCACCGGTGCCGTTCGCTTACCTGATGCGGCTCAGCAGCACCCTCGCCGAACAAGATCTCGACCCCCGCCAGCAAACGCACTTGCTGACCGAGCTGAAATCCGGACTCGAAGAAGACGGCGACGACCCCACCGCCCGAAACGACATAGCCCGCCTGCTGCGCACGCTGCGTGACCGAAGCGACGTCACCTACCGCACCCGAAGCGAAATCGACAACGTGCTGGCGTCGGTCGATACGAAGTCCCCAACCGCAGCAGCGTCATCCACACAACCCGACCAACCAGCTGGGGCCGCCGACGGGTCGACGACTCCGACACAAACCGGCACCGCCACCGAGCATCTCGCCGGCGCCAAACCGTCCGCGCTGCCCTCGACCGGACGAAGCCTGCCCACTTCGGATGACGGTGGGGCGTCCCGCAGGCGGTTACTGATCGCGGCCGGTGCCGGACTAGCGGTCGTCGTCGCGGTCGTGGTGGTAGCGGTGCTCGTCACCCAACGGCCGAGCGCCACACCGTCACCGAAACCGAGCACCCCAGCTGCCGCACCGGCACCGAACACCCCAGCTGCCACACCGACGCCATCCGCAAACCTGGGCTCGATTCTGCTCAGCCCCGCAGATATCAACACCGTCATGGGCGCCTCAAACATGCAACCCACCAACCAAGCGGAGCAGATGAACGTTCCCCCGGGCACGTTGTCGAACCCGGATTGTCTCGGCGCGCTCTTACCCATTCAAGGTTCGGTTTATCAGGGCAGCGGCTATACCGCGGTACGTGGCCAAGCGCTGAACGCGGAGGATCCTCCCCACTTTGTCTACGAAGCCGCGGTGAGCTTTCCATCCGCCGAACAAGCCCTCGCGTTCGTGAGGACATCTGCGGACAAATGGCAGGCTTGCGTCGGCCAACTCCTGACGGTGACCACGCCTAACAAAATCTTTCACTGGAACTTCGCGAACCCCACCGGGGCCCCCCCGAAGATTACGCAGGTGCACACGCAGCTCCACGGCGGCCGCACCTGCCAGCACGCGCTGAGCGCGGTGTCCAATGTGGTCATCGACGTCGTGGCGTGCGGTGCCAGCATCACCAATGAAGCCGGCCAGGTCGCCGATCAGATGGCCGCCAAGGTCACGCCATAACGATCACCGATATCGGCTGCCACAGAGAGCCTTTGGAGTCAGGGCTAGACCCCAAGAAATGGGCAGCCCCCGAGCCGTAGTTCCTGGCTGGACAGACCGGAGGCTCGGGGGCTGGGTGACTGCGGGGAATTCGCCAGCGCGCGCAGGTGATTCCTCGCCCGGTACAGCTAGCGGGCAGCCACCTCACAAGTCCATAAAGCTATCAATTCGCGGACCACCTCCTTCCCTGTGTACGGCCGACCGTACTCGCTCAGCGTCGCACCGACAACCGATTTCAGCGATCGCTGACAATGGCCGCGTCGACAAGCTCGGCGAATTCCGCACCCATCGGGGCACTCGGCAACACCCTGCCGTCAAGCGTGTGAACCCGGGCTGCCAACGTCATGCTTGACACCAGCCAAAGTCCTTGCGCCGCAAATAGATCAGCCACCCGCAGAGCGCGGTAATCACAGTCGTAGCCTTTGGCGCGGGCGACGCCGAACAGCGCCTGCTGGGTCGTGCCGCGCAGGATCGGATACCACGGCGGCGGAGTCAGCAGGCACACGTTGTCGCCGCCACCGACGGCGATCACCACCGTCGAGCGAGGGCCTTCCAGCACGTAGCCGTCTGAGCTGACGAAAATGACGTCACCGGCACCCTGCCGGGCGGCGTGCCGCAAAGCGGCCATGTTGATGGCATACGACAGCGTCTTGGCGCCGGCCAACAGCCACGGCATCGCCTCGACACCCGAGGAGGGCAGTTCCCGCGGCAACGTCACTGCGGCCACCCCGTCGCGACGGGCGCCGGTGATCCGGTCGGCGATCGGATTGACCGTCACGTAGGCGGTCGCCGCCGAGCCACGCTCCCGGCCGCGGCTGTAGACCAGACGCATCGCACCCTCGTCGGCGGTGTCCGCCGCCCACTGCCGCGCTGCCAGGTCGATCGCATGACGCCAGGCCGCCAGGTCTGGCTCCGGCAGGTCCAGCAATTTGGCCGAGTGGGTCAGCCGGCCCAGATGCGCCTCCACCAGGCACGCGCCGCCGGCACGGACCAGCAATGTCTCGAATACGCCGTCGCCGCGTACCGCGGCGAGGTCGTCGGCAAACAGCAGTGGCGTCTCCGGCGGATGTACCTCACCGTCGAGCGTGACGACCACTCCCGGCCCGCCTGTCATGGACCAGAAGCCTAATGGTGCTGGCCCGTAGAGTTGGAGTGTGTCCGCTGTCCCCGCCCCCGAAACCGGGCCCGACGCCGGCGTCGCCTGGCATTACGGCGACCCGCTGGGCGAACAACGCGCAGCCGAAACCGGCGCGGTGCTGGTCGATCGCTCGCATCGCCGTGTGCTCACCCTGACCGGGGCCGACCGGCAGAGCTGGCTGCACAGCATCTCAACGCAGCACGTCAGCGAACTCCCCGACGGCGCCAGCACGCAAAACCTCAGCCTGGACGGGCAGGGCCGGATCGAAGACCACTGGCTTCAAACCGAGCTCGGCGGCGTCACCTACCTCGACACCGAGCCGTGGCGGGGCGAGCCGCTGCTGGATTACCTGCGCAAGATGGTGTTCTGGTCGGATGTGACGCCTGCCCCCGCCGACTTGGCCGTGCTGTCGCTGCTGGGGCCGAAGCTCGGGGAACCAACCGTGCTCGACGCACTGCGATTGGACGCCTTGCCCGCGGAAATGACCGCGCTGCCGATGACCGAAAGTGGCTTCGTGCGTCGGATGATCGAAGCGCGCGAGGGCCAGTTCGAGCTGGACGTGCTGGTCGACCGACGCGAATTCGCCGACGTGCAACATCGTTTGACGCAGGCTGGTCTGCGACCGGCCGGAGTGTGGGCCTACGAGGCCCACCGGGTGGCGGCCGTGCGCCCACGGCTCGGCGTCGACACCGACGAACGCACCATCCCACACGAAGTCGGCTGGATCGGCGATCCAGGGCTGGGGGCGGTCCACCTCGACAAAGGCTGTTACCGCGGGCAGGAGACCGTCGCGCGAGTGCACAACCTGGGCAAACCGCCCCGCATGCTGGCCTTGTTGCACCTGGACGGGTCGGCGGACCGGCCCGCTACCGGCGATGCGGTGCTGGCCAACGGTCGCGCGGTGGGCAGGCTTGGAACCGTGGTCGACCACGTCGATCTGGGCCCGGTGGCGCTCGCCTTGCTCAAGCGGGGCGTACCGGCCGATACCGCGC
>Ga0210390_10003406_pt1 | contig 13643 bp, 10 predicted proteins | sample IncBWH11OmetaG_FD_161050 | JGI IMG/M metagenome (GOLD analysis project Ga0210390, IMG submission 161050) | Forest soil microbial communities from Barre Woods Harvard Forest LTER site, Petersham, Massachusetts, United States - Inc-BW-H-11-O ...
GAAATCGAATGCGGCGGGCAGATTTCGGGCGACATCCAGGCGCAGCCGGCCGGCGAGACGGGCGAGGCTATGCCGGACGTGACGGCCGTCCGCGCCGCGGGCTGATTTCGCCGTTCTCGACCATCGCTGCGGCCCGGCGCCGGCGCCGCCTGGGCTCTGGCGCGGCCAGCGGCGGATCGGCGAGCGGCGGGTCGGCGGGCGCTGCGGGCGGGACCGCGGCGGCGCGCGCCGCGATCAATTCGGCCGGGCCGGTTTTTGCCTTGTAATGGCACAAATCGGCGACGACGCAGGTCGGGCATTCGGGCTTGCGCGCCTTGCACACATAGCGCCCGTGCAGGATCAGCCAGTGGTGCGCATAGCGCTTGAACGTAGCGGGGGTGCGCGCGTCGAGTGCCATCTCGACCTGCAGCGGGGTTTTGCCGGGCGCCAGCCCGGTGCGGTTGCCGACGCGAAAGATGTGCGTATCGACGGCGATCGTCGGCTCGCCAAAGGCGACGTTCAGCACCACATTCGCGGTCTTGCGCCCGACCCCCGGCAACGCTTCGAGTGCTTCGCGGTCGCGCGGCACGACGCCATCGTGGCGTTCAACCAGGATCCGGCTCAGGGCGACGACGTTCTTGGCCTTGGTGCGGAACAGGCCGATCGTCCGGATCAGCTCGACCACCCGCTCCTCGCCGAGCGCCAACATCCCTTGCGGCGTGTCGGCGAGCGCGAACAACGCCGGGGTCGCCTTGTTGACGCCGGCATCGGTCGCTTGCGCCGACAACACGACCGCGATCAGCAACGTGAAGGGGTTGATAAATTCGAGCTCGGTCTTTGGGATCGGCCGGGTCTCGGCGAGCCGCCGATAGAATTCCCGGATTTCGCGTTTCGACATCAGGCGCATCGGGCATCAGTGTAAAAGTGCTGCGGGCCGCCGGCAAACAGCGCGACGCGATCACCGGGCTTTACCCGATTTCGGCCTCGCCCTAAGTTTTCGCCTGCGATGGCCCTGCCCCCTGCCTGCGCGGAAATGCCCGCGCCCCTCGGAGGTCTCGTTTTCGAACGCGTGCTGCTGCCGCACCGCAGCCTGCCGCCGCGCGGCTTTCACGCGATGATGCTGGTTCTCGGGCTCGTCAGCCTCGCCGTCGGCATCGGTTTCGTGTCGGTCGGCGCGTGGCCGGTGACCGGCTTTTTCGGGCTCGACGTGGCGCTGATCTATCTCGCCTTCCGCCTCAACTACCGCAGTGCGCGGCGCAGCGAAACACTGCGCCTCGCCGGCGACGCCTTTACCGTCGAGCGCATCAGCGTGCGCGGCAATCGCCGGGTGTGGCAATTCCAGCCGTTCTGGCTGCGGGTCGTGCTCGAAGAGCGCGACCCCGACCGCAACCGTCTGTTTGTCGCCTCGCATGGGCGGTTTCTGGCAATCGGCGATTTCCTCGCACCCGCCGCGCGGCGCGAGCTCGCCGCGACGATCCGCGACGCACTCTCCCGCTGGCGCGCCTCACTTGCCTGGCAAACGGATTAAAGGCCCAGCACCTCCTTGAGCCCATAGAGCCCGGGCGGGCGGCCGACGACCCAGCGCGCGGCGCGCACCGCACCCTTGGCATAGATCGCGCGGGTCGTCGCCCGATGGATCAGTTCGAGCCGCTCGCCGGCGCCGGCGAAGATCACGTGGTGGTCGCCGGTGGTGTCGCCGCCGCGCAGGGCGGCAAAGCCGATGTCGCCGCGCCGGCGCGGACCGGTGCTGCCGTCGCGGGCGCGCTGCTCGACCTGATCGAGCACGACATCGCGGCCCGCGGCCGCGGCCTGCCCGAGCGCCAGTGCCGTGCCGGACGGCGCGTCGACCTTGCCGCGATGGTGCATCTCCATGATCTCGATGTCCCAATCAGTGCCGAGCCGGCGCGCCACCTCCTCGACGACGCTCAGCAGTACATTGACGCCGAGGCTCATATTGGGCGCCCAGACGATCGGGATATGGCGCGCCGCTTGGCGCACCACGTCGCCCTGTTCGGGCGACAGCCCGGTGGTGCCGATGACCATCGCCTTGCCGAGCTCGGCGGCGAGCGAGGCATGCTCGGCGGTCGCCGCCGGCGAGGTGAATTCCAACACCACGTCGCTGATGCGGATCAGCTTGTCTACGGCCTCGCCGACCGGGATCCCGATCCGCCCGATGCCGGCGACTTCGCCGATGTCCTGGTTGACGTAGCCGCTGCCCGGCGCCTCGCTGCCGCCGGCGACGCTGCAGTCTTCGGTCGCCGCGATCTCGGCGACCAGCATCCTCCCCATTCGGCCGCCGCATCCGACGACGCCGATCTTGGTCTTTGCCATCTTCCGCCTCCCGCGTTCGGTCACGGAATCGTTACCGATTGCCCGGCAAAAGACAAGCGCTGCCCATTAACGAACGACCGGCGCAACGCCGCGGTGCTGGCATCTCAATCGGGGTCGAAGCGATGGCGGTAGTCGAGGCGCCGCACCGGGTCCTGGTCCTCCTTGCGCAGCAGGCAGTTGCCGATGGCGAGCAGGTCGATCTCGCTGCCCATAAAACAGCCGAACGCGTCTTCCGGAGTGCACACGATCGGCTCGCCGCGCACGTTGAAGCTGGTGTTGACCAGTACCGGGCAGCCGGTTAGCGCCTTGAACCGGGTGATCAACGCATGGTAGCGCGGGTTGGTTTCGCGGTGCACGGTCTGGATCCGCGCCGAATAGTCGACATGGGTGACCGCCGGGATGTCCGAGCGCGATACGTTGAGTTTGTCGATCCCGAACAGGCCGCACTCGTCCTTGCTCATCTCGCGGCGCCGGCGCTCAACGACATCGGCGACGATCAGCATGTAGGGGCTGTCGCCGTCGAGTTCGAACCACTCGCCGACATCTTCGCGCAGGACCGACGGGGCGAACGGGCGAAAGCTTTCGCGATATTTGACCTTGAGGTTCAGCGTGCGCTGCATACTCGGGCTGCGCGCATCGGCCAGGATCGAGCGCGCGCCCAATGCCCGCGGCCCGAACTCCATGCGCCCCTGAAACCACCCGACCGCCTTTTCCTCGGCGAGCGCATGGGCGGTGCGGTCGATGATCTCGTCGTCGCCGAGATCGGCAAAAACCGCGCCCGCCACGGCGAGCCGCCGGCAAATCTCTTGGTTGCCGAATGCGGGGCCAAGATAGCCGCCGGACATGCCGTCGATCTCGTTCGAGGATGGCCGCGGGGAGCCGAGTTCGAGGTGATAGGCGGCCAATGCCGCGCCGAGCGAGCCGCCGGCATCGCCCGCCGCCGGCTGCACCCACACATGGTCGAACTTGCCGTCGCGCAGGATCTTGCCGTTGGCGACGCAATTGAGCGCCACACCGCCGGCGAGGCACAAATTTCGCACGCCGGTTTCGGCCGCCAGTGCACGCGTCAGCCGCAAAACGACCTCTTCGGTGACACGCTGGATCGAGGCGGCGAGGTCCATGTGCACGCCTTCGATCCGCTCATCGTCTCGGCGCGCCGGCACCCCGAACAGTGCGGCAAACCGCTCGTTGGTCATGCGCAACCCGGTGCAGTAGTCGAAATACTCCTGATTCAGGCGAAAGCTGCCGTCGTCTTTCAGATCGACCAGATGATCGAGGATCGTCTGCGCGAAGCGCGGCTCGCCGTAGGGGGCGAGCCCCATGACCTTGTACTCGCCCGAATTGACGCGAAAGCCGGTGAAATCGGTAAAGGCCGAGTACAAGAGACCGAGCGAATGCGGAAAGTGGATCTCCTTCAAAATCGTGATCTGGTTGCCGGCGCCGAGCCCGGCCGAGGTCGTCGTCCATTCGCCGACCCCGTCCATCGTCAGGATCACCGCCGCCTCAAAGGGCGACGGGAAAAAGGCCGAGGCCGCGTGGCTCAGATGGTGCTCGGAAAACAACAGGCGAGTGTCCCAGTCGAAACCCGGTGCCGCCGCGCGCAGTTTCTTGATCAGCGCCCTTTTCTGAAACAGCTTGTCCTTTAGCCAAATCGGCATCGCCTCGCGAAACGAGCGAAAGCCGCGCGGGGCGAACGCCAGGTAGGTCTCGATGAGCCGCTCGAATTTGAGAAAAGGCTTATCGTAAAACGCGACACGGTCGACCTCGCCGAGACCGATGCCGGCTTCGGCCAAACAATAGGCGATCGCGTTCGCCGGGTATCCGCTGTCGTATTTCTTGCGGGTGAAGCGCTCCTCCTGTGCCGCGGCGACGACATGCCCGTCCTCGACCAGAGCCGCCGCACTGTCGTGGTAGAAAGCCGAGATGCCAAGGACGCGCATCGCGATCAGCGGGGGGCCGAGAGCCGATGTCCGATCATGACGAACACCCTGCCGCCGCGACCGCCGCTCGGCAACATTTCTGATTGGACTATCGCGCGAACCTCAAAACTGCCGGGTCATCGAGGTCTGCCGTTCGTTCCGCGTGGTATCGCGAACCAGCCAATAGCTCGACGCTTCCCGGTCCAGGCGGCGCCGCAACGGATCTCTGCCGGCCATCCGCATGACGAGACCGACCGGCGTCACCACCGCGAAAAACAGAATCGCCATGACGATCCGGCCAAGCACCTTGGACAGCATGGGTTCAGAGCTTGTGCATGGGTTCAGAGTCTGTGAAGGAATTCATAATCCGTAGGGTGAGATGGGCCGGCCAAATGTCGATAAGGGTCACGTCTTCGCCGGCCCGCGCCATATGCGCGCCGGTGTAGCCGCCGACGGCACCCGTGCCGACAACCACGATCCGCTTGCCCATGCTTTTTCTCCCGGCTGCTCCCCGGCGATCCTAGCCCCGCGCCCCCGCCGGGCTGAAGGCTTTTCACCCGCCATTTCCTGTGCGGGTTACAGTTGCCGCACGCGGGAGCGGAGGGGAGGGAGGGGGAACATGACCGTAGCGCAGCGCGCAGGCGAGGGGCGCACCGACATTGCAGCCTCTCGGCCGCCGTCACCGCCGTTGTCGTGTCTACGTTCCTCGTCACCGGGCCGTTCGAACATCGCGATCGCCGCGGATCATCTGCCCCCGGAACTGCCGCGACAATCGCGACCTTGTCGCTCCCTTACAACTCGGCCTTGACTCGATCATCGCGCAGTCGCCAGGGAGGTAACTTATGAGCATGAGAACGTTGCTGATGTCCGTGGCCGCGCTCTGCACTGGCGCCATGGTCGTGCTTAGCGCAACGGCGGCGGTGGCGGCGCCGCAAGCGTTGCGGCCCGAAGCGCCGATCGAGGTTTCGGCCGCTCCCAAACGCTTTGATCTGATGACGGTGGACAAGGCTCGGCGTCGCCTGCTCGTGGCGCACAGCCAGGCGGGCACGCTGACGCTGATTGATCTTGCCGCTGACAAGCTCGAGCGCGAGGTGCCGGTCGGCCAGTCCTCGGGGGTTGCGGTCGATCCGCAGGACGGCAAGTACTTTGTCGGCACCACTCAGGGTGTCGCTGTCGTCGATCGCAATACCCTCGGCAAGATCGGCTTTATTTCAACCCCGGGCCCGGCCGACGCGATGGTCTTCGATCAGAACGATGATCGCCTCTATGTCGGGCATGATGACGACGGCGAGCTTTGGGTCATCGATCCGCGTCACGACAAAATCACCGGCCAGATCGCGATCCCCGGCGCACCGGAGCTGATGGCGATCGATCGGCAGTCGCACCGCCTTTATGTCAACATCAAGCCAAAGAACGAAGTCGTCGCGATCGATCCAGGCATTGGCAAGATCATCGCCCGTTGGTCGAGCTTGCCGACCGATTCGCCGCATGGGCTCGCTCTCGACCTGCCTGACCGGCGTCTGTTCGTCGCCGGTCGCAGCCGCACGGTCTCGGTGTTCTCGCTACCGGCGGGCAAGCCGGTCGAGGGCATCGATATTGGCCCCGGCCATGTCGACCAGATCGCCTTCGATGCGCTCGCCCGGCGGTTGTATTGTCCGAGCAGCGGGCGGCTGGTCACTGTCGCGATCAGCGCCGGTTCGGACACCGTCCTCGGTTCGGTGGCGATCCCGCAGGGCACGCACTCGGTGGCGGTCGACCCGCGCACCCATCGGGTGTGGATCGCCTATGCGGACGAGGATCACAGCTACGTGCAGGCATTTGCCCCCGCGGCCGCCGAGAAATGACCTCCGACCCAACGTCACCGGTTCGTTGCGCCGGCTCGCGGCGGCAGCCTTCACGCGGCCAATTTAGAGGAGCGTAGATACGATTCCCCTCTCCGCCCTCAGGGGGGGAGAGGGAGGGACCCATTGCGACGCAATGGGAGGGTGAGGTGGGTGTCGGCGGGCGCGGTGGAATCCCCCACCTCACCCCGGCCGTCTCCGCCCCCAGAGAGCTTAGGCAAGGACCGGATTTCGCCACAAAGGTGTCGTAGCCTCCCTCGCTCGATGCCGGTCGACGGGGCTATTGAGGCGGTGATCGTTGTTTTCCCGATTATCCGAAACTAATTCCCGTTTATGCAGAAAGAGATTCCCGGTTATTCGGCTCATGATTTTGTTCAACATATTGATATCACTTGGGTAATTATCAGATCGACGAAAAAATTCGCGGTTAATTCCCGGCTCTACGGGAATTAGCCGGCGCGCAGGTATTGGACGGCTTCGTCGCGGCGGAAGAGGTAGAGAAGGGTGCGCAAGGCTTGGCCGCGCGGGCTTTCGAGATGCGGGTCGCGGTCGAGGACGAGGCGGGCGTCGTCATGGGCGATCGCGATCAATTCGGCATGGGCGGCGAGGTCGGCGAGGCGCAGGGTCGGCAATCCGCTCTGCCGCGTGCCCAAGACCTCGCCGGCGCCGCGCAATCGCAAATCCTCTTCGGCGATATGAAAACCGTCATCGGTTTCGCGCAGGGTGGAGAGCCGCTGCCGCGCCACCGCGCCCAACGGCGACTGGTACAATAAGAGGCAGGTCGAGGGCTTGTCGCCCCGGCCGATGCGGCCGCGCAACTGGTGCAATTGAGCGAGGCCAAAGCGCTCGGCATGCTCGACGACCATGATCGTCGCGGCCGGTACATCGACCCCGACCTCGATCACCGTTGTCGCCACCAACAGGTCGATCGCGTCGCCGGCGAAGGCGGCCATGACGCGGTCCTTGTCCGATGTCTTCATCCGTCCGTGAACCAGGCCGACCCGGCCCGGCCGCAACGGTTCGAGCGCCTTCGACCGCTCGCGCGCGGCGGCGAGGTCGGCATCTTCCGATTCGTCGACCAGCGGGCAGATCCAATAGGCCTTCGCCCCGTGCGCCAACGCGCGGCCAACCGCGGCCTCGACCTCGCCCAAGCGTTCGAGCGGGACGGTGCGGGTGTCGACGGGCTGGCGGCCGGGCGGCTTTTCGGTCAGCCGCGAGGTGTCGAGATCGCCATAGGCGGTCATCATCAGGGTGCGCGGGATCGGCGTGGCACTCATCAGCAAGGTGTCGGCGTCATGGCCTTTTTCGGCGAGTGCCAGGCGCTGCTCGACGCCAAAGCGGTGCTGCTCGTCGATGACCGCAAGTGCGAGGTCGGCAAACGCGACATCGGGCTGTAAGAGGGCATGGGTTCCGACCACGACCGGGGTCAGCCCGGAGGCGAGGCCGGCCAGCGCCGCGTCGCGCGCCCGGCCCTTTTCACGGCCGGTCAGGAGGCCGATGTCGAGCCCGGCCGGGCGGCCGAGCCGGCGCAAGGTCGCCTGGTGCTGGCGGGCGAGGATCTCGGTCGGCGCCATCAGTGCGGCCTGTGCGCCGCTCTCGACCGCACTCAGCATCGCCATCAGCGCCACCAGGGTCTTGCCGCTGCCGACATCGCCCTGCAACAGGCGCATCATATGGCGCGGCTGCGCCAGGTCGGCGCTGATCTCGGCGATCGCCAGGCGTTGCGCCCCGGTCAAGGCAAAGCCGAGCCCGGCCTCGACCGCGGCGGCGAGTTTGCCGGTGGCGACGATGGCGCGGCCGCGGCGGCGCTGGCGGCGGGCGCGGACCAGGGCCACCGCGAGCTGGCTCGCGAACACCTCGTCATAGGCGAGCCGCTCGCGCGCCGGGGCCGCGGGCGACAGATCGGCCTCGCCGGCGGGGGCGTGGGCGTCGCGCAGCGCCTCGGCCCATTGCGGCCATTGCCGCTGCTGCTTCAGCCCGGGGTCGATCCATTCCGGCAATTCGGGCACGCGGTCGAGAGCGGCGGCGGCGGCGCGCTGCACCGCACGGGGTGCCAGACCCGCGGTCAGCGGATAGACCGGCTCGATCGGCTTCAGCCGGTCAAGCTCGTCGGGCCGCAAGACGAGGTCGGGATGCGGCATTTGCGCCGCGCCGTTGTAGAACTCGACCTTGCCGCTGACGATGCGCTCGGCGCCGACCGGGAAGAGGCGGGCGAGATAGTCGCTTTTGACGTTGAAATAGACGAGCGTCAGGATGCCGGTGTCGTCGGCGCACACCACCCGGTAAGGGCGCCGGCCCATACCGGGCTGGTGCCCCTCGACCCTGACCTGGAGGGTCACGACGCGGTCGGCTTCGAGCGCCGCGACCGGCGGCGAGGTGCTGCGGTCGATGACGCCCGACGGCAGGTGCCACAGCAAATCGACGACGAGCGGCCCCGCCAGCCGCTCGAACAGGCGCCCGAGCTGCGGCCCGATGCCGGGGAGCGCCGTCACCGGCGCAAAGAGCCTGTCGAGGATGGCGGGACGCAAGGCAGGGTTGACCCAACCGAAGTTCGGGCTGACAGCGGGACGGAGGATGTCTATATCCCTCTCGCAACACCGCCAAGAGCGCCTTCGTGCCAGCCCCAACCGATATCCGCCGCAAGCGCCTGCTGTTCCGGTCGTGGCACCGCGGGACGCGCGAGACCGACCTCATTCTCGGCCATTTCGCCGAAGCCCATCTCGCCGATTTCGATGCCGGTCAGCTCGACCGCTACGAGGCGTTGCTCGAATGCAATGACGCCGATCTGTTCGACTGGGTCAGCGGCCGCGCGGCACCGCCGGCGGCGCAAGATCACGACGTGATGCATCTCTTGCTCGCGTTCCGCTACGCCCCGCCCGCCGCATGAAGTACTGGACGGATACTCCCTCTCCGCCCCTAGAGGGGGAGAGGGTTGGGGTGAGGTGGGGGTGGTCCCGCGCGACGGCGGCCCACCTCACCCTCCCACGCCAGAGCTTGTCCTCGGGCCGCGCTCTGCGCGGACCCGTGGAGCGCGGGCCCCTCGCTCTCCTCCCTAACGAGCCCCTCCCTCTCCCCCCTAAAGGGCGCAGAGGGGAATTTGAGGCACCTGAGTGGTTGGGCTAGACGAACTCGCGCGCTCGCTCGCCGCGCGGCCGCGCGCGGTGACGCTGCACGGAGCGCCCGAAGGCTATGACGCCGCGGTCGTCGGCCGGCTCGCCGTCGAGGGTGCGGCGGGACGCTGGCTCCACGTCTGCCGCGACGACGGCCGCATGGCCCGCTTTGCCGCGGCCCTGGCCTTTTTTCATCCCGAGATCGAGGCGCTGACTTTTCCGGCCTGGGACTGTCTGCCCTACGACCGGGTGTCGCCCAATGGCGAACTCGTCAGCCGTCGCATCGACACCCTGACCCGCCTCGCGGCGGGCCCGCACACTAACCCTTCCCCGCCGGCGGGGAATGGAAGGGACGGCGCGCTCGTCGTGCTGACGACGGTCAACGCGCTGGTGCAGCGGGTGCCGCCGCGGCGGCTGTTCGACGGCCGCGTGCTGACGTTGCGGCCATCAGGGCGCATCGGCGGCGACCGGCTGCAAAGCTTTTTTCGCAACAACGGCTATGTCCGCACCGACACGGTGCGCGAACCCGGCGAATTTGCGGTGCGCGGCGGCATCGTCGACCTCTACCCGGCGGGTGCCGCGCAGCCGTTGCGGCTCGATTTTTTCGGCGACACGATCGAAAGCATCCGCAGCTTCGACCCGCTGACCCAGCGTTCGACCGGGACCGAGGGCGAGGCGGTGCTGCGCCCGGTCAGCGAGGTTCTGCTCGACGACGAGGCGATCCGGCGTTTCCGCCAACGCTACCGCGAAGAGTTTGGCGCCACCGGCACCGACGACCCGCTCTACGAATCGGTCAGCGCCGGCCGCCGCTATGTCGGCATGGAGCACTGGCTGCCGCTTTATTACGAACGGCTCGAGACCCTGTTCGACTATCTTCCCGGCGCCGGGCTGTCGTTCGACCACCAGGCCGAGGAAGTCCGCGCCCACCGGCTCGATCAAATCGCCGAGTTCTACGGCGCGCGGCGCAACGTGACCGGGGCCGCGCGCGGCAGCGCCCCGGTATACCGCGCCTTGCGCCCCGACCGGCTTTATCTCGACGAGCGCGAATGGCAGGGCGCGCTCACCGGAAGGCCGGTCGTGCAAATATCGCCGTTTGCGACGCCCGACGGCGTTGCCGACCGGTTCGATGCTGGCGCGCGCACCGTGCGCAACTTCGCCGCCGAACGGGCCGATCCCAAGATCGTGCTGTTCGAGGCGGTCCGCGACTATCTCGAAACCGAATGCCGCGCCGGCCGCAAAACCGCGATCGCCGCGTTCAGCGCAGGCTCGGCCGACCGGCTCGCGACCGTGTTGCGTGAGCGCGGCGTCTCCGATCTGAGGCGGGTCGCCGACGGCGACGCGCTGATGGCGTTGTCGGGGTCGTCGGTCGGGCTGGCACTGCTGCCACTAGAACAGGGGTTTACGACCGACGCGCTGGTCGTGCTCGGCGAGCAGGACATTCTCGGCGATCGGCTGGCGCGCACGCCGCGGCGGCGGCGCAATCTCGACCAGTTTATCGCCGAGGCGACCAACCTCTCGCCGGGCGACCTCGTCGTCCATGCCGATCACGGCATCGGCCGTTACGAGGCGTTGCAGACGATCGATGTCGCCGGCGCGCCGCATGACTGCCTGCGGGTGCTCTATGCCGGCGACGACCGGCTGTTTGTGCCGGTCGAGAACATCGAGGTCTTGTCGCGCTTTGGCTCGGAAGAGGCGGGGGCGCAGCTCGACCGATTGGGCGGGGTCGCCTGGCAGTCGCGCAAGGCGCGGGTCAAGCAGCGCATCCGCGACATCGCCGGCGAATTGATCCGCGTCGCCGCCGAGCGCCAGCTGCGCCCCGGCGAAACCCTGACACCGCCCGAAGGGATCTACGAGGAATTCGCCGCGCGCTTCCCGTATCCCGAAACCGAAGACCAGCTGAACGCGATCGCCGACACCTTGGCCGACATGGCCGCGGGCAAGCCGATGGACCGGCTGATCTGCGGCGATGTCGGGTTCGGCAAGACCGAGATCGCGTTGCGCGCCGCCTTTATCGCGGCGATGGCGGGGGGCCAGGTCGCGGTCGTGGTGCCGACGACGCTGCTGTCGCGCCAGCATTACCGCAGCTTTACCGAGCGCTTTGCCGGGCTGCCGATCCATATCGGCCAACTCTCGCGGCTGGTCGGCGCCAAGGAGTCGCGCGAGGTCAAAAAGGAATTGGCCGAGGGCCGCCTCGACATCGTCATCGGCACGCATGCGCTGCTCGCCAAGGATGTGCATTTCGCCCATCTCGGCCTGCTGATCATCGACGAGGAGCAGCATTTCGGCGTCTCGCAAAAGGAAAAGCTGAAGCAGCTCAAGGCCGACGTGCACGTATTGACGCTGACCGCGACGCCGATCCCGCGCACCTTGCAATTGGCGCTGTCGGGGGTGCGCGAAATGAGCCTGATCGCCTCGCCGCCGATCGACCGGCTCGCGGTGCGGACCTTTGTCATGCCCTACGACCCGGTGACGGTCCGCGAAGCCATCATGCGCGAGCGCGACCGCGGCGGGCAGGTGTTTTACGTCGTGCCGCGCATCGCCGACCTCGACGAGGTTGCCAAGGGGCTGCGGGAGATCGCGCCCGAGATCAAGTTCGCGATGGCGCATGGCCGCATGGCGCCGTCCGAGTTGGAGGCGGTGATGACCGCGTTCGACGACCGCGCCTTCGACCTGTTGCTGTCGACCAACATCATCGAATCGGGGCTCGACATTCCGTCGGCCAACACCCTCGTCGTGCATCGCTCGGACATGTTCGGGCTGGCGCAGCTTTATCAGCTGCGCGGGCGCATCGGGCGCAGCAAGGTGCGCGGCTATGCCTATCTGACCTTGCCCGAGCGCAAGAAACTGTCGGCGACCGCCGAGCGCCGGCTCGAAGTCATGCAGACCTTGGACAATCTCGGCGCCGGGTTTCAGCTGGCGAGCCACGATCTCGACATCCGCGGCGCCGGCAATCTCTTGGGCGACGAGCAGTCGGGCCATATCCGCGAGGTCGGCATCGAGCTTTACCAGCATATGCTGGAGGAGGCGGTGGCCGCCGCGCGCAGCGAGGACGCCGCCGCTGCGCCGGTCGAGGAGTGGACCCCGCAGATCGCGATCGGCACGCCGGTGCTTATCCCGGAGAGCTATGTCGCCGATTTGGGCGTGCGGCTCGGGCTCTACCGGCGGATCGCGGCGCTGAGCGACCGGCGCGAGATCGACGCTTTCGCCGCCGAATTGATCGATCGCTTCGGCCCATTGCCTGCCGAGGTCGACAATTTGCTGCAGATCATTGCGATCAAGCGCGCCTGCCGCGAGGCCGGGGTCGAGCGCGTCGAGGCCGGGCCCAAGGGTGCGGTGATCACGCTCCGCGCCAACCGCTTTGCCAACCCCGCCGGGCTCGTCGACCTGATCCAGCGGAACGCCGCTGCGTTAAAGCTGCGCACCGACCAGAAGCTCGTCTATCTGCGCAACTGGGACGATGAAAAGCAGCGCCTGACCGGCGTTGGCCGCCTATTGCAAGCCCTCGTCAAAATCGCCCGCACCCCCCCGTCCGAAACCGCCGCGGCCGCGCGGCCAGCACCCGAATTGATGAAGCCCAAGCTCGCAAGGCGGGCGTGACCAATATCCCAACCGGCTCGACTGTCCCGCCAGATTTTGTCGTGCCGGGTCCAGCGCCTCCCGCGGCAAGCTATCGCGCTTGTAGTTCCTGAACTCGACCTCAAAATGTGTCGGGCCAGATCCACGCGGACGGCCGAGGTAGGGATGTGCAGCGAGGGTTCGCGCCCGGGCACGGATGCGCCGAACAGTTCGTCGCGCAGCGCCCGGATTCTCGTGGGCGATGCAGTCTCCGATGTCTTCAAGGTCGCGAGCGGCGGGTGCCGTCCACGCGACCCTCATCGGCGCGTGGGATATTTACCCGCGATCCGGTCGAGCTCTTCTTCGGTCGCGAACTCACCCCGCTCAGCGGCGGCGATGCCGGCCTCGATCTTCCGCCATTGCCATTCCTGGAGATTCAGGTAGTCACGGACGGCTTGGTTCACGAGTGCATCGACGGACCGATTGGTTTGTTGCGCCAGCCGATCGAGGGCTCGCCCCGCGTCGTCTTCCAGGTCGATGGTGACGGTATTGGACATCGCGGATTTTTCGCCTCCATGCGTCCCGTAGGCAGCGGAGAAACCGGTTGACCGCGCTAGCGACGCCTACGGTTGCCGCGAGAGACGCGCCAAAACTGTACGATAGACGGCCATAATCGCAATGCAATGCTTCCGACCCTTTCCGATTCCATTCTATCCCAGCGCGCTGACCGCGCCGGCCAATTAGGGTAGCTTCGGCTCTGGTTCGATCACCAGTTTCGGACAGGTCATTGCGAGCGCAGCGAAGCAATCGCGGGCCGCTGCCCGTCGTCTGCTCGGGATTGCTTCGTCGCTCCGCTCCTCGCAATGACCCCGTGGCAACTCGGTCGGAAACTGCTCTGGCTGGGACAC
>Ga0210390_10003408_pt1 | contig 13639 bp, 9 predicted proteins | sample IncBWH11OmetaG_FD_161050 | JGI IMG/M metagenome (GOLD analysis project Ga0210390, IMG submission 161050) | Forest soil microbial communities from Barre Woods Harvard Forest LTER site, Petersham, Massachusetts, United States - Inc-BW-H-11-O ...
ACTGGCAGGCAGTCAGCTGCCTGTATCCGTTTGGAACTCTGGATCCTGCCGCGCCCGCCCGGCGCCCCAACCCATGACGCTCAGGTCAGTTCAAGGCGCTACCTGCAGGGATCACGGATCGTGTCAGCCGTTTCCGCTAGACTCTGGACGCTGTGGGTGCCGGAAAATGGTGTCACCTCATGCGACCTGGGCATACTCGTGGATCAGGCCACCGAGACGGTCCCGGCGCAGAACGCGCGTATCGGGCACGTCAGTGGGTGGATGTGTGCGGCCAGCGGGCGGGTCTTGCTGCAGCGCCCGGTGCGGCCTGTGCGAATTGTAATGATCGGCGTACTCGGTCAGGACCAGCCGCAGGTGCGGTTCGCTGGTGATCAGCATCCGGTCCAGGCACTCTCGGCGGGCACTGGCAATCCAGCGCTCCGCGATAGCGTTCGCTCGCGGCGACCGGACCGGCGCCTTGACCACTCGGGTGCCGTTACCGGAGAAGACCTCGTCGAATGCCGCGGTGAACTTGCTGTCCCGGTCACGGATCAAAACCGGAAGCTGCCGCCCGCTCGCCAAGATCCGTCAGCAGATTACGGGCCTGCTGGGCGGTCCACGCCCCGGTCGGATGAGCCGTCACGCCCAGGATATGCACCGTCCGGGTCTGGATTTCCATCACGAACAGCACGGACACGCGCTGCAGCAGCACGGTGTCCACGTGCAGGAAGTCACAGGCCAGGATGCCGGATGACCGGGCTTTCAGGAATTGCCGCCAGGTCGGCGACGGCCGTTGCGGCGCAGGCCCGAGCCCCGCCGCGGCCAGGATCCGGCGGATCGTCCCCTGCCCCACCGGTACCCCAGACCGAGCATCTCGCCCTGGATGCGCAGGTACCTCCAGCGCGGGTGCTGCCCTGCCAGCTGCTCAACCAGCCCGCGGACCTCCTCTGGGACCGGCGGGCGTGGTGCCTTCGGATAGGTCCACTTCTTTCTGACCAGGCGGCGGTGCCAGGCCAGCAGGCTGCCTGGGGTTGCGATCCGGTGCAACCGAAGGCGGCCGGGCATCAGCCTTGCCAGCGCGGCGAGTATCGCCCGGTCAGCCCAGTCCGGCCGCGGGCGGGCGACCTGCCGCCGCAGCACCGCGACCTCGTGGCGGAGGACCAAGATCTCTACGTCCTTGGCGGCGTCGCTGCCCGCCAGCAGGGCAAGCCAGCCGAGCGTGCGGACTATGGACAGGTAGACGAGTCGGATGAGCACGAGCGCCGAGCGTAAACCAGCAGGTCAACCGTGCGCAGCGTTTCGGCACAGCACACGGCGCGGGCACGAAACCTCGCCCTTGAACACTTGAACACCGTATCCACCTGGGCAGCTAGCTTGGCGTTGTTCGGCTGGGCGATCGCTTCGGCGGACAGCTCGGCGTAGGTTTTGCCGGCGCCGATGACTTTGAGATGGTATGGGCTGGGCTGCCGGCGGCTGACGCGGTGCGACACGGGGGCAGGATGGTGTGGTGGATATAGAGTCGTTCCTGGCCGCGACGTGCGAGTTGCTGGCTGTGCCGTCGACCAGCGATCGGCCAGACGATCTGGACCGGGCGCTGGGCATGGTGCTTGGTTTCGTCGGGCCCGGTTTCCAGGTGGAACGGTTCGAGTCCGGTGGCAAGCCAAGCGCGCTGGTTTACCGCAATGCGGAACGGCCGCGTTTCCGGGTCATCCTGAATGCTCACCTTGATGTCGTGCCGGGCTCGCCGGAACAGTTTCGGCCGCGCCGGGCTGGTCTGCGCCTGTACGCGCGGGGTGCTCAGGACATGAAGGTTTCAGCGCTGGTCCAGGCTCAGGTCTTCCGCGAGCTCGCCGGCCACCTGCCATACCCTCTGGGGCTGCAACTGGTCACTGACGAGGAGACCGGCGGCCGCGACGGCACGCGGCATCAGCTCGAGCAGGGCGTCAGCGGCGAGTTCGTCATCATCGGCGAGCACAGCGGACTGGATATCGTGACCGAGTCCAAGGGAATCATCGCCGCTACCTTGCGGGCTGCTGGCCGCGGCGGCCACGGGGCCTACCCATGGCTGGGCGATAACGCCCTGGTCAAGTTGCAGCGCAGCCTGGGCAATGTGCTGGCGGCCTACCCCGTGCCTGCCGGGGAAGCCTGGCGGACCACCGTTAACCTGGCGCGGATCCAGACTTCCAACACCGCCCGTAACCAGATCCCGGCGGCGGCCGAGGCATGGCTCGACATCCGGTTCCCGGCCGAGGACACGGACCTGAACGGCAAGACCATTCAGCAGGTCGCGGCCCACCTGGCGGGCTTCTGTGAGTCTGGCGTCACGCCCGTCGTCGAGCATGCTGAGCCGCCGCACCGCGCCGATCAGGATCGCCCCGAAGTACGCAACCTTCAGGCCGCCGCGCGGAACCAGGGATACCGCGGCGGTTTCCTGCGCAAACACGGTGCCGGAGACGCTCGCTTTTACTACCAGCAGGGCACAGACGCCGTCGCCTTCGGCATCGGCGGCGACGGCCAGCACGGCCCCGATGAGTACGCCGACACCACCACGATCGAGCCGTACTACCAGGCGCTCACCGAGTTCCTCAGCGATCCCGGATAAACGAAGATCCAGCCCCGGCGCACGGGCCCCATAGTCTGCGACCGCAACGGCCAGGCCGCCTCGACAGCAATCCGCCGCGCATCAAGCGTGCGCCCGGCCTCCGCCCCCGCCGTCTGCATCGTTGCGCCACGTGATCCTTGCCAGCCATCAGTCTGCGTACAGATGGAGCCCGGCAGCGAAGCGTTCTGCCATTTCTATCGTTTTTGACAGCTCCCGGTGGCGGACGATCACCATGCCGTCGGAGATGCTGACGGCCCGCCAGTCGCGTCTCGGGGCACCGACCGGGAGCAGGTCGACCGCGACCACGTGCTCTCCGTACTCCGCCAACAGGTCGCCCAGACCCTCGTAGCCGGTGATCCGACCGGCCCCCTTGGCCCGCTTGAAGATGCTCGCGGCGTTGTAGCGCCGCTCGATCGGCTGCGAGATCCGCCCGTGCGTGACGGCTTCCGCCCAGGCCGAGAAAAGGTCCGCCTCGGTGGCGTAGTTCATGACGTCGACCATGCGCGCGCCGGGCGGCCGGGCCGCGATCTCGCCGAACACCACCTCACCATCGGCCTTGCGGTACCACTCCATGTGGGTGAACCCGTCGCGGAATCCGAGCACCTTCAGGACAGCGGCGCCGAGCACCCGGCCACCCTGAAGATCCGGCCGGTCCAGCTCGCGCAGCGCGATTGTGACCGGGCTGACCCACTCGTGCTGCTTGGTGAACAGCGGGCGCGGGAGGTACCAGCAGATGTTCTCGAACAGCACTCGCCCGTCCGCGCAAATGGTGTCGTAGGTGAACTCCTCGGCATCGACGAACTCCTCGACGCTGACCCGCGGCACATGCCGGAGCGCCGGCAAGATGGCGTCGAGCTCGGCGGCTGAGTCGGCCCGGTAGGTGTCGGCCGAGCCGGCTCCCGCGATCGGCTTGACGATGAGCGGGAAGCCGAGGCGTTCCGCTGCGGCCCACACGCCTGCGACCGTCTCGGTGCTCTCGTGCCGCGGCGTTCGCAGTCCTGCGGCATCGAGAAGCTGCTTCATCCGTTCCTTGTCACGGAACGGCGCGGTCCCCGCCGCCGTCAACCCTGGCAGGCCAAGCATCTCGCGCAACCGCGCGGCGAGGATCATGTAGGGCTCCCACAGGCATTCCACTCGGTCGATGCGCACCTGGCGGGCCAGTTCGCGCACGATCGCAGCGACGGCATCCTCGGCGGCCAGCGAGCCGACGGGAATGTAGTGGGCGAGCGCATCCCGCGCCATATCCGGGACGGATCCGGCCGGCTGGTCCCCCACGCCGATCACGGACGCTCCGGCGGCCGCGAGGCCACGCGTGAAGAACGTCATCTCGGCCGGGTAGCCAGGGGAGATCATGAGGACATTCATCGTGGTCAGCCGAGCTCGACGCGCACGCAGGTGACCAGTCGGCGCAGCGCGTCGGTGACGACGGCGGTATCGGGATGCCGGACGATGATGTAACCGTCGCCCTCGTAGCTGCTCGACGACAGCTGCCCCGGCTCCGGCAGGCGTGACTCGACGACGACTGAGCTCACCTCGGGCGGGAGCCCGTCCAGGCCGTGCACCGCCCGGACGCGGCCGGTTCCCTGGCCGCGCAGGAACACCGTCCCGACGGACCAGCTGCGTTCCGGGGGTGCGAAGCTGCCGTGCACCATGAGCTGGGCCCAGGCGCCGTACAGGTCGAAGTCGTGGGCGTAACACAGCATCGAGGAGATCTGCGCGCCGGGCGGCCGCACTGCCACCTCTGAGACCGCGACCGTAGCGTCCGGGCGCCGGAACCACTCCAGGTGGGTGAGTCCGGTGTGCAATCCGAGAGCGTGCAGTGCCGTCGGCGCTATCGCCCGGATGCCGGCGTTCTCAGGGCCGCCGGTGTCACGCGGCAGGAGCACGATCCACTGGATCCACGGGTTGCGCAGCACCTCGAGCGGCGTGGGCAGGTAGCTCGAGACCGAGTCCCATACGATCTGCCCGTCCACCATCACGCTGTCGTATGAGCCCTCCTCGCCGGTGAGGAACTCCTCGAGCAGGGCGAGCCGGTCCGGCCCTGGCGGGGCCGCTTCGAGCCACACCCTCAGGTCATCGAGGTCGTCGAGACGGAACGTGCTCTTGGCCCCGGCCCCGGCGGGCGGCTTGACCACCAGGGGGAAGCCGACCTCCTGCGCGAAGCCTGCCACTGCGGCCGCGGAATCGGCCAGCCGGTGACGCGCGCACGGCACGCCGGCGGCCCGCAGCACTGACTTCATCTGCGCCTTGTCGCGGAAGTTTTGTGCGGTCGCCGCATCCATACCTGCGATGCCCAGATGCTCACGAACCTGCGCGGCCGGCACCTGGAGCTGCTCGAGAACTGCCAGGAGCCGCTGCACCGGGCCGAGTTGCTCGCCGAGTGCCTGTACGGCCTCGGCGATCTGCCCGGCGTCGAGTGCGTCATCGATCCGCCAGTGCGCGGCCAGGCTGCTCCGCAGCTCCGTCGGCAGCCGTTCCTCGGGCTCGCAGGTGACCAGGGCCAGCTCGACCCCCGGCAGTCTCGCTGCTGCTTCGACGAATCGCGTGGTCGCGTCGAGCAGGTACGGTGCGACGAAAGCAGCGACCACCATGCCTGGTAACTACCCCGCTGCGGGACGTCGCAGACGGGAGCTTAGGGAAAGAGCCGGTCTCCGCCCGGCTAACATGCCAGGCATGAACGTCGTCTTCGTCGAGCCGTTCTTCCCCTCTAGCCAGCGCCACTTCGTCCGCGCGCTGGCCGAGGTCGGCGCGACGGTGATAGGTCTGGGCGAGTCTCCCGCTGATGCGCTGGACGAGCAGCTGAAAGGCTGGCTGCACCACTACGAGCAGGTGCCGTCGGTCACCGATGTCGAGGCGATGACGCGGCAGGTCCGCTGGGCGCAGGACAGGCTGTGGGTCGACCGGATCGAGGCAACCATAGAGGCGCACACCCTGGCCACTGCGCACGTCCGCGAGGCCTGCACCATCCCGGGCACATCCGTGCGGACCGCCTGGCTGTGCCGGGACAAGCCTTCGATGAAGCAGGCCCTGCGCGAGGCGGGGGTCCCGACAGCGGCTTCGACCGCGGCGGGTAGCGCAAGCGAGGCACGCGCCTTCGCTGAGCAGGTCGGCTTCCCGCTGATCCTCAAGCCGCGCAGCGGCGCCGGCGCATCGGGCACGATACGGGCCGATAATGCCGCTGGCCTCGAGCAGGCCCTGAGAGTCTTCGGCGGCAAGGGCGTCGAGTCGATCGCGGTGGAGGAGTTCATCGAGGGCCACGAGGGCTTCTACGACACCATCACGGTCAACGGACAGGTGGCCATGGACTTTGTGTCGCACTACTACCCGAACGTCCTCGAGGCCATGCGGACCCGGTGGATCTCGCCACAGTTCATCTCCACCAACCGGATCGACACCGCGCCGGAGTACGCCGAGCTGCGCGAAATGGGTCGGCGTGTCATCGCCGTTCTCGGAATCGGGACGTCGGCGACGCACATGGAGTGGTTCTTCGGGCCGAAGGGGCTGAAGTTCTCCGAGATCGGCTGCCGTCCGCCAGGCGTGGGGGCCTGGGACCTCTACTCCGCCGGCAACGAGATCGACGTCTACCGCGAGTGGGCGATGGTGATCGTGCACGGCGAGACGGGCTCAGCGCCGTCGCGCCGTTACGCCAGCGGGATGGTCGCGCTGCGCCCCGATAGGGACGGCCGCATCTCAGGCCACACGGGAGTAGAAGAGCTGCAGCAGCAGTACGGCGAGTGGGTCATCGACGCTCACCTGCCGTCCGAGGGAACGGCGACCCAGCCGGTGGAAGCCGGGTACATGGCCAATGCCTACGTGCGGATGCGTCATCCCAATTACGACGAGCTGCGCGCGATGCTCGACGCGGTCGGGCGCATGCTGCACGTCTACGCCTTGTGAGAGTAGTACTGCTGGGACCGCAGCGCAGACCGACGGTGGACACCGTGGTGCGATCGTTGCGCCTCGACGGGCCTATCGCCACGATCACCGCCGGATGGCAAGAACGCGAGCCTGACGACGAGCTGGGCAAGCATCTCGGCTCCCGCGATGTCAATCTCTCGCTGTACGGACGATGGCTCGACGTGCAGGAGCGCGACCCGGGTTTCGCCGCGGGCGAGCGGCGGCTGAACGGGGTGCTCGAGGAGGTGCAGGACATCTACCTGCTGCGGCTGGACTATGCGCTCCAGGCGGTCTACGCCGTCCAGCGACGAAGCGCCAACGATCCGGTCCGGACTGACGCCCTGGCCGAGGCCGTCGCCGCCGTCCGCGAGCTCGATGCGGCCCACCTGCACCGCATCAGCGACCTCCGCGACGAGTTCTACCAGGCGCGGGAGCCACACGCCCGGCCGGTGATCGCCGAGCATCGCGCCGCTGTGGCGGGCCTGCTCGGCGATACGGCTGCCCTCGTTATCGCCGGCGGCCACGTGGGCGTGCTGGCGCACACCCTGCATTTGTTCGATGTCGCGCCATCGCTGCGCTCCCCCGTGATCGCGTGGTCGGCCGGCGCGATGGCGCTGACCGACCGGATCGTGCTGTTTCACGACCGCTCCCCGCAGGGATTCGGCCACCCCGAGATCTACGGCAGAGGCCTTGGCGTGCTCCGCAACGTGGTGCCGCTGCCGCACGCCCGCGCGAGGTTGCTGCTCGACGACGCGCCACGGATGGCTGTCTTCGCGCGGAGGTTCTCGCCTGCCCGCTGTATCCTCCTGGAGAGCGGCACCTCGGTAGAGGTCGACAGCGATGGCAACTGCCCGCCGGGTACCCGGGTGCTCGCCGAGAACGGCCGCGTGACCTCCGTGGAGGCAGTGTGACCACCGTGACCGGCCCGGCGGTCAGCCGCAAGCTCGCCATCAACAGGCTCCGGGAACGCAGGCCACTCGAGTCGGCTATGGTCGACCGTTTCCTGGCGCGCCACGACGTGCCCATCGTCGAGGGGGGCCGCTGCACGTTCGTCTACCGGGGCGAGGCCGATCAGGTCTGCCTCGTTCACCGTACCTTCGGGCTACCCGAGCGCATCCTGCTACGCCAGCTGCGCGGCACTGACCTCTGGTACGTCATCGTGGAACTGCCCGAAGGCTCACGATTCGAGTACCAGCTGGAAGTGGCGCACGGCGAGCAGCGCGAGCGCATCAATGACCCGCTGAACTCCCGGCTCGCGCATAGCCCGCTGGGCAGCTCCTCGGTCTGCTATGCCCGCGGGTATGAGGTACCTGAGTGGACGTTGCCGGATCCGGAGGCGCGTCCCGGAACGCTGGTCGACTTCGTCGTGCCGAGCCGCGCGCTGCGCCGCGACTGCCAGGCGATGGTCTACCTGCCGGCCCGCTTCCGGCGCACTGCCCGCTATCCGATGCTGATCGCCCACGATGGAGGCGACTATCTCAGGTACGCAGCGGCCAAGACGGTGCTCGACAACCTCATCCACCGGCTCGACGTGGCCGAGACCATAGTGGCATTCGTGTCCCCAGGCGAGCGGCTGGCCGAATACGCCAACTCGGCGGCACACGCCCGCTACCTGACGGCCGAGCTGGTGCCATGGCTGGAGGCGGAGTTCCCGCTCGCCGGCACGCCGTCCGCCCGTTGCCTGATGGGCGCGAGCTTCGGTGCTGTCGCCGCGCTGTCGGCCGCCTACCGGTACCCGGCCGTCTACGGTTCGCTGCTGCTGCAGTCCGGCTCCTTCGTCTTCACCGACATCGGCAACGACCACGGCGGCGGACCAGTGTTCGAGCCGGTGGTGCGGTTCGTCAACCGATATCGTGCCGCCCCGCGCCGGGTCGCTGACCGGGTGTTTGTCAGCTGCGGGGTCTACGAGCCGCTGATCATCCGCAACCGATCCATGGTTCCCACATTCGAGGCCGCCGGGATGGCCGTTCGCTATGTCGAGGCCCGCGACGGGCACAGCTGGGAGAATTGGCGCGACCGGCTGCGGGAAGGGCTGTCATGGATATTCCCTGGTCCTCAGAAGTTCTTCTACGAGTGACGACGTGAAGACACGCGAACGGTGGTTCTCCGACCGGCTCCAGCAACAGATCACGGTCGTGCGGTGGGGGACCTTCGGCAAGCCGGTGCTAGTCTTCCCGTCCGCCGGGGGCGACGCCGAGGAGATCGAGCGCTTCGGCCTGGTCGACGCGTGCGGGGAGTTGCTCGCCGAGGGCCGGGTCAAGCTGTACTCGGTTGACAGTGTCGCCGGGCAGGCGATGATCGCCAAGGCGGCCTCGCCGGAGCACCGCATGTGGCTGCTCAACCAGTTCCATGAATGCATTCGCCGCGAGGTCGTGCCGGCCATTCACGCTGATCTCGGCGGTCAGGCCATTGACGTGATCACCAGCGGCGCCTCGATCGGTGCGTTCAACGCGGTGGCCGTCCTTTGTCGCTATCCCGACGTCTTCTCCGCCGCCGTCGGCATGAGCGGCACCTACCGGATCGAGCGCTTCTACGATCAGGCCTGGAGCCAGGACCTGTACTTCTCGGCACCGCTGCAGTTCCTGTCGGGCCTGGACGGCCCGCAGCTGGACTTGCTCCGGCGCAGACACGTCGTGCTCGCCGCCGGGGAGGGCGCGTGGGAGGACATCGGCGAGTCCTGGTCCATGGCCTCGGCCCTGAGCGCGAAGGAGATCCCTAACCGCGTGGACAACTGGGGCCCGCAATGGGAACACGACTGGCCAACGTGGCACCGGATGCTGCCGCAGTACCTAGGCGAGCTCACCTGATCCGGCACGCTATGGCGGCACCTGCGATGTACGCATCTCGACACTTCGGATCCGGCTGGAATACCGTCCAATAAGTACTAACCCTGCCGCTCGACGGACGGGAGACGCTGTGGACGGCGAAGTCCGACATCTGGTGGGGCTGCTGCTCGGCACCGAGGACGACTGGCCTCGCGCGTTCGAGTTCCTGCTGACCAGTCTTGGCCCGGTCCGCGACGACGCCGGGCGGCGCCACGTGTTCGCCACCGAGCGCCTGACCATCGAACCGTTCTCGCTCCGGGCGAAACCGCGCACCGACCTCGTCATCGACCGGCTTGCATACTGGTACTACCACCCGCGCGAGTGGCTCAAGAAGGTCGCGCTGATGGACGACGTCTACCTGCTCAACTCGCCGTTCACGTTCCAGGCCATGGAGAAGCACGCGGCCTACTGCGCCATGATCCGCCTTGGCCTGAAGGTGCCAGAGACGGTCCTGGTGCCCTACAAGAACCCGCCCGATCATGCCAAGTATGCCTACACCGCGCAGCGTTACAACATGCCATTCGATCTCGACGCGATCGCCGCGCAGATCGGGTACCCGATGTACATGAAGCCGTACGACGGCGGCGGCTGGCGCGGAGTCTCGCGCGTCAGGAACGCCGAAGAGCTGCACCGTGCGTACAACGAGTCCGGTGAGATGCTCATGCATCTCCAGGCCGCCGTCGAGGGCTACGACATATTCGCCAGGGCGCTGTCCATCGGCGCCGAGACCATGGTCATGCGCTTCGACCCCAGCCAGCCGATGCACGACCGGTACCGCGTCGACCACGGATTCCTCGAGCCCGATACTGGCGCCGAGGTCGTGACGATCTCAAGAGTCGTCAACGCGTTCTTCCGCTGGGAATTTAACTCCTGCGAGATGCTCGTCAAGAACGGTGACGTCTTCCCGATCGACTACGCCAACGCCTGCCCGGACGTGGCGGTTACCTCCCTGCACTACTACTTCCCCTGGGCGATGCGGGCCCTGGTGAAATGGACCGTCTTCTGCCTGGCGACCGGGCGGCAGCCGCGTATCGATCTTGACACCCGCGCGTACTTCGACGTCGGCAAGCGTGCCGATCTCGATTACCAGCAGAAGCTCGCAGAATACCGGCGCCTCGCCGATGCATACTTCGATGTCGACGCCTACCGCGAATTCTGCGCGGGACAGCTACCGGACATCGATCAGCGGGTGCTCGACTGGACTACCGGGCCAGCGTTCGACCAACTGCTCGTCGACACCGTGACGTCCACCTATCCTGCCCGCGAACACGAGCGATTCATCGCACACATCCGCGGCCTGGTCGCCCTATGGGTACGAGACGAGGCAAGACGTCTGCAGGGATGAACCGGACCGCTTCGCCTTCTACGGGCTGGCTTCCCCGTCCTGACCTCTGCGGCCGGGGCCACATGACGATCTCACCGCGCTCGGCAAGGTACTCGACGTCATCGATCCGCCTGCCGCGCCCGAGCCGAGGCCCTCGCCGCCCGGCTCTGGATCCGCGACGAGAACCGGCCTCGCGGCACCGCGGTGCTGCGCGCCGTCGAGATGGCCCTGGCGCATCCGGTCGTCGCGCGCTCTCCTACCGGGACGCGGCGGGACGGCGCTCCCATCGTCGGGTGCCGAACGAGCCAGCCAGAACCCGCGAACCCGAGGTCAGGACCATGTCATCACGTCCTCGTTCAGTATCAGGCTTGTCCCCTCGCACACCCCGCTGGCGCCAGCTCCGGTGGCGTGCGAATGTATATGGGAGTTGCCCAGAAGGATGCATGGTCTCCCCATCTCCTTGAGGAGGCCAATGGGTCGTGACATTCAGCCGATCAAGATCAGCGGCGAGGACAGGCGCAAGTACCGGGATAAGGTCCGGCGCTCGCTGGAGGTGTTCGCCCGGATGCTGCGCGAGCGCCTGTTCGAGGCCAGTCCGTCGCAGGTAGGCCAGGAGATCGAACTGAACCTGGTGGACAAGGACGGGATGCCGTCCATGCGCAACGCCGACGTGCTCCACGCGATCGCGGACCCGGCCTGGGCGACCGAGGTCGGGCAGTTCAACCTCGAGATCAACGTGCCGCCCCGGCGGCTTGATGGTGACGCGGTAGCCGACCTAGAGCAGGAGGTCCGCGCCAGCCTCAATGCCGCGGACGCCAAGGCCCGCGGCACCGGCAGCCGAATCGTCATGGTCGGCATCCTGCCGACGCTGCAGAAACATGACGTGCACGAGGGGACCATGTCGGCCAACGTGCGCTACCGGGTGCTTAACGAGCAGATCTTCGCGGCGCGCGGGGAAGACATGCGCATCGAGATCGACGGCGCCGAGCAGCTCCTCACGCATGCCGACAGCATCACCCCCGAAGCCGCCGGCACGAGCGTGCAGCTCCATGTCCAGGTCAGCCCGGACGCCTTCGCGAGCTACTGGAACGCTGCCCAGGCGGTCGCGGGCGTGCAGGTCGCGCTGGCAGCCAACTCCCCGTTCCTGTTCGGCAGGCAGCTGTGGCACGAGACCCGGATCACGCTGTTCGAGCAGGCCACGGACACCCGGTCAGAAGAGCTGAAGCACCAGGGCGTACGGCCCCGGGTGTGGTTCGGCGAGCGCTGGATCACGTCGGTGTTTGACCTGTTCGAGGAGAACTTCCTGTACTTTCCGGCGCTGCTGCCGATCTGCGACGACGAGGATCCGCTCGCGGCACTTAACCATGGCACCTGCCCGCAGCTGGCCGAGATGAGCCTGCACAACGGGACGATTTACCGCTGGAACCGCCCCGTCTACGCTGTCGTTGAAGGCAGGCCGCACCTCCGGGTGGAGAACCGGGTCCTCCCGGCCGGCCCGTCAGTCGCGGATGTCATGGCGAACGCGGCGTTCTATTACGGGCTTGTGCGTGCCCTCGCCGAAGCCCAGCGCCCGATCTGGACCCAGATGTCATTCGCGACCGCGGCCGAGAACCTTCATGAGGCAGCGCGCTATGGCCTGAACGCGCAACTGCACTGGCCAGGCTTCGGTGAAGCGCCAGCGGCCGAACTCGTCCTGCGCGGCCTGCTGCCGCTTGCCCGCGAGGGACTCGCCCGCTGGGGCGCCAACCCGGTCCATGCGGATCGCCTGCTGGGCATCATCGAGCAGCGCTGCCTGACCGGCCGGACCGGCGCGGCCTGGCAGATAGCCACGGTCGCAACACTCACCCAGCGCAACGGAGCCGACCGCTCAGAAGCGCTGCGGTTGATGACCCAGCGCTACATCGAGCACATGCACACCAACCAGCCGGTCCACACCTGGCCGGAGAGCCCTTAGCCTCGATCCGGTGGAGCCGCTGGGTCCGTCCCGGCCGGCATCAGGCCGACCCGCCGGGTCGAAACGCCCAGCAGGTACGACGTCGCGACGACCGAGGCCAGCCCTGTGGGTGCCGATTATTCATCCGTGCTGGTCAGGCGGCATGGCGGTACTCGTGGAGGATGCCGCCGAGCCGGTCCCGTCTGCGGACATCGAGGTGCGCGATCTGCTCCGGGTCGGTAATCGGTCCTGTCCCGCTCGAAAATAGGATATGGCTGCTGGCCTGCGGTTTGTCGTGGGGTCAGGCGGCTCGGCTGTATTCGTTGATCAGCCCGTTCAGTACGGGTTTTCGGCGGACTGGCTGAACATCGAGGTTGACTGCCGTGACGCCGGGAACCTCGCGATCACAGCCAGGAACCCGCTGGGCGATGCCCTGATGTGGCCGGGCGGTCTTGTAGTGGACCTGGTAACCGATCAGGATGGCGCGCAGGTGCGCCTCATTGAGGATCAGCATGCGGTCCAGGAGCTCGCGGCGCAGGGTACCGAGGAGGCGTTCGCAGGTCGCGTTCATCCGGGGAGCCTGCACAGCAGTCCGCAGGATCCTGGTGCCGTTCGCCTGGAAGACGGCGTCGAAGGACTGGGTGAAGTCTGATCCGCGGTCGCGGATCAGGAAGCGGAAGTTCCCGGACCGCTCGCCGAGGGTGATGGCGAGGTTGCGGGCCTGCTGAACGGTCCATTCGCCAGCGGGGTTCGCGGTGACGCCGCCCAGGTGCATCCGGCGGGTGCCGTGCTCGATGAACACCAGGACGTACAGTCGTTTCAGCAGCACGGTGTCGACGTGCAGGAAGTCGACGGCGAGGATCCCGGTGGCCTGCGAGTGCAGGAACTGCCGCCAGGTCGGGCCCGCGCGGCGCGGCACCGGGCCGATGCCCGCAGCGCGCAGGATCTCATAGACGGTGGACGGCGCGATCGTCACGCCGAGCTTGGTCAGCTCGCCGTGGATCCGCCGGTAGCCCCATAGCGGATTCTCTTTCGCCAGGCGGACGACAAGGCGCGCGATGCTGCAGATGACCGGCGGG
>Ga0210390_10003409_pt1 | contig 13636 bp, 10 predicted proteins | sample IncBWH11OmetaG_FD_161050 | JGI IMG/M metagenome (GOLD analysis project Ga0210390, IMG submission 161050) | Forest soil microbial communities from Barre Woods Harvard Forest LTER site, Petersham, Massachusetts, United States - Inc-BW-H-11-O ...
TGGCGGCATTACGATGAGCTTCATCAATGCGGGATTGCCGGTCACGCTCCTGGAGACGACGCAGGAGGCGCTCGACCGCGGCCTCGCCAACATCCGCCGCAATTATCAGGGCGCGTTGCGCAAGGGGTCGCTTACCGAGGCGAGCCTCGAGCAGCGCCTGGCGCTGATCACGCCGACCTTGCAGTACGAGCCTCTGCGCGACGTGGACCTGGTGGTCGAGGCCGTGTTCGAGAATCTCGAAGTCAAAAGGCAGGTGTTCGAGAGGCTCGACGAGATCGTCAAACGAGGCGCGATTCTCGCGTCCAACACCTCGGCTCTGAATCTCGATGTAATCGCCCGGTTCACGAAGCGGCCAAAGGACGTCATCGGCCTGCACTTCTTCAGTCCCGCGAACGTCATGCGGCTGCTCGAAGTCGTGCGAGGAGCAGAAACCGCGAACGACACCCTCGCCACGGCAATGGCATTGGCCAAAACGATCGGCAAGATCGCGGTCGTATCGGGCGTTTGCGATGGCTTCATCGGCAATCGGATGGTGGCGCGCTACGGCATGGCGGCGCACGACCTGCTGGTCGCAGGCGCGCTGCCGCAGCAGATCGACGCAGCGCTGCAGAATTTCGGGATGGCGATGGGCCCGTTCCGCATGGCGGATCTCGCCGGACTCGACATCGGGTGGGCGATTCGCAAGCGTCGCGCGCCGGAATTTCCCAACGAGGATTTCTCGAATGTCGCGGATATTCTCTGCGAGGCGGGTCGCTTCGGGCAAAAGACCGGCGCGGGGTTCTACCGCTACGAGGCCGGTGCACGCAATGCGATGCCCGATGCGGCGGTGACGGCGATCATCGAGCGATTCCGCGAACAAAAAGGCGTGGTACCGCGCACAGTCACGGATACCGAAATCGTCGAGCGCTGCGTCTATGCGCTGATCAACGAAGGAGCCAGAATCGTCGATGCGGGCATCGCCCAGCGCAGTTCCGACGTCGACCTCGTCTACCTCAACGGTTACGGTTTTCCGGCTTACCGGGGCGGTCCCATGTTCTATGGGGATAGCGTCGGTTTGATCACGGTGGCTCGCGCGCTGAGTCGCATCGCGGCAGTGCACGGCGCGGACGCGGCGTTCTGGACGCCGGCGCCGCTGCTCGCCCGACTCGCCCAGGAAGGAACAACATTCAGTGAATTCAGAAGATCCTCCCAATGATTGAAGCCGTGATCGTCTCCACGGCGCGCACCGGGCTCGGCAAGAGCTGGAAAGGCGCCTTCAATATGACCTATGGCGCAACGCTCGGCGCTCATGCCGTGCGGCACGCCGTGGAGCGTGCCGGCATCGACGCCGCCGAAGTCGAGGACGTCATCATGGGATCGACGTTCGGCGAAGGCACTACGGGCGGAAACATCGCGCGGGCGATCGCACTGCGCGCCGGGCTGCCCGTGACGACCGCGGGTTTGAGTATCAACCGCTTCTGCAGCTCCGGATTGCAGTCGATCGCGCTCGCAGCACAGCGAATCATGACCGAGGGCGCGCAGGTATTGGTCGCCGGCGGCCTCGAGAGCATTTCCTGTGTCCAGAATGAAGCCAATACCCACATGCGGGCCGATCCCTGGATTCTCGAACACAAACCGACGCTCTACTGGTCGATGCTGCAAACCGCCGAGACCGTGGCCAAGCGCTACCAGATCTCGAAGCAGGCGCAAGACGAATACGGCGTTCGCAGCCAGCTGCGCGCGGCCGCGGCGCAGGCTGCCGGCAAATTCAAGGCCGAGATCGTGCCGATGACCACGACCATGGGCGTCGTCGACAAGGCGACGGGCGCGATCATCACGCGGGAAACGACGATCGACGCCGACGAGGGCATCCGGCCCGATACGACTCTCGAAGCCGTGGCCAAGATCCGGCCGGCACTGCCGGGCGGGGTCATCACGGCGGGCAACGCGAGCCAATTCTCCGACGGCAGCAGCGCCTGCGTCATCATGGAGCGCAAGCTCGCCGAGCGGCGCGGCCTGCAACCCCTGGGGCTGTTTCGCGGATTTGCGGTTGCCGGTTGCGAACCCGATGAAATGGGCGTCGGCCCGGTTTACGCGGTGCCGCGGCTGCTCGACCGTACCGGTTACAAAGTCGGCGATATCGATCTGTGGGAGCTCAATGAAGCGTTCGCCTGCCAGGTGCTGTATTGCCGCGATCGCCTCGGCATTCCGGACGAGCGCCTGAACGTCAACGGCGGCGCGATTGCGGTCGGACATCCCTATGGCGTCAGCGGCGCACGCCTCACCGGTCATGCGCTCATCGAAGGCAAGCGGCGCGGCGCGAAGCTCGTGGTCGTGACGATGTGCATTGGCGGCGGCCAGGGGGCGGCGGGCTTGTTCGAGGTGACCTGACGGCTGGCTGCAATGAATTTTTCGCACAGCGATAAGGTCCACGAGTTGCAGCAACGGGTCTCCGCGTTCATGGAGAGGTTCGTTTATCCCGCCGAGAGCCGCTTTCAAGACGAAGTGGCCAACAACCGCCGCCGCGGTAACCCCTGGCTGGCGACCGAGGTCGTCGAGGATCTCAAGCGCGAGGCGCGCACCGCAAAATTGTGGAATCTGTTCCTGCCGGACTCCGAGCACGGCGCCGGTCTCACGAATCTCGAATATGCGCCGCTGTGCGAAATCATGGGACGCTCGCCGCTGGGCCCGGAAGCGTTCAATTGTTCGGCGCCCGACACGGGCAACATGGAGGTGCTGGCTCGCTACGGCTCGCCGGAGCAGCGCAAGCGCTGGCTCGAACCGCTGCTCGACGGCCGGATCCGCTCCGGCTTTGCGATGACCGAACCCGCGGTCGCCTCGAGCGACGCGACCAACATCGAGGCCGGGATCGTGCGCGACGGGGATCATTACGTGATCAACGGCCGCAAGTGGTGGACCAGCGGCGCCGGTGATCCGCGCTGCGAGATCCTGATCTTCATGGGCAAGACGAATCCCGGCGCCGCGCTCCACAGCCAGCAATCGATGATCCTCGTGCCGCTAAGGACGCCGGGGATCACCGTGAAGCGCCAGCTCTCGGTCTTCGGCTACGACGACGCGCCGCACGGCCACTCCGAAATCGAATTTACCGACGTGCGCGTACCCGCGGTGAATTTATTGCTCGGGGAAGGACGCGGTTTCGAGATCGCGCAGGGTCGGCTCGGACCGGGGCGTATTCATCACTGCATGCGCCTCATCGGTCTCGCCGAGCGCGCGCTCGAGATGCTGTGCCGGCGTGCGCTCGAGCGCGTCGCATTTGGCCGGCGCCTCTCGGAGCAAGGCGTCACGCTCGAGCGGATCGCCGAAGCGCGCATCGAGATCGATCAGGCACGGTGGCTCGTGCTCAACGCGGCCTACATGATGGACACGGTCGGCAACCGCGCCGCAAAGAAGGAAATTGCGATGATCAAAGTCGCGGCGCCAAAGATGGCCTGCCGTGTGCTCGATTGGGCCATTCAGGTGCACGGCGGCGCCGGCGTCAGCCAGGACTTCCTGCTCGCCCACGCCTATGCGGGTGCACGCTCCCTGAGGCTCGCCGACGGTCCTGACGAAGTGCACCGCGCGCAGATCGGCAAGCTCGAGCTGTCCCGGTACCGATCAGCCTAAAGAGCGCACCGTGTCGGACAGGCACTTCAAATTCTGGCCTGATCATTCGCGGCAGCAGCTGGACGCGCCGGCAACCAATGTGTTCTACAACCTCGAGGTGTCCGCACGGCGCTATCCGAGCAAACCCGGTCTCGTCTATTACGACACACCGATCGGCTTTGCCGAGATTCACGACGAAGCGCAGCGGATCGCCGGCTACCTCGAGCAGCGCTGCGGTGTCCGCAGGGGCGATCGCGTGCTGCTCTACATGCAGAACAGCCCGCAGTTCGTCATCGCCTATTACGGCATCCTGCGCGCCAATGCGGTCGTCGTTCCGCTCAATCCGATGTATCTCACGCAGGAATTTCTTCGCTGCGCCAAGGATGCGGGCAGCAGGACTGCGATCGTCTCGCAGGAGCTGTACTCGCGCATCGAACCGCTGCTCGATTCGCGGGAACTCGAGCAGGTGATCGTCGCCGCATATTCGGATTATCTGAAGCAGCCCACCAACCTCTCCGTGCCGGAGTTCGTGGCGGCGCCGCGTGTCGAGCTTGCGCGGCCCGGTGTCACGCTGTGGAGAGATGCGCTCGCGAGCGGCCTGCCCCCGGGACCCCTGAGCGCAGGTCCGGATGACTTGTGCGTGATGCCGTACACCTCCGGTACCACCGGCGAGCCCAGGGCCTGCATGCATACGCACCGCACGACCATGCATACGCTCGTGGCCTCGATGCGCTGGTTCACGATACTGCCCGAATTGTCGATGCTCGCGGTCGCGCCCTTCTTTCACGTGACCGGCATGCAAGGCAGCATGAACGGGCCGATCTACAACGGCAATACCCTGGTCCTGCTGCCGCGTTGGGACCGGGTGGTCGCCGCGGAATGTGTGCAGCGCTATCGGATCGCCAGCTGGACCGGGGTTCCGACGATGGTCCAGGATTTTTTCTCGAACCCGAACATCGAGCGCTACGATTTGTCCTCGATCCGCAGATTGAGCGGCGGCGGTGCCGCGATGCCGGCCGCCGTGGCGCAGCGGCTGCTGCAGCGGGGCATCACTTATTGCGAAGGCTATGGTCTCTCGGAGACCATGGCGGCCACGCACATCAACCCCCCGGATCGTGCGAAACCCCAATGTTTGGGCATACCGATCTACGGCGTGGATTCGCGCGTCGTCGACCCCAAGACCGGCGACGAGCTCGCGGCAGGCGAGGTCGGCGAGATCGTGACTCACGGCCCACAGGTGTTCCTGGGCTACTGGAATAAGCCGCAGGACAGCGCGCAGGCGTTCATCGAGATCGACGGCAAACGCTTCCTGCGCACTGGCGATCTCGGCAGAGTCGACGAAGACGGCTACTTCTTCATGGTCGACCGGCTCAAACGCATGATCAATGCGTCCGGATTCAAAGTGTGGCCGACCGAGGTCGAATCGCTGATGTATCAGCATCCCGCCGTGCTCGAGGCCTGCGTCATCGGCGCGAGCGACGCGCATCGCGGCGAGACCGTCAAGGCCCTGGTCGTATTGCGGCCGGAATGGCAGGGACGCATCGAAGCCCCGGCGATCGTCGATTGGTGCCGCGAGAACATGGCAGCGTACAAGGTCCCGAGGATCGTCGAATTCATCGATGCGCTGCCCAAATCGGGCAGCGGCAAGGTTCAGTGGCGCGAACTGCAGGATCGCGAACGGCGGGCCGAAGCCGCGCGCAGCGCCGCGGCCGAGCGAGGTGGCTCAGCATGAGGGCGCTGCTGAGCCGCCGTCCCGGCGGGCCCGAGACTCTGGAACTCGACGAGATTCCCGAGCCCGTGGCAGGTCCCGGCGAGGTGCGGGTCGCGGTGCGCGCTTGCGGCGTTAATTTCCCGGATTTGCTGATCATTCAGGATCTCTATCAAGTCAAGCGAGCGCGACCGTTCGCGCCGGGCGGCGAGATTTCCGGCATCGTCGATGCGCTCGGCGCGGGCGTCGAGGGCTTGCGCGTCGGCGATCGCGTGCTCATGAGTCCGGTACAAGGCGGCATGGCTCAGAAAGTCGTCGGTCCCGCGGGAAACTGCTGGAAGATTCCCGATGCGATGCCGTTCGACGAAGCGGCCGCGCTGCTCCTGACCTATGGCACCTCGCAACACGCGCTGAAGGATCGAGCGCAGCTCAAGCCCGGCGAGACGCTGCTCGTGCTCGGCGCGGCGGGCGGCGTCGGCCTCGCCGCGGTGGAGTTGGGCAAGGCCATGGAGGCTCACGTGGTCGCCGCGGCATCCACTGAAGCGAAGCTCGCGTTCGCGCGCGAGCATGGCGCCGATGAGACCGTGCAATACCCAGCGGTCGCGCTCGACAAAGCCGCTGCGCGCGCGCTCACTGATCACTTCAAGTCCGTGTGCGGTGCGAATGGCGCCCAGGTGATCTTCGATCCGGTGGGCGGCGATTACACAGAAGCGGCGCTGCGCGCGATCGGCTGGCAGGGACGTCATCTGGTCGTCGGCTTTACCGCCGGTATCCCGAAGCTGCCACTCAATCTGACCCTGCTGAAGAGTTGCCAGATCATCGGCGTGTTCTGGGGAGAGTTCACCGCGCGCCAGCCCCGGCAACATGCCGCTAATGTCGCGGCGCTCATGGCGCTCTATCTCGGGGGCCGCATCAAGCCGGCAGTCACCGAGCGCTTTCCGCTGCAGCGGGGAATGGACGCGATCGCGCGGCTCGGTGCGCGCGATGCGCGCGGCAAGGTCGTCGTCATAATCGAATGAGTAGATCCTCGTGAATCTCAACTACACCGCCGCAGAAGAATCCTTTCGCGCCGAAGTCCGTGCTTTCCTCGAAGCCGAGCTTCCGGCCGACATCCGCTCCAAAGTGCGCCTGGCAAGGAGAATGCACAAAGACGACCTCGTGCGCTGGCAGAAGATCCTCTACCGCCGCGGCTGGGGCGCCGGCATGTGGCCGCGGCGCTACGGCGGTGCCGATTGGAGCGTCGTCGAGCAGCACATCTTCGACGAAGAGGCTGCGGCGGCCGGCGCGCCGCCCCAGCTCGCGTTCGCCTTGCGCATGGTCGCCCCGGTGCTCATGAGCTTCGCAACCGCCGCACAACAGAATTACTTTCTGCCGCGCATCATTTCCGGCCAGGACTGGTGGTGCCAGGGGTATTCGGAGCCCGGTTCGGGGTCCGATCTCGCCTCACTGCGCACGAGCGCGGTGCGCGAAGGCGCTCATTACCGCGTCACCGGCCAGAAGACCTGGAACACGCTCGGCCAGTATGCCGATTGGATCTTCTGCCTGGTGCGCACGAGCAGCGACGCGCGTCCACAGCAAGGCATTTCGTTCCTGTTGATCGATATGAAATCACCGGGCATCACGCTGCGCCCCATCATCACGATCGACGGCGAACACGAAATTAACGATATTTTCTTCGACAACGTGCAGGTGCCGGTCGAAAACCTGGTCGGCGAGGAAAACAAGGGCTGGACTTACGCAAAATTCCTGCTCTCGCACGAGCGCACCAATAATGCCGGCATCGGCAATTGCAAACGCGCCTTGAAGCGGCTCAAGGAAATTGCGACGCGCCAACTCCACAACGGCCGCCCGCTGATCGAGGAGTCCCGCTTCCGCGACCGCATCGCGCAGGTCGAGCTCGAGCTCATGGCGCTCGAGATCACGAACCTGCGTGTGCTTTCGGCGGTCTCGAAGGAATCCCGCGCTCCGGGGCCCGAGGTCTCGCTGCTCAAAATCAAGGGATCGGAGATCATCCAGCAGCTCGCGGAGCTTCAGATGCATGCGCTCGGGCACGATGCCCTGCCTTACTTGCGCGAGGCGCTCGAGGTGGACTGGGTTCCGCCGCCGTACCTCGCGGATCACTACGCCGCCTTCGCGCCGCCGCTCACGGGCCAATATTTCAATTACCGCAAGACCACGATCTATGCGGGCTCGACCGAGATCCAAAAAAACATCATTTCGAAACTGATTCTGGGTCTCTAAACGAGAGCTGCCATGGATTTCCGCCTAACAGAAGAACAACTGGCGCTGCAGGAGACGCTGCGGCGTTTCATCGCCAAAGATTACGATTTCGAGCGGCGCCGCTCGCTGGCGCGCTCACCGCTCGGCTATTCCGCGCAAGCCTGGGCCCAGTATGCCGAGCTCGGCCTGCTCGGCCTGCCCTATCCCGAGGAATTCGGCGGGCTCGGCGGCAGCGGTGTGGACATCATGGCCGTCATGGAGCTGGTCGGGCAGGGACTGCTGCTGGAGCCTTACCTGAGTACGGTCGTGCTCTGCGGTGGGCTGCTCCGCGATGCCGCAACCCGCGCGATCCAGGAGGCGCTATTGCCGCAGATCGCCGCGGGAAAGCTGCAGATCGCGCTCGCCGCCTATGAGGCGGCCGGGCGCTATGAGCTCGCGCACGTCGCTTCGACGGCCGTCCGTGAAGCCAAAGGCTGGCGGCTCACCGGCCGCAAGTCCGTCGTGCTCGATGCCCCATCAGCCGATTATTTTCTTCTCTCGGCGCGCAGCAGCGGCAGTCGGACCGACGCCGAAGGTATCTCCCTGTTTCTGGTGCGACGTGATGCGCCGGGATTGACGCTGCAAGCCTATCCCACCCAATCCGGCGGCCGAGCCGCGGATTTGCATTTGCAGGATGTGCCTGTCGACGACGATGCCGTAATAGGTGCACCCGAGCGAGCGCTTCCCGTCATTGAGCGCGCCGTCGACCAGGGGATCGCCGCACTGTGCGCCGAAGCGGCGGGTATCGTGACCGCGCTCAATGAGGCCACTCTAAATTATTTGAAAACCCGCAAACAGTTCGGCACCGTGATCGGCAGCTTCCAGGCGCTGCAACATCGAATGGCGGACATGTTCATTGCCGCTGAGCAGATCCGTTCGATGGCTATCATTGCGGCAATTCAAGCTGCCGGCGACGAACCCGCGGCACGCCGCCGCGCCATATCGGGCGCGAAGGCCTATATCGGAGAGACCGCGCGCTTTGTCGGCCAGCAGGCCGTCCAGCTGCACGGTGCGATGGGAGTCGTCGATGAGCTCAACGTCGGCCATTACTTCAAGCGCCTCACCATGATCGATATGACATTTGGCGACGCCGACCATCACTTGGCGCGTTTCAGCGAAGCATTGCGAGTCGAAGCCGTGGGAGCTGCCTCATGAAGTTCAACCGCCGCCGCCTGATTCTCGGACTCTATGTGCTCGCGCTCATCGTCATCACCGAGCTCATCACCGGCTATCTCAAACTGCCGGCATGGCCGGCGTACGTGGCCTGGGTCCTCTTCTTCGTCGAACACATGAACCCGAAGAAGGCGCCGCATATTCTGATCGGCGCTGCCACCGGTATCGGGCTCGTGATACTTGCACCGAGCGCAATCGGCTTGCTCGCGCACCTCATCGGCGCCGACTGGGCCCGACTGATCTACATTTTGGCCGCCGTTTACGCGATTTTTGCGCTCGGCGAAATGATTCCGCTGATTCTCAACAGCCATACCTTCATGTTGTTCACGGTCGCCGGCCTCGCGTTGGCGACGCCACATCCTTATCCTCTGCTATGGCTGCTGATCGAGGCGGCGGGCGGCGGCTTGCTGATCGGCGCCACGATCGTCGTCGGCAGGATCATCGGGGCACCCAGCCCGGCGGACGCGGCGCACTGAATGAAACACGCAGCGGCCACCTCGGTGAGACAGCACGTCAGCGCCGCCGAATGGGAGGTGCGCGTGAATCTCGCTGCCGCGTATCGCCTGGTTGCGCTCTACGGATGGGATGACCTCGTCTTCACTCACGTGTCGGCGCGGGTTCCCGGATCGGAGCATCATTTTCTGATCAATCCCTACGGCTTGACGTTCGAGGAAATCACGGCTTCCTCGCTCGTCAAGGTCGATCTCGGCGGCCGGAAGATCATGGACTCGCCCCATGAAATCAATCCGGCCGGCTTCACGATTCACAGCTGCATTCATGCGGCGCGAGAGGATGTCGCGTGCGTCATGCACATCCATTCGCTCAACGGCGTCGCCGTCGCCGCACAAAAGCAGGGGTTGCTGCCGATTTCTCAGCAATCGCTGTTCGTGCTGGCGTCGTTGGCCTATCACGACTACGAGGGTGTCGCGCTCAATGCCGCCGAACAGCCGCGCCTGGTCGCGGACCTCGGCGACAAGTCCTATCTGATGCTGCGCAATCACGGGCTGCTGACCGCCGGCTCGTCGCCGGCCGATGCCTTTCTGTACATGTATATCTTCGAATCCGCGTGCGCGATCCAGGTGCGTGCTCAAAGCGGCGGACAGGAATTGATCCGAATACCCGAACCCATTCTCGGCGGCATTCGGGCCGCGGCCAGCCAGGTGACGCGAGGATTGGGAAGCAGCGTCGCATGGCCGGGGCTGCTGCGAAAACTCGATCGATCGAGTCCCGGGTATCGTGATTAGCCGCTTAGTAATCAACCACTTGCAGCGCTCGCCAGCCCCGTTCCGAGGCACAACCCGCCAGCCGAGCGGAGATCTGCGATATGTAAAACTGAGAGGCACTTCAACGCATTCACGCCTCATATCGCTGAGGTTATTGCGCCGCACGGGTTGTACGGGACACGTCGCTGAACGCAAGTCGCAACACCGACGATTGCCGCTCGAGCAGCACAGGTGTTGCCACTTGCGCAATTGCATTGCTGTTGACATTGCCATCGATTGACGCGCGGGCGCAAAACGATGTCGGTCCCGTCAGCTCGCTGAAGGAGCTGAGCATTGAGCAGCTGCTGGGCATCGAGGTTACCTCCGTCTCCAAATCCGCGGAACAGCTGAGCGATGCGGCAGCCGCGGTTTATGTCATCACGCGCGACGACATTCTTCGCTCCGGCGCGAGGACCATTCCCGACATGCTTCGCCTGGCGCCCAATCTTCAGGTGGCGCAGATCACAGCGACCAGCTTCGCCATCACGGCACGCGGTTTTAATGGTTCCGCCGCCTCCAAACTGCTGGTCCTCATCGATGGACGCAGCGTCTATACGCCTTATCACTCAGGTGTGTCGTGGGACGTCCAGGACGTACTGCCCGAGGACATCGAGCGTATCGAAGTGATCAGCGGGCCTGGCGCCACGCTGTGGGGTGCGAATGCGGTCAACGGCGTCATCAACATCATCACGCGCAATTCCGCCAGCACCCAGGGCGCATCGGTCACGGCTGGCGGCGGCAACCTCGACCAGAGAGCCAGCCTGCAGTACGGCGGGAGCGCCAGCGATCAGGCGAGCTATCGGGCCTACGTGGATTCATTCCATGTTGGCCCCGACGTCACCGCGAGCGGAACGGACGCGATGGATGATTGGCATAAGTCACAAGGCGGATTCCGCTTCGACCAGGCAGGGGCGCAAGACGTGCTGTCCGTGCACGGTGACTTCTACGAGGGATCGGAAGATGAACTCGCCCCGCCCGCCAAGGAGATCTCCGGCGGTAATCTGCTCGCGCGCTGGAACCATGAGCTCGCCGGTGGCTCGCAGCTGCAGATCCAGTCCTATTACGACTATGTAGCGTTCTCGATCCCGGCGATCGCAAGCGACTATCTCAACACCTACGATCTCGAGGCTCAGCAAAGTTTCTCCTGGGGGCCGCGTCAGTACATCGTCTGGGGAGCCGGTGAGCAGGTCCAGCAGGACAACTTTCCCACAGCCCTTTCGAGCACCCAAGGGTTTTCTCCGCAGCGGCGCACACTGAATCTCTCAGACATCTTCCTCCAGGACAGTATCTCTCTCACCGACACCCTCAAAGCGGTTCTCGGTGCGAAGCTCGAAGAGGACACTCCGTACATGGGCGTTGAGCCTCTTCCCAGCGCACGTCTCTCGTGGAAGGTCACGAACGCCGATTTACTGTGGCTGGCGGTGTCCCGCGCAGTGCGCGCACCGTCCCGCATCGACCGCGATCTTTTCGAAGCCGTCGGCCCGGAGGTGATCATCCGCGGCGACGATTTTCGGCCGGAAGAGCTGACTGCCTATGAACTCGGTTATCGTGGCCAGCCCTCGCCGAACACTTCGCTGTCGATCTCAACGTTCTACAACGTCTACCGTGACCTGCGCAGCGTGGAGCCTGCGCCGGACGGCGGATTTCCCTTGACGTTCGAAAACCGCATGTTGGGCGATACCTGTGGCGTCGAGGTCTGGGGTAACTACCAGGTCAACACATGGTGGCGGCTCACGGGGGGTGCCAATTGGCTGCACGAGAATCTGCATTTCGCGCCCGGTAGCAGCGGCCTCGGCGGCACAGCGCTCGCCGGTGACGACCCCAGCTACCAGCTTTCGGCGCGCTCGACGATGGATCTCGCACGCAATTTGGCGCTGAATTTCGATTTGCGGAGAGTCGGCGCGCTGCCCAATCCTGCCTCGCCCGCTTACACGGAACTTGACTCACGAGTCGGCTGGAGCGTGTCGCGGTCGGTGGCAGTCTCTCTTACCGGGTCGAACCTCCTCCATCCACAACACTTGGAATTCGGCACGGCTTCAACCCCCATCCAGCTGGGACCCACAGGTGTCGAAACGGGACGAAGTGTGTTCCTCGAGGTGCACTGGAGAACGTGACCCAGAATTAGTGGACCGGAATCGGTAGGTGATTTCATCGAACACGTCAGTATCGTTCCCCCACCATCTCCTCGCTCTTGGCCCAGAGCGCCTTGGCGTGCTCCGGATCAACAGCGTAGGGCCTGACCCCGGGGCTCAACGGGCTGATCGGCCCATCGGTGACCTGCGACACGTGGCAGTCCTCGCAGTAGCGGCCGCCGACCTCTTCGGCCGCGGCGACGAAGGCCGCCCAGACCGCTGTCGCGGCTCCTTGGGGAATCGTCTTGAACTTGAAGGGCGGCCGCCCATCGATCGCCAACTGGACGTTGATCCGCTCCACGGTTGCCTCGAGCTCTCCTGGCTGCAGATGCCGGCCGAGTTCGGTCATGATTCCCCCCGGGTGCAGCGCGCTCGCCCTCACGCCGCGCGTGCGATGGCGCCGGTCGAATTCCACCGCAAACAGGATGTTGGCCGTCTTGGAGCGGCCATAGGCAATCATCGGGTCGTAGGGCGTGCGATCGAAGTTCGGATCGGCGAGGTCCACATCCGAATAGCGATGGCCGGCGGAAGAGACATTCACCAGCCGGCCGCCTGGTGCGATCAGGGAGGCGATACGGTTCACCAGCACGAAGTGGCCAAGGTGATTCGTCCCAAACTGGGTCTCGAAGCCATCGGCTGTGCGCCCGAAGGGCGTGCGCATCACGCCCGCATTGGCGATTACAGTATCGAAAGGCCGCCCGTCAGCGAGCAACGCGTCGGCGCAGGCGCGCACGCTCTGAAGCGAGGCGAGATCCAGCTCAACCAGCTCCAATCCGCCGCTCTTGGCCGCCTGAGCCCGGACCTCGGACGTCGCCCTCTTCGCCTTGGCGAGGTCGCGTGCGGCGCCGACCACCTTGGCTCCATGCGCCGCGAGGACGCGGGCGGTCTCCACTCCAAGGCCGGCCGACACGCCGGTGACGAACACGCGCTTCTCGCTGAGATCCTCACCCGAAAGTACGTCATCTGTGGTGGACGTCGCCCCAAAAGATCCGGCCATAGCAATCTCCTTCATCAAATTGGATGCGCCGCGCGCGCGGGAGAACTCCTATCCGCCAACTTGATTTGGCGGCTGTGGCTGGCTCGGATTACCCGCTACTGGGGCGGCGAGACGCCCCTTCAAGCACGATGCTGGAAGGGGGTAATTTAGGGGGTAGATTTGCAGTACCGCGCAAAAAGTGCGTGGCTGCAAGCGGCGGATCGCTATCGCCACCGATCCCATGGTCAGCAGCCTCAAGCCTCAGAATCAGCACCCTGAGGGACCGCAGGACCTCACGGCATGCAAGAGCCTCCGCTGTAGTGGGCTCTGCTCCCTCGATGCCCTCGTCGAGTTGTTCGCCCAAAAAACGAGCGAGCGTCCAAAGCTGCGCAATCGATGTGCCAAGTAGCTCCCGAGGTGTAATCATCGCGAACTCCTTCATGTCGGTTTGCGTAAATCCCGACGGGGCCCATTCACTTCCCGTGATTGCGCGCTGCAGTCCGATCTCACAAGCCGAAGCGGAAGGCAGCACGGCAGCACACCC
>Ga0210390_10003410_pt1 | contig 13634 bp, 14 predicted proteins | sample IncBWH11OmetaG_FD_161050 | JGI IMG/M metagenome (GOLD analysis project Ga0210390, IMG submission 161050) | Forest soil microbial communities from Barre Woods Harvard Forest LTER site, Petersham, Massachusetts, United States - Inc-BW-H-11-O ...
CGAGGATCATCAGCGCGACGATGCCCTGACCGTTTGGCGGACACTGATACGCGTCGTAACCGCGCCAGTTCAGCGTGATCGGCTCGACGAATTCGGCGGTGGTGAGGCCGTGGGCCAAGTCCTCTTCGGTGTGCAGGCCGCCGCGCGCGCGCAGCGTCGTTACGATGTCGGCCGCGACCGCGCCTTCGTAGAAGGCCTTGGCGCCATGACGTGCGACACCGCGCAGCGTTTCGGCCAATGCCGGGTTGCGGAAGATGTCACCGGCTTTCGGTGCCTCACCGTTCGGCAGGAATGCGAACGTGCGGTTCTTGCGCAGCTTCGCCTCCAGGCGCTTCCAGGCCCACGCCACGACCGGGTGCACCGGCCAGCCGTCCGCGGCATAGCGGATCGCCGGCTGGAGCAGTTCGTCGAGGCCCTTGCGGCCATGCGCCTTGAGCAGCGTCTCCCAGGCGTTGATCGCCCCGGGCACTGTGACCGCGTGCGCCGAGGTGTTCTCTAGCGTGCTGATGCCGTGCTGCTCGTACCAGTCGATCGTGGCGGCTGCCGGCGCGCGGCCGGAGCCGTTCAGCGCGAACACCTTGCCGGCGCCAGCGGGCGCATAGAGACAGAAGCAGTCACCGCCGATGCCGGTGGACTGTGGCTCGATTACACACAGCACGGCCGTCGCCGCTACCGCGGCGTCCAGCGCATTGCCGCCGGCGCGCAGCACATCGAGGGCGGTCAGCGTGGCGGCCGGCATCGAGGTGGCAGCCATGCCGTGCGTCGCGTACACGGGGCTGCGGCCGGGGAGGTGATGATCGCGCATTCTTCGCTTCGCTCCAGTGGTCACGGAAAGGCAAGTCCGCCAGTATGGCCCAGTGAGTTATCACTGACCACTGGAGCAACGGCCGATGGCCGAAACGATTGCCTATGGCGACTTCGAGCGCGTCGATATCCGGGTCGGCACCATCACCGATGCGCAGCCATTCCCGCAGGCGCGCAAGCCAGCCTACAAGCTGGTCATCGACTTCGGCGGCGAGATCGGAGTGAAGCGGTCGTCGGCGCAACTCACCGTGCACTACCGGCCGGATCAGCTCATCGGCCGCCAGGTCTGCGCGGTGGTGAACTTCCCGCCGCGCCAGATTGGCCCGTTCATCAGCGAGGTGCTGACCTTGGGCATGCCTGACGAGGAGGGCGCAGTCGTGCTGATCAAGCCCGACTTCAAGGTGCCGAACGGCGGCAGGCTGTTCTGATGGCGGCGCACTATTACGCCGTCTCGTGGGATCAGTTGCATCGTGATTCCCGCGCGCTGGCGTGGCGGCTGATGGATAAGGGGCCGTTCGCGGGCATTGTGGCGATCACGCGCGGCGGCCTGATCCCGGCGGCGATCATCGCCCGCGAGCTCGACGTGCGTCTGGTGGAGAGCGTGTCGATCGTGAGCTATGCGGCGGGCGGCAGTGGTTCGTTGATCGAGGAGGAGAACAGCGGCGCGCCCGCCGTGATCAAGCCGCCGGTGGCCGCGGGTGACGGCACCGGCTATCTCATCGTCGACGACCTGGTGGACACCGGCGCCACGGCGCGCGTGGTGCGCGGGCTGCTGCCGCGGGCGCACTTCGCCGCGGTCTACGCCAAGCCGGCAGGACGCGATACGGTGGACACCTTCATCACCGAGGTGTCGCAGGACACCTGGATCCTGTTCCCCTGGGACACCGAGCCACAATTCGTGGCACCGCTGGTCAAGCGCGGCGGCTGATCACTCGAAGACCGCAACCGCTCGGATGGGGCTGGCTGTGCCGCCGCGGATCTTCAGCGGGAAGCCGATGAAGCGGAAGCGCCCGCGGCCGACCAGCTTGTCGAGATTGGCGAGACATTCCATGTGAGTGATACCGCGTTCGGCACAGGCCATGTGTGCGAGGTAGTTGGGTTCGCCTTCGGGTGCCGGACTGATCGCCTCGACACCGAACATGAGGATTTCGTGATCCGCCAGCCAGTGCACTGATTCAGCCGCGAGGCCGGGAAAGTCGTGCAAGTAGCCAGGCTTGCCGAGCAGACGATCGTTGGTCGCCATGTAGAGCAGAACGGTGTCACGCGGTCGGATCTGCTGGCCGGATTTGTCGAGCGCCTCCTCCATCTCTGGCACCGTGATCTCGTGCTTCAGCGGCGCATGCGAGAGGTCGAGGCACATTGCCGAGGTATAGAAGTTCTCCAGCGGTACTTCATCGATGGATGGTGCGCCAGGTCGCGGATCGAAATGCACCGGCGCATCCACGTGCGTACCGGCGTGGTCTGACAACGCGATCGACAGTGCCTTCGAAGTGAACACCGTGTTGCCTGCGTATTTCTTTTCCGAATGGTCGCCCCACACCGAGACAATGACCGGTGGATGCGACGGATGGGTCTGCGTGCGGTGAAAAAGCTCGCGGCTGAGATCAATGAGTTCCATTTTGGAGTGCCCTTCGCGCCCGATGTGGGACGGTGCTACGCTTATGCCTCGTGCGGGAGGAAGCAACAATGGCCGGATTGTCGGATATTCTTGAGACGACGCAACTGGAGAAGGTGGCTGGCGGGTTCGTTTTCACCGAAGGACCGCTATGGCACCCCGACGGGTTCTTCTACTTCGTCGATATTCGCCAGAACCTGCTGTACCGCATGGTGCTGGGGCAGAAGGCGGAGGTGGTGCGAAAGACCATTGGCGGCAACGGCACCACGTTCGATCTGCAGGGGCGCCTGGTCCAATGCGAGGGCGACGGCCGCATGGTGACGCGGCTCGAGGCGAACGGCGCGGTGACGACGCTGGCGGACCGGTTCGAGGGAAAGAAGCTGAACCGGCCGAACGACGTGATCTGCCATTCGAACGGTTCGCTATATTTCACTGATCCGGCCTATCGCGTGCCGATGGCCGAGCGTGAGCTGGATGCCGCGGTGTACCGCCTCGCGCCGGAGGGGGCGGTGAGCCTCGCGGTGCCGGTGGAGTACCCGAACGGTCTGGCGCTGTCACCGGACGAGCGCACGCTCTACATCGCGAATACGCGTTGGTGCCAGTACATCCATGCGGTGGAGCTGGATGCGGCGGGCAACATGGTGCGGCGGCGGGTGTTCGCCGACATGTCGGCGGATGGCACGAACGGCGTGCCCGACGGCATGAAGGTAGACGCGGCCGGGCGGGTGTTCTGCACTGGCACCGGGGGTGTGTGGGTGTTCGCGCCGGATGGTTCGAAGATCGGCATCATCGAGATGCCGGAGGTGTGCGCGAACTGCGCGTTCGGTGGCCCAGACCTGCGCACCCTGTTCCTGACCGCCAGCACGTCCGTGTATACGCTGCGGGTGAAGACGCCGGGTATGGCGCATCCGTGGTACAAGACGCGCGGCGACCGGTAACGCGTCTGTTCGAGGAGCGCGGCGACGAAGCAAGCTCGGTCAAAGTTTGCGCTCACAGCGTGACCGAGATTGCTTCGTCGCTATGCTCCTCGCAATGACATGACGATGGCTTCGCCGTGTCGCAATGACAATTGCTACGCCTTGCTTACGTTCCAGAACACCGGCGCCGGACCCTTGAGCGGATCGCTGATACTCTTGGTCCACGCTGCGCGCGGCATGTAGCGGCCGAGGGGAATGAACGGCACCGATTCAAACGCCGCCAACTGGATCTGACGCTCCAGCCGCGTCTGCTCCGCCGGATCGTCGCTGTCGAGCCACGCGTTGTACGCCGTCTCTATGCGCGGAATGTCGGGCCAGCCGATCCACGCGTCCTTGCCGTTGCCGCGCAACAGCGAGCCCAGCAGCGGATCGCGGTACTCGGGCACTGGTGTGACGCTGACGAACAACGACCAGCCGCCCTTGTCCAGCGGCTGCCTGCTGGAACGGCGTTGCAGCACCGTGCCCCAGTCCATCGCCTGGTCGTCGATCGTCATGCCGACACGCGACAGCTCGTCGGCCACCACCAGCGAGGCCGAATTGTAGAACGGCTGATCCGTGGTGTGCAGCAGCACCAGTCGCTCGCCATGATACCCCGCGTCCTCCAGCATCGCCTTCACCTCGGCTGTGCTGTGGCGTTTGGTCAGCGCCTCGATCCCTGCCATGTCCACTTCGGGTTTGCCGGTCGCCAGAAACCCCATCGGCACGATGGTGCTCTCTGCATCGCCGCCCATGATCGCGTCCATCACTGCACGCTGGTCGATCGCCGCCATGATGGCGCGCCGCAGCTTCACGTTGTTGGTCGGCGCGGTGACGTGGTTGGGGCGCAGCTGGCTGATGAAGCCCCACTTGTCCAGCCGTCCGGTCACGACGTTCGGCGCCCGCTGCAGCATTGGCAGCAGGTCAGGCATCGGCATCTCCAGCCAGTCGACCTCGCCGGTCATCAGCGCGTTGGCGGCGGTGGCGGGATCGGGGATCATCTTCCACTCCACCCGATCCACCAGCACACGATGCCCGCCCGAGGTGAAGCTCGCCGGCTCGTTGCGCGGCACGTAGCGCTCGAATGGCACCATCGCGGCGTGGCTGCCGATGACGTATTCGTCCTTGAGGAACCGGAACGGGCCGGAACCGACAATCTCGGTCATCTGCTTGTAGGGATCGGTGCCGTTGGCGATGCGCTCCGGCACCATGACCGCGGCAGTCTGGAACTTCGACAGCAGCTTGGGCAGCGCGGGGAACCGCTTGCTCAACCGCAGCACGATGGTGCGATCGTCCGGTGCCTCCAACGCGTCGAGCCGCGCCTGGAGCGTGGCGCCGCCGGGATCGCGCTGCATCCAGCGCCGCAGTGACGCGGTGCAGTCGCGCGCCAGCACCTTCGTTCCATCATGGAACCACAGGTTCTCGCGCAGCGTCATGACCCAGCGCTTGCCATCATCCTCGAGGACATAGCCCGCCAGCATCTGCGGCTTCGGGTTCATCTCCGCGTCGCGACCGAACAGCACGTCATAGATCATGAAGCCGACGTTCCGCGTGGTCATCGCGCTGGTCCACACAGGATCGAGGCTTGCCAGCGGCGACTGCGGAATGAAGATCAGCGTCTTCGTCTCGCCGCCGATCGCGGGTCGCGCCAGAGTCGCCGCTGCCGCGCCCAGCATGAAGTTGCGTCGTTGCATGGTTCAGTCCTTGCTCACGTTCCAGAACACCACGGATGGCCCTTTCAGGATGCCGTGCACGTTGTCGCGCCAAGCGGCACTCTGCCGATAGCCGCCAAGGGGAATGAACGGCAGCGTCTCGAACGCCTCCAACTGGTAGGCGCGTTCCAGCCGGGTCTGTTCCGCAGGATCGGTGGCGCCGAGCCAGTCCGTGTATATCTGCTCGATCTTCGGATCGGTGGGCCAGCCGAACCAGGCCTCCTTGCCATTGCCGCGGATGAAGTTCGCGAGCAGCGGATCGCGATGATCGGGTGCGGCGACGACCGACGGAAATAGCGACCAACCGCCCTTGTCGACCTGCTCGCGGCTGGTCCGGCGGGTCTGCACCGTGGCCCAGTCCATCGCCTGATCATCGACATTCATGCCGGCGGCGGACAGCGAATGCGCGATCACCGTCGCGGTGGGGTTGAAGAACCAGTGATCTGTCGCGTGCAACAGGACGATGCGCTCGCCGTTGTAGCCGGCGCGGTCGAGCATCGCCTTCACCTGGTCAGGCGTATGCTTCGTGCGCACCAGCTCCATGCCGGCGTCATCGACCTCCGGCTTGCCGGTCCGCAAGAAGCCCACGCCGGTGAACATGTTGTCCGGATCGCTGCCCATCGATGCGGCCATCACCTCCTGCTGGTCGATTGCGGCCAGCATCGCACGACGCACACCAGGATTGCTGGTCGGAGCAGCGATGTGGTTGGGACGCATGAAGCAGATCTGGCCGAACGTATCCAGCACGCCGACTTTGACACCGGCCGCCTTCTTCAACGTCGACAGCAGGTCGGGCAGGGGGATTTCGACCCAGTCCACCTCGCCGGTCACCAGTGCATTGGCCGCGGTCTGGGCGTCGGGGATCATCTTCCACTCGACGCGATCGACCAGCACGCGATGCCCGCCCGCGGTATAACTCGCCGGTTCGTCGCGCGGCACGTAGCGATCGAACTTCGCGAACGCCGCGTGGCTGCCCAGCACATGCTCGTCGGCCAGCCAGAGGAACGGACCGCTGCCGATCGCCTCGGGGATCTGCTTGAACGGATCGGTCTGCGCCAGGCGCTCGGGCATCATCACCGCCGGGATGATGAACTTCGACAGCAGCGTGCGCAGATGCGGGAAAGGCTTGTTCAGCCGTAGCACGATGGTGCGGTCATCCGGCGCCTCCATCGCATCGAGCCGCTGCGACAGCGTCACCCCGCCCTGATCGCGCACCATCCTCCGCCTCAGTGAGGCGATGCAGTCGCGCGACCGCACGGGAGCGCCGTCGTGGAACCACAGGTTCTCGCGCAGCCGCAGGGTCCAGCGGCGCCCGTCGTCCTCCATCAGATCGCCTTCGAGCATCTGTGGCCGCGGGTTCATCGCATCGTCGCGCCCGTAGAGCAGATCGAACACCATGAAGCCCATGTTCCGGGCGATCTGCGAGCTGGTCCAAACCGGATCGATGCTGTTCAGCGCGACCTGCGGCACAATGGACAGTGTGTGTGTCTTGCCGGCTATGGCGGGGCGCGCCAGAGCGGCAGCCGCCGCCCCGAGCAAGAGGCTGCGTCGGTGCATTCCTTGTGGTTCCTCCCGAGGTGGGGAGTCTAGCGCGGCGACCCGTTCTGCTCCATCTCTTCACGCACCTCGCGCTCGATCGCGTCCAGCAGGCGTAACGGGAAATGCCGCGGCACGCCCTCCGCGATGAATACGATGCGCGTCGTGCGGTCTGCGGAGGGCCAGCACGGGAAAAATTCCGGCGGCGAGACGACGTGCTGGACACCGTGGATGACGGCCGGCTGCTCGGGCATCTCCTCGATGTTCACCAGCCCCTTCAGCCGCAGCAGGCGCGCGCCGCAGTGCTCGGTCAGCGCTTCCAGCAGCAGGGTCAGCGCGAGCGCCGGAACCGGACGGTCGCGCTGCAACGTGAAGGTTGTGATGCCATCGGTGTGCCTCGCGACGGCGAACGGATTGCGCGGTGGCAGATCGGGCAGGGTGGCGAAGCGCATCGCGACGCCGGTGCCGGTGAACAGCGCGGCGGGCGCGACATCGCGAGCGGCGAGCAGGCCGGCACCAGGATTGAGCGCGGCAAGCCGTTCGCGCAGAGCGTCGGTCGGTTTGGCGACGTCGGTCTTGCTCAGCAGCAGCGTGTCGGCCAGTGCCGCCTGGCGACGGGCTTCCGGATGACGATCGAGCGTCGCCTCCCCGTGCAGCGCATCGATGAGGGTGACGATGCCGTCGATGGCGTGATGCCGAGCGATGTCGCGATCGGTCATCAGCGCGTGGAGAATAGGGGCAGGGTCGGCAAGGCCGGATGTTTCGACCAGCACGCGGTCATACGCGATCTCGCCGACCTCGCGTCGACGCTGCAGATCGAGCAGCGTCGCGACCAGGTCGCTGCGCACCGCGCAACACAGGCAGCCGGTGGTGAGTGCCAGCAGGGTCTCGTCGCTGCCGGCGATCAGTTCGTGATCGAGGCCGATCTCGCCGAATTCGTTGACGATGACCGCGGTGCGCGCGAAGCCGGGATCGCGCAGGATGCGCCCGATCAGCGTGGTCTTGCCACTGCCGAGAAAGCCGGTGACGATAGCGACTGGGATCATGGCGTGAGGCGACGATGGACGGTGTGCATGACAAAGTCCTGCTGACGGACACGGCGGCGCTGCGCGAACTCTATGGCGAACCGCCGGAGGGCGCGATCGCCAAGGAGATCGACTATGTGCATCCGCATTATCGCGCGATGATCGAGGCTTCGCCATTCATGGTGATGGCGACCAGCGGTCCGGAGGGTCTCGACGTGTCGCCGCGCGGCGATCCGGCGGGCTTCGTCGTGGTGGAGGATGAGCGGACGCTGCTGATCCCTGACCGGCGTGGCAACAATCGCGCCGACAGCCTGAATAACCTGATCGGCGATCCGCGCATTGCGCTGCTGTTCATGATCCCGGGGGTCGGCGAGACACTGCGGGTGAACGGGCAGGCGGAGATCTCCGTCGACCCGGCGCTGCTGCAACGGTTTCCGGCGCAGGGCAAGCTGCCGCGTTCAGTAATCGTGGTGCATGTCGAGCGGGTGTATTTCCAGTGTCCGAAGGCGCTGGTGCGGTCGGACCTCTGGAACCCGGCGAAACATGTCGAGCGTCGAAGCCTGCCAAGCTCCGGCACGATCCTGGCGGACATCACGCGCGGGCGCGTGGGCGGGGCCGAGTACGACGCGGCATATCGTGAACGGCTGAAGGCGACGATCTACTGAGAGTCTCACTCTGAACTCATGTGCAACGAGCCATGCGCCTGATCAGCAGCATGGCGGAAGCGGCATAGAGGAAGGCTGTCGCGGACTCGATGGCAATGCAGGCGGCGTCGGCGACGCGCTCGGCCGCATAGGCGCCGTCAGCAGAGGCACGCTCGGAAACAGTCCCTAGATGATCGCAGAAGTTGAAGGTCGTCAGTTACCTAATCGCCAAGGCGCCGACTCACTCACGATCCCGGAGGTGATGGCTTACTATCACGTGCCCGGACTGAGTGTCGCTGTGATTCACGATTTTGCGGTTGACTGGGCAATGTCCTGGGGAGTGGCTGACGTAGAAACCGGCGCCCCCGCCACGAATGAAACGCTGTATCAGGCTGCATCCACGAGCAAGCCAGTCGCAGCGATGGCGTCGCCCGTTGAAAACGGGTCATTCGGTCTCGACCAGGACGTCAACACCATCTTGACCTCCTGGAGCCTGCCGGACGCGCCTTTCAAGGGCCGTCCACCCGTAACGCCGCGAACACTCATGAGCCACACATCCGGCACCGGAGACGGCTTGGGGTTCCCCGGCTACGAACCTGGAGCGCCTCTTCCGACGGTGCAGCAGATTCTTGACGGTCAGCCACCGTCCAATGTCGGCCCGGTTCGACTGGTCCGCCCGCCCCTCTTCGCCGCCCAATATTCCGGTGGGGCGTCATGATCCAGCAGCTCGCGCTCACGGATGCGGTTGGGCGATCTTTCACGGACATCATGCAGAACTGGGTTCTCAGCCCGATCGGCATGACCAGCAGCACCTTTGAACAACCTCTGGCCGCCGATCGAGAGAGACTTGCTGCGCGAGGCCACAATTGGCTCGGAAAAGGCATGGGCGCGCGGTGGCACGTTTACCCTGAACAGGCAGCGGCCGGATTGTGGACCACTCCGACAGATCTTGCGAAGTTCATGATCGAAGTTCAGCGAACAATGGCCGGGCAGTCGAGTTCGGTGCTTACCCGCGCCACGATGCAGGAGATGATGACGCCAGTGGGCATCGGTTCTTACGCCGTCGGCTTTTCGATCTCGCGAAAGGGCGAGGGCTGGTATTTCGAACATGGCGGCAGCAATTGGGGATTTCGTTGCCTGTCAACCGCGCATCGTGCCAAGGGTTATGGCTTGGTCGTGATGACGAACGGTGACAACGGACAGTCCGTCGCGCAGGAAATTCTCGATCGGGTGGCGCGCGCTTATGGCTGGGATATGCTGGATAAACCGACCTTGCGTTAGCCTTCGCGTGCTTCCTCTGAGACTGAGCGGAGGGTACTATACTCCTCCTCCCCCTGGCGGGAGGGGCCGTCACTCCGGCCGCACGTCCCGAAGCGCAAGCTGATACGCCTCCAGCACATCGCGCCCGAAGCAAGCCAGCACAATGCGTTCAATCGATGCATTGCCTGCCACGAACCCTGCCACGGTCCGCACGGCGATCCGCGCCGCGTCAGCGATCGGATACCCATAAATCCCGCAACTGATCGCTGGAAACGCGATCGATCGTACGCCGTTCGCCACCGCCAGATTCAGACTCTCCGCATAGCAGCTCGCCAGCAGCTCCGGTTCGCCGTGTGTGCCGTTGCGATAGCGCGGTCCCACCGCGTGGATCACGAATTTCGTCGGCAGACGGTAGCCCTTGGTGATCTTCGCCTGTCCCGTCGGACAGCCGCCGAGCGTGCGGCACTCCGCCAGCAACTCCGGGCCCGCTGCGCGGTGGATCGCGCCATCGACACCGCCGCCGCCCAGCAGTGATTGGTTGGCCGCATTCACAATTGCATCGACCGCCAGCTTTGTGATGTCGGCCTCGCGAACCTCGATGCGCTGCACGATTAGCCTCCCTAGACCCAGTTGCGCCACCTGAAGATGGCGAGCGGGACAAGGCCCGTCACGATGATCAAGCCGAGGCCCCAGGCATAGCCCCACGACCAGTCGTATTCCGGCATGTTCTTGAAGTTCATTCCGTAAATGCCAGCCACCAGCACGGGCGGAATGCCGACGACAGAGACGACCGTCAGCACCTTCATCACATTGTTCTGCGCGATGTTGATGAAGCCGAGTGTCGCGTCCAGCAGGAACTGCAGCTTGTCGTTGAGGTGCGTGTCGAAATCATTCAGCGAAGAGATGTCGCGCTGCAGCGTGTGCAACCGCGGCTTCAGTTCCTTCGGGAACCACGCTTCGGCTGCCGTCTCCACGTAGGGCACGATGCGCCCGGCGCCCACCTGGCTTTCGCGGATATGCGATATGAGGTCGCCGACGCGGCCCAGCGTGACGAGTGAGCCACGCAGCAAGGCGTCCTCGCGCTTGCGACCGCTGGCCGCCGCCATGTCATCGGAGAAGATGCGATGGGAGAGCATTTCAAGCTCCGCCTTTACCTGTTCGAGCGAATCGGCCTGGCGATCGACGATCACCTCCAGCAGCGCGACCAGCACATGCGAGCTGCTGCGCGCTGTTGGATCAGGTTGCACCATGAAGTGGTCGAACAGTCTGCTCGGTGCGAAGCGGACGGTGATCAGGCGCTCGGGCGAGAGGACAAAACCGACCGAAACCGATCGCGGCTCGGTTTCCGGTCGGCTGACCATCGGCATGCTGAGATAAAGCACGCCGTCGCGCGTAGCGAGGCGGCTGGAACTTTCGATCTCGTTGATGTCGGCCTCGCTGGGGATCGCGAGGCCGGTTTCGCGCGAGACACGCTCGATCTCATCCTGCGTCGGTTCGAGCAGATCGATCCACTCCGCACTGGCGAGCGGCTCCGAACAGCGCCGGAGCGCTCCGCCCTGACAGGTGAATGCGGTCAGCACACCCGTCAGTTGCGCGACCGGTCCACCAACGCGTTCTTGGCGATCCACGGCATCATCGCCCGCAGCTTTTCGCCCACCTGTTCGATCGGATGCTCGGACAGACGCCGGCGCATCGCCTTGAAGCTGGTCTGGTTCACCTTGTTCTCCAGCATCCAGTCGCGCGCGAACTTGCCTGACTGGATGTCGTCCAGAACGCGCTTCATCTCTGCCTTGGTCGCATCATTGACGATGCGCGGTCCGGACACGTATTCGCCGTATTCGGCCGTGTTGCTGACCGAATAGTTCATGTTGGCGATGCCGCCCTCATACACCAGATCGACGATCAGCTTCACCTCGTGCACGCACTCGAAATACGCCATCTCGGGCGCGTAGCCGGCTTCAACCAATGTCTCGTAGCCGGCCTTCATCAGCTCGACGAGACCGCCGCACAGGACCGTCTGTTCACCGAACAGGTCGGTCTCACATTCCTCCTTGAACGTCGTCTCGATGATGCCTGCGCGGCCGCCACCGATCGCGCTGGCGTAGGACAGTGCCACCTCCATCGCGTTGCCGGACGGGTTCTGCGCCACTGCGACGAGGCACGGCACGCCACCACCGCGCTGATACTCGCTGCGCACCGTGTGACCAGGACCTTTCGGCGCGATCATGAACACATCGATGTCGGGGCGCGGATCGAGCAGATTGAAATGCACGTTGAGCCCGTGCGCGAACGCCAGTGCGGCGCCGCTCTTCATGTTCGGGCCGAGTTTTTCCCGGTACAGATCACCCTGGCCCTCGTCCGGCGTCAGCACCATCACCACGTCAGCGGACTTCGCACAATCGGCCGGGTCCATCACCTTCAGGCCAGCGGCCTCGGCCTTGGCGACGCCGCCCGACTTTGGCCGCAGACCGACGACGACGTCCTTCACCCCGCTTTCCTTCAGATTGTTGGCGTGCGCGTGGCCCTGGCTGCCATAGCCGATGATGGCGACGCGCTTGCCCTTGATCAGGTTCACATCGGCGTCTCGGTCGTAGTAAACGCGCATCTCAGTCGCTCCTTTCCCGCGTCATTGCGAGGGAGAGGAGCGACGAAGCAATCTCGGTAACGCATTGCGCGCACAAACCTGACCGAGATTGCTTCGTCGCTGCGCTCCTCGCAATGACATGTTCACCCTAGATCGTTCGCACCCCGCGCGCTATCGCGGCCACGCCGGTACGTGACACCTCGGCCAGTCCGAGATGCCGCATCAGGTCGATGAAGGCGTCGAGCTTGTCGGTGCCGCCGGTGAGTTCGAACACGAAGCTCTCGTGCGTCGCGTCGATCACCCGCGCGCGGAAAGCATCGGCGATGCGCAGTGCCTCGACGCGCTTTTCTCCCGTGCCGACCACCTTGATCAGCGCCATCTCGCGCGCGATGTGCGGACCTTCGCGCGTGAGATCCGCGACGCGATGCACCGGCACCAGCCGGTCGAGCTGCGCCTTGATCTGCTCGATCACCATCTCCGTGCCGGAGGTTACGATGTTGATGCGCGAGCGCTCCCCACCACTTTCGACCGCCGCCACGGTAAGGCTGTCGATGTTGTAGCCGCGGCCTGAGAACAGGCCAACGACGCGGGCAAGGATGCCCGGCTCGTTCTCCACCAGGACCGAGATCGTCGCAGTGCGCAGTGTGGTGTCGGGCATGTTGACAACTTTGGTGACGGCAACAGGGATCGGGCGGCAAAGGGCGCCGCCGATGCACGCGGGCGGCGCAGCGGCTTATACCAATACGAGACCTTCGTCGGTGATGCCGGCGGCTTCGTCCTCGTGCTCGGGACCGAGGATCATTTCGTTGTGCGCCGCACCGCTCGGGATCATCGGGAAGCAGTTCTCCTTCGGATCCACCGCGATGTCGGCGATCACCGCGCAATCGGTCGCCAGCATCTGGCGGATCACGTCATCGAGCTGCTCGACATGTTGGGCGCGCAGACCGACGGCGTGGAAGCTGTCCGCCAGCTTCACGAAATCCGGCAGTGCTGCACTGTAGCTTTCCGAATACCGGCCACCATGCAGTAGCTCCTGCCACTGGCGTACCATCCCCATGTACTGATTGTTCAGGATGAACACCTTCACCGGCAGCCGGTACTGCGCCAGCGTGCCCATTTCCTGGATGTTCATGAGCACGGATGCCTCACCGGCGATGTCGATGACCAGCGCATCGGGATGTGCCACCTGCACGCCCATCGCGGCAGGCAGGCCGTAGCCCATGGTGCCGAGACCGCCGCTGGTCATCCAATGGTTCGGCTGCTCGAAGTGGAAGTGCTGCGCCGCCCACATCTGATGCTGGCCGACCTCGGTGGTGATGAAGATCTCCTTGCCGACCGACCGGGTCAGTTCATAGAGCCGCTGGATCGCGTATTGCGGCTTGATGATCGCGCCGGGCGTCATGTCCTGGGTGAATTTCAGGCTGCCCTTCGCGCGCCACGCATCGATCTGGCGCCGCCAGGTCGCGATCGCGTGCGTGTCAGGCGCGGCCGCCTCCGCCTT
>Ga0210390_10003412_pt1 | contig 13632 bp, 18 predicted proteins | sample IncBWH11OmetaG_FD_161050 | JGI IMG/M metagenome (GOLD analysis project Ga0210390, IMG submission 161050) | Forest soil microbial communities from Barre Woods Harvard Forest LTER site, Petersham, Massachusetts, United States - Inc-BW-H-11-O ...
AGGGAAATTGCGGAAAACAAATTTCAGGCTATTCTTTAATTTCCGTTGTACTTCTTTTAGTATAGGGTATGCGCGTCCACAGTGCGGACATTCGTAATCGCCATATTCGACCAATTCTATGGGTGCATCGTTGCCACCTTGCATGTGATCGTGGCTGCTTACAGCAGGTTTTAGGTGCGAGCTCATTATGTCTTGTTTTATTTGTTGTCTAATTGTTCCAATGCCTCAAGTATTCCATCGGCTCCCGGGTTTATACCCACCGGAGATAAATAATTCCACCGAATAACTCCCTTTTCGTCTAATACGAATAGGGCTCGCTTGCATTCTCCCTCTGTTTCGTCATACACATTGTATAGCTTAGCTACATTACCCTTGGATTCGAAATCGGCAAGTAACGGAAAATGAAGGTTACGGTTTTGGCTAAAAGCCAGATGACACCATTTACTGTCGACAGAAATGCCTATTAACTGCGCATTATGTTTACTGAAAAGCTTCAAGGTTTCATTATAAAGTGCCATTTGGTCTCCACATACCGGACTCCAGTCGGCCGGATAAAATGCAAGGATTACTTTCTTGCCAAGCAACTCGCTAAGTTTTAACTTCTGGTCAGGTGTAGAATTGAGCTCGAATTCTGGTGCCTTTGTTCCGATTGGTAGCATAATATTGGTTGTTTCTAAGTGAAATTACTACTATGAAAAATTAGCCGTTTATTTAGGATTGCTTTACCAGTTGGATCTCACAACTAATAGATACTTCATCGCTTACCAGAACACCGCCTGCTTCTAATGGTGCATTCCAGTTTAATCCCCAATCTTTACGATTAATTCTTCCATTAACAGAAAAAGCTGCCTTCTGATTACCCCAAGGGTCTTTAACTATTCCTCCAAATTCAACATCAAGTTTTATTTGTTTTGTAATACCCTTTATTGTTAACTCTCCATATAGCTCAAAGCTACCATCCTTGTCAACATTTTCAACGGTGTTGGAAGTGAAATGTATTTCCTTGAACTTTTCTATATCGAAAAAATCTGCACCTTTCAAATGAGCATCTCTTTTTTCATCCCCTGTATTTATTGAGCCGGGGTTTACCCAAAAATCGGCTTCAACATTCATGAAGTCTTCTTTTGGTGTAAAAATGGTACCATCAAATTCCATGAATGCCCCTCTGACGTTTGCGATCATAAGATGTTTTACTTTAAACCCAATTTCAGTGTGTGCAGGATCAATCCCCCACTTTACTCTGCTCGTTACCCCTTTTGTTTCCATTTCTTTATTTTATAACTGTTAGTGATGACTGTTTTCGCTGAAAACCTTTAGTCAAATTTACGTATTTTCTCTTATGAACTCTAAGCTGCTTGTCTGTACATATCCATAATTAGTTAACTCTAATTTTATTATCCAGACTCATTGGGCCGGCGCCCCAATAGGCAATTAATAATGCTCCTCCAGTCATAGAAAGGTTTTTCATGAACTCGGTCATTTCCATTTGACGTGACATGGGATCACTTACACTCCAGAACTGATGCATCATAAAAGTAACCGGAACCAAAAACAGGACTATTAACCACGCCCCAATTTTTGCTTTGTATCCTATAATTATGCTCACTGCCCCGATGAATGCCATTATTCCTGAAAGAGGTACAAGTACCGAGGCCAAAGGCACTCCTGCGGAAGCAGCATATTGAATTGCGCCCGATGAAAAAAGCCCCATAGGCGTCATCAGAAACATAATGGAAAAAAGAATTCTACCGATTAATAATGTGTATTTCATAATAATTGTTTTTTAATTGTTTATAATATTGCTTGATTTAGATATTAAGTTTTTATTGTTCGTAATGTTCTATAGTATTTGCAGAGCGTAGGTGTGCTTCATCCGGGTTTTTTCCGGCATCGCGAAGGGCTCTTCGCTGGTTTAGGAGATCCCAGCATTGATCCAGTTCAACCTTCATTTTGTCCAGGTGATTAATATCTTCATTGGACAAATCCACTTTGGTATACAGTATTTGTTCTTGTTCTGTAAGCTTTGTAATCTCGGCTAATACTTTCTTGTCTTCCATTTTGTTTTATTTAGGTTTTGTTTTGTAATTAAAAAGTTATACGTTGGTTTTTTGGTGCAGTTGAGATGTGCTTCAGCATCCCCATGCTGTATTTCTTATACAATTCTTGTATGTCTTCAGGAGTATCAGCAATAAACGGACCGTAAGAAATTATTTCTTCACCCAAAGGCTTCGCAGAATAAACTATAAAGCGAGCACCATCTTGTCCTGATTCTAATTTGAGTTCACTTAAGGAGTCATTCTTGAATAGGTTAAGCCATCCCACCTGATCATTCTTCAACATCGTTGAATCCTCACCAACCTTTACATTACCAGTAATGACGTAGATAAATGTATTAAAGTTTCCAGGGATTTGCTGAATTGTGGTAATGTTAGGTTTCAACTCAAATTCGGCAACAATAAGAGGTACGTAATTTTGCACCGGAGAATTAAGGCCGTTCAAAGATCCACTGTAAAGCTTCAGTTTGATTCCATTGCTATCTGATGTAGGTACGTGCTCCGCCGGCATAATTTGCAACCGAGGGTTCACCCGCCTATCTTTCTTTGGAAGATCAAGCCATAGTTGAAATAATCTACCCTTTGTAGGTTGCAAAATTGGCTCAGTATGTACAGTTCCGCTGCCAGCCGTCATAATTTGAAAGTCTCCCGCTTTCATTGATTCCATCATTTCTGTTATTTCACCATCAACAAGCAGCGATACTGTTTCAAAGCCTGCATGTGGATGCGGACCTCCTGCGGGTGAACTATCCTTTTTATCCAGCATATCATCCATTAAATAGATAAAGGGATCTGTTTCAGCAAAACTTCCTCCAACAACACGCCTGGCTACATGCCCGGCTCCCAGAAAACCTGGTTCATCTTTCGGAGTATGTATTCTTGTTATCTTTCTCTTGATAACTTCTATGTTCTTTTCTACTGTTTTCATTTTATCTGTTATTAGTTAATTTGACGATGCAAAATTGTAACCTCTGGAGGGCTTTGGACGATGATAAAGGATAAAAAAAAGCATTGACAAATGTCAACAAGATTAAGAATCTCGTGAATTTTTATGCGTTGACTCATTTTTGGGTAATAATTGCTGATTTTCAGGAATAATTATATTTGTTATAAGGTATTAGACTGACTTTTGATGTACGACTCTCTCTTTACATATATAAAAGAACGCTCTAAAACACCGCTATCAGAAAAAGATGTGGGGTTAATTAAGAGTGTTTTTGTTCCAAAGAAAATAAGGAAGAAGCAATACCTGCTTCAAGCCGGTGAGATATGTAAGTATACGGCTTTTATAGTTAAAGGCGCTATGCGCCAATATAGAGTTGATGATAAAGGTATAGAACATATTATCCGTCTCTCTCTTGAAACTTGGTGGGCGGTAGATCGTGAAAGCTATACTATGCTTACTCCTTCAGCATATAATATAGATGCCTGGGAGGATACTGATGTACTTGCTCTTACTAAAAGTGATTCAGAAATGCTCAATAGCATTCCTGCTTGGGTAGAAACGAGAGGGAGCATGGATGAGAACTATTCGTTTGCTTCGCAAAAACGTTTGAATGCTTCCATTAGCCTAACAGCTGAACAGCGGTATGATGAATTGCTAAAGCAATATCCGGAATTCTTTCAGCGTTTTCCTCAGCATATTATTGCTTCTTATTTAGGAATAACAAAGGAAACCCTAAGTCGCATACGTAAGCAAACGGTAAAAAAGTAAACTACTTAATTCCTTTTTCTTTAATGGCTCTCTGTAATTAATTTACGAGGAGCCGTATCCATAGTAAAGTACAGTAAATAAAGGCCATCCGCCCTGCGCGTTGACATTTGTCAATGTTTTTTTTTATCCTTTATCATCGTCCAAAGCCCTCCAGAGGTTACAATTTTGCATCGTCAAATTAATTAATCATATCAAGTTAAATAAAATGAAAAAGAAAGTAATAATGTCATCACAAGGGCACAGGGCTGATATAGGCGAATTAGCAATCGACAGAATACTACCAAACTGGTATTCGCAAGCAGTAGGTCCATTTGTATTTCTTGACCATGCGTTGCCTAAGATACATTCAGTAAATGAACCGTTGCAGGAAGTGGGACAAGGTGGCGCACACCCACACAGAGGTATTGCAACATTAACCTATGTAATGAATGGCGAAGTTGAACATACAGACAGTAAGGGCCACCGCGCTAAAGTTAATTCAGGTGGAGTACAATGGATGAAAGCTGGTAGTGGTATTATTCATGATGAGGTCATAAATCCGGATCCTGAAACCAACAATAGATTGACGCACGGTTTTCAATTCTGGGTAAACCTACCCGCAAAAAACAAAGCGGAGGCACCCATATACATGTCTGTGCAAGCCAATGAGGTTGCTATAAAAGAATTAAGGGGAGGTATTGGATGGATTAAAGTACTGGTAGGTGAATATGACGGGCTAACATCAAAAATACCGACATATACCCAACAGTTTCTTTACCATATCCATTTAAATAAGGGGCAACAACTTTCTATAAGAGTTGGAGACGGATTGGAATGCGCCGCATTTCTTCCGCTTCAAAGTGCAATATTTAATGGAGGCCAATACGCTAAAGAGGAATTTGTGGAATTCGATAAAAAAGAAGACACGATTGAAATAAGCAGTACATCAGAAGAAGCTCTTGATATTCTACTGTTTGGAGGAGAAACCTATACAGAACCAATTTATGCAGAAGGGCCTTTTGTAATGAATACTCAACTTGAAATAGCAGAGGCGTACCGGGATTTTTACGCAGGTAAGTATGGAGATATTAATTATTCAAGAAAACTAAAAAAAGCAAACTAATCAAAAACCAATAAAATCAATCAAAATGGAAACAAAAACCGTAAACACAGAAACAAAAATAAAATGGGGTATTGACCTTGCTCACAGTGAGGTTGGCTTCAAAATCAAGCACCTTATGGTAGCTAACGTACGGGGTACGTTCAAGGAATACGATGCCAGTATTTACACAACCGGTGACAATTTTGCAAATGCGGAAATTGATTTCTGGCTAAATCCTGCATCAATAAACACAGGTGAGGAAAAGAGAGATGCTCATTTAAAGAGTGCTGAATTCTTTGATGTTGACAAATTCAAAGAGATCAATTTCACGGGAAACACTATTGAGAAGAAGGATGATAACGGCAGGTTCTCGTTGTACGGTGAACTGACCATGAAAGGCATCAAAAAACAAATTGAATTAGATGTGGACTTTGGTGGAATTGTAAAAGATCCTTGGGGAAACCAGAAAGCAATATTTACCATTACCGGAAAGATAAACCGTAAAGACTGGGGTTTGAATTGGAATGCCGCAATGGAAACAGGTGGAGTTCTGGTGGGTGAAGATGTTTGGATTACATGTGAAATACAATTGGCCAAACAATCTTAATCATACGCATTGAATCTAAATCATAAACCAATTAAAAAGAACAAATCATGAGCAGCTTACCGATAAGAGACCAGGAAAAGGACCATCTTTTAACACCTTTGAATTCCACTTTGATTATTATTGACTACCAGCCACCACAAATTGCTGATATTACTTCTATGGACAGGAACGAGATGATGAAAAACGTTGTGGCACTTATTAAAATGGCGAAACTCTATAAAATGCCAATCGTTCACTCTACCGTAAATGTAAAAACCGGACTCAACACACAGCCTGTTCCTCAAATTCGTCAGGTGACGAAAGGATTGCCCACCTATGACCGTACCTCGATCAATGCATGGGAGGACAAGGAATTTGTGGAAGCTGTTAAGGCAACGGGTAGGAAGAAGCTAATTATAGCAGCTCTATGGACAGAGGCATGTTTATCCTTCCCAACTTTAGATGCATTGAAGGAAGGTTATGAAGTATATTTGCCTGTGGATGCTGTAGGTGGAACGTCTCTGACGGCTCATGAAGCTGCGTTAAGAAGAATGGAAAGAGCCGGTGCACAACCGGTAAGTGTTATGGGACTACTTTGTGAGATTCAGCGTGACTGGAACAGAACAGATACCATAGCTGGAGAATTAGAGATAATTAGTGAGCTTGGTGGCGTGGTAGGGTTTCAAATGGCCAGTAGTCTTTTAGAGAGAAAAGGTGTATAATAACGATTATTAATATTGAATAGATAAAGTTATGGCAGAGTTCCAGGTTGATAATAACGGGTCACTCAGTCGGTTTGAAGTAAATATAGATGATGAGTCCGCATATCTCAAATATGTATTGGGAAAAAATACTATTTCTTTACCCCACACCTTTACTCCTGAATCTTTAAGGGAAAGAGGGATTGCATCAACAGTGACAAGATTTGCTTTAGACTATGCAAAAGAGAAGAGATTACAAGTTATTGCTGGTTGCTCATTTGTTGCACTATACGTACAGCAGCACCCGGAATACGAACCACTGCTATTAAAACAAACTGTCAGGGAATACTTTATAAATTGAAGTAACTCCGAGCACCTCCATTGTAAATTAAGAAGCCTGATATAATATCAGGCTTCTTAATTTTGTTTAATAAACTACATATTTTTGTGAAATACAGGAAGATGAAAGACAACCACGTACAAGGATATAGTAAACAAAGAGCCTGAACATGACGCAGCAATGGGCTTTGCTATTATTACTATAGATAAAACGGATGAAATAAAATATTTCTACGAAGGAGCACCAACCTTACCTGCCTTCAGTGAAAGAAGTTTTATTATCAGATAATCTATTAATCTATTATTATGGATAAGCAACTCAAGCGTAAAGGTATGACCCGAAAGGTTTTGTGGGAGGAGTACCGAAAAAATTACCCTGACGTGTATACGTACGGCAGATTCATCCAGCTTTTTTCTAGTCTAAAGATGTACCATAAGTGTTCTGAATGCGGATTGAAATATGAGAAAGAATTAGGATTCTTCCAGGGAGCAATGTATGTTTCTTATGCCCTGCAAGTGGGGTTATTTGTTGTAATCTTTGCGATAGATGCCCTTTTAATAAACATGAATATAAATATTTTAGTCGCAATAATAGTATCGTCTATCATAGTGCTTTTCCCGGTCACTCTTCGTTGGTCAAGGTTATTGTGGATGAATTTCTTTTTTCATTATGACAAAGATTTAGCTTCCCACTTAAATGCTCACTGAAGTAACCAAGAAATTAATCTACATGAGATTCTCACCTTAGAAGATTTCCCATAAGTTTTTACTCTGATGCACCCCTTTGGTTGGTAGCTTTAAGCCTCGTATCTATTAATCACTATCCTAAAGGAAGTCTACGAAATATGGGTAATAATAGATTACCATATATTCAAATATACCTGAGTTTATAAATAACTAATCCCTGCAATCTTATATCAAACTGCAGGGATTAGTTATTTATAATTCCAATTTATACCTTAACTTTCTCTTTGCTCTCCGTTTTCCACCATTCACTCACCATATCACCCGAAAAGAAAGAATCCATATTCTTCTTTTGTAAGCTGAACATAGCATTAATCTGTGAGCTTATGTTGTCCGCAAATTTCTTGTTAAAATTCAAGGCAAGATTGAGGTGGTCGTTATACAATGAAACGGTCTTTTCCATATTTTGTATTGAAGACTCCACTGATTTATCGAAATTCTCTTTCACCAGTTCGATAAGTTTTTCAACCCCTTCTTTGGTCGTAACATCTTCATTTTGGATAATCTCCAGAAACCTGGTCATAAAATCCGTAGAAAGATCCATCCTCCGGGTATGAGAATCAATAATAGAATCGATAGTATCTTCTGATAATTTAATGCTTTTACCGAAAGTTGATTTAAAAGAACTTACAATAGAAGGATCCATTTCCTTTTCATATAACATTTTACTGATAGAATTGAATGTCTTTGAGTTGGCATCTATTGCAGAATCAAATTGCCTTGAATTCGTATCCACTAAGGTTTTAATGGTTTCTTTTGACTTTAGAGAAGCGCTGTCGATGTTTTTTTTCAGCGACTCTACTTGCTTGTTGATTGTGTTTTTCATGATTTATATTTTGATTTTAGTTGTATTTCTTGCGGCAAGTATACGATACCTATATTAAGTAAGAGTTACACGTTTATTAGTTTTTCTTGCATTTTACTGCCTACTTCGTACGCTTGGGGAATTATACAGTTATGATAACCTTCATAGCCTTTTCTTTTGAAGCATTTCCAAATGTCTCATAAGCATGAAGTACTTCATCCAGTTTGAAATGATGGGTTATCAAATTGTTCGGGTCTATTTTTCCCGATGAAACTGTTTTCAACAGCATTGGAGTTGTATTTGTGTTGACGAGACCGGTAGTGAGCGTAATATTTCGGATCCACAGATTTTGAATTTGCAGATCTACACTTTTGCCGTGCACACCTATATTTGCAATATGCCCGCCGGGGCGTACAATACCCTGGCATAAATCAAAGGTTGCCGGCATACCTACGGCTTCAATGGCAACATCCACACCATCTTTTGTTTCCGACATAATTTTTTTCACAGCATCCTCTTTCGATGAATTGATCGTATCAGTGGCACCGAATTTTTTAGCCAATGCCAGGCGGTTCTCATCCATGTCTATCATATAGATTTTTGCAGGGGAATAAAATTGCGAAGTCAATAAGACCGACATTCCAACAGGGCCTGCTCCTACAATTGCGATGGTATCACCCGGGCTGACACGTCCGTTCAATACGCCAATTTCATGACCCGTTGGCAATATATCGCTTAGCATTACCAGCGCTTCTTCATCTGATCCTGCAGGAATATGGTGGAGGCTGTTATCTGCATGAGGAATACGTACGTATTCGGCCTGAGTACCATTAATTAAATGCCCCAATATCCAGCCACCATCTTCGCAATGCGAATACATGCCTTTCTTGCAATATTCACATTTACCACAAGAGGTAATACACGATATAATCACATGGTCTCCTTTTTTGAAATTCTGAACGCTGTCGCCCACTTCTTCAATTACTCCTACACCTTCATGTCCGAGTGTAGTTCCAGGTTTACAAGTAGGTGTCTTGCCATGCAAAATGCCTAAATCTGTTCCGCAGATCGTGGTTTTCAAGACTTTAACCACTGCATCTGTCGCTTTTTCAATTCCCGGTTTAGCTATTTCTTTCAGTTCTATCTTTCCGGAACCGCCATACACCAGGCCTTTCATAAGTGCTTTCATTTTCGTTTGATTTAAAGATTAATTACTTGAATTTGATTTAATTATTATCCATCAGGCAGTCACACTTTTTAGCTGCTGCGCACCCTCTGATACCTTTTGCCACTCTTTCCATGTGTCAAGTCTCTTTTTATAGATAGGTTCAATTATTGTGAAAGGCACTGATCCAAGAAACATTCTTAAAGGAGGGTTTTCCGCGTCAGATAATTTTAAAATGGCTTCCCCCGTCGCATTTGGGTCTCCGCTGGGTATTGTCTTTCTGTTTGCAAGCCAACTTTCTCTTAACTTATTGTATATTTCCATTGGCTTGGTATGTTTTGCAGAACTTGTTATCCAATCGGTAGAATACCCTGCAGGCTCAATTAAAGTTACTTTTATACCAAACTGTCCAACCTCATGCGACAAAGCTTCGCATAATCCTTCTACAGCCCATTTTGAAGCATGATAAGCGCTCAAATAGGAAGCAGCAGTGACACCTGACACACTTGATACCTGCATAATATGGCCGCTCTTTTGCTGGCGCATAAATGGCAATACGGCCTGAATCATCCAGAAAGAGCCGAAGAAATTAGTTTCCATCTGCTCTCTTATTTCTGTTTCAGTAAGTTCTTCCATAAAGCCGAATTGCCCGAAGCCGGCATTGTTGATGAGAATATCAATTTTGCCGAAATGAGAAATTGCTTTATTGACAGCTTCAAAACAATTCTGTCTGTCAGTAACATCCAACTGAACGGGGAACACCGAGTCTCCGTATTCTTTACTTAAATCATCAAGAGCCCCAATGTTTCTTGCCGTTGCTATTACTTTATCTCCACGGTCAAGAGCGGCTTTAGTCCAAACTCTTCCAAATCCTTTAGAGGCACCTGTTATTAACCATACCTTCTGTTTCATTTTGTTTTGAATTTATTTATTAAAGATTAATTTTATTTTACGATACAAAATTAGTGTGTCGATACAGGGGTATTATGGTACAAATCAAGGCTTCAGTGGTATTATTTAGTTACTTTATTTATAACCGTACTTTCCCTACCCATTATGGTGATTTTTAATTTGAACTGAAATACCAAATTATTCCCTCTGTCCCAGGATCCATAGTAAAGAAAGTAGGTGTCATTAGTTGCGTCACGTTTTATGACAGGAGTAAGGGAATTATAATAACGGAACTCCATCCACAAGTTCGGAGAGTAATTATATGCTATACCGACAAACGGGCTTATGTCAGTAGTATTTAGATTTATTGGATATAGAGTCCGCTGAATAGAATAAGAATTATAAATCAATTTTCCGATCGAAGCGCCTCCTTCCAGACTAAATTTATCCCTGGGCTTATTTCTTAAGTTGAAATGTATGTGGTGACGTAAGAGTAATGCAGTCTCAATGTAATTAAGATTAAGCTGGCTGTAATTATTCGGATAAACGTCATTGGGTTCATTCAGATACCCTTTTTGTGAATAACCTATTTCCATCTGAAGAATGTTATTCTCAGTTAGTATGGTATTCACGTAGCTGCCAAACGTAAAGCCAAATTTATGGAAGCTCCCAATAGTGCCTGCAGGGCTTGTTCCATCTACGTTCGTCACATTTACCCCGCCATATAAGCCTGCATGGAATTGTTGTGCCTGTACATCAGTAATTTCCAAAATCAATAGGATTAAAAAAGCCAACAGGGCTTTTATCTTACTGATACCTTTCGCCTTAGAAGTAATTTGTGTTTTCATAGTAAAGAATTTTAAAGTATGCGTATCTTTCTTGAATTGTTTAAGTTTTATCAGGAAGTATGTCTGTATTCCTAACTTTTAAAATGTTGCTCTTTAATAGTGTGCTTTTATTTACACATAAAAACAGCAGTACAATCCCCGGTAACACAATTGCGCCGAGCCCTATGAAATTGCTCAATAAGGCACCACACAAACTCCCGATGAAGAATCCGCAAATCAGTATCGATTGTTTTTTTAGGTTTAATAATATGGCGGGTTCGCTGAATTTAGAATTAATCATATTGTAAATATCAAGGGAAGCTTGTGCCACATTGCCGGTCATAACAGTAGTAGGGCCAAGGGTTTCTTTGCTAAAGAGTTTACCGAAGGTATTTTGCAGCCCCATTGCAAAAACAATCATCATAACTAATAGAACAGACCATCCCTCATTAACAGTATCATATAATTTAAGGTAGTTAGCTACTGTTCCGCTTATAAGCAGTACCATGCCTTCCACCATTAAAAGCATATTCTTATTAGCAGAGCGGGAGACAACCCATCCACCTATAATTACAGAAATTACAAATACGGGGAAAGTGCCCAGCTTAAGCCAGACGCCTGAATCAGTTCCTTTTACTAATTCATAGGCAAACACAATAAAATTACCTGTAACGTGTGCAGAGAACAGGTGATCAGCGGCAACAAAAGTTGTTGCGTCGCAATAACCGGCTATCGCTGAAAGTATAAAAGTGATAAACCATATATTCTTTTCTGCTTTTATTTGTACTAACTGTTTAAGTAAACTGGTTTTTGAATGTAGTATGGTTAACATAGTTCAGACTTTGAGATACAAAATTATTATATCGCCATGGGGGGCTATGGTGTAAATTCGGCTTTCAATGGCATTATTTTTATTACCTGAAATTGCTCTGCCGTAACTCTAAGTTTGTAGGGTAGGATTAACCTGTCAGAGAAGCAAAAAATTATAAATTAGCATTATAAAACTCATCCCAATGTCTAAAGAGCAACTCCCTGTTTTTAAGATTGTAGATTTTAATAAAAAATATACAAAGCCTGATTTCTTTATCAAGCCTTTTAAGGAACACACGGTTGATCATCCCTATATAGAGCATACGGATACACCTGATTTGCACTTGTTTCCACATTCCCATGAGCACTATTTGTTGTTGCTTTTTACTACAGGTAGTGGCACACATACTATTGAGCAGAAGGAATACCAGGTAAACAGGGGAGGGGCTTTTTTTATGTCACCATCCGAAGTTCATTTATGGACAGTAAGTGAAGACACCGATGGTTACGTTTTGCTATTTAATTCTTCATTTTATTTGATGGATGCACTTTCAAAGCAATATTTCAAATTACCATTCTTCAGGGCCAAGAATAAAGTCAATTATTTGCATCTAAGCGAAGAATCAATAAAGGAAGTAGAACCCATTTTCAAATTAATGGATGCAGAATATAAAACCGAATCAAGATTAATGCATAGTATATTACGTTCCTATCTGGATGTCCTATTATATAAGCTGGCAAATTTGGTTGAGCCCACCGTGCATAATAATGATGAACCTTCATCAATGATTCCTGCCCTTGAAGCTTTAATTGAGGAGCATTTTATTGAGCATCAGCCGACAACCTTTTACTCCGACAAGTTAAATATCTTGCCTGATCAACTAAACAAATTAACCAAGAAGTACATAGGAAAAACTGTTACCACTCTCATACAGGAAAGATTGATAACCGAAGCCAAGCGCTTGCTTGCTTATACTTCACTATCCGTAAGTGAAGTAGCCTACCAGTTAAATTTTTCTGATAATTCCTATTTTAACCGCTTCTTTAAAAAAACGGAGAAGATAACTCCTGAGCAATTTCGCAACCGGTTCTAATTAGTACCATAAAAGCCTGACAATGTACCATGACCGGCCGCAGGTTGTGTTGTAGTTTTGTGCCGTAATTCAAGTATAATAATTGTCTACGGTATGAATAATAATCACAACATAAAGAAACGGGTGCAGGTAATGTATTTCCTGTTATTTACTCTACCCGGACTGAGTTTAATAGGTAATTATACAAGTACAAGCGGAGATAACTTCTCCAGTTCACCAAATTGGAAGGTAGTTACACATACTTCATTTGTGAAACTAAATACGGCAATGGATGGGCATCATCAACCTGAAAAATACGTTTACCTGCGTTTTCGCTGTGGAGTTAATGAAAAGAGTTACATTTTTTCAAATATAAATGAAAGGCACAGCTCAAACAATAATTATGATTTTACCCCAGGAGACGTGCAGATTTCAAACAGGGTAAAAAGTGCAATAATATTATCTCTCCGGCATATACTCCTTCCTGGATTTCTGTCGTCATATTCATTCCGGCCGCCTCCTGTATTTTGTTAAGGTATAATGGATAGATTATTCTTCTATACAGCAAATCAGATAATTCAATAGTTAAGTTGGTTGAAACACGTTGGTGATATGGGGCCCTATGAAATATCATGACGTTTTATATCCCCTGCACTAACGTGAATTCACTAAAATTAAAATAATACAATATATTATGAAAAAGTCGGAGTTAATTAAAGAAATAGCAACTAAAACGGGAACTGAAAGAGCCCAAGTCGAAACTGTAGTTGAAACCTTTATGATCTTAGTTATGCAACATGTAACTAATAAGGAATATGTAGCGCTAAGAGGGTTTGGCAGTT
>Ga0210390_10003413_pt1 | contig 13632 bp, 12 predicted proteins | sample IncBWH11OmetaG_FD_161050 | JGI IMG/M metagenome (GOLD analysis project Ga0210390, IMG submission 161050) | Forest soil microbial communities from Barre Woods Harvard Forest LTER site, Petersham, Massachusetts, United States - Inc-BW-H-11-O ...
GAACATTACGTCGAAAGCTGTGACCTTCGACTTCTTCTACGGACTGGTGCCGGAGGAAGGACAGGGATCGGGTTTCATCATCGACAAAGAAGGACACATCCTGACCAACTATCACGTGATCGCGGACGCACGCCAGATCGAAGTCACACTGCACAACCGCAAGAAGTTCCGGGCCAGCATTGTCGGCACCGATCGCTCACATGATTTGGCGGTGGTACAAATCAAGGCTCCGGATCTCGCTCCCATGGTGCTCGGCGACTCGGGCAATTTGCAGGTCGGACAGAAGGTGTACGCGATCGGCAATCCGTTTGGGCTGGCGGGCACGTTGACGCGCGGCATCGTGAGTTCGATTCGCCAGGTGCAGGAGCCCGACGGCATGACCATTGACGACGCCATCCAGACCGATGCCTCGATCAATCCCGGAAATTCCGGCGGCCCTCTGCTCAATATGCACGGGGAAGTGATTGGCATCAACACCATGATCGCTTCGAACGTGGGACAAAGCGCGGGCATTGGCTTTGCCATTCCCATCAACACTGCGAAAGCGGTGATCAACGACCTGCTCACCTCGGGCCGGGTGCGGCGTCCGGCGCTGGGTGTGAGCACGATTCCTGTTGATCCTGAATTGGCGAATCAGATGGGACTGGCGGCGGATTACGGACTGCTGATTGTGCAAGTGGTGCCGGGAGGAGCCGCGGACAATGCGGGCCTGCGAGGCGGAAGTGAGCGCGCATTTTTGGGGAACATTCCGATTATGGTGGGCGGAGACCTGATCGTGGCCATTGACGGGAAAAAAGTGGAAGATCAGCAGGAACTGGCGCAGGTCATGAATAACCATCGCGCGGGTGATGTTGTCCGCGTCACGATTTACCGCGGTAAGAAGAAGATGGATGTGAATGTGACCTTGGGCGAGGCTCGACAACAGGTGTAGTGCAGCTTTCAGCCGGCCCTTATAGTTTTACGCGGCGGTCTCTTCGAAGAAGTCTTCTATTTCGTTGACTTCTTTGTCGGTGAGCAGGAGTTCTCCGGCGCGCACCACGCCATCGGCTTGGCGTGCGTTGCGCGCGCCCACAATTGCGCCAATTACGGCGGGGTTTCGCAGGGTCCAGGCAATGGCCACTTCGCCTGGGGAACGGCCGTGACGCTTGGCGATCTCGCGTAGGCGCTCGACCAGCGCAAGATTCCGCGACAGCTTGGGCTCTTTGAACTCAGGATCGCTGCTACGCCAGTCGTTTTTCGGCAGCCTGGCGGCGCGTTCACGGGTCATCGCACCCGTCAAAAGCCCTGAGGCCATGGGCGAATAGACGATCACGCCGATATTCTCCCGCAAGCAGTAGGGAAGGATGTCTTCCTCGACCCCGCGATTGATCAGCGAATACGGCGGCTGTAGCGAGGTAATGGGCGCGATGCTTTGCGCGCGGCGCATCTGTTTGACGTCGAAGTTAGAGACGCCAATCCAGCGCACCTTGCCCTGCCGTTGCAATGCCGCAAGGATGGACCACCCTTCTTCGAGCTCGGGCGAGTCCGGATCCGGCGGCCAATGAATCTGGTACAGATCAATGGTGTCCACGGCCAGGCGGCGCAGGCTGTCTTCAACTTCGCGGCTAATCGAATCCGCATGCAGAATCTTTTGGATGTTGCCCTGCGCATCCCAGCGCATACCGCACTTGGTAAAAATATAAGGTTTGGGGCCAGACCAGGTTTTGAGTGCCCGGGCGACGACTTCTTCGGAATGGCCCAACCCGTAAACCGCGGCAGTGTCGATCCAGTTCACGCCCAATTCCAGCGCGCGGTGAATCGCGGCCATGGAATCATTGTCGTCCTGTACGCCCCAGCCGAACTGCCAGCCACCGCCGCCGATGGCCCAGGCGCCATAGCCTACCGGAGTGATATTTAAATCGGAGTTGCCAAGCCGCCGGGTTTGCATTTCCAATCTCCTTAGGTCGTTTGTTCGCGGGTTCCAAAGCTAAAGCAGATGGTGCAAGCAGCATGAACGTCGATTCGGTTCGAGCCTATTGTCTCTCTTTTTCGCGGGCAAAGGAAACTTTACAGTGGGGCGAGACTCTGTGCTTCAAAATCAATGGCAAGATTTTCGCGACGTTAAGCCTGGATTCGGTCCCGCCAAGCCTTTGCTTCAAGTGCACGCCCGACAGGTTTGCGGACTTGTGCGAGCAGGAAGGGATCCGTCCAGCGCCCTATGTGGGCCGTTATAAATGGGTATTGCTGGAGCGCCTGGATGCGTTGGGTGATGAAGAAATGAAAGATCTGATTCACCAGTCGCACGACATGGTGGCGCCGAAGGGTAGAGCGAAAGTCAAAGGCGAGAAAATCAAAGTCAACATAAAAGTCAAAAGCTTAAACCACCCTTCGACGTCGCTCAGGGCTGGCTCCGGACACAAAAGGGCACGAAGGAAAGAAAGCTGACAGCCGATGGCTGAGAGCTGATGGCTTAACAATTTGACTCCTACTCGCTTGCTACGCTAGCCTCAGAAGTCTGCCCACAGTCTTCGATCCCATGCGACTTAAGCGCAAGCCATTCATCGTGCTACTGGCAGTGTTGGCGGCGTTACCCGCGGTCGCGGCCACGCAGCCCGTCCATGCGCCCCATGCCATCGTGGTTAGTGTTCACGAACTGGCTTCGGGGGCCGGGGTCGAGATCATGCAGGCTGGCGGAAACGCAGTCGATGCCGCTGTCGCTACCGGCTTTGCCTTGGCGGTGGTTCATCCACAAGCCGGGAATCTGGGCGGCGGCGGGTTCATGCTGATTCGCATGGCTGACGGACGCGCCCGCTTTGTCGACTATCGCGAAAAAGCTCCGGCGGCTGCAACTGCGAATATGTATCTCGACGCTCAGGGCAATGTCATCGACAATGCCAGCGTCGTTGGTTACAAAGCTATCGGAGTACCGGGTTCGGTTGCGGGCATGGTTTACGCCGAAAAAGAATACGGCAAGCTGACCTTGGGTCAGGTCATGGGGCCAGCCATCAAGTTGGCGCGAGATGGTTATCCCCTGGCCTGGCAAGATGCGCGCGATCTGCACGACAAGGACTTGACGAAATTCGCGGAGTCATGGCGAATCTTTCAGCGCGACGGAAGTTACTTCAAGCAGGGCGAGGTCTTGCGGCAGCCGGAGTTGGCGCGCACGCTGGAGCGGATCGCGAAGGACCCGGATGACTTTTATCGCGGGGCCATGGCACATGAATTGGTAGCTTCGATTCAAAAGGGCGGAGGGCTGATTACAGCGGAAGATCTTGCTCGCTACGAAGTGAAAGAGCGTGAGCCCATCCGCGGAAGCTATCGCGGCTACGAAATCATCAGCGCTCCTCCTCCCTCATCAGGCGGTACTGCGTTGCTGGAACTCCTGAATATTCTGGAAGGTTACGACCTGGCCAAAACCGGGGATCGGTCAGCGGCGTCGATCCACCTGACGGTGGAGGCCTTTCGGCGGGCGTATTTTGATCGGGCGGAATTTCTGGGAGATCCGGATTTTTCCAAGATTCCCGTAGCGCAGTTGATCGACAAGAAGTATGGCGCGGCTTGGCGGGAGTCGATTGATCCGGCGCGTGCCAGCGTCAGCAAAGATCTGAAACGGCCCGCCATCTTCAGTGAGCTTGAACAGTATGCCTTGCAGCATCCCCGGCCCGCGGCGGTTCGAGAGCCGGAACACACCACCCATTATTCCGTGGTGGATTCGGAGGGAGACGCGGTGGCCGTGACCACCACGTTGAATGACAACTTCGGCTCGCGGGTGACGGCCGAAGGCTTGGGCTTTCTGCTGAATGATGAGATGGATGACTTTGCGGCGAAACAAGGCGTCCCCAATCTGTACGGGCTCATTCAGGGGCCGGCCAACGCGATCGGGCCGGGCAAGCGGCCACTTTCCGCGATGACGCCAACCATTGTGCTGAAAGACGGAAAACTCTCACTGGTGCTGGGCTCGCCGGGCGGGGCGCGGATTATAACTACGGTGGCCAATATTCTGATGGGCGTGGTGGACTACGGAATGAATATTCAGGAATCGGTGAATGCTCCGCGCTTCCATCATCAATGGATGCCCGATCAGGTGAATGTCGAACAATGGTTTTCTCGGGACACGGTGAAGTTGCTGGAGCAAATGGGGCACAAGGTCGAGATTGGAGAGACAGTGGGCGGAGACTGGATCCCTTACTGGAGCGATGGAGAGTGCATCGCAATCGATCCGAAAACCGGCGAACGGTTGGGCGCCAGCGACGTCAGGAATAATGGAAAGGCAGTCGGCTACTGATGCTGAAAGCAATATCGACGTTCGTCTATGTTAAGGAACGGCTACATCCGGGGTTGCTGGACGGATTGGTGCGGGGCGGAGCCCAGGCGATTGAAATCTTTGCCGCGCGGCAGCACCTCGACTATGCCAACCGCAAGCAGCATGTGCGAGAAATCGCGGACTGGTTTCGCGCCAGCGGAATTACGCTGAATTCAGTCCACGCACCGCTCTACGCGGACTACGAATGGGGACGAACCGGTGCGCCCGCAATGAATGTGGCTTCGACCGATCGGGCGAGCCGGATTGCAGCCATGGATGAAATTAAGCGCGCACTGGAGTTGGCGGAGCAGATCCCTTTTCGTTTTCTGGTGCAGCATCTCGGCGCGACCGGGGAAATGTTTGACGATCGCAAATTTGAGGCGGCGATGACCTCGATTGAACACCTGCGTGCTTTCGCCAAACCGCTCGGGGTGCGGATTTTGCTGGAGAACATCCCTAACGAGTTGTCGACGCCAGAGCGCCTGGTGGAGTTTATTCGCGCGGCCCACTTCGATGACGTGGGCGTGTGCTTCGATTTCGGTCACGCAAACATCATGAGCGACGTGGCGCAGGCGTTTGAGACGGTCAAGGGCTACATGCATTCCACTCACGTGCATGACAACGCCAAAGACCGCGACTCGCATCTGTGGCCCGGAAGCGGATCGATTGACTGGAAACAGGCCATGGAGTTGCTGCGGTCGGCGCCGCATACTCCGCCGTTGCTTCTGGAGATCGAAGGCGACGAGAAAGTAAATCCGGTAGAAAAAATGGCCGAAGCGTTCGAAAAGCTGGAGACAGACTAACCAGTTGTGGGAATTTGGTAATCGGGCCATTCGACCGCAGCTTTTTCAGTTGCTAAATTACTCAATTGCAAAATTACCAAATTAGAATATGTCATCTCCTGTAACGACTATCAACGACGTCGGCAAGCACGAAGGCCAGAGCGTTACCATCCGCGGCTGGCTCTATAACCTGCGCGAGAGTGGAAAGCTGCTGTTTCCCCAACTGCGCGACGGATCGGGTGTGATTCAGGGCATTGTGCCGAAGAACGCAGTTTCGCCGGAAGTCTTCGACGCCGTAAAAGGCTTGACCCAGGAATCGAGCGTGATCGTTGAAGGCAAGGTTCGTGCCGACAAGCGCGCTCCCGGTGGTTACGAACTGGACATATCGAATGTGCAGGTAGTGCAGCGGGTTGCTGAGAATGATCCTTATCCCATCTCGCTAAAAGAGCATGGCGTCGATTTTCTGATGGAACACCGGCATCTGTGGGTGCGAACGCCGCGGCAGGCTGCGATTTTGCGGGTGCGGGCGGAGATCATAAAGGCGGCGCGCGATTTTTTCGACGAGCGCGGCTTTACCTTAACCGATCCGCCTATTCTTACGCCGGCCGCGTGCGAAGGGACGTCTACGCTGTTTCCGGTCGATTATTTCGATGAGCAGGCTTACCTCACGCAGTCGGGACAGCTTTACATCGAGGCCACAGCAATGGCGCTGGGCAAGGTGTATTCCTTTGGGCCTACGTTCCGCGCGGAGAAAAGTAAAACCCGGCGGCATTTGACGGAGTTCTGGATGGTTGAGCCCGAGGTGGCGTATGCGGACCTCGATGACCTCATGGCGCTGGCCGAGGGGCTGCTTAGCTTTCTGGTGAAACGTTGTCTGGAACGCCGACGGCCCGACCTGCAAACCATTGGCCGCGATGTTTCGAAGTTAGAGAAGATCGCGGTTCCGTTTCCGCGGATCACCTACGACGAAGCGGTAAAGATGCTGGAGGAGGCTCATGCCAAAGGTGCGCTCGAAAACAAGTTCGAGTGGGGCGGAGACTTGGGCTCACCAGACGAAACTTACATCTCGTCGCAGTTCGATCGGCCCGTGATGGTGCATCGCTATCCTGCAAAAGTGAAGGCGTGCTATATGGAGCCGGACCCGCAACGGCCGGAACTGGCACTGTGCGTCGATGTACTCGCGCCTGAAGGCTATGGGGAAATCATCGGCGGCTCGCAGCGCATGGCGTCTTATGATCTCCTGCTCAAACGCATTCACGAGCACGGTCTGCCGGAAGAGGCTTTCAAGTGGTATCTCGACCTGCGGAAATATGGCAGCGTGCCGCATTCGGGTTTCGGCATGGGGATCGAACGAGCGGTGGCCTGGATCTGTGGGCTGGAGCATGTGAGGGAGACGATTCCGTTTGCCCGAATGCTGCACCGACTGTACCCGTAGGATTTGCGATTCCCGATTTTAAATTGACGATTAAGCCGTGATTTTAAAATTGGGATTGAAGATTTCGTCAATAAAACTTTATGGCACAAACCACTCCATCTTTTTCCAGTATCACGCCTCGGAAGATCCGGGTTATTGGCGTTCCGCTCGACCTCGGCCAATCGCGGCGCGGAGTGGATATGGGCCCTTCGGCCGTACGCGTGGCTGGTCTCGAAGCGCGTCTGGAGGCGCTTGGCCATGTCGTCGAAGACGCGGGAAACGTGTCGGTCGCTATCGCTGAGCAGAAGAAGGAAGGCGATCCTCATGCAAAGTATCTGAAGGAAATCACTGCAACCTGCACCAAGCATGCAGAGCTGATCGTAAAGACGCTGGAGGCGGGCAAAGTGCCGATCACTCTGGGTGGCGATCATTCCATTGCCGCGGGAACGGTCGCTGGGGTCGCGGAATTCTACCGGCGTCAAAACCAGAAAATCGGTCTGATCTGGATTGACGCTCACACTGACGTCAACACTCCTGACAGCTCGCCCAGCGGAAACGTACACGGTATGCCGCTGGCCGCGATCATGGGATTAGGCCCTCCTGAGCTGTCCAACATTTTCGACTTTTCCCCCAAAGTCAGTCCGGAAAATTGTGTTCTGGTGGGCGTGCGTGACATCGATGCCATCGAAAAAGAACACGTACGCCGAGCCGGAATCCACGTGTTTACGATGCGCGATATTGACGAGCGCGGCATGCGAACGGTAATGGAAGAGGCTCTGCGCGCGGCCGGACGAGGCACCGCCGGCTACCACGTTTCTCTCGACATGGATTGGGTCGATCCCGAAGACGCGCCCGGTGTGGGCACACCGGTTCGCGGAGGAGCCACGTATCGCGAGGCCCATCTCGCGATGGAAATTATTGCCGACCACGGGCGCATGCTGAGCTTCGAAATCGTCGAAGTGAATCCGGTGATCGACGAGCACAATCAGACTGCGGACCTGGCGGTGGAGTTGGCGTTGTCGGCGTTTGGGAAAAAGATCTTGTAAAGATTGGAGCCATGAAAAAGATTCGAGTCGGAATTCTTTTCGGTGGGCGCAGTGGGGAGCATGAAGTCTCGCTGCTTTCGGCTGCGTCGGTTTTCAATGCCATTGACAAAGAAAAATACGAGGTTGTGCCCATCGGCATTACCAAGGAAGGGCGATGGGTGACCGCAGCGGATGCGGAGCGTTTGCTGCATGGAAAAGTTGAGGATCACAAGCATCTGCGCGCCGGCGATCCTGAGGCCACTCCTGGCGCTGCGGTTCTGGCTAAGGGCGAATCTGTTGTTGTTCCTCCCGAGCCGCAGCGTCACGGTTCTATCACGCCTTTCGAAACTGATAAGTCGTCGCACGCGCTGACGCGGCGTGCGGCCGACCGCGCCATCGACGTTGATGTTATTTTTCCCGTGCTGCACGGCACGTTCGGTGAGGATGGAACAATTCAGGGGCTGCTGGAACTGGCCGACATGCCTTACGTGGGCGCTGGCGTTTTGGGCTCGGCCGCGGGGATGGACAAAGACATCATGAAGGCGCTTTTTCGCGCTGGCGGATTGCCGATTGTGAAACACGTCACATTCCTGCGCAGCGAGTGGGAAGCAAACGCGAAGAAGGTTGAAAAACTTGTCGAGAGCAAACTGAAGTATCCCGTGTTTGTGAAGCCGGCGAATTTGGGATCGTCGGTGGGAATTTCCAAGGCGCGTGATGGCAAGCAGCTCGGCCCCGCGATCGAAGAGGCAGCTAAGTTCGACCGCAAGATTGTGATCGAGCAGGGAGTGGGTGGACGTAAGCAAAAGGCGCGCGAGATCGAATGCTCCGTGCTCGGCAACGACCAGCCCCAGGCTTCGTTGCCGGGAGAGATCGTCCCCAGCACGGAGTTCTACGATTACAATGCTAAGTACCTGGACGAAGGTTCGCAGCTGATCATTCCGGCCAAGCTTAGCAAGGCCGAAACCAAAGAAGTTCAAAGGCTGGCGATCGGCGCTTTCAAGGCGGTGGACTGCGCAGGGTTGGCGCGCGTGGATTTTTTGATGGAGCCGAAATCCCGAAAGATTTATTTGAACGAGATCAACACCTTGCCTGGTTTCACCGCGATCAGCATGTATCCCAAGCTGTGGGCGGCTTCGGGTGTGTCGTATTCCGATCTAATTGGGCGCTTGATTCAGTTCGGGCTGGAGCGGCATGGGGAGAAAAAGAAGAATCAGTACAGCCGGTGAGCCACACCGAGGGTCATCGTGGCGCCCAACGAAATTCAGATTCCTCGCTACGCTCGGAATGACAATCAAGTTAGATAGAATTATCGTTCTTGGCTGCTGCGACTACATTCGATAATCTGCGCGTGGTACTGGTAGCTGCGCGCAACCCTCTCAATATTGGCGCGGCCGCGCGCGCCATGAGCAACTTCGGATTTCGACATCTGCGCGTGGTGAACCCGTACGCGGCGGCGTTTCGCGAGGCGCGGTCTGCCGTCGGAGCCTCGGCCCTGCTGGCGAGCGCGGAAGAATATAAAAGTGTGGCCGAAGCCGTAGCGGACTGCACGCTCGTGGTCGGAACTACCGCCGTCCGTCACCGGGAGTTGCAGCATCCGCTCCGGCGTCTGGAATTTGGCGCGCGCCTCATCCGCAAGCAACTGGGATCGAACCGCATCGCACTGCTGTTCGGCTCGGAGAAGTTCGGACTCTCAAACGCCGCCCTTAGTCACTGTCACTGGCTGATGCGTATCCCGACCTGCGAAGAAAACATCTCGATGAATCTGGGGCAGGCTGTGGCGGTTTGCCTCTACGAGTTGGTGCGCGATGCAAAGACGACGCGGAAAATAGAGAAAGCCCCGCGCGCGACCTCCGATGAACTTGAGCGCATCACCACGACCCTGCTGGAAGCGATGCGCGGCAGCGGCTATCTGGATCGCCGTCCTATCGCTGACGTCGAGGAAAGGATGCGCCGCCTGGTCCGCCGCCTCAATTTGCCCGCGCGCGACGCCGTGGTCTGGCTCGGCATTCTGCGACAGGTCGTGTGGAAACTGCGGTCGGGTAAACCGCCCATTGGCTGATTATCCCCGCTCGCGTTATCGTATAGCGGGTTCGTAAATGTGGGGAGGGACTTTTGCGGAAACTGGTTGCTGCATTCTTTGCGCTTGGGTTAGCCTTGCTGACTTTGTTGTCCTGCCAGCCGAAGAGAGATATCACGCAGGACGAACTTATCCGCCGCACCCAGGAGCTCTTTGATGCCGTCGCTGCGGGTGACCAGACTCCCTGGAAAAAGTATTTCGCCGACGATTGCATGTACTTTGACGAAAAAGGCAGGAACATGAATAAGGCGGCGCTTGTGGCTGATATTACTCCGCTGCCGGCCGGCTATTCGGGGAGCATCAAGATAGGAAAAGTACAAAGCCATATCGACCGCCATGTGGCGATTCTCAGCTATGACATGGATGAAACGGAAACCATCTTCGGACAGAACATGACGGCGCGTTACCACGCCACCGACACGTGGATGCACCGCAATGGGCAATGGCAAATCGTAGCCGGTCAAGTTCTGCGCTACTACGAAGACCCTGCACCGGGAAAGGCGGATAGCGCCAAGTTCGCCGAGTATGTGGGAACCTACGAACTCTCCCCCGGGAACACGCTGACGATTTCGACCGACGGGAAACTCCTTTACCGCCAGCGCGCTGATCGGCCAAAGGATAATCTCATTCCGGAAGCAACGGACATATTCTTTCGCAAGGGAGTTGAAGGCCGCATTCTCTTTCGCCGTGCCGATAAGGATAAAGTGGATGCGCTGATTGACCGCCGAAATAACGAAGACGTGGTTTGGAAACGCGTCAAATAGTGGTGCAAGAAATCTTGGAGGGGAGGTGCGGTTTATGATCTTCGGCGCACATGTCATTGTGTACAGCAAAAACGCGGACGCGGATCGCGCGTTCTTTCGAGAGATCCTTGGATTCAAGTCTGTCGATGCTGGCCACGGATGGCTGATTTTTGCTTTGCCTCCAGCGGAAGCCGCGTTTCATCCCGACGAAAAGAATGATCGGCATGAACTCTATTTCATGTGTGACGATCTGAAGGCCGAGATGTCCGCGCTGAAGAAGAAAGGCGTGGCATGTTCCGACATTCAAAATGAGCGATGGGGCTCGATCACTAAGATCAGTCTTCCCGGCGGTGGGAAAATCGGCCTGTACCAGCCCAAGCATCCCACTGCGCTTCGGGACCAATGAGATCCAAGCGCGCCTCCCCGGTTTTTGGCGGGTCAACTTGACGGAACGCCGGCAGGGATGTAATATTCGAACCAAGTTTGCTCTTTGGAGCAGACCTTGGATTTCATGAAGAGTGGCTGAGGGACGAGCCCTGAGAAGCCACGACAACCGGATCGGGAGTCATCTCCCGGTCGTCTGGTGTCAACTCTCACCCGGAAACGGGGGACATGAGATTCGGGGTGCCCGCAGTTCAGCATCTCGTTTTTTCCTCCCCCCTTTTTAGTTTCCGGTATAGAGGTTCTCGGTCTTAGGCAATTTTCTAAGGCTTGTCCCCCGGCTCCGGAAAGCGAGTTAGCTCATGAGTGCTGCTGCGAGGGTTTTAACGGGAGGGACTTCCGGCGTTGAGGCGAATTTTTCAACGAACTACGAATTGCGCTGCCGGGAGTGCCGCAAGAGTTGGGGAAACCAGCCGCGATCGATCTGCGACGACTGTTTCTCTCCGCTGGAAGTTTTCTACGATTACGAGGCTGTGCGCGGCCGGTTTACCCGCGAGCGCATCGCCAGCCGTGCTCCCGACATGTGGCGATACGCCGAGTTGCTGCCGCTGCCGCCGCATTACCGGCCAAGTTTGGCGGTTGGTTTTACGCCGCTGCTTAGAGCGCCGCGGCTGGCAACGGACCTGGGGGCGAAGAATCTTTTGATTAAGAACGATGCCGTCTGCCTGCCTACCCTCAGCTTTAAGGACCGCGTGGTTGCGGTTGCCTTGGCGCAGGCGCGCAGCTTCGGCTTCGACACGGTCGCGTGTTCCTCGACTGGGAATCTGGCAAATTCCGTGGCAGCGCAGGCGGCGCGCAACGGATTCAAGGCCTGGATCTTTGTTCCAGCCGATCTTGAGCCCGCGAAAATTCTGGGTACGCAGGTTTTCGGTGCCAGGCTGGTTCGCATTGCCGGCAGCTATGACCAGGTGAATCGTTTGTGCTCGCAGATTGCGGATGAACATCGCTGGGGTTTTGTGAACGTGAATCTGCGTCCTTATTACGCAGAAGGTTCGAAGACGGTGGGCTTTGAAATCGCCGAGCAGTTGGGCTGGCGGTTGCCGGACAACGTAGTCGTGCCCATGGCTGGAGGATCGCTGATCACGAAGATCAAGAAGGCGTTCGACGAATTGATTGAACTGGGGTTGGTCGATGCGCGCCCAGTAAAGTTTTTCGGGGCGCAGGCGACCGGGTGCTCGCCGATTTCGACTGCAGTAAAAAGTGGAAATGCCGATATAGAGCCTCAGAAGCCGGCGACGTTGGCTCGATCGCTGGCGATTGGCAACCCCGCTGACGGGCACTATGCCATCAAGGTCATCACAAAAAGTGGGGGATGGTCGGAGGATGTTTCCGATTCCGAGATGATCGAGTCAATCCAGCTTTTGGCGGAGACGGAAGGCATTTCACTGAGACCGCGGGCGGAGTAACCACGGGATGCGCGCGCAAACTTTACCGGCAAGGGCGCATTGCGCCGGATGAAACTACCGTGCTGTGCATCAGTGGCAATGGTCTCAAGACGACCGACGTGCTCGCCGGCAAATACGAAAGTGAAGAAGCGATTCGGCCGAAACTCGCGGAGTTCGAAACATATTTACACAGGACGGTCGAGCCTGAGTCTTCGGAAACGGTGGAGGCCTGAGATGACAGTCACCGTACAAATTCCGACGGCGCTGCGCCGCCTGACCGCGGGCGCTGGACAGGTTCAATGTTCGGCAGCAAATTTGGGGGAACTGTTTTCAGCGCTCGACGAACAGTTTCCGGATTTGAAAGCGCATTTGCGGGATGAAGTCGGCGAGATTCGACGTTTCCTGAACGTGTATGTCAACGAAGAGGACATTCGATTCCTGGGCGGGAATACTTACTCTTTCCAGGACGGGGATGAGGTCTTGCTGGTGCCGTCGATTGCGGGCGGCGTTTCATAACACTGGCGGAGATTCTTGTCACATTGGGCTGGTAGAGGGTGCCCGATCTCCAGTGAATCGAGTACAGCCATGAATCGTAAATTGAAAATCGGATTGCTGGGTTGCGGAACCGTTGGCCGCGGCCTGGTGGAGTTGGTGGGCAGGAATGAGGCGCTGATCCGGCAGCGCTCCGGCGTCGAGTTACGCATCACGAAAATCCTGGTGCGCGATCTGGAGAAAGAGCGGCACGGCGTGGATCGCGCGCTTCTGACCACGCAACCCGACAAAGTGCTGAATAACGGCTGCGATCTGGTAGTGGAACTGGTCGGCGGGATCGAGCCGGCGCGAAGTTTTATCGAGCAATCGCTGGCGCACGGAAAACACGTCGTAACCGCGAACAAGGCGCTGCTCGCGCTGGATGGCTTCAGTTTGATGAAGACGGCTAAGGTGAAGAAAGTCCGCCTCGGATTCGAAGCCAGCGTTTGCGGCGGTATTCCGATTATCCGGGCCCTGCGGGATGGCCTGGTCGGAAATAATATTCAGAGACTCAGCGGAATTTTGAACGGTACCTGCAATTACATTCTGACGCGCATGACGGAAGATCGGGTCGAGTTCGAGGATGCCCTTCGCGAGGCGCAGGTTAAGGGCTTTGCGGAAGCTGATCCAACCCTCGACATCGATGGCCATGACGCCGCGCAGAAGCTGAAAATCCTGACCGAACTCGCTTTTAGCGCGCAGGTGGATGCCGGCGCGGTTCAAGTTGAGGGGATTCGCGACATTGCCGCAGATGATGTTCAGGCGGCCCGCGAATTCGGTTTCGTGATCAAGCATGTGGCGACCGCGGAACTGAGCGAGAATGCAGTTTCGCTCGGTTGCGCTCCGGTTCTGCTGCCTATGTCGCACCAGTTGGCCAGAATTCGCGATGAGAATAACGCGGTGCTGGTTCGCGGCGATGCGGTGGGCGAGATGCTTTTTTCGGGCAAGGGAG
>Ga0210390_10003414_pt1 | contig 13632 bp, 11 predicted proteins | sample IncBWH11OmetaG_FD_161050 | JGI IMG/M metagenome (GOLD analysis project Ga0210390, IMG submission 161050) | Forest soil microbial communities from Barre Woods Harvard Forest LTER site, Petersham, Massachusetts, United States - Inc-BW-H-11-O ...
TTCTGGCAACATTTGGTTTTCTCCAGGCTCTGATGAGAAAACTGCAGCTCGGGCAGGAAATGTCGAAGATCGGCAGCGTCCTCGCTTCGCTTGCAGTAGGGACCAACAAAACGATTGGGAGACGGTGGCCAAGGCAGTCTTCGTGCTCTTTTCTGGTGAACGAGATTAGCGTCGACGACATCGGGGACGATTTCCAAGCTCTGTGGCTGCAAAAGCTAAACGAAGAACCACGACTGCTTGCCGAGCGTAGTGCGGTTGCATTGCGCTGGCACTTTGGAATACCGGGCGACAGAGGATTGGCTCGAGTGCTTTGCTGCTATAAGAACCGAGACCTCGTCGGCTACGCGGTAATCCGCACCGACACAGATCAAGAGACGGGCTTGCAAACGTCGATGGTCGCAGATTTACTGGTCAGGAATGATGATCCAGAGATCGTGAAGGCACTATGTGTCGCTGCTTACGGTCATGCCAAGGGCATCGGCAGTCACGTTCTGGAACTGGTGGGCTTTCCGGCCGCCATTCGAAGCGTGTGCTCGCAGTGGAGTCCGTATACCAGAGCGTATCCAGCATGTCCTTTTCTCTACAAAGCAGCAGACCCGGCGCTGCAAAGGACTCTCTCAGACGGCGCGGCATGGTATGCCTGCCCCTTTGACGGGGATACGACCTTGATTCGGCCTTCTTATTCAAGCGTACCTTTGTCCGCTGCTTCTCGAGCGCAAACGAGAGGGCGCAGAGATACCTCTGTTTGTGTTCCAGAGCAAACAGCAAGCAAAGTATTCTGATTCACCGGACCTGGCTCGCCGGTTAAATTAAGGGTGGAGGCAATGCGATCAATGCAGACGACGGATATCGAGCGTGACATTCGAACCTTTCTGATTCAGCACTTCCTTTCCGGACGCGCCGAGAACCTGCGCGATGACGGGTTGTTGCTTGGGGATCTGATCGACTCTGCTGGGACCCTCGAGCTGGTTGCTTACCTTCAAGAACACTTCGCCATCACCGTGGAGGATGACGAGGTAGTACCTGGCAACCTTGATACCGTTAACAACCTGGTTGCATATGTCTCAAGGAAACTCGGCGCCCGAGTCTAGTTGCCCAGAGGAGGAGAGAGTCGGCCACACGGCGGAGTTCACTTTGCCGAAACCTGGCACGACTTCGGGCAAACTTCATGACCGAACATTGCGGATCTGATCGCGCAGAGAAAATACCCAACAACATCGTTGATGTTGTAACTGCGTGGGCAGAACGTTCTCCCGATCACCCGGCTCTCATTGAGACGACGGGCAGTTGGACGTATGGACAGTTAGCTGCTGCAATCTCCGTCGGCAAGAAGTGGCTTCATGAGTTGGGCGTACGTCCAGGCGATCGGGTGATGATCGTTGGCGAGAACTGCCGGTCGTTCGTGGTGCTCTTACTAGCGGCCGCTGGAATGGACGCCTGGCCAGTGCTGGCGAATGCGCGTCTCTCGGCGCGCGAAATTGATGAGATCCGGCAGCACAGTGGTGCTCGACGCGTCTTTTACACCGCGTCTGAATCGACCTGTGCTGCGGAGCATGCAACACGCGATGGGGCAACATTCGAAGAGCGCGACGGATTGAGTTCAATCGCCGTCGGAGAGTTAAACCGGACCGCAGAACCCGAGCCACTCGATCCAAACAGTGCGGAACGCGTCGCAGCTCTGATCTACACTTCGGGCACGACTGGCCTTCCCAAGGGTGTGATGCTGACGCACCGCAATCTGCTGTTTATGGCTGCTGGATCGGTTCAGGTACGCAACGTGACTGCCGACGATCGCATATACGGCGTCTTGCCTATGACGCACGCCGTCGGTCTTTCTGTGGTTTTGCTCGGCTCGCTACTGGCCGGCGCATCGCTTTATCTCGCGCCGCGCTTTGATCCTATGAGTGCGCGGGTGACGCTGGAAAAAGATCAGGCCACTTTGTTGTTCGGGACACCCGCCATCTTCAACCAATGGCTCAAGTACGCAAAACTGCGGAAGCTTTCGTCGCTAAGGTTTCCTGCACTCCGCATTATTTCTTCGTCCGGTGCTCCGCTGGACCCTGCCACCAAGTCGGGCATCGAAAGTCTTTTCGGGATGGCGCTGGGTAATGGCTATGGAGTAACGGAATGCTCTCCCACAATTGCTCTGACGCGGCCCGAAGCGCCTCGCGCCGATACTTCTATTGGTGCAGTGTTTCCCGGAGTTGAGATAAAGCTCGCGGGAAGCGATGGCCAGGCCGTGGCAGCAGGCGAGGTGGGCGAATTGCGAGTGCGCGGTCCTAATGTTATGAAGGGCTACTATCGCGCGCCGGAAGAGACCGCCGCCGCGATTGATTCCGAGGGATGGTTCAATACTCGCGACCTGGCGCGGCTGGAACAGGGAAACCTTTTTATCGTTGGACGCACAAAAGATTTGATCGTTCACCGTGGTTTCAACGTCTACCCAGCTGAGGTGGAGGCGGTTTTGAATTCGCATCCTGCGGTTCTCCAGTCCGCTGTGATTGGTCGATCCGTTGACGGAGATGAAGAGGTAGTAGCCTTCGTTCAGCTGTTGCCTGAGACATCCGCAAGCTCTGCAGACTTATTGGAGTACGGTGCACGACACCTTGCTCCGTACAAACGGCCCTCCCAAATCCTGATTGTCCCTACGATGCCGACCACTGCGACCGGAAAGATCGTAAAGGGCGAGCTTGCGAGAATCGCGGAAACCAGCCAATTGTGCTGAGCCGGCTGCCTTCCTGGTTCTTGCACGGTCCGTCCCAAACATCGCATTCGTTTTCGCGGGTTGCGCTCCCGTCCTAAAGTCTAAGAATCTTTCCCGCAAAGTTCAAAGTGCTGATCTATAGAGACACCAAGGGCTTCGCCTCTGGCGAACGCTCAGAATGAGAGGAACTTTATCTTGAATTCCGTGCCTCAGACAAGAGTGTGCATCATCGGAGCGGGATCCTATGGTCTCGCGGTTGCCGCACATCTGCGCCATGTCGGCTTGGATTTCCGCATTTTCGGGTCGCCGATGCGGCGTTGGCTCACGCAAATGCCGAAGGGCATGCTTTTGAAATCAGAAGGATGCGCATCTGGCCTGCCTGATCCGGAGGGACGCCACGGACTTGCCCAATTTTGCCGTGATCACGGCCTTCCATACGGTGAATACGGCGTTCCGCTGTCACGTGAGACCTTTGCCAGATATGCGCTCTGCTTTCAGCAAAAGCTCGTCCCCCAGGTCGAAGATGTTCTGGTGAGCGCGGTCAGAAAGGTAGATGGTGGGTTTGAGCTGCGTCTGAACACTGGGGAGACGTTACGATCAGCCCTGGTCGTCGTCGCCACAGGCTTGGATCAGATGGAACGTATTCCTGAGGAACTGGGCGGCTTGCCGGCTGAACTGTCTTCGCACTCCGCTGACCACTATGACCTGAGCAGGTTCAAGGGCAAAGACGTGATCGTGATCGGTGGCGGGCAGTCTGCTCTGGAGACGGCCGCCTTGCTGCGGGAGGAGGGAGCTTCGGTAACCGTGGTGGTGCGTGCGCGCGAGCTGGCCTGGAACGGGATTCCGTCGACGACCCAACGTTCATTCTTTCAGCGGGTGCGACGCCCGAGAACGCAGCTGGGCGAAGGGCTCGGGTTTTGGTTTTATGACAATGCGCCAGACCTCTTTCGTCACTTGCCGCGGCAGGTTCGACTCTCGCGGGTAAAGACAGCTCTCGGTCCCTCGGGAAGCTGGTGGCTGAAAGAGCGGGTCAATGGCCACATGCCTGTTCTGGCTGGTCATCAATTGCGGTCCGCGGAAGCGCGTAACGGGCGGGTTATGTTACAGCTTACCGATCAGAATGGGCAGCCCAAGGTGTTGATCGCCGATCACGTGATCGCGTCAACCGGGTATCGGTTTAACATCCAGAAACTCCCATTCCTGGATGAAAGCCTGAAGTCGCAGATCACACACGAAGAGCAGATGCCTAAGCTGTCTTCCAACTTCGAGTCCTCTGTTCCTGGCATGTATTTCACTGGTCTTGCCAGCGCGAATTCTTTCGGCCCCCTGATGCGGTTTCTCGCGGGCACAAGCTTCACGGCCCGTCGCGTTGCGTCGCATATCGCCAGAGATCAACGCCCGGCGGCGGCTCCGTTTGCCCAAGCACAAAGGTGCGCGGAAGATTGATGCCAACGGCAAATCAGGTCGGGAACAGGATGTTGCCTAGTCTGGACTCGAAGTATCCAGTCCTCATCCTGAAAATGAGCCGCGGTGTCATCCACCATGGCGCGTTGGGGGTGGCCCGAACGCTTGGCAGGCTTGGTGTGCCTGTTTATGCGGTGGTTGAGGATGCTTATACGCCTCTGGCCATGACGCGGTATCTTACAAAGGCCTTCATCTGGGGTAGTTGCCCTACTGATCCCGAATCGTTTGTGCGGGCCATGTCGTCGATCGGTCAATCCATCGCTCGTCCAACGATCATCGTTTCGATGGATGACTTATCCGCCGTATTTGTTGCTGAGAACGCGGCCAGTCTGGCTCCGTGGTTTATCATGCCGCAGGTCTCGCCACAGGTTCCACTTCAGTTGGCGAACAAGGCCTATCTCCACTCTCTGTGTGCTGAGATCGGAATACCCAGCGCACGGAGTGTCATTCCTCATTCTATCGATGATCTCAAGGCATTTACTGAGAAGGCGAGATTTCCGGTAGTGGTGAAGGCAGCCGAGCAGTGGCTTCCTATGAAGGACAGGTTCAGTACGAAGGTAATTCAAACCTCCGAGCAACTGTTCAAGTTTTATGAAGATTACAATTATGAAACAGGCCGGCACCTCATTATCCAGGAGTATATTCCTGGAGATGATTGGATCTGCCACGGATATTACAATTCAGAAAAAAATGTGAGTGTGACATTCACGGGAAGAAAATTGCGCGCCTATCCGACCGATGCTGGCTCCACCGAGCTGGGTCTGTCTATCGACAACGAAACGTTGCGCTGCGCGAGCGAGAAGCTCCTCAAGGCCGTTGCCTATTCCGGCATTATCGACATGGATTGGCGGAAAGATGAGCGGGATGGACAGTACAAGATTCTGGACTGCAACCCACGTGTCGGCATGAACTTTCGCATGTTCGAGAACACTGCGGGGATAGACGTGGTTCGGGCACAGCATCTTGACCTGTCCGGGCGGCACATTGACAACGCGGCACCGATCGAAGGTAGGTTGTTCACCGTTGAGTCGTTCTATGTGCTGGCGTTTTTTCGCCGGATGCTCGGCGGAGCTTCGAAGCATAACAAACCTAAGTATTCTCAACATAAAAGTAGGGAGTTGGCGTGGTGGAGCAGCGACGACCAATTACCGTTTCTTATAATGTGTGTGCGGCTGTTCATGCGGCCGTTGGGGCGAGCGTTAACGCTCTGGCTCGATTCTCTTTCGTTGCTCCGCCCACGGTTGTCCCGATTGTTTTCGCAGTAGGCCAGATAGGTCCAGCCGGAAATAACCCATCCAGTTGAGGGCTTCTCGATAGAGCTCCGAACGACGTTGCAGTAATGGCTCCCACCTCTCTTGTCAACCCCGCGCTGGTCCCGGCTGAAATCTAGCGCCTCAGGCTAAAGAGCACCCGAGATTTCGACTTCCGCTCTCAAAGCCTTCCCGCAGCACGTCCGCGAATCCACCCAACGCCGTCATCCCCTGCCTCTTATTCCCATTTCAGACCGCGCACCATTTGATTCAGAACCGAAGTGTGTCTGATACCATCTCACCGCAGGCCCATGTACTTTCGACATGGGTCTATGTGCTCCGACGGAGGTCTGCAGTGTACTAATGGGTCTTTTCTTTGCTGTCCTTGATATGGGACGATAATCTTTGCGACATTCCCATCATGGCCACGCGATTCAATGTCGGCGATGCTTGTAAGAGGAACTAGGATGAGAAATTTGCTCATAGCTGTTGCCTGTCTACTGCTTTCTGCTTCTATGTGCATGGCACAGGCAAATCTCTATTCATCGTGGTCGAACTTTCCCCAGAGCCCTAGCTTCTTCCCGATCGTCGTGTGGGATCAGCCGCCTAATCGAGTGCTGGCTGCCGGATCACCCTATACGACAGACGCCGCGGCGATGGCGGCGACCAAAATGAACATACTGCTGGAGATAGACAACGGAGGCGGAGCTAACTATCCGACGAGCTACGGGGTTGATACTGGCGGCATGTTTAAGGCTTTGGCCAATCAGGGCCTGTATGGGATTCTTCTAGCAGATACAACCGGAAATACGTCAGCCACGTCGGTGGCGTCTCTTGAGGCCATGGCGGCCAGCGATAGTGCATCCCAGTTCCTGATAGGTTACAACCTCGGTGACGAGCCCCAGAAAAGCTGCACAACCGTTTCCGAAGTTCCTGGCATTGTGACTCCGGTCGTGGGATATGATTCCACCCGTCCGCTGCTTTGGAATGATACCGATTGGGTATTCAGTCATGGCATTTGCGCCGGGAACGGTGCGGCGCTGAAGGCGATGGGCATCGGTTCGTTTGACGTCTATCCGTTAACCAGTCCCTGGAACGGTTCCAGCTCAATTCCCGTCGTTTCCGGTCAAGCCCAGGACAGCATGTGGATCCAGGGCTACTCGGTGAACCAGTTTATCGCGAACGGGCGCACCAACCAGCCGATCTGGGCTTATGTTGATACGGGCACGAATGAGCTGGGGTATTCGTCCCAGAACGGCAGCAACTGCAACGTAAGCACGAATCTCTGCAGTTCCGACAACCATGAGTATCGAGCCACCGCCGAACAGGTGAATGCCGAAGTCTGGATGAGCATCATCAACGGGGCTGCGGGGATCGAATATTTCTGCGACGACACCAGTATTTCTACCGGACAGACAGCATATGATTTCTGCCTCGGTAACAGCGTCAGCGGCGAGGGATCAGTTGCGGCAGCAATTGCCTCCAACCTTACTTACATCGACACGACGATTCTTTCTTACGCCCCACAGTTGAATTCGAGCATTTCCGGCATCTGTACCATGAACACCGGCCTGGTTTATACGAATTACACGACCTCGTGCTCTAACGGCACCCTGACCATGTCCACCGGCACCTCGAGTGTGCCGGGCTCCGCAATGGCGCGGATTTACAATGGCAGCCTTTATTTGTTCGCCGATTCGGATCGAAACGGATCGACTACGATGACCTTCACGCTGTCGGGTTATGCGGGAAAGACAGCAACCGTGGTTTATGACTCGAATGCTCAGTACGATCCCACGCATTCGAGCGTCGGCAATACCTTTACCCTGAACGGAAGCGGCCAGTTCTCAGACACTTTCGGCGCAAACGGTCACAACTATCAGCCCAAGATTTATATGATTTCGGGGGCAGCCGCAAGTCCCGCTCCTCCAACGGGTTTGACCGCAACCGTGAACTAAAGCGAAGGAAGCGTTCGCAGTATCAGGCCCTTGTCGCCAGAGCGCTGCCCTAACGAGTGCAACTTCTTCCCACTCTTCCCAGTTCCTGCTGTCGCCTGAGCTCACGGCGTATTAACCAGGAGAACTGGGCCCGGCCAGAAAGCCCCCGTCTAGAACCAGGGACTGTCCCGTCATGAAGGATGCTCGGTCCGAGCACATCCACACTACAGCTTCAGCGATTTCCGCCGGCCTTCCAAACCGTCCGATGGGGTGACAACTGAGAACGTACTTGTGGACCGCTGGAGCGCCAAAGAGCCGATCACCCATGGGGGTTTCGATCACGGCAGGACACACTGCATTGATCCGAATTCCGCTTTTTGCGGTTTCCAGTGCGGCGGACTTCGTCAAGCCGATCACTCCGTGTTTGCTCGCACTATAGGCTGCTGCGCCGCCAGAACCGACCAGGCCTGTAACCGACGCCATGTTTACAATTGCCCCGCCACCGCCCTGCTTGAACATCTGACGAATTTCGTGCTTCAGGCAGAGCCAGACACCCTTGAGGTTGATGTCGATGGTCCGATCCCAGTCTTCTTCGGATTGTCTGACGATGGGTACCCAAACTCCTTCGATCCCGGCGTTATTGAAGGCGATGTCCAGGCGGCCGAATTTCTCCACTGTCTTCTGGACGAGAGTATCAACTTCGGACGCTTTCGACACATCGGCTTTTACGAATAGTCCATCGCTGCCTGCGGCACGGACCAGTTCCACAGTCTCTTCGCCTTCCGGCTCGCGCCGCCCTGCAACCACCACTTTGGCTCCCGCCTTCGCGAAGAGCACTGCGGTATCGCGGCCAATACCCGACGTCCCGCCAGTTACAAGCCCAACTTTTCCTTCCAATTCCTTTGTCATAGTTCTCCCAGCTCAAATACCATCCGTGAGCAGGCGGGGAAGTGTCAAGTATGTTTCTCTCTTCCTTCTCCGTGCAAGTCAGGAAGGCGAGTCAGAAAGTCCGGTATCATTTGTTGTGGAACACGTTTGTGCCGCCTTCGAAGAGTATAGGTACCTTCGAGGATACAGAATTCAAAAAAGAATCACGATGAGGACATTGTAGCGATGGCTGAACCTGTCGGCTTGCCAGATGGCTTGTGCGGGCGCACAAACGATGAACTTGTGGGCACGTGGAAACTGGTATCCGCATCGAGCACAACATCGTCCGGGGAGCGAAGCGAAACTCCCTACGGTCCCAGCCCTGTGGGTTTCCTCACCTACACTGCGGAGGGCCGGGTCACCGCCCTTATCAGCCACGGCGAGCGAGAGTCCCTGGCTTTCGGTGGCGGTACACAGGAAGAACAGGCTGAGGCGTTTAAGACATTTCTCGCCTATGCCGGACGGTACAAACTCAGCGGTGACCAGGTAATTCATCACGTCGAAATCTCATCGATTCCGAACTATGTAGATAAGGACTTGGTCCGCAGGGTCAAATTCGAGGGTGATCGAATCGTATTGGTTACTCCACCGACACGATTGAACGGAAAGCTCCAGACCGTCGAATTGATCTGGCAGCGTTTACCCGTTGGTTCGTGAATGAGGCACCTTTCGCGATCTCTTCAGAGAAAACAGTGCATCCGGAATCCATGCGGATTGCGACTGCCAGAGATTTTGCCAATGCGGCTGTAGAGCCTGCCGCACCTCAAATGATTTTTCTGCCAAATCCAGCCGTGTTAAGCTCAACATCAGAAGGCGATACGGCTCTGACCAACTGAAATTTCCGATTCTGCAAATAGGTGAAGATTGTCGAAGGCTGCCACTCCGGGGAAGAAAGTCGTTTTCAGCGATGAAGTTCTGCAGGACCCGTATCCCACGTATACCCGCTTGCACGAGGAAGGCCCGTTGCATTACGTGGATGTGGGCAGTAAATGGGCCGTGTGGTCGATCTTCAGCCATGCCGAATGTTCCTCGATTGCGAAAGACCCCCGGCTGTCGGCAAAACGTGCGCAGCAGATGTTGTTGCCGCTGCCGCTCAGCCGCCAGTCCGAGTTCAGCGAACTCGCGCGCATGCTGGGCTTGTGGCTGATTTTCATGGACGCGCCGGAGCATACCCGGTTGCGCAAACTCCTCAATAAAGGCTTCTCGCCCGCCGCCATTGAAGGCTTGCGTCCTCAAGTCGAGGCCATCGTTGATCGAATGCTAAAGCCGCTACAGCGCGGCTATGAAGTCGAACTCATGCGCGAGTTTGCAAACCCCATGCCAGTGCGCATCATTTTGGAAATGCTGGGAATACCACAGGAAATGCGCGATACATTCGTCAATTGGTCGCGGGCCATCGCGGTATTTCGGGGCAGTCCAGATCGCACGGTGGAGCACGCACGCGCCGCGCAAGATGCTCTGATTGAGCTAACCGATTTCTTCCGAAAGACCGTGGCGGAACGAAGGCGCAATAAAGGGAACGACCTGATTAGCCTTCTCATCGACATCGAGGAAGAGGGAGAAGTGCTGACCGAAGAAGAGCTATACGCGCAATGTATCGCATTGCTCTTCGCAGGACACGAGACCACTCGAAACCTGATCGGCAACGGAATGTACACGCTTCTGCAACACCCGCAAGAAACCGCGGAGCTACGAGAGAAACCGGAGTTTATCCGCACGGCTGTTGAGGAGATTCTGCGGTTTGAGAGTCCCGTACAATTCACGGCTCGTGTGCTCAAGGAAGATATCGAAGTTTGCGGCCAGCGCATACCAAAGAAATGGACCATCCTATGCATGCTTGGAGCAGCGAACCGGGATCCCAAAAAGTTTAAGGAACCGAATCAGTTAAACCTGAAAAGGCTGAACAACGAACACCTGGCGTTCAGCGCGGGCCCGCATTTTTGCATCGGAGCCCAACTCGCGCGATTAGAAGGACAGGTCGCGCTCCTGAATTTGGTGCAGCGCTTTCCGGAGATGAAGCTCGCCGGCCCGCGACCGGAGTGGGCTTCTACATTTGGATTCAGAGGCCTGAAAAGTCTTTCCGTAGTTATGTGAAACCCGCGAGACCGAGGGAGCCCCTGAAAGGCAGAGTCATCGGCTCTAAAGCAGAACCTCGATCAACATCGGACCTTCGCTCTCAAAACCCTTCCGCAGCGCCTTCGCAAATCCATCCAGCGAACTGACCCGGATGCCGGGCACTCCCATTCCCTTCGCCAATTCCACCCAGTCGAGATCGGGACGACCGATCTCGAACATGTCCAACGCTCGGCGCCCTGGATTGCCCACACCCAGATAGGAAAACTCGCGCTTCAGGACCGCATAGTCGCGATTGGCGAAAACCACTGTCGTGACCTTCAGGCCTTCGCGCGCCATCGTCCACAGCGCCTGCAGTGTGTACATGCCGCTGCCGTCGGCAGTCAGGCACAACACCCGGCGGTCCGGGCAAGCCACGGCCGCGCCCACGGCGAGGGGCATGGCAATCCCAATCGACCCGCCCGTGTTCCCCAACCAGTCATGCGGCGGACCGGCGCTTGTGGCTGCCATCATGCCTCGGCCTGAGGTCATGGATTCATCCACCACGATGGCATTTTCGGGCAGAAGTGCGCCCACGGCCGCGGCCAGGCCTGGCAGCGTGATCGCGCCACTCGGCGCCGCTGGCCGCTCAATGTTCGTCTCCGTCGGCAACCCAATTTCGGGCAGTAGCAAGCTTGCAGCCAGCGCTTCGAGCGCGCCGATATAATTCTCTCCAGGACTCGCGAGCGTGTGGATCTCACATTCTGCCGATGTGAGCACGGCGTTCTTGCCTGGAGCCGCGAAGTACGCAACTGGAGGCTGGGCTCCCACCAGGATCAGCTGACGAAATTCTTTCAGTTGTTCGACCGCCAGCTCAAGGACGTACTGCATCCGTTCGACTGGGGCGATGCCGTTTCCACGCTGAAGGCGCGCGATGGGATATGGAGACAGCAGCCTGGTGCCGGTAGCCGCTGCGATGCGTCCGGCGACTGCGAGACCCCTCCCGTAGAGCCCGTTTCCGGCGATCAGCAGGGCAGTCCTTAATCCTGACCTGAGCATGGCCGCAGCTCGCTCAATATTTTCGACCGCCGGCAGAGGCGGCCGCGGGGGAGTTGACGGTGCTTCGACGCCGCCGTCTTCGGTCCGAATAACATTGGACCAGGCAACATCGGCGGGAACGATTAACGTAGCAATCCGGCCCGGGGCTGTGCGCGCTGCCCTGATCGCCTCAGCCACATCACGGCCTACTTGGTCTGCCGCGCGAGATGTCCGCAACCATTTAGAATACGGCCGCGCAATCGCTTCGATGTCCGCCGTCAACGGTGTGTCATGGTGCAGATGATAGGTCGCATGCTGGCCAACTATGTTGACGATTGGCACCTGCGCACGGCTCGCATTGTGCAGATTCGCCAGACTGTTGGCGAGACCGGGACCGAGGTGAAGCAGAGTGCAAGCTGGTTTTTCCGCCATTCGCGCGTAGCCGTCCGCGGCGCCCGAGACCACGCCTTCGAAGAGACCAAGCACGCAGCGCATTTCCGTGACACCATCGAGTGCCGCCACAACGTTGATTTCTGAAGTGCCGGGGTTGGTGAAGCAGGTGTCGACCCCTCCCGCAATCAGCGCGCGAACTAAACTATCTGCGCCATTCATCGATTGGCTCATTTCGTGTCGACTGCTTCCTTCACATAGCGAGTAAGCACTGCGGCCAGACTCTCGAAGTGCGTGTTGACCATTCCCAAGTGATCTCCCGGCACAATCTCGACGTCAAGCTCAGCTGCCAGCCCTTTCCACAGTGCGGCCGGATCGCTCGGGAGATAATTGTCGCCCTCAGGTCTCACGAATCTTATCTTGCCGCGATAAAAGCGGGGGCGATAGTGGGCCATTGCAATGAAATTGCTTGCCTCCACCAGCGAAAGGGTCTCGGCGAACGATAGGCGAGAAGTCTCTGTAGACGGCGTTCGGGGCCGGGCTCCGACCCGGCGCAACCGACGTTCGAGAGCACGAATCGAGAGTGAAAATACCCTGCCGAGAGGCATCTGCTTTACATGGGAAATGCGGCTTCTCATCCGTTTTGCGATGAGTCGCAGGCGCTCGCTCGGCGGGAAGTAGCGTGGGTGCGGGTACGTGTCCATGAGTACCAGCAGCGCTATCTTTTCTCCCCCATCGAATAAGCGCTGAGCCATTTCCAGAGCCAATAGACCACCGAATGAGTAGCCAACCAGAATGTATGGGCCGCGGGGTTGTACCTGCTTGAGCGCATCAAGGTAGAACGTGGCCATACTCTCAACGCGCTCAAACGGTTCCTCCAATCCGTCAACCCCCTTGGCCTGAATACCATAAATCGGATGCCCGGTGTGAATGTGCCTTGCGAGCGGAGAGAAACTCGCACGCCCCCCCACTCCTGGAGCAATGAAAATCGGCGGTTTCTCGCTGCCAGTCTTCAGTTGGAGGAAGGGTGAGAATCGCGGCAGGGTGGGCTGCTCTAACAAGGCCGCCAGCGTGCCGATCGTCGGAGCATAGCAGATCGTGGCGCTTGGCAGTTCACGGCCGCGCGCTTGCGCGATCTCGGCAAACAGGCGGTCGGCTAACAGTTCGGTGCCGCCGAGATCAAAAAAATCATCATCGGGACCAATCGGCGATCGTTGCAGCACGCGCTGCCAAATCTGAGTCAACTCCTCAACCGCGGTAGCGCCATGCCCGTCGTTCACTTGGCACCTAATCGATTGAGACCGACCAGATCCATCTAGGCTCCGCGCTGCAACTGCGACCGAGGATTCTCCATGCGGATAAGCGCATGTTCCCCGCGCAATGCTTCTTTCAGGCGACGAGAAAGCTCAGCAGCGAGGCTGTCGACATGAGTGGTAACCATTCCAACGTGATCGCCCGGTACGGTCTCGCATTCAAACTGGCTCGCCAGCTTGCCCCAAACGGCTGCCGGGTTGGCGGGGAAACACGTAACCGTCTCGGCTCGAATGAACTCTATTTTGCCTCCGTAAAACCGTGGCCGATAGCTAGCCCAAGCCAGATTGGCGCTCTCCAGCGATCGGTGGACATCGGGGGTGAAAGACCCAGCGACCTGTGACCAAGATCTGCCCTTGACCCGTTGAATAACTCCTGAGATCACTTCACTCATCGGCAACTTCCGCATCGCGGACAACCGAACCCCGGCCCGTCGCGCAAATAAGCGGGCCCGTTGGCCGTGTGATAGCTGATGAGAATGGGGGTACGAGTCGAGCATGGCCAGGAGCGAGACCTCGTTCCCAGTGGCAGACAAGCGTTGGGCCATCTCAAGCACGAC
>Ga0210390_10003415_pt1 | contig 13630 bp, 16 predicted proteins | sample IncBWH11OmetaG_FD_161050 | JGI IMG/M metagenome (GOLD analysis project Ga0210390, IMG submission 161050) | Forest soil microbial communities from Barre Woods Harvard Forest LTER site, Petersham, Massachusetts, United States - Inc-BW-H-11-O ...
ACGATCGCGAGACTGCGGGCTATCCCCGGGTGGTCGACCTCTCGCCTGAGGGCTTCGACCAGATCGCCGACACGAGCCAGGGAGTGGTGGAAGTCACAATCTCCTGGTGACCCATTCCGGCGCCGACATCGCCCAGCTGCTGTCGGCGCACGGGCTGCGACCGAGCCGGGCCCTGGGGCAGAACTTCGTCGCTGACCCCAACACGGTGCGCCGGATCGCCCGCCTCGCCGGCCTGGAGACCGGCGACCGTGTGCTCGAGATCGGAGCCGGCCTGGGCTCCCTGACCCTGGCCCTGGCGGAGACCGGTGCCGGGGTGGTGGCGGTGGAGGCCGACCGCCATCTCGTCCCCGTGCTCCGCTCGGTGGTCGAACCAGCAGGGGTGGAGGTGGTCGAGGGCGACGCCCTCACGCTCGACCTGGGGGCGCTGCTGGCGGCACGGGGGGACGGTGCGTGGAGCCTGGTGGCGAACCTGCCCTACAACGTGGCGACGCCGCTGGTCATGCGCACGCTGACCGAGGTTCCCGCGGTGACGCGTCTCCTGGTGATGGTGCAGCGCGAGGTCGGGGAGCGCATGGCTGCGGCGGTGGGCGACGAGGGCTACGGCGCGGTCTCCGTCCGGGTCGCCTACTTCGCGCAGGCCGAGGTCGTCGGGCGCGTGCCGCCATCGGTGTTCATCCCGCGGCCACGGGTGGAGTCGGTGCTGGTGCGACTCGTCCGGCGCGCTGCGCCCGCAGTCGACCCCGGGGTCGTCTCGTACGAACGCCTCAACGCCGTCGTGCGGGCCGGTTTCGGCCAACGCCGCAAGATGCTGCGGCGGTCGCTGGCCGGGGTCGTCGAACCCGATGCCTTCGTCCGCGCCGGTGTGCGGCCCGAGGCGAGGGCCGAGGAGCTCGACGTCGCCGCCTGGGGGAGACTGGCGACGACGTGAAGCTGTGCGCACCCGCCAAGCTCACCGTTTCGTTGCGGATCACCGGCGTCCGCGCGGACGGCTATCACGAGCTCGATGCCGAGATGGCCACGGTGAGCCTGGCCGACGAGCTCGTCCTCGAGGAGGGCGGAGCGGGGTTGACGGTGGTGGGCGACCGCTGGACGCGCGCCGACGCACTCGAGCGGACAGAGGACAATCTCGTGGGCCGGGCGCTCGCCGCGTGCGGACGGAGCGCCGCCGTCCGGCTGCGCAAACACATCCCGCCCGGGGCGGGCCTGGGCGGCGGATCGGCCGACGCAGCGGCGGTCCTGCGATGGGCCGGCTCAACCGACCCGGCCCTTGCGTTGCGCCTGGGCGCCGACGTCCCGTTCTGTGTGGTCGGGGGACGGGCCCGGGTCGGCGGGGTGGGCGAGGAGGTCACGCCGCTGGCGTTCGAGCACCGTGACTATCTCCTGGTGCTGCCACCCTTCGGTGTCGAGACGGCGGCCGTCTACCGCGCCTGGGACGACTACCCGACCCACGACGGGCCCAACGAGCTGGCGGCGGCGGCGCTGAAGGTGGAGCCGCGGCTCGCCCTCTGGCGCGATGCGCTGGGCGACCTGGCGGGCCACGAGCCCCGGCTGGCGGGAAGCGGGTCGACCTGGTTCGTCGAAGGGGGGCCGGCCGACGCCGGCACGGCGGACGGAGCGGAACTGCGGGTGGGTGGGGAATCGGCCCGCCTGGTGCGCGTGCACACCGTGCCGGCCGGGTGGGAAGGGGACTGACCGAGCGGCGGGAGCGGGATCGGCGCTACTTGCCGGCCCGGCGCTGCCAGCGGGTCGCCTTCAGCATCTTCTTGTGCTTCTTCTTGCGCATCCGCTTGCGGCGCTTTTTGATCAGTGATCCCATTTCGTGCGGCAGGCTAGCGGTCCCGGTGCTCGACTGCCAGGTCGCGCGCCAGCCGGGGACGTCCGAGGAGGCCGCCCATGGGTTTCGAGATCGTGCGTCTGGACCACGTGCAGCTGGCCATGCCTCCGGGCCTCGAGGCGCAGGCCGAGGCCTTCTACTCGGGCGTGCTCGGGCTGGAGCGGGTGCCCAAGCCGCCTCCGTTGGCGGCCCGGGGCGGGTGCTGGTTCCGCCACGGCGCGGTCGCCGTGCACCTGGGGGTGGAGGAGGACTTCCGGCCGGCGCGCAAGGCCCATCCGGCCTTCGTCGTCGACGACCTGGCGGCGCTGCAGTCCGTGTGTGAGGAGGCCGGCATCGTCGTGCGGCCGAACCCGGACAGTGAGCCGGGCCGTGGCGCCTACCTCGACGACCCCTTCGGTAACCGGATCGAGCTCATCGCGGCCGACTGAGCAGGCCGTAGGGAGGGAGGCGCCGGCGGGGACGGTGCGGACCCGCCCCCGCCGGCGAAACCGATGACCGAGAGGCGGAAAGAACGCGGCCATCGGCGGGTGGTCCCAGTGTGCGCCCACCGCCTGGGGGCTCCGTTGGGATCACATAAGAAGGACCGAAGAATCTGGTGCGGCACCCCGTGTTCGGACCGGGGAGATTCATGACGCAATGTTCCCGGGAGACCTCTGACGTTCCGGGCACCCCGTTCGCATCATCCTTCGTTCGGCTCTTATCTGTGGTTGGGAGTCCGCCCGTCGGCATCGGGGTCGCGCACCGTCGGGAGTCGCAGGGACATCCGCGCCCCGCCCGCGACGTCGTTCTCCGCCAGCACGGTTCCGCCCTCGGCCTTGGCCACCTGCGCGACGATGGCCAGCCCGAGGCCCGATCCGGGCAGGCCCCGAGCGGAGGGCGAACGGTAGAAGCGGTCGAAGATGTAGGGCAGGTCGGCCTCTGCGATGCCCGGGCCGTGGTCGCGCACCACGACGGTGCCCTCCCGGCAATCGACGGACACCGCCTGACCCGGTGGACTCCACTTCCGTGCGTTGTCGAGCAGGTTGCCTACGGCGCGGCCGAGGCGGTCGGGGTGACCCTCGACCCAGCACGGCTCGGCAGTCAGGTCGAAGGTGATGTCCTCGGCGCGACCGTGGGTCGTCTGGACCGCCACGGCCTCCTGGACCAGCAGGTCGAGCCGCAGCGGCTCACGGGAATCCAGCGGCTGGTCGCCCCGCGCGAGCTCGGCCAGGTCGCCGACGAGGTCGGTCAGCTCCTGCAGCTGCACCAGGACGTCGTCGACGAGCACGGATCGGTCCTGGGGTGTCAACTCGTCGATGCGGCGGATCACCTCAAGGTTCGTGCGGAGACTGGTCAGTGGGGTGCGCAGCTCGTGCGACGCGTCGAGTACCAGCTGGCTCTGGGCATGACGAGAAGACTCAAGCGCTTCGAGCAAGTGGTTGAAGGTGCGGCGAAGGCGGCCGAGCTCGTCGGGCCCACCGGGGGAAAGGCGACGCGAGACGTCGGTCGTCTTCGCGACGTCTTCGACGCTATCGGTCAGCGAGTTCAGAGGGACGAGGGCGGTGCGCGCCGCCAGCCAACCCAGCACGACCGCGAGCGCCACGCCGATCAGCGCAACGGCACCGAGCAGATAGGCCAAGGTCTTGAGCTCCGAGCTGCCGTTGAAGAGCGTGGCGATCTGGAGTGCGCCGCCGTTGACGAGAAGGCCCCCGTTCACGATCGTGTTGTCGGGGAGATGCTGGACCAGCTCGCGCATCTGGTTGCCGTCGACGTCGACCGTCGTGAAGAAGGTGGGCGCGAGATTGACCGCGACCAGTCGCACCTGACCCGTAACGGGGAGGCCGCCGCCGGAGATCACCCCGCCGCTGGAGTCGATGACCTGGCCGAGCGTCGCGGTCGTCGACCCGATCTCCTGGTTGTTCATGATCTTCTGCGCCGCCGTGGTGAGCGAGTTGTCTGCCGTCTGCAACAGCGCGTTGCGGGCGACCAGGAAGGCCGCGCTCGAGGCGGCGAGCACGGCGACGACGACGGCGCCCGTGGTGGCCAGCACGAGCCGTGTGCGGAAGGTCATGCGTCCCGCAGCACGTAACCCACCCCGCGCACCGTCTGGATGCAGCGGACCTCGCCCTCCTCTTCGAGCTTTCGACGGAGGTACCCGACGTAAACGGCAAGCGAATTGGTCCCCGAGTCGAAGTCGAAGCCCCAGACGCGGTTGAGCAGAACCTCGCGCGTGAGGACCTGGCGCGGGTGGCGGAGGAACATCTCGAGAAGGTCGAACTCGATGCGAGTGAGCGAGAAGGACCGTTCGCCGCGCTGGCCCTCACGCGTGGACAGATTCAGCGTCAGGTCGCCGACCCGCAAGAGCCCCCCCTCGCCCTCGAAGCGGCGCCTCAGCAGCGCACGCAGGCGGGCAAGGAGCTCGGCCAACGCGAACGGCTTGACGAGGTAGTCGTCGGCTCCGGCGTCGAGGCCCTGGACGCGGTCGTCGACCGCGTCGCGGGCGGTGAGGATCAGCACCGGTGTGTCATCGCCCGCCGCGCGCATCCGCCGGCAGACCGTGAGTCCGTCGAGATCGGGCAGTCCCAGATCGAGGACCAGCGCGTCCGGAGGCGTCTGGGCCAACTCCTCGAGCGCCTCGCCCCCCGATGGCACCGTCACCACCTCGTAGCCCTCCAGGCGCAGGGCTCGGTCGATCGACCGGCTGACGGCGAGATCGTCGTCCACCACCAAGATGCGCACGAAGCCGAGGTTACGTCGCCCACTCGGCGCCTCATGGACGCGTGAGCGCACCCTCCGCCGTTGCGCCGGGCCTAACCTCTAGCGGGCGCTTTCCCACTCCGGGGTAGTTCAATCGGCAGAACGTCGGCCTTTGGAGCCGGATGTTGGAGGTTCGAGCCCTCCCCCCGGAACTCGGGCTCTTCGGATCAACGGGGTCGCCCTCTTTTCCCATAGGTGTGGAGTGCCCGGGCTGTGGAGTGCGACGCCCGCGGGCCAGAATCCTCTGAACGGCGTTCGGGCCGGCGGCTCAGGTCGTACGTGGAGACCCGGGGTGCTTGGCCAGTGTGCATACGCCGCTGCTCTTATATCCCGACAAGGCGGCTCATAAGGGCTCGGCCGTAGTCACGCTCACGGGACTTTCGCCCTGCCTCTTCTCGAGAATCACGCCGCAGTGACGTTCCGAGCGACCCCCAACCACGATTCCTATGAGCGTCCCCTTGTGGGGACCTTCGTCAGGGCGCGGACCCCGCTGGGATCCGAAGAGCCGCGAATCCCGCAGGACATGCGCGGGACGAAGTCATGAGCCCGACGAAGACACGACCAACCTCGTCCCGGTGAATAGCAGCAAGGAAGCGAGCGGCCGACCAGGATCGAACTGGCATCATCAGCTTGGAAGGCTGAGGTTCTACCATTGAACTACGGCCGCGAATCGGAGCGCAGTCTAAAGCCTCTACTGTCGACGTCGTGGACGGACTCTTCGACCGGGTCGGCGGGCAGACGTTCTTCGTCGACCTGGTCGATCGCTTCTACCTCGGCGTCGCCGGCGATCCGCTGCTTCGTCCCCTCTATCCCGACGACCTGAAGGAATCGGCAGACCATCTGGCAATGTTCCTCATGCAGTACTGGGGTGGCCCGCAGACCTACAACGAGCAGCGCGGGCATCCGCGGCTACGCATGCGCCACGCCCCCTTCGTCATCGGTCCCCCCGAGCGCGATGCATGGTTGCGGCACATGCACGACGCCCTCCGCGAGCTGCACGCCGCCGGCCGCATCGACGACGCGGACGCCGACGAGCTCGGCGCCTATCTCGACATGGCGGCCCACCAGCTCGTCAACACCGGGTGACCCCGGTGACCCGGCCGACCGTCGCCGCTCTCAGTCGGTGAAGACGGGCGTCCGCCCCTCTTTGCGTGCTGCGACGGACTCTTCGAAATTGCGCGTCAGGCAACGCACGAAGAGCTGTGAGGTGCCCTCGGCGTCCATGTGCGACTGGAAGCTGCTGGCATCGAGGCTGTTCCAGAGCTGGCGCTTCGTGAGCTCGACGCCCGCCCGGCTCCAGCCGTTGATGCGGTCAGCCAGCTCGAAGCATGCGGGCAACAGCTCCGGCCCCGGAACCACCCGCGAGGCGATGCCGATTCGCTCCGCCTCCGCCGCATCGACGTCCCGGCCGGTCAGCATGATCTCGGCGGCGCGTGCCTGCCCCACCGAACGGGGCAACAGGTAGCTCAGCCCGAGCTCGGCCGCCGTGAGGCCGTTGTTGATACCCGCCGCCCGGAAGTAGGCATGCTCCGAGGCGATGCGGAGGTCGGCACAGAGGGCGAGGCAGAAGCCACCGCCGATGGCCGCACCATTGACGGCCGCGATCACCGGTTGATGGAGGCGGCGGATGGTCGCCATGACGTCGTCGAGCATCTCCATCGATCGCAACGCGATCGTCGGAAGGGTGAGCCCGTCGATGTTCGGGATCGACCCTGGGTTTTCGTGGTCGGCGCCCGAACAGAAGCCTCGTCCCGCACCGGTGACCACCACGATGCGGACCGAATTGTCGGTGCCGACCTCGCGCAGCGCGTCGCGGAAGGGGATCATGACGTCGAATGCCATGGCGTTCATGCGCTCGGGCCGGTTGAGCGTGACGACGGCGACGCCGAGGTGCGGCTTCGTGACTTCGGTGAAGGACATGAGCCGGAATCGTAGAGGGACGCCGCCGGCCCGCCCCTCAGGGTTGCGACGTGGCGCCCTGTTCGGGTTCCAACCTGTGCTCCTGAACCTGCTGGTGAAGAACCGCGCCGTGCGTTGTGCCCTCGGTGCGGGCGATCCAGCGCAGCCGGGCGGCTCGGGCGTCCCACGAGTAGATGACGGCGGTCCCTGCGATGAAGTCGTCGAGGGCCCGCCGTTCCCGCTGGAAGATGATGCCCCAGAACGCAAACCAGAAGAATGCGACGCTGAGCGCGAGCCCGAGCGTACGCAGCACGGCTTGCCGGGCGCCGATCGGGCCGCCCTCGGCCGTCACGACCTGCAACCCGAAGACGGCCATCCCGATAGTCCTCCCGCCCACCGCCCACTGGTAGGAGTAGTAGAGGAACTCCCAGATGGCGAGAACGACAACGGCGAGGATCTGGTGGTTGCTCAGGTTGTAGGAAGAGCCGGTAACCAGCTTGTAGGCGGCGTTGAAGAGCGCCACGCCCAACGTGTAGAGCCCCCACGACGCCCCGACGTCGGCACCGAACGCGACGAGGCGGCTCACGGCACCCGCGTAGTGGCCCTGTCGGCCGACCGTCAGTTCCGGGGACGGAGCGGACACGGTCACGGGACCGGCGCCACCTTCCGTTCCACGAGGAGGGGCGGGCCCTCCGGCCATTGGGCGATCCGTCGGCGCCGCCCGATCAATCGGTTGCCCCAGCGAAAGATGAAGTCGTCCAGCCCGACACCCTGTGCCCGGATGACGTCGAGGATCTCGGTGACAATGCCCGTGGTCGAGCGGGCGATGATCGATCCGAGCTCGGTCTGCTCGACGAGTGCATCGATGTTCACCTTTTCGATGATGGCGTTGATGTCGACCCTCTCGATGACCTTCTCCAGGTCGACGCGTTCGATGATCTTCTCCACGTCCACCCGGTCGATGATCTTGTCCACGTCGACCTTGCCGATCACCTTGTCCACGTCCACGCGGTTCACGACCTTGTCGATGTCGACGCGGTCGATCAAGGCGTCGATGTCGATAGCCTCGATCACCAACGGCACGATCCGCTCCGCCAGCGCCTGGGCGAGCTGCTCCATGCGGGACCCGAGGGGGTTTGGGCTCACCGCTGCACCCGGGATTGTGACATTCCCGTGATCTTCTCACTCCGACCGGAGCAAGTGGGCGACCGATCGGGTACCGTCGCAAGGGCTGGGACTCAGACGAAAGGGAGGACAGCATGGAAGTCGAACGCTACGAAAACGGCGTCCCGTCCTGGGTCGACCTGGGCAGCCCCGATCTGGCCAAGGCCAGGCAGTTCTACGGTGCATTGTTCGGGTGGAACACGCCCGAGGGACCTCCCGAGGCAGGCGGCTACAGCGTGTGCGACATCGGGGGCAAGACCGTGGCGGGCCTCGGCCCCAAGATGGACCCGAACATGCCGACGGTGTGGATGTCCTACGTCAACGTGGACAGCGTCGACGACACCCTCGCCAAGGTGACGGCAAACGGCGGGACGGTCCTGGCCCCCGCCATGGACGTCATGGATGCCGGGCGCATGGCCATATTCGCCGACCCGCTCGGCGCGGTGATCGGTCTGTGGCAGCCCAACGAGCACACCGGCGCGCAACTCGTCAACGAGCCCGGCACCCTCTGCTGGAACGAGCTCATCACCACCGATCTCGAGAAGTCGAAGACCTTCTACAAGGCGGTCTTCGGATGGGACGGGGAGGACCAGGGCCCTCCCGGCGGCCCGCCCGCATACACCGAGTGGAAGATCTCGGGCCGCCAGGTCGGCGGCATGATGCTCAAGAACGACATGATGCCGGCCGACATGCCGCCCAACTGGGGGGTGTACTTCGGCGTCCCGGACACCGACGCGGCCGTCGAGAAGGTCAAGGAGATCGGCGGATCGGTCCTGGTGCCCCCGACCGACATCGAACCCGGCCGTTTCGCCGTGGTCATGGACGACCAGGGCGCGCCGTTCAACGTCATCGCCCTGAAGAGCTGAGCCGTGGAGCGGCGCCGCCTCGGACGCACCGGCCACGAATCGTCGGTGGCGGTGCTCGGCGGCGCCGCCTGCTGGGCCGCCACCGTCGAGGAGGCAGGGGACTGGCTGCGTCTTGCGCTCTCGCACGGTGTCAACCACCTCGACATCGCCCCCCAGTACGGGGCCGCGGAGTCCGTGGTCGGGCCGCATCTGGCGGCCGTGCGCGACCAGATCTTCATCGGGGGCAAGACGCTCCGGGCCAACCCGGACGGCGTGCAGGACCAGTTCGACAACACCAGGCGTCTTCTCAACGCCGACGTGCTCGACCTCTATCAGGCCCACGCCGTGACGTCGCTCGAGGAGCTCGACCGCCGATCGCACGCGCTCGAGAAGATCGTCTCGTTGCGAGAGGCCGGACACACCCGCTTCGCCGGCATCACGGGTCACGATGTCGAGGTGCCTCGTGCGCATCTCGAGGCGCTCCGGCGTTTCGACCTCGACACCGTGATGTTCCCGGTCTACCCCGCACTCTGGTCCCGCCCCGACTATCGGGAGGCAGCCGAGGAGCTCCTCGCCACGTGCGCCGCGCGCGACATCGGCGTCATGGTGATCAAGGCGGCGGCGCACCGGCCGTGGGCGGACCACCGTCCCCTCAGCGACGCGGTGGCCGGAAGCCCGGAGACCGCCGATCGCTGGGCGAGCTCGTGGTACGAGCCCGCCACGACCGACGAGGAGATGGACCGCGGCATCCATTTCGCCCTCTCCACCCCTGGTGTCCACGCGTTCTGCACGCCCGGCGACATCGGGCTCCTCCCGCGGGTCCTCGCCTCGGCCGAGCGTTACAGGCCGATGAGCGACGAGGACCGGGTGGCGGCCGTCGACGCCATGGCCGGCGAAGAGCTCATCTTCCCGATGCCGCGTTGACGCGGCGTCAGGCGGCCCGCAGCGCGGCCACGACGTCGGCGAAGCCCTCGTCGTCTGCCTCGTCCGACGGGACGGAGACCGTGATGCCCTCGCCGAGCCCGGCGAAGCGCTGCACGAGGACCCCGGGCAGTTCGTCGAAGCTGCCCGCGGGGACGAGCGTGTCGAGCACCTCGTCGGAGAGGACCGCGCCCAGGTCGTCCCAGCGTTCGCGCCGGATGAGGTCGCGCAGGCGCGGCCCGAGGTCGTCCCAGCCGTAGAGCTCGAGCGTCGGCGCGTAGGCCGGCGTGGAATAGAGGAAGGCCAGGAGCCGACGCTGCCGTTCGCGTTCGCGGCCGACCGCCTCGGGCGTGGCTCCCGTGATCACCGACGTGCCCACGACCGTCTCGAACCCTTCTCTCTTCAGGTCCCGCCCTGCGGTGCGCGCCCCCTCGGCCAGCGCCGGCAGGCAGGTCTCCTTCAGGTAGCGCGGGTTCGAATTGGTCGGGTGGCTCACGAAGCCGTCGGCCACCTCTCCCGCCAAGGCACAGGCGCGCCGCTGCACGCCGCCGAGGTAGACGGTCGGCACGGCGACGTCCGGATCGGGCCCCGGGTTGAAGTAGGGCTGGAGGCGCGTCACGCGGTAGTGCTCGCTCTCGTAGGACGGCGCCGTCCCGGACACGAAGGCCGCGAACACGGCCCGCACCGCGCCGACGTAGTCGCGCAGCCGGCCGATCGGGTCCTCCCCGAACGGCACTCCGTAGCGGTCCTCGATGTTCTGGCGGATCTGCGTGCCGAGGCCGAGCTGGAAGCGCCCCCCGCTGAGCTTGGCGATGTCCCACGCCGTGTAGGCGAGCAGCGTCGGGCTGCGCGTGAACGCCAACGCCACGCTTGTCCGCACCGTGATGCGCGTCGTGTGCTCCGCCGCCAACAGCGAGACCGCCATCGCATCGTGCACCGTCTCGGCGACGTGCAGGCCGTCGTACCCGAGCCGCTCCACCCGCTGGGCGTGCGCGACGACCTCCCGGAGGCCCAGCCGCGGGTCCATGCCCGCGTACACCCTCACGCCGGCGGAGTGTCCAGTCCGGTGCTCTGCGACCGTCCCCGGGCCATGATGGTCTCCCGTTCGGTCGCGAGCCGGGACTGGTCGAAGCGGTCCTGCATCCAGCGGCGTGACCAGTCCGACTCGGCCTGCCAGGCCGCCTCGCCGGCCAGCGCCCCGATGGCCTCGTACATCCGCCTGATCTCCCGCACGTTGTCCCGGGGGATCGACGCCACGCCTGCCGCAATCTCACGGGCGCGCTCGAGCAGGCGTTCGTGCGGCACGACCTCGGCGACGAGTCCCCACGCGAGCGCGGTGGGCGCATCGATGAAGTCACCCGTGAAGCTCATCCGCCGGGCCCGGTCGACGCCGATCAACTGGGGCAGGCGGACGATCAGCCCGGCCCCCGGCATGGCCCCGACCCGGGCGTGCGTGTCGGCGAAGCGCGCCCGTTCCGACGCGATCAGGAAGTCACAGTTCAGCGCGATCTCCAGGCCACCCGTCACCGTGGCGCCGTTGATCGCACCGATCACCGGCGTTTCGTGCGGTGGGAGGAACCCGAAGTGCGCGGTCGGCCCGCTCTGGCGGTCCACCTGGTCCTGGCGCGGCTCCGCCGCCAACGCTTTGAGGTCGACACCCGCACAGAAGGCCGGGTCGGCGCCCGTGAGCACGATGCACGCCACGTCCTCGCGGCCGTCGAGGTCCGTCACGGCCTGGTCCAGCTCCCTCGTCAGCTGCCCCGAGATGGCGTTGCGCGCCTCCGGGCGGTTCAGGGTGATCGTCCCGATCTGCTCGGCGACCTCCACCAGTACGACGCTCAACGTTCCCTCCCACGGTCGTGCCGCGACTGCGGCGCTAGTACTCACCCTCGGACGGCCCGGGTTCGAGGCCCTCGAAGGCGACGATCCGGTCGATCGTCCCCGACTCGTCGAGCGAGCCGAAGATCCAGCCTGACATGACCGCGGTGCCCCGCTCCACTCGCTCCCAGCTGAAACGGAAGTAGTGGTGGTGGCTGTCGACCGCGCTCGTGCGCCGCAACCAGGCCGGCTGTCGGTCGGCGCGTCGCAGCCGCTCGAAGGCTTCGCTCAGGCCCGTCGGGCCGTCGAACACCGCCCGCGGGCTCACGTACACGACGTCGTGAGCCACGTGTGCCCCCAGCGCGTCCAGTCGGGCCTCGTCGTCGGGGAGCACCACCGACGTCATGAGGTGGTCGATCCGCAAGGCGAGGTCCTCGGATCGATGATTACGACGGAACACGGCGATGCCTCGAACCCGGCTCAGCCGGGCACCCACTCCGACTGCAGCTGGGCGTAGCAGTCGGCGTCCTTCTGCACGCCGTCGATGCGCTCCCAGCCCCGCAGCGTCGCCTCGCGTCGGAACCCGGCGAATTCCGCCGTGCGGGCCGAGGCGATGTTCCAGGGCTCCACGAACAGGTGCACCCGGGGGATGGCGAGCTTCTCGAATGCGAACGCGCACAGAGCGCGCAGGGCATGCCCCGCCAGCCCCCGGCCGCGGGCGGACTCGACCAGCCAGTAGCCGATCGAGGCCCGACCGCTCTCGATCTCCTGGAGCCACAGTCCGATGGACCCCAAGCCGTGACCCGGCTCCGACCCGTCCGCAATCACGAAGGAGAAGCCGTCGCCGTCGATGGCCCGCTGGTTCTGGCGCTCGATGAACGCGCCGCCGGCTTCGAGGCTGTAGGTGCGCGGCACCGACGTGATCGAGGGGATCTGCGGATCCGCCGACGCCACGTGCACCAGGTCCATGTCCCCGAAGGCGAACGGCCGCAGCACCACCGGCCCGCACGTCAGGCGCGGGATGCGCAGCGGCGGCGACAGCGCGGCGAGGTCGAACGCTTTCATCGCAGTGCGAAGTAGCCGGGGACAAGGTGATGGGCCGTGTCGAGGTACCCCTTGGCTTCGGGCAGCCCGCCGAAGCGGCCGTGGCTCCAGCGCACCTCGATGTGGCCCGCGATCTCGCTCATCGCGGCCGAGGTGCGGTCGCGCACGACCGCCTGCCAGCCGACGCGGGGCTGGCCGCCGCGCTGCGGCTCCAGGGTCATCGACGAGAGCTGGAACTGCTGCCGCCAATCCCACGACGTGGCGATGCGGAGGCGCAGCGAGCGTTCGGCGGAGGAGCCGAGGACGAAGTAGGGCGCGCTGCCGATGCGCAGCAGTCTCCACAACATGGCCTCGCCCGTTCCGCCGCTCCGGTCCATGGCGGCTTCCCATCGACGCACCGAGGCGCGTGCGACCGCGTCCGACAACCTCACGTACAGGTCCTTGACACCCGGCGGCCATCCCGGTCGCAGCCACTTGCCCAGCGCGTCGCGCTGCGCGCTCGTGAGGTCGGTCGCCGAATGCGGCAGCTCTCGCAGCTCGTGAAGCAACGCGCCCGATCCGTTCGTCCGTCCTCCACCCGTCCCTGCCACACCGGCGTCCGGATTCGCCCCGCTCTCCAGAGCCCCGAGTCCCGGTAGCGCCGGTGGGCCGCCACCACGGCCCGACGGCGCCACCGCCATGGCCGTCGCGCGCCTGACCCCGGCCCGCTGCGCCGGAACGACACCCTCACCTCGCCCCGCCGCATCCCGGACCTCGGCGTACAAGGCCTGGTACTCGGCCGGCGCCACTTCGGCGTACCAGTCGCCGCCACCGGGCTGGACCTCCCGTCCCGCCGAGGCCGCCGCACCACGCCCGGACCGGCTCTGTCCGGCGATCAACAAGGAGTCAAACACGCTCGCCGGCGACACGTTGAACAAGATGTCCGAGAGGTACTTACAGCTGACGAGATAGACGTGGTCCACCCGCAGATCGATCGGCGCCACCTCGTCCCCCGGGGCGCGGCCGGTGCCCTTCCACTCGACGATCTGGGGCATCCGGCCGCGCAGGCCGTCGCCGGCCGCCAGGAAGGCCCGTCCGTTCTCCCATGCCGCGTGGAACTCCGCGTCGTACGCACCGCCGCCGCGCAGCAGTGCGAGGTGCTGCCACATCTCGGGCGAGAGGCTGTGCATCACCGCCGGGCGTGCAGCGATCGCCTGGTCGATGTCGGGCCGGCCCAGCATGCCGAGCCCGGTCCCGAGCTCGGTCACGGTGGTCCGGTCGCTCGGCACCCCCGCATCCTTCCACGGCGCCTCTCCGCCGTTGCGCCCCAGCGGAATCCCAGTAAGGGCGGCCCGAAGAGAACGGTCCGGGACCGAGGGCCGCTAGGGCC
>Ga0210390_10003418_pt1 | contig 13624 bp, 8 predicted proteins | sample IncBWH11OmetaG_FD_161050 | JGI IMG/M metagenome (GOLD analysis project Ga0210390, IMG submission 161050) | Forest soil microbial communities from Barre Woods Harvard Forest LTER site, Petersham, Massachusetts, United States - Inc-BW-H-11-O ...
AATAGCTCGCTTTGAAACCGCGTGACTCAAGAGTTACAAGTTGATCGATGGCGGTCAGTCCGGAGCCTATCAGCAATACCGTGTCCGAGTCCGCAACGCCATCAAGAGCTTCTGGGGACCACGCGTAGCGCACGTAGCGACGGGTCGAAGGTCCCCTCAGGGGTTGCGGATCCGGAGGCGGAAAGTTGCCGACAGCCAGGACCACAACCCGGGCGTAGCAACGCGAGGAATCGGAAAAGGTCAGGCAGAGCATCCCGTTCTGTCGATCGACGTCGACGACTTCCTTGAACTTGCAATCAAGCGACGCCGCGCTCGGCTGCTTGAGCTGCTCTCCCAGGATGTATTCGATGTAGTCGCCGTACCATTGCCGGGAGACAAAGTCATTGGCTCGCGCGGAGGCAGCCTTGTTGTTCTGCAGCCACTGAAGGAAATGGTCTGGTTTGTCCGCAAACGCACTCATCCCTTTTGCCGCAACATTGAGCAGGTGCTCTGTTGTGGTCGTGCCGTAAGCAAGTCCTCGTCCCAGACTTGCGCTGCGTTCGATAAGCAATATCGAGGAATTGGTGGTACACAGGCGGAGTAGATGAACCGCGGTCATCACACCGGAGAATCCGCCACCCACGATAGCAATGTCGTATGCGCTTGCCTTCACAGAATCCAAAGATAGCCACCCATTGCGCGCCTATACATCATGTATACCAGACTTCCCCGTAGGACTCTCCCGAGGCCAACACAACGAGTTGCGCAAGTCGACACCAACACGGGCGAGCGGAGCACGAATGCCCGGGGCCATCCGTGCGTCTGCCTGTTCAATGCGACGGATTCCGCGTGAAGTATGCGGACAGGGGAACAGCAATCGCAGGTCTCGACTCCAAATGCCAAGGACGGAGCCGTGACGTCGAACATGGCCATCGTTCCGAGGCGATCTCTGACAGAAGCACGCTCGCCGATAAGGATCCCAATCTTGACTAGAACAGCCGACGGTGATTTGCATCACTGCGCAAGGCCGATCGCGCTTCTAGTCTAGCGGTAGATGGTCTGCCGTTGTGGACCACCCGGCGCGAATTACCGGGAGAATCATGGTGGACACACCGCGGCGAGCCGGAAAGAGTGAAATATGGACACTCCTTACGAGCTTATGCCGCCTCATCCAGGCGGACGCTCGTTTTCGCCTTCCTGAGAACTGGGTTCTGCAGTTCTTGGTTTTGCCAATGTCTCTTTGTTCCGATTTCTCAATTCTGAATTTCCAACCGTCGTTCCGAGGCGCACTCGGTGTGTTCGGAAGCGACGCTTTGGTGCGACAAGGTCGGAACGGCGGGACAAGCAAACCCGTCCGCGACCGTCTGGGTCACCGATGACAGCTAGTTCAACCGCTGAATGCAAATTGCATTTGGCGGAGCGGTCAAAACACCAAATCGACAAGGAGTTAGTTTCTATGGCTGTTCTAGGTATCGAAATATTGGCTTCGCTCATAGATGCCTCGATAGGCGGAACACCGGCAGCGACAGAAGATGAGGTGCTTCGCTTCTTCGAGAGCCTGCAACTCGACAAACATAAATTCGCAGCGGTCATGGTCGAACCCAGTTACGTGAAGTTTGCCGCGCCATATTTGCATGATCGCGGGCAGAAGCTGGTCACTGTGATCTCGTATCCGCTCGGCGCAATGACGACCATCGCAAAGGTTGTGCAGGCCGAAGAGGCGCTGGAAGATGGTGCCGATGAGCTTGATATTGCGATGGATCTGTCTGCGTTTCGTTCAGGAGATTATCGGCAGGTTGTTGATGATCTACGGACCGTGCGCCGTACTGCTGGCGATCGCGTCGTCAAGGCCATTTACTACTCGGCTGTGCTGTCGGACGAGGAGGCCATCAAGGCGGCTGAGCTGATCCTGGAATCGGGAATCTCTTTCCTGAAGACGAATCCAGGCTACGGCAACGTAACCACGCCACACCACATCGCTGTGATCAAGAAGCATTTCAAAGACGACCTCAAGGTCATGGCTTCCGGTGGTGTCAGAACCTACCCCGAAGCAATGGCGATGATCGAAGCTGGAGCAGACCGTATCGCTACCAGCTCAGCGGCTGCCATCCTGGATAGGAGGAATCAATGAGCACAGCGACCACATACGACCTCAAGCAGGTGATCGACAACACCAATCTCACGATGGGCGCGACCCGCGGGGAAGTCGAGGAGTTCGTTAAGACCACTGTGAAGCGTGGATTCTTTTCCGTTTGTGTTTTTCCCAACATGGTTCCTATTGCAAGGCGCCTGACGGCCGGTACAGACACAAAAGTTGCCGCGGTAGTCAGCTTTCCTCTGGGAGGCGACACTCCTGAAGTAAAGCGCTATGAGGCATTGAACTGCATCGAACTCGGAGCAGAAGAGATTGACATGGTCATCAACGTCGCTCTGGCTCGCAGCGGAAACTTCGAGGCAATCACCGAAGAAGTACGAGCCGTAAAAGACGCCATAGGCCCTAACCACATTCTCAAAACCATCATCGAAGTCCCCTTGCTTACAAAAGAACAAGCGATCGGCGCTGCCGTTGCCGCGGAAAAAGGCGGTGCTGACATCGTCAAAACATCGACCGGGTTCAAGGGCTTGAAACTTCGTGCCACCACCCCCGAAGACGTGCAGTTGCTGCGATCGGTATTGAAGCCAACGACGGGGATCAAAGCTTCCGGTGGAGTTTCCAATCTTGAAAGGAGCCTAGCTGTGCTCGACGCCGGCGCAACACGCATTGGCACCAGCAGTGGAGTCGCGATTTTGGATGCTGCAGTTTAGCAGCAAGGAGGCCTCGTATTTCCATGACAGATAAAGAACGCAAGGTAATCGTTGTGACGGGCGGCGGTCAGGGCATTGGACGCGCAATCTGTCTGCATTTTGCGGCGCGCGACTTCAATGTGGCAGTCGTCGACAAAAATCGGGACACCGCAAACGAAACAGCCCACCTGGGGAAGCTGGAGGGCGTCGACGCACGTGCCTTCCCCTGCGATCTGACGGACCGGGCGGCGGTTCGGAAAGCCTTCCGCGAGATCGATGAAGCGTTCGGCAGGATCGACGTTCTCGTCAACAACGCCGGCGTTTTCATTCGTGAAACTCTGGAGCAATCGACCGATGAGGTCATCGATACCATCGTCGGCGTGAATCTCAAGGGGCTGCTGGACTGTACACGGGCTGCACTTCCTATCATGAAGCGGGGTAAGGGTGGCAGCATTGTCAATGCGTGCTCCATTCTAGGCGCGTTCCCAGACGTAGCGCTTGGCGTATACGGCGCTACGAAGAGCGCCGTGCATCTGCTCACAAGAGTGATGGCCGGGGAGTTTGCTCCTTACGGCATTCGTGTGAACGCCTATCAACCCGCTGTTACCGATACTCCCATGGTCCACCACATCATCGTGGAGCGTCCCGAACCGAAGCTGGCTCAGATACCTTTGAGACGATTCGGCGAGCCGGCGCAGATCGCGAAGCTGGTCTGGTTCCTGGCGTCAGATGAGGCGGACTACATAACAGGTCAGGTCATCCCCTGCGACGGAGGCATCTGGGCGATCCAGAGACCAATGGAGGCTTACGTCAAAGCAGGAGTGAAGTACGGACCTGTTGTCACCCCCGTCTAATCGGCGATTTTGGCGCAAGCTCGCGATCGGACGAGAAGTCCTGCTTCGCTAATGTGGTTGCGCCTTCGCTTACACCAAAGGAAAGAAAAGTCCAACAATACCGGAGGAAATCATGGACAAATCTTATGTAGTCGGCATCGATAGCGGTACCTCGGTTGTCAAAGCGTGCGTCTTCGACCTCCACGGCAACGAAATAGCCGTCGTTAACCGCAAAACTCCCGTGCAGGAACTTCATCCGGGCTGGTCCGAGTTCGATATGAACGTGGACTGGCGCGAAACTGCACTCGCCATTAAAGAAGCCATCGCAAAGGCTAAAGTGAACCCCAAGCAGATCAAGGCTGTCGGCGTGGGTGGCAAAGGGGTTGGATGCTGCTTTGTTGACAAGAACATCGAGCCGCTGCGACTGGGCATTCTGTGGAACGATGCCCGCACCGTTCCTTTGATGGAGAAGTGGATCGCGGATGGAACCATGGACGAAATCTTCGCGATCAGCGGCAATTGGCTGATGCCCGGTGATATGGGCCTGTTGATTCCCTGGCTGGCAGAGCACGAGCCAGATATGCTCAACCGTACTCATACGATCATGCTCCCAACGGCATGGCTCGCCTACAACCTGACCGGTGAGTTGCATGCCAATGCGACCGATGTCTACAGTCAATTGGACGCCGTCAAGAGTGAATACTCGGAGCGCATCTTCAAGCTGGAAGGCATCACCCAGTACCGCCATATTTATCCAGAGATGTGCCAGCCTTGGGACAATGTGGGCAATGTCACCGTCACAGCGGCCGAGCAGACCGGCCTGGTCAAGGGCACACCTGTCATTCGCCTGGGTTGGGACGTCGTGGCTTGCACGGCTGGCGTGGGCGCCATTCACGACGGACAGGCCAACATCATCTTGGGCACGTCCGGTGTCATTGAGGTAGTTCTTCCGAAACCCAGTTTTCAGCCGAAGCGTCTGGGTTTGCAGTCCATTCACTCGGTCCCCAATAAATGGCTCCAACTGATCGCCCCAATGACGGCGACGCCTCACGTTGACTGGTTTATGGAGACGATGGGCTATGCCGACAAGGTCCGCGCCAAGGAAGAGAAGAGAAGCGTCTTCGATCTGTACGACGAGGAAGTGGCGAAGGTGCCGCCGGGCGCCGGAGGAGTTATCTTCCATCCTTACATGAGCCCCACCGGCGAGCGAGCTCCATTCACCAAGACGACGGCGAAGGCGTGCATGTTTGGACTTGGCTTCCATAGCGACCGGTATGTCCTCTTGCGGGCCATCTATGAAGGAATCGCCTTTTCCAACAAGCACTGCCTGGATGTATATCCGGTGCAGATTAACGATGTTCGGCTCTCGGGCGGAGGCGCCAAGAGTCCTGTGTGGTGCCAGATATTTGCCGACATTTTGAATTCGACGATACGAATTCCGTCAGGATCTGAACTGGGCGCTAAGGGCTCAGCTTGGAACGCTGCATTCTCAATTGGCTTGTTCAAGACGCGGGAAGAAGCGGTGAATTCTTTCTGCAAGGTGGAACGCGTGTATGAGCCCAATCCCGCGGCAGTCGCGAAGTATGCGGAGCTGTATGAGATTTACAAGTCGTTGGTGCCGCACTATTACGACTCCTGGGATGCAAGAGCGAAGTTCCTCGCAGCTGAGACGGTAAGCGCGCCAGCGGTCGAAGAACCTGAGCTGGCTCTGACACACTGACAGAGCCGACAACCATTGAGCACCTGGCCCGGGATAGCTCCACGCCGCGGCAGGTGCTCCTTTTTCGTATATTCGCGCTCAGTCTTCTCGACTAGGAGGGCCCCCTTTGCCTTCCCTTTGCTCGCATTAAATGGATAGTCGATCAGTTTTGAAATCCGACAATTTTTGCATCATGTTGAAGCGATCCGGCGCCTCTTGCGCCAGCAACTCCGTCAGTTGAGGGTGCACTACTACCGGTCTCCGAATGTCATTTGACAGTTGAGTATTGCTAGTCGGAGATCGTATAAATGCTGGGAATGCTCAGAACTTCGAATACCCGGTTTCGGGCGGCAATAAGAGCGTTAGCTTGGTTATTGATCGCAGGGCTCTCGGTTGCAACGTTGCTCTGGACCATCTGGGCGGGCCACCAGCCAAGACCTCACTCATCATGGGGCGAACCGTCCGACAAGCCATTGGACTGAGCGCGCTAAAGCCGTCGAACTGCCTTGACGCGCAGATATCCTCAAGTCCACTGCGACCGTTTCCTCTATCATGAATGTCAATCGTGAACATCTTCTTAGTTGATGGCACCTACGAACTCTTCCGGCACTACTACGCGTTGCCCTCGGCGAAGGATGCCGACGGTCATGAAGTGGCGGCCGTCCGCGGCGTACTCGCGAGCCTGCTTGGAATGATCCGCAATGGCGCGGCACATATTGCCGTGGCCACCGATCACGTCATCGAATCCTTCCGCAACAAATTGTGGACGGGATACAAAACCAGCGCAGGGGTTCCACGCGATCTGCTGGCGCAATTTCAGCCACTGGAAGATGTTTTGTCGGCTGCGGGTATCACGGTTTGGCCGATGATCGAGTTTGAGGCGGACGACGCTCTGGCGTCTGGAGCTGGCGTTGCCGCTCGCGACAAACGCGTGAAGCAGGTAATTATTTGCACGCCGGACAAAGACCTGGCTCAATGTGTGATGGGAACGCGCGTGGTGCAGCTGAGCCGGCGAACCAATGTGACGTTAGACGAAACGGGCGTGGTGAAAAAGTTCGGCGTGAAACCGGAGTCGATCCCCGATTACCTTGCGCTTGTGGGAGACGCGGCGGACGGTTATCCCGGCTTGCCGGGCTGGGGTGCCAAGTCCTCCGCGGCGGTGCTGTCGAAGTTTCAGCATCTGGAATCCATCCCGGTTGACTGCCGCGATTGGCGAGTCAATGCTATGAATGCAAGTGCACTAGCGGCCACGTTGCAGGAACAGCTAGAGCAGGTCCTTTTGTTCCGTACGCTGGCTACCCTACGGACGGACATCAAGTTGTTTGATGACGTCGAGCAATTGCGCTGGAAAGGACCTAAGCCGGAGTTCGAGTCAATCGCGGCTCGGCTGGATGCAGCCAAAGGTGGGAGTCGACCCGAAGGGTCCAATAAGTCATCCCGCAGCAAGGCGCGATAACGATCATGCAGTGCTCTTGGTGCTCCCTCTTACCATCATTCAGCGGGAGAAACATTCTGTACCGCGGCAGCTCGAGGGTTCACGGTTCGGGAGTGCAGAATCGACTCGCGGCATCGAGTCGGAGATCGGCTTTCCTCATCCCATGGGTTATCGTCAACAATCCGACAACCACGGGAATTGGATGGGTAAGTTTGGAGCAGATTCGCGTAACCTCGCAAAAATGTCCCGGCAGCTGCGGAGACTCTCCCAAGACCCAACTGCTGCCGGCCATTCATTACGGCGCGCCAAAACTTTCTGCCGCTATCGAAACCAGCGTAGCGATTCCTGCTGACTATCGCGGCGCCGACAGTAATTCGCCAATTCCTGTCTGGGCCACTCGTCGGATGGCAACACCGGCCTCTATTCATGTATGCGAAAAACCGAGGTAGATTTTGCGCTGGTTAAGGATTTTTTTTTGGCACGCGCCACCACGAACTGCAGCATCACTGGCAGATGTGCGTAAAGCTATGTAAATGCGGCTAATGCGCCTGCCTGCTCCTGGGTAGGGTCGCTTTGTATTGCGCCGCGGCTCATCTTATGAAAAATTGTAGGCAGCTCCCTTGCCGCAGAAATCCGCCATGCCACGAAATTTTCAAGCCACGAACGCGAACCTGTGGTCGTGGACAGAAGTGTCTTACGGCACAGGGCTGGAAGCTGCGCGATCCGCGTCATTGATCCTGCGCGCCGATCGACGATCTGGATTCCAGATCGTCATAAGGGAACTTAAGGTATGACTGCTCCGATCTCGGTATTGGTTCATCGTTATGCAAACGGCGACAAAGAGTCGCTCGATCAACTGCTGCCGTTGGTCTATGCCGAGTTGCGCCGCATCGCGCAGAAGCATCTGCGCGACGAACGTTCCGGCCACACCCTCCAACCCACGGCCCTGGTGAATGAGGTATATCTGCGTCTGGCGGGGCAAAGCCCGCCTAACATTCAGGACCGCGTTCATTTCTTGAGCCTGTCGGCGCAGGTCATGCGGCAAATTCTCATCGATCACGCCCGCGTCAAGTTCGCGCAAAAGCGCGGTGGCCGGCAGGAGAAACTGTCCCTCGATGAAGCCCAAGAGGCATGCGTCGAAGACTCCGCTGTTATGGTTCGTGTCGATGATGCGTTGAAGCAACTTGAGCGTCTTGATGCTCGCAAGGCCCGGCTGGTCGAAATGCGCTTCTTCGGAGGCATGACCGCCGAAGAATCGGCTGCGTTGCTGGCTTTGCCGCTCACCGTGGTACGACGTGAGCTACGGGTCGCCCAGGCTTGGCTTCACCGTGAATTGAATAACGTTTCTGATGGAGACCAGCAGGGGAAGTTTCCAGATCGTTCGGCCGCGTCACCTCGATCGCCATGAATCAAAACTGGGAGCGCGTTGAGAGTCTCTTCCTGAAGGCTTTGGATCTGCATCCTGAAGATCGCGCTCGCTTCCTGGAGGCGGAGTGCGGCAACGACGCAGAACTGCGGCGTGAAGTCGAATCCTTAATCGCCCATGACAGTGCCAGCCAGCAGCGCATTGCGGAAGCGCTGGAAGGTACAGCCCGTTCGCTGGTCGAATCGGTCGTGATTAAGCCGGGGACCAGGATCGGAGACTACGAAATACAAAGGCTGATCGGCTCCGGCGGCATGGGCGAGGTCTATCTGGCCCGCGACACTCGATTGTCGCGTGATGTTGCCATCAAAGTCTTGCCGGCCTACCTTGCCGATGACCGTGAGCGCCTCCGGCGGTTTGAGCAGGAGGCGCAAGCCGCCGCCGCGCTGAATCATCCCAACATTCTCTCTGTCTACCGCATGGGCACCTACAAGGGAGAGCCCTACCTGGTTTCCGAATTGCTCGAGGGTGTAACCCTGCGCGAGCAGATGAGGCAAGCGCCCGTACCACAGCGTAAGACCATCGACTACGGAATACAGATCGCCCGCGGCCTGGCTGCTGCCCACGAAAAAGGTATTGTCCATCGCGATCTGAAGCCTGAAAACCTGTTCGTGCAGAGGAGTGGGCACGTCAAGATTCTCGACTTCGGCCTGGCAAAACTGATGAGCGTATCGTCCGGCTTCATCGAAGGGAACAGCGATGAGGGTGTCGTAATGGGTACCGTCGGCTACATGTCGCCGGAGCAAGTGCTCGGCCAGCCAGTCGATCATCGCACCGACATCTTCGCGTTCGGCGCTGTGTTTTTCGAGATGCTCACCGGTCAACGGGCTTTCAAGAAGGCGACCGCGGCGGAAACAATGAATGCAATTTTGACCGAGGATCCGAGCGATAGCTCGCAGCTTGCGTCCAACGTCCCTCCAGCCTTGCAGCGCATCGTGCGCCGCTGCCTGGAAAAGAACCGCGAGCAAAGGTTCCAATCCGCCTCAGATTTGGCGTTCGCGCTTGAGGCTCTGTCGGATTCCGGGGTGGGAGGAACGTACCAGAGCGATGCCAAGCAAGCGGAATCGCATTCGGAGACCGCCGGAACAAAGCTCAACTCCCGCCGTCGTGCCTGGATCGTTGCAATCGCTGCATGCGCAATTCTGACAGTGCTCGCCTACCGATTCCGTCCGGCGATGCCGCCGCCTCAGGTGAGCAGCGTCGTGCAGCTGACGAAGTCGGGCGGAGTTCGATCCGTGGAACCGATTTTGACCGACGGCCCGCGGGTTTACTACCAGTCGATTGGGCCTCTGGCGACGGGTTGGCAGCTCCGGCAGGTGTTGCTGAAAGGCCACGACGATACACCGGTTGCCATTTCGCCGGGGAAGTTCTATGTACGTGGTCTCTCGCCTGACGATAGCGAGTTCGTGGCGGTCTCCGACGACGCTGAGCAATCGCCGGTCTGGAAGTTGCCGGTCGCAGGCGGTTCGCCGCGACGGGTCGGCAACCTGTTGGCTGACGATGTCTCTTGGTCTCACGACGGCAACTGGCTGGCATACTCGCAAGGCAATCAGCTTTTCCTGGCCAAATCCGACGGCTCATCCCCGCGACACCTAGTGACAATGTCGGACGCATCCACAGACATCGAGTATCCGCGTTGGTCACCCGACGATCGAAAGCTCCGCTTCACTGTCGCTAGTGGCGGCCCCGGAGGATCCGTACTTGACCCGATTAAGCAGTCGCTTTGGGAGGTCGACGCGGATGGCCGCAATCTCCGCGAGCTTCGCTTCAACTGGCCGGGTTCTCCGATGGAGTGCTGCGGCGATTGGACGGCCGATGGTCGTTACTTCGTTTTTACTTCGGCACGCGAGGGGCACTCCAACATCTGGGCGCTGCAGGAGAAATCGGACTGGTGGCGCCGCCCCACCCCCCTTCCGATACAGCTGACGTATGGTCCCGTAGATTTCTACCAACCGTTACCAAGCCGCGACGGGAAGAGCATCTTCGCTGTTGGAGTTCAGCCATTCGGTGAACTCGTCCGCTACGATCCCAACGCGAAAAACTTTCTGCCATTTCTGGAAGGTCGATCCCTCGGGCATCTCTCCTTCAGCCACGACGGCCAATGGCTCGCCTGCGTAAGCTATCCGGAAGGAACTTTATGGCGATCGCGAATCGACGGTAGTGAGCCGCTACAGCTTACGTTTGCTCCTTTGCAGGTTGGCGGACCGCGATGGTCGGCGGATGGCAAGTTCATTGCCTTTCACGCCATCCGGCCTGGGCAACAGTGGAAGAATTTCGTGATTTCGGCCGATGGAGGCAATCCGGAACAGTTTCCGTCGGAGCCCATGTCCGAAGCGGTTCCGGACTGGATGCCCGGCCGCGACGCGCTCACCTACAGCCGTTCTTACGGCGCAGAAAGTCCCGCGCTCTACCTCTTCGACCGCAAGTCCGGACGCAGCGAAAAGATACCCGGAACCGATGGGCTCTATGCAGGCATCTGGTCGCCGGATGGCAAGTACCTGGCGGCAACCGACGCTGCCACCGATGCCTTGCTGCTTGTCGATCTGAAAACCGGCAAGCGGACTAAGGTTGCGGGTCGTATGGCTTGGCCAACCTGGTCAGCTGACTCGCAATACATTTATTTCGTGCGCTGGGGGGTGGGTTGGATCTCTCGCGTCCGTGTGGCGGATGGGGAGGAGGAGAAGGTCCTAGAAGTACCCTTTCGTGTGGCACCCTGGCCCTTCATCGTCGCACCGGACGGCTCTTTGATCCTGCTCCGCGAGCACGGCCGCTACGATATCTACGCACTGTCATTATCAGCCCGATGATGGTCAGCCCCGTTGCTGGGGCCAGCATCATAACTCGTCCTATAGCCTTTCCTGAGAGGATATCTGAGTCAACAGTCCTCATCTCACATCACTCGATATAGCCTTGTTAGGCCATCTATTCCGATCCATTGCATCCCTCACCGGTGCCAACAAACCCGTAGTAACGCGTAGTTAGCATCAGGGCAGAAGCTTTAAAGATAAACGATAACTCCACCCACTTAACTATCAGCCCGCTATCAGTGTACGGATCTTCGCCAGTAGCCGTCCCGGGTCGAAGCCGGATTCGGAACCCAGTCATGTTGGATCCAAGGGCGTAAGGAATTGCGATGGCGCCCTCGATCGTGGCCGGCTCCAGTTGGTTGGCAGGTATCAACCCGGCCAAGTGGGGATGTGTTGCACCTGTGGGGACCACATCACAGTGGCAAAGGTGTTACCTCTCCGTCGAGTAATCAGGTCGGCCCATTCCGCCAACCGCCAGGAAGATTCGCACACACGGAAGTTCGCTAACCCAATGGAACGACAGTAGCAATCAGGTTTATGACGTTAAGATATAGGAAGGTTGCAGCCGTTTCTTAGGCGCAGAGCCAGCCGATTGTTTCTGTCTTTCACTCAGTAATCCCGTAAATATAGCCGGTTGGTAATCATTTCCTATTGCTCGTAACGATGCCTTAGTTGTAGATCCTTCCGCTGTTTAAAGATAGGAGGAGCCGTGGCGACAGTGGTAGGCTCGCCGCACCAGGTGGGATTACACTATGCATCGACAGAAACTGACGAATAGCTTCATCCGGTGCAAGAACTCACAGGAGCTGCCGGAGAGTTATTGTGGTTCCTGTCATCGTACGCTGATAGCGCCTAACAACGTAGCGTTAGAGGCGCTCGAGCGTATACATAAATGTTACGCGGCACGGGGACTCCCAGCAGCAGGTCCCTGGCCGGCGCGATTGGTCGCTAGCTGATGCGATTTATCTGTGAAGTAAAATCGCATAAAGAGAGATGGGAGCGAGAATATTGCTGTATACTCTCCCAAAGCTTAAAACACTAACCGCTAGTCACAGACCCTACACAACTGAATAAGAATGAAATGCCAAAAGGAGGCATTCTATGCCAAGCCCACTTCGTCGTGGCAAATGGGATAGCTGTTCGTCTGTTTTCACCATAGCTCTCCAGCACATAGCAGTCTTACTCTGCCTGACTCCATCGTTTGTTACGCTGGCCGGCGTGACTTCTGTGGCAGCAGACAAGCCAGTCTCCAATGGTTCGGCTAACACTAATGGGACAGAAGCAGCCTCCAGCTCAAATGCGAGCCAGATCACCTTCTCACCCTCAGTTATTACTATCAACAACCCTACCCCTGGTTTTCGCACGGCGTCTAGCGGTTCGACTCCTGTAACGGTTACCATGACGGTATACGATTCTGAGGGCAACGTCGTGCAGCCCTCACCGTCGAACCCGCTGAACATAAACGTATATGGAGCTCCGAATGGCGTCATCACACCGACGCAGCTCACACTTACATCAGGGACAACCGCGACGTTTGACTATAACGGCGGCGCATTTCCCAACAATATAGAGTTAGCCGCATGGATGAACGATCCACAGTCTGGTGGCGCATCTCTAGGAACAACATTGTTTATCCACGCCAGCCGCCAGCCGTGTAGATACGGAACCGCTAGCTTCAACCTTGATGTGAAATCGAACGTCCCTAACGAGATCAAGGTGCGAGCGGTTGTCGGCTCCGACAACCCACAGCAGTCTGAACTGAAGACGTTCGCACTAGACACCGGCTCGCTGGGAGTTCTGGTAACTAAGTCCAGTCTCGTGATGGGCAGCGCCGTACATGGCCCCGGTGCTCCCGGACAGAAGTTCTATGACAGCAGTGGCTTTGTCTTCACAGGTAATTACTATCTTGCTCCGGTTAGTGTGGAGCTGGAAGACGGAACATTCGTGCAAAGCAATCCGATCCTGGTCTTAGCCATTGACGGCGTTCACTGTCAAACCGGCTACAAGAAATGCGTCCAGCCGGGGGCTCCGGACTTGCACTATCTCGGAGTGGGATTCGATCGCAATAGCACGGGAGCGGGTGATCTATTCGATTCGCCATCGGAGAACGCCTTCCTAGAGCTGACGGATGCCCAGAACGGTACCGACATCAACGGCGGATATGTGCTGTCTGACAGTGGCGTGAAGGTGGGAATAACCTCAACTGACGCGAGCGGGTTCAACACAGTCACCCTCGCTCCCAACAGCACGGTTCCCGGGGATTGGAATCCGGTGGCCGGCTGTTTCCAATTCACTACGCTCAGCGGAAATCCGCAGTTCTGCGGAAATTTGCTGCTGGATGTCGGGATCAGTGAGATGTTCATCGATTTACCATTCGGCCAGCGGCCTGCCGGATCGTATGATACGAACAATCGCGTGCCTGAGGGCGTGGGGATGCAGATTCAGGCGGGCGCAACGAATGAACCGGCGATGAGCTACAGTTTCACGGCGGTTCAACCGCCGCAGGAACCCACTGGTGCGGCTCCAACCTACGCGCAATGGGTCAACGTCCCGAGTATTTTTATTAACACAGGTCGGCGTCCTCTCTTGGCGTTTGACTACTATTACTCTGGACAGTGTGGCCAGGTCGGTTTCAAACCGAATTAAGCGGCGACGGATAGCCGC